>MCND01000249.1_pt1 | contig 21164 bp, 19 predicted proteins | sample 778211 | NCBI WGS metagenome assembly MCND01 (sample SAMN04296812, study PRJNA304217) | bioreactor metagenome | isolation source: activated sludge enriched with benzalkonium chloride | place: Turkey: Istanbul urban wastewater treatment plant
CCGGTGGTGAGGGGCATGGGGCGGCTAGCGGGCCGCGGCCGGTGCTTGAGGCGCAAACTCGGATACGGCGCGGCCGCAAAGCGCGTCGACGATGCGCTGGCTGGCGAGGCCGTCGCCATAGGGATTGATGCGGCGCGAGAACGAGGCGTGCAGTTCCGGGTTGTCGAGCAGGCGGTTCACTTCGGCCAGGATGCGCTGCGTGTCGGTGCCGACCAGCGTCACGGTGCCGGCCTGCACGGCTTCCGGGCGCTCGGTGACGTCGCGCATCACCAGCACCGGCTTGCCCAGGTAGGGCGCTTCCTCCTGCACGCCGCCCGAGTCGGTCAGGATCAGGTAGGCGCGCTGCATGAACCAGACGAAGTCCAGGTAATCCAGCGGGGCGATCAGATGCACGCGCGACAGGCCGTCCAGCTGCGCCATCACCACGTTGCGCACCTGCGGATTCAGGTGCACGGGGTAGAGATCTGCAGGTCCTCGCGCCGCGCCAGTTCGGCCAGGGCGGCGCAGATGTGCCGGAAGCCCTCGCCGAAGCTCTCGCGCCGGTGCCCGGTGACCAGCAGCAGGCGGCGCTGCGGATCCAGCCAGCCATAGCGAGCCGACAGCTGCTGCGCGAGCGTGCCATCGGGCGCGAGCTTGGCGCAGGTCATGGCGAGCGCGTCGATCACGGTATTGCCCGTGATCGTGATACGCCCCGAGAGGTCTTCGCGCAGCAGGTTGGCGCGCGATTGCGCCGTGGGCGCGAACAGCCAGTCGCCTATCGCGTCGACCACGCGGCGGTTCATTTCCTCGGGGAAGGGCTTGCTCAGGTCGCCGGTGCGCAGGCCCGCTTCGACGTGGCCGATGCGCGCGCGGCGATGAAAAGAGGCCAGTGCGCAGGCCGATGCGGTGCTGGTGTCGCCATGGACCAGCACGCAATCCGGTTGCTCAGCTTCCAGCACGCTGTCGACCCGGCTGATCAGCCGCGCATAGAGGCCGTTGAGCGTCTGGTTGGGCACCATGATGTCCAGGTCGTGCTGCGCCCGCAGATCGAACAGGGCCATCACCTGATCCAGCATCTCGCGATGCTGGCCCGTCACGCAGACGACGCTCTGGATCCGGGGTTCGCCTTGCAGCGCGGACACCAGGGGCGCCATCTTGATCGCTTCGGGACGCGTCCCGAATATGGAAAGGACTTTCATCGCAAGAGCGGGCCCCCTACGCCGGTGGCATTTTCTTGCGTAGATTATGGATTGAAAGTAATCGTAATATGTGACGGTTTATTTCAAGAAAAGGGGGTTGTCGGAAAATTTAGGGACAATCTGTTGCTTTCGCGCGATACCCCTGACTATTTGCCCAGTGTCATGCCGCCATCGATGGTGACGACCGAGCCGGTCATGAACAGGAACGGCGGCCTGCTCAACGCGATGATCGACGCCGCGATTTCCTGGGTGGTCGCCAGGCGGTTCATCGGATGCATGGCCGCGAGCCGGGCCTCGTCCAGTTCGCCCGCATCGATCGAATGCTGGATCAGCGGCGTCTTGACGTAGCCGGGCGCCACCGCGATGACGCGGATGCCATCCCCGGCCCATTCGTTGGCCAGCGACCGGGTCAGCGTCGCCACGCCGGCCTTCGACACGGCGTAGTGGGCGCGGCCCTTCATCATGACCATGCCGGCGACCGAGGCGATGTTGACGATGACGCCGCCGCGGGCGCGTAGCGCCGGATACAGCGCATGCGCGCAATGGAAGGTGCCGTTGAGGTTCACCGCCAGGACCTGGGCCCATTCCGCAGGATCCTTTTCCGCGACCGGGGCACGGCTGCCCGCGATGCCGGCGGCGTTGATCAGCAGGTCCACGCCGTCCAGCCGCGCCGCCGCGCGGGCCACGCTGGCGTAGTCGGCAACGTCGACGGCCACGGCTCCGTCCGCGGCGGTCCGGTCCCACACCACGACTTGCCAACCTTCGGCGCGCAGCTGGCGCGCGCATTCCTGGCCGATTCCGCTTGCGCCGCCGGTGATGACGGCGATCTTTGCTTGAGTATTCGTGCTCATGTCTGACTCGCTATGTGGGTTGTGTTGATTTCAGGTGCCGGAGGCCGCTGCTTGCGCGGCCGGCGCCGCGCGCCGGTTGCGCACGCACAGGATCGCCAGGCCCGCGCTCGCCAGCGTCGCCAGGGCGAACACCTGGGCCGCGAGTTCCCATTCGCCGCCGCTGGCCTGCATGACCGCGCCGGTCAGGGTCGGGCCGAAGAAGCCGCCCAGCGAGCCGATGGTCGTCACCAGTGCCAGCGGGCCGGCGCTGGCGCCGATGTAGTTCTGCACGGCGGCATTGAGCGGACCGTAATACGCGATGGTGTAGCCGGTGATGATGGACACCACGGCCAGGAATGCCGCCAGGGACACCGTCGCCGCGCCGTGCAGCATCAGGAAGCCGGCAGCGCCCACCAGGCAGACGGCCGCCAGGTGCCAGCGGATGTCGCCGGTGCGTTCGCTGCTGCGTCCGACCACATAGCTGAACACCAGCGCCACGACGTTGGGAATCATCAGCAGCGCGCCGATTTCCAGCGGCGTGATGCCGTACAGCTGCTTGAGAATCGTGGGAAGAAAGTACGCCAGGGCGAAGGTCGCGGCGTAGGCAGCCAGCAGAATCAGCAGCAGGCCCCACAGCATGGGCTGGCGGAAGACGGCGAATCCGTGCGCCCAGGAAGCAGTGGGGCCGGCCGTGCGGGCGGGGGCCTCGTGTTCCATGAGGGCGCGCAAGCCCTGACGCTGGCCTTCGCTGAGCCAACTGGCTTCCTGCGGCGTGCCAGGCAGGTAGCGCAGGATCAGCAGGCCCAGCAGCATGGTCGGCAGGCCTTCGATCAGGAACAGCCAGCGCCAGCCCGGCATGCCGGCGTCGATCTTCAGCAGCGCGCCCGCCAGCGGCCCGCCGAAGATCATGGCCAGCGGCAGCGCCATGATGAAGATCGAATTGATGCGGCTGCGGTAGCGGGGCGGAATCCAGGACGCGATGTAGAAATTCACGGCGGGAATGAAGCCGCCTTCCGTCACGCCCAGCAGGAAGCGCAGCGCGTAGAACGATTTTTCGCCATGCAGCGCGGCCATCAGGCAGGAGACCAGGCCCCAGGCCAGGAACATGCAGGCCAGCCAGCGCCTGACGCCAAAGCGTTGCAGCGCCAGGTTGGCGGGCACGCATACGCTGGCGTAGCCGATGAAGAACAGCCCCGCGCCGAACCCGTAGGCCGCCAGGGAAATGCCCAGGTCCGCGCCCATCTGCAGCTGCGCATAGCTGATGTTGGTGCGGTCCAGGAAGTTGAGCAGATATCCTGCGAACAGCAAGGGCAGGACGCGGTTGCGAAAGCCGGCGACGGCCTGTTCGGCTTGCGCCAGATCTTCATTGCGGATCATGGTAGGTCTCCTGTCGTCCGCCTTGGTGGCGGATCTCGCTAGGCTGGGATTGCGGCGGCGCGGGGCAGCGCTGCCAGTCTCGATGTCAGTGGCGCCCCGTCACCCGGGCGTACAGGTCGGTATCCGGCCAGCCGGCGCCGCGCCAGGCGACGTGCTGATCGGGCCGGATCAGAGTGAGCGGGGCGGGGTAGAGGTTGGCCACGCCGCCTTCTTCCGGACGGATCAGCGTCAAGGGCACGCCCGCCGTCCGCGCCGCGGAGACGGCGGCCTCGACGTCGCGGGCGGCTGCCGCGGGCAAGGCCAGCAAGGTGAATCCCGGGCCGAAATGGTCGTACAGCGAACTGCCGTCATGCAGCCAGGCATGCGGGGCCAGGGCGCCAGGACGGGACGTAGGGACGTAGTTGATGAAGTCCCGGGCCGGTGCGGGGCTGCCGTCGGGCACGATGACGGGGGAATCCGCGTACTGATAGCCCAGCACTACGCCCAGGGTGGCGAACTCGCGCATCTTTGCCGCCCGGATGCGCGCGCCGGCTTCCTGGCGCGCCCGCTCGCCCGCCGCGCCGGCCTCTTCCAGATGATCGGCCAGCAAGTGATTGCCGAGAATCGAATGGTTGTGCTCGGCTTCGTCCAGCACCCACTGGTGCACCGGCCGGCGTTCCCGCTCATAGCTGTCGATGAGGGCGGGGCCGCCCCAGCCTTGCAGCGCGGCGGCCAGCTTCCAGCCCAGGTCCACGCTGTCGGCCACGCCCATGTTCATGCCGTAGCCGCCGAAGGGCGGGTGCAGATGGCAGGCATCGCCCACCAGGAAGACGCGCCCCTGCCGGTAGCGGTCGCCCAGAAGCTTGCTGGCGGTCCACTCGTCGCTGCTGAGCACCTCGTAAGGCAGGTCGATGCCGGTGGCGCGGGCGATCATGGCGCGCGCGTCGATGTCGCTGGCGCGCTGCTGCGGGTCCACGTGAGTGGGCATGAAGAACCAGGTGTCGCCGCTGTCCATCGGGCCGATCAGGCTGGGCGCGTCGCCGTTGATCTGCCAGTACATGATGGCGGGGCCGTGCCGATGGGCCTGGGCCAGTCCGGGGGCGCGGAACACGATGTTGTAGTTGCGGGACAGGTCATGGCTGCCTTCCATGCGCGTGCCGATCAGGTCCCGCACCAGGGAACGCGCGCCGTCGGCGCCCACCAGATAGTCCACGTCCAGCTCGATGTCGCGGCCTTGCGCCAGATCGCGCAAGCGGGCGCGCACGCCGCCGGCATCCTGCGCCAGGTCCAGCAGTTCGGAGCGGAACCGGATCTCCACATCGGGCAGGGTAGCAGCATGGGCGCGCAAGACTTCTTCGACGGTGTATTGCGGTATCCACTGCGCGTGTTCCGAGTACAGCGGATTGCGGCCGGGCGCGCAGTACATGGCGTTCTCGTGCCGCGCGAGTTCGAAGCCGGCCAGGCGGGTGCAGAACACCACGTTGGAGGGGTAGTAGGCGCCCAGCGGCGATGCCGCGCGCAAGCGGTCGGCGATGCCCCAGCGGCGCAGGTGTTCGCGCGTGCGCACATTGGTCGTCTTGGCGCGCGGCGCGTATCCCACGCGGTCGTTGCGCTCGATGAGCAGGCACGGAATCTTCCTGTGCCCCAGTTCGATCGCCAGACTCAGTCCGGCCGGTCCGGCGCCCACGATCAGCACGCGGGGCGAGGCTCGCTTTTCCACCTTCGGTCTCCTCGGTTGCCTGCTTACGCTGCAGGCTTTGGACGCATCCTAGGCCTATGCCGCCGATGCTGAAAGATGGCAGAATCAGCTTACCGATATCAAATTTGATTCACTTCCATGAAGCTGAATACCTTGCGGGATTTCCTGGCCGTGGCCGAACGCGGCGGCGTCAGGGCTGCGGCCCGCCATCTGGACGCGCCGCAGCCGGCCATCTCCCGCAGCATCCGCGAACTCGAGAAAGAACTGGGGTGCGTCCTGTTCGAACGGCATGCCAAGGGCGTGCGCCTGACCCCCATGGGCGCCGTATTCCTCAGGCGGGCCAACGCCATACGCCATGAGATGCAGCGCGCGCGCGACGAGATCGGCCAATTGAATGGCGAGTCCCGCGGACGCGTCACGCTGTGCATGTCGACCGCGCCGCATCTGGGCTTGTTCGCCGAAGTGCTGCGCGAGTTCCGGGCGCGCTACCCGGATACCCATCTGGAGATCATCGACGGGGTCTACCCGCTGGTCGAAGCGTCCCTGCTGGACGGCACCGTGGACTTTTATATCGGGCCGGTGCCCGCGCGCACGCCAGGCGAACTACAGGTGGAAAAGCTATTCGACAACACGCGCGTGATCATCGGCCGCAAGGGCCATCCGCTGGCGCGCGCCCGCTCCCTGCGCGACCTGGCGGGGGCGCAATGGATCACCACCTCCATCACGCACAAGGCCGAAGAGGAGCTGGGCCCGCTGTTCGACAAGCATGGCCTGCCGCCGCCGCACCTGGCCCTGAAGGCCCAGTCCGCGCTGACCTTCATCACGGCCCTGACCCATTCCGACCTGTTGATGATGCTGCCGGTGCAATGGCTGCGGTATCCGCTGCTGCAAGGCGTGTTCCAGGAAATCCGCGTCAAGGAACCGCTGCCCGCGCCGCCGGTATGTATCGTGCAGCGCGCCGGCCTGCCGCTGACGCCGGCGGCCGAGTACTACTGCACGCTGGCGCGGCGGGCAAGCGCGCGGGCCCAGGCTTAGAGGCCGGCTGCCGGCCACTGGAAGCGTTGCGCCACCTTGTCAAGAAAGCGGCCGGCCGCCTCGCGGTGATAGTCGGTGGAGCGCGCCACGCCCTGGCCGGCGGCTTCCAGGTCCAGCATCGCGTTCAGGTCGCTGTTGAGCGAGGCGTTGAAGCCGCGCTTGGTGATCGCCAGCGCCGCCATGGGCAGTTCGGCCATGGACAGCGCGATCTGCCGCGCGCGCTCGTGGATCGCCTCTTGCGGCTGGATCTCGAACACGATGCCCATGTCGCGGGCTTCCTGCGCCTGGAATTCGCGGGTGGAGAAGGCCAGTTCCTTGGCGCGTTGCAGGCCCACCATGCGCGGCAGGGTGTACATGGTGGCGCAATCGGGGATGGCCCCCAGCCGCAGGAAGGACAGGCAGAAGCGCGCCCGCGGCGACGCCAGGATCAGGTCGGCGGTCAGGGCCAGGCCCAGCCCGGCGCCATAGGCTGGGCCATCGACCGCCGCGATCACCGGCCGGTCCAGCGTGATCAGGCCTTCTATCGTCAGCAGCAGGCTGGCCATGCGCTCGCGCGCTTCCTCGGCGGAGCCGCCGGAGCCCATGGTGGAGATGTCGCCGCCCGAGCAGAAGGCGCCGCCGGCGCCTGCCAGGATCACGACGCGCACGCCGCGGTCGCGTCGGATCTCGCCCACCAGATGGGCCAGTTCTTCGCGCATGGCCATGTCCAGCGCATTGCGCTGGGCGGGGCGGTTCAGCGTGATGGTGGCGACGCCGCCCTCCACGGCATAGAGCAGGGTCTTGAACTCGCTAGAGATGACTTGCATCGGATCGGTCTCCATGTCTGCCTTTCAGGATGGCCGGCCCGCGCCATGCGGACCGGGCCGCTAGCTGCCGCGAACGCTCAGGCGATGGCGCCGCGCTCGCGCAGGGCCTGGATCTCGGCTTGCGCCAGGCCCAGTTCCGCCAGCAATTCTTCCGTGTGCGCGCCGGGCGCGGGCACTGCGCGGGCCTGTCCCGGCGTGCGCGAAAGCCGCGGCGCGGGGGCGGGATGCACGATGCCGCCGGTCTCCATGAAGCTGCCGCGCGCCACATGGTGGGGGTGTCGCGGCGCTTCCTCGAAGTCCAGCACCGGCGCGAAGCAGGCGTCCGTGCCTTCGAGCAGCGCGCACCATTGCTCGCGGGTCCGGCCGGCGATGATGCCCGCCAGCTTGGCGCGCAGCTGCGGCCATTGCGCGCGCTCCCATTGCTGCTGGAAGTCCGGGTCGTCGATGCCGCAGCGCTCCAGCAGCAGGCGGTAGAACTGCGGCTCGATCGCGCCGATGGAGACGTACTTGCCGTCCGCGCAGGCATAGCAGCCGTAGAAATGGGCGCCACCGTCCAGCATGTTGGATTGGCGCTGGTTGACCCAGCCGCCATCCTGCAGCTTGCCGTGATAAGCGCTGGCCAGCAGGGACGCGCCGTCGCAGATCGCCGCGTCCACCACCTGGCCCTGGCCCGTGCGGCCGGCCTCGAGCAGGCCGCAAAGCACGCCGAAGGCCAGCATCATGGCGCCGCCGCCCATGTCGCCGACCAGATGCAGCGGCGGCGCTGGCGGCAGTTCGGCATGCCCCATGGCGTGCAGCGCGCCGGTGATGGCGATGTAGTTCAGGTCATGGCCGGCCGCCTGCGCCAGCGGGCCGTCCTGGCCCCAGCCGGTCATGCGCCCGTACACCAGGCGTGGATTGCGCGCCAGGCACTCGTCCGGCCCCAGGCCCAGCCTTTCCATCACGCCCGGGCGGAAGCCTTCCAGCAAGGCATCCGCCCGGTCCAGCAGCCGCAGCACGATGTCGGTGGCGCCGGGCTGCTTGAGGTCCAGCGCGATCGTGCGGCGGCCGCGGTCGATGATGGTGCCGCCGCCGCCCAGGAATCCGGGCGTCAGCCGGTCGATGCGGATCACGTCCGCGCCCATGTCCGCCAACATCATGGCGCAGAAGGGGCCGGGCCCGATGCCGGCCATTTCCACCACCGTCAATCCGTTCAGGGGACCAGCCATGTCTATCGTCACTCCATGATGTGTCGGGTTCTCAGGATTCGAAGAATTCGGCGCGCGCGTCCAGGATGATCTGGATGTACTTCTCCATATTGGCGTCCATGCGATGGGTCGGGCCGACGATGGACAGAGCCGTCAGCTGGCCTCCCACGCGCCCCGCGATGCCGACCGCCGACACGCCTTCATTGCCTTCGTCGCGGCTGTTGAAATAGTGCTTGGCCGACTGCGATTCGATCTGGGCGCGCAAGGTGGCGGGGTCGGTGATGCTGCTGGCCGTGACGTGCTCGTACGGCAGCGAGTCGATCAGCGCATTGCGCTCCGCCGCGTCCATCTCGCCCAGCAGCGCCTTGCCCAGCGCCGCGACCTGCAGGTCGAAGGTGGTGCCGGGCTGCACCACGTAGCGCAGGGCGCGCGGGCTTTCCTGGCTGGCGTAGATCTTCACCTTGTTGCCGTCCAGCAGGCCGCACATCGACGATTCGCCGGACTGGCGCGTCAGGATTTCCAGCGCTTCGGACGCGAAGGACTGCAGCGGGTCGGCCGCCGAGATGCCCTGGGCCACGTCGAGCAGCCTGCCCGTCGGATGGAAGTAGCGCGACTTGGGCGTGCGCAGCAGATAGCCTGCCTGACGCAGCGTGTAGAGCAGGTCCGAGCAGCTGCTGTCGGCCAGATCGAGGAAGCGCGCCATTTCCGAATTCGTCAGGGGACGGCGTTCCCGCGCATAGACTTCGAAGACTTGCAGCACGCGCTGTGCGGTAGGGAGGATTTGCGGCATAGGATGTCGGAGTGGATAGGGGAGCCGGCCTGGGCGTTGGCGTAGTCGGTCATTTCAACGCGGAAATGCCTAGTACGCTCTGCGCCATGAGTAGGGCCTGGATCTGGTTGGTGCCTTCGGCAATGCTCAGGTGGCGGGCGTCGCGGTAATGACGCTCGACCGGGAACAGCGTGGTGTAGCCCGCGCCGCCATGCACCTGCATGGACAGTTCCGCCACGCGCAGCACGGCGTCGGTGGCATGGCGCTTGGCCATCGAACATAGCATCTGGCTGTCGGCGGCGTTGCGGTCCAGCGCGTCGGCGGCGCGCCAGCACAGCAGGCGCGAGGTTTCGACCAGCGTCATCATGTCGGCGATCATATGCTGCACCAGCTGGAAGCCGCCTATGGGGCGGCCGAACTGGACCCGGTCGCCGGCGTATTTTACCGCCGCCTCATAGGCGGCCTCGGCGATGCCCAGCGCGGAAAACGCCACCACGCAGCGGCCGATGTTGAGGTACTTCTTGGCCAGCGCGAAGCCCTTGCCCTCCGTGCCGATCAGGTTGGCCGCGGGGATCTCCACGTCTTCGAACAGCAGCTCGCCCAGCGGGCAGCTCAGCATGCCCATCTTGCCGATGGGGCTGGACGAGAAGCCCGGCATGGCGCGCTCGAACAGCAGGCAGGATACGCCGCGTTCGCCGTTCTGCCGCTGGGTCTGCACGAACACCACGCCCAGCTCGCATACCGTGCCCAGGCTGATGTAGAGCTTGCGGCCATTGACCCGCCAGCCGGTCGCCGTTTCCACCGCGCGGGTTTCCACGTTGGCCGCGTCCGAACCGATATTGGGTTCGCTGAGCGCGAAGCTGGCGATCGCGTCGCCCGACAGGACGCGCGGCAGGTACCTTTCCTTGAGGTAGGGCGAGCCGCCGTCGCTCAAGACCGAGGCCGCGAGATTGCTGGTGCTGACGATGCTGCGCAGCGACGGCCAGACGCGCGCCAGCTCGGCTATCAGCATGCCGTAGGTTGTCATCGGCAGGCCGTAGCCGCCGTCCTTTTCCTGCAGCATTCCGCCCAGGAGGCCGAAGTCGCGCATGGCGCGGACCATGTCTTGCGGCACCACGCGGGCCTCGGCTTCGTAGCGGTTGACGATGGGCGCGACTTCGGCCGTCAGGTAGCGGCGCAGCGAATCGCGCAATTCGATCTGGGTGGAGTCCAGTGAGAAGTCCATGCGAGTCCTAGGCGGATAGAGTCGGAAAGAGCAGTCCGGCGGCGCTCATGGCTGGCGCAGCCCCAGGTCGGGATCCGCATCGGCCCGCAGGCCGATCAGCGCGTCCAGCGGCACCGCGCCTTGCCCAGCGGCGCCGACCCAGACCGGATTGAGCTCCATTTCCTGCAAGGCGTCGCGGTGGCTCCAGGCGAAGTCCGAGACCTGCAGGACCAGGTCCTCCAGCGCCGCGAGATCGGCGGGCGCCTGGCCGCGCACGCCGTCCAGCACGTCGGCATGGCGGATCTCGCGCAGCAGCGCTCGTGCATCGTCGCGCGACAGCGGCACCATGCGGTGGGCCACGTCGCGGATGGTTTCGACGAAAATGCCGCCCAGGCCGAAGGTCAGCACCAGGCCGAAGGCCGCATCGCTGTGCACGCCGATCAACACTTCGCGGCCGCCCGGCGGCAGCATGCGCTCCACCAGGATGCCATCGATGACGGCGTCCGGCTGGTGGCGCGCGACCGATTCATGAATGGCGGCATAGGCTGCGCGCGCCGCGCCAGCGCTGGCGATACCCAGCTTGACGCCGCCCGCTTCGGTCTTGTGCGCGATCTGGGCGCTGACCACCTTCATCACCACGGGAAAGCGCAGGCGCTCGGCCTCATGGGCCGCCTGTTCGGCGCTGGCGGCAACCACTCCTTCGGGTATCGGCAGGCCGGCCGCGCGCAGCATGGCCTTGGCCGCGGCTTCGCTAAGCATGCGGGCCTGGCCGGGGGCGGCATCCGCGTGCGCGGGCGCCGCTGCCGCGCGCTCGGGGCGCTTCCAGGGTATGGCCTTGGACAGCGCCGCGATCGCGTCCGACAGCGACAGGAATGGCAGCAGGCCGGCGGTTTCCAGCAGCTGGAAGCCCCCGCCCAGGCGCCGGCTCATCCAGACCGGCACGATCAAGGTTTCGGTTTCGGCCGCCACCGTGGCGATGGCCTGCGCCATGCCGTCGGTGATCGAACCGTAATCCATGGGGATGGGGAACAGCACCGTGCCCACCGCCGGGTCGGCGCATATCGCGCGCAGGCAGGCGGCCGAGGCCTCGGGGTTGCGCAGGATGTCGGCAGTGGTGTCTACCGGGTTGTCGATGCTGGCGAAGTCCGGCAGCAGCTTGCGCAAGGCGGCCTTGGTTTCGGGCGCGAACACTGCCATCGGCAGGCCGGCGGCGCCAGCGATGTCGGCGGCCAGCGCGGCGGTGCCGCCCGAGAAAGTATGGATGCACAGGCCATTGCCGCTCTTGGGCGTGATGCGCGTCAGCAGGCGCGAGGCCGCCAGCAGCTGATCCAGGTCGTCCACTTCGATCGCGCCGAACTGCCGGAACACGGCGCTGTTGACCGCAGCCGTGCCGGCCACCGACGCCGTGTGCGATTGCGCGGCGCGCACGCCGGCTTCGGAGCGGCCGACCTTCAGCACCACCACCGGCTTGTTGCGGGCGCGCGCCAGCTCCAGCGCGGCGGTCAGGCGTCTGCCATCCTTCACCCCTTCCATCAGCAAGGCGATCACGCTGATTTTCGGATCGTTCGCCATGTGGGCGATGAAGTCCGGGATCTCCAGGTCGACCTCGTTGCCGGCGGAAAACCACAGGCCCACGCCCTGGCCGTGGGACAGGCCTTGCAACAGGTTGCGGCCAAGTCCGCCGCCCTGGGTTGCCAAGCCGATGGAGCCGGAGTTCAGATCGTCCTTGAAGGCGGGCGAGAAGGTCATGCCCAGGCGGTCGCGGACATTGACGAAGCCGGGACAGTTCGGCCCGTAGACATGCAGGCCGGTGGCCTCGCACAGCTCGGCGATCTCGCGCTCCAGGCGCCTGCCTTCCTCGCCCGCCTCCGAAAAGCCCGAGGTCATGACCACCGCGAACGGAATTCCGCGCGCCGCGCATTGGCGCAAGGCATCCAGCACCAGCGAGGCGTTGACCATGATCAGCGCCACGTCGATGTCGGCCTCGGGCAACGCGCTGATGGAGGGCCAGCAGGGCCGGCCACCGATCTCCTGATAGGCCGGATTGACCGCGTACACCTCGCCCGGCACCGAGGAATGCAGCATCAGGTTGTCGTACAGGCGGCGCCCCTGGCTGGACTCGCGGGCGGAGGCCCCGACCACCGCCACGTTGCGCGGGTTGACGAAGCGCGTCAGGTCTGCGAACGGTTTCATGCCGCACCCTCCATGGACCGCAGCACCATGGCGAAGTCGGCCTGGACCACCACCTCGCCGCGCTGGTTGACGGCTTCGCGCCGGAACACCACCTTGTCCTTGCCGGGCCGGTACTGCCCGGTTTTTTCGGTCACAGTCACTCGCACGACGATGGTGTCGCCGATGAAGGTGGGCTTGGGAAAACGGCAGTTGATGTCGATCAGCGCCAGCACATAGGGTTCCAGCTGCCGGTAGCCGCTGGACTGCGTGGTCAGCCCGGACAGCACGGACAGCACCAATAGGCCGTGGGCGATGCGCTGGCCGAAGGGCGTGGCGCTGGCGTACTCGTGGTCGACGTGCAGGCGGTTGAAGTCGCCGGACAGGCAGGCGAAGTTGACGATGTCGCTTTCGGTAATGGTGCGGCCGGCGGATTCGAAGCGATGGCCGACTTCCAGCGGCGGCTGGGCGGGAAGCGGGGACTGGCTGGCAGGGCTTGCGCTTTGCATGGCTGAGCGGATTCCGGAGAGGAGGGGCGTTTTACGAGGCGTAGCGGCCGCCGGTCACGTGCAGCAGTTCGCCCGTGATGAAGGAGGACCGTTCAGAGGCCAGGAAGGCCACCGCGTTGGCGATGTCCTCGACCGCGCCCAGGCGCGGCACCGGCTGGCGCGCCAGCGCATTGGCGCGCAGGGTTTCATAGGTGGACAGGCCGCGCACCAGCGGCGTTTCGATCAGTCCCGGAGCGATGGCGTTGGCGGTGATGTTGAACTTGCCCTGTTCCAGCGCCAGCGCGCGGGTGAAGCCGATCAGGCCCGCCTTCGCAGCCGAGTAGTTGGTCTGCCCGGGATTGCCCCAGTGCGCGCGCGAAGCGATGTTGATGACGCGGCCCCACTTCCTTTCCATCATCGAGGGCAGGGCGGCCTTGGTGCAGTAGTAGGCGCCCTTCAGGATGGTGTCGACCACCGAATCCCAGTCCTCCACCGGCATCTTGAGCAGGTACTTGTCGCGCGTGAAGCCGGCGTTGTTGACCAGGATGTCGATGCCGCCGAACTTGTGCGCGGCCAGCTCGGCCATGGTCTGGACCTGTTCCGCGTCGCAGACGTCGAGCACGGCGCCGATGGCCTCGTGGCCGGCCTGCTTCAGGCTGCCGACTGCCTGTTCCACCGATTCGGGGTTGATGTCGGTAATGACGATGCGGGCGCCTTCCTGCGCCAGGGCCAATGCCGACGCATAGCCGATGCCGCGGCCGGAACCCGTGATGACAGCGACTTTACCGGTGAGTTGCAGGTCCATCTCCATTCCCCTTCTGTAGCTGATGTGCCGGCGCCTTGGGCCCGAAATCCGATATCCCGGGAGATACGCCTGGCAAGTTTGAATTTATTCCGAGGTTCCGAACAAATATACACATCACCGGAAATATTGACAATTATTATCGGCACATCGTTATACTGTTCGGCATGTCGGAATAAGTTGGCCCGACATTCCCATATCTCTAAAAAAACGGAAGGAGATCGACTCATGGCAATGTTGAAGGGATTGTTGGCCGCGGTACTGAGCCTGGCTGCCGCAGGCGCAGCCAGCGGGGCCGACGCTTATCCGGACAAGCCGGTGCGGGTGTACGTGGGCTTTGCGCCCGGCGGCGCCACGGACTTGCTCGCCCGCCTGTACGCCAAAAAGCTCGGCGAACGTTTCAATCAGACATTCATCGTGGAAAACCGCCCGGGCGCCGGCGGCAACATCGCGATCCAGGCGCTGACGCAGGCCCCGGCCGACGGCTACACCATCGCGATGGCGGCCAACTATGTGGCGGCCAACGCCGCCATGAAGCGCAACCCCTACGACTGGGAGCGCGACCTGATGCCCATAGGCATGGTGGCCTCCACGCCCAACATCCTGGTGGTGCCGACCGGCTCCAGCATCCAGGGCGTCGACGACCTGATCAGCAAGGCCAAGGCCGGCGGCAACAAGCTGACCTTCGCCTCGGCCGGCATGGGCTCGTCCATTCACCTGGCGGGCGAGCTGTTCAAGGTCATGGCCGGGGTCGACATGACCCACGTGCCCTACAAGGGCGTGTCGCCGGCGGAGGTGGACCTGATGTCGGGCACCGTGGACATGATGTTCGGCAGCGTTTCCACCGCCATCCCGCTGGTGCAGTCCAAGAAGCTGAAGGCGCTGGCCGTGACCGGGCGCGAGCGCATGAAGGCGATGCCGGACCTACCCACCATCGAGGAAGCCGGCCTCAAGGGCTATGACGTGGAAGCGGTGTACTTCATGGCGGCCCCCGCCAAGGTGCCGGCGCCGGTTTTGAAGAAGCTGGCCGATGCCGTGGCCGACATCAACAAGCAGCCCGATGTGCAGGAATTCATGGACCGGATCTACGCCCGGCCCCTGACCGGCGGTCCGGACGAGGCGCGGGCCTTCCTCAAGAGCGAAGTGAAGAAGTGGCAGGGCGTGGTCGACGCCACCGGCATGAAGGTGGATTGACGCGCGGCAACGGGTCCGTTCGCCGGATTCGAGACAGCGGGCGCCACAAGCCCGCGGACACAAGACCAATCAGGAGACATACATGAACACACGCAGGCGATACACGCTGGCAGTGCTGGCCAGCCTGATGACCGCAATAACCTTGCCGCCGGTGTCGCACGCGGCCGATGACTATCCGAACAAGCCCCTGCGCCTGATCGCGCCCAGCTCGCCGGGCGGAATCCTGGACATCACCAGCCGGGTAATAGGCAAGAAGCTGTCCGAGAGGCTGGGCCAACCGGTGGTGGTGGAAAACATGGCCGGCGCGGCCGGCATCCTGGGCATGCAAGGCTTGCTGCGCGCCGAGCCCGACGGCTACACGATGGTCATGGGCAGCAGCGGCCCGAACGCGGTCAATTACACGCTGTACAGCAAGCTGCCTTACGCGATGTCCGACTTCGCGCCGGTGATCCGCATCATCACCATGCCGAACGCGCTGGTGGTCAACGCCAACGCGCCGGTTAAGACGCTGGCCGAGTTCCGCGACTATGCCCGCAAGAAGCAGGGCAGCCTGTCGATGGCGGTATCCATGATCGGCACGTCCGGGCACCTGGGCGGCGAGCTGCTGAAGAACCGCCTGGACTTCACCGCGGTCACCGTGCCCTACAAGGGGGCGGCGCCCGCGACCAACGACCTGGTCGCGGGCCAGGTCGACTTCACGGTCGAGAACGTGATCACCGTCGCGCCGCTGGTCAAGGCGGGCAGGCTGCGGGCGCTGGCGGTCACCACCCGCGAACGCAGCCAGATCCTGCCCGACGTGCCGACGCTGGCCGAGCAAGGCTATCCCGATGTGGACGTCGGCGCGTGGCTGGGCGTGCTGGTCGCGGCGCGCACCCCGCCGGCCGTGGTCGCGCGCCTGAACACGGAGCTCAACGCGGTCCTGGCGGATGAGGAAGTGAAGAAGCAGCTGGCGCAGCAGGGCGGCATTCCGCTGGGCGGCACGCCGGCCGAGTTCGACAGCTTCATCCGGTCCGAAAAGGACCGTTGGGAAAAAATCATCAAGGCCGCCGGCATCAAGGCGGAATGACCCGCAAGCCGGCGGCCAGGCGCCGCCGGCTTGCACAGGGAGGCATGATCCATGGCAATCGATTATCAAAACCTGCGCAACTGGAAATTCGAGGACCGCGTCGACCGCTACAGCGCGCGCGACTGCATGATCTATGCGCTGGGACTGGGCTACGGCAGCGATCCGGCCAACGAAGGCGAACTGCGCTACGTGCATGAAGAAGGGACGGCGGTGGTGCCGACCTTCCTGGCCACCATCGGCGCGCCCAATGGCTGGGCCGCCGATCCGGCCACGGGCATCGACTGGGTCAAGATCCTGCATGGCGAGCATCGCATGACCTTCCATGCGCCGCTGGTCGCGGCCGGCGCGGTGCGCAGCCGGACCCGCGTTACACGGGTAGTGGACAAGGGCGCCAGCAAGGGCGCGCTGGTGGTGACCGTGCGCGATATTTCGGACGCCGACAGCGGCGCGCCGCTGGCCACGGTGGAGCACGTGTCGTTCTGCCGCGCAGATGGCGGCTTCGGCCAGGGCGACGAGCCGCCCGAGGCCTTGCCGGCCACGCCGGAGCGCGAACCCGATCAGGTCGTGCTGCTGCCCACGCTGCCGCAGCAGGCCTTGCTCTATCGCCTGAACGGCGATCTCAACCCGGTGCACGCGCTGCCGCACATGGCGCGCGAAGCCGGCTTCGACCGGCCCATCCTGCATGGCCTGTGCACCTACGGCATGGCGGCGCGGGCCTTGCTGCAGGCCTGCGCGCCCTCGGCGCCGCAACGGCTGGGCGCCATCGCCGCGCGCTTTTCCGCGCCGTTCTTCCCGGGCGAGACGTTGCGTGTGGAGATCTGGCGCGACGGCGACCGCCTGCAATTCCGCGCGTTGGCCCACGAGCGCGGCACGGTGGTGCTGAGCCATGGCGCGGCCAGCCTGGCGCATTGAGAGAAACCAGAGGTGAACCATGTCTGTACTTGAAGCCCATGCCCGGGAGATGCCCGATGGCATCGCCTATCGCATGATTCCGTCCGGCACCAAGGTGACCTGGCGCGAGTTGGAACTGCGCAGCCGCAAATGCGCGGCGGCCTTGCTGGACGCTGGCCTGCAACCCGGCGACGTGGTTGCGGTGTTCCTGGAAAACCATCCGCGCTTCTTCGAACTGCTGTGGGCCGCGCACCGCGTCGGCCTGTACTACACCACTATCAGCCGCCATCTGAAGCGCGACGAAGCGCGCTACATCATCGAGAACTGCGACGCGCGGGTGCTGTTCTACTCCGGCCATACGCAGGCCGAAACGGACGCGGATGAACTGGATGCGCGCGGCGTGCTGCGCGTGTGCATGGACGGCGCGGACGCCGGCGCGATCCAGTACGAAGACTGGATCGGCCGTTACGCCGATGACGTGGCCTTGCCTGAAACCCCGGAAGGCACGGACTTCCTGTATTCATCGGGCACCACCGGACTGCCCAAGGGCATCAAGCGTCCGCTGTCGGTGGCCAACCGCTACTTCCGCGTCGGCGACGCGCCCAGCAGCGCCTGGAAGGCCTTCGACCGCGGCACCGTCTATCTGTCGACCGCGCCGTTCTATCACGCGGCTCCGGTGCGCTGGAACATGGCGGCGCTGCGGGCGGGCGGCAGCTGCGTCATGATGGAAAAATTCGACGCGGCCGCGGCGCTGGAGGCCATCGCCACCCATGGCATTACCCATTCGCAATGGGTGCCCACCATGTTCATCCGCCTGCTGCGCCTGCCGCCAGAGGAGCGCGCGCGCCACGACCTGTCCACGCTGCGCTACGCGGTGCACGCGGCCGCGCCGTGCCCGGCCGACGTCAAGGAAGCCATGATCGCGTGGTGGGGGCCGATCTTGTACGAGTACTACAGCGGGACGGAACTGGTGGGACGCACCTCGCTGGGCTCCGACGAGTGGCTGGCGCATCGCGGCTCGGTCGGCCGGCCGGAGTTCGGCCAGGCCCACATCATGAGCGAGGACGGCCTGAATGAATTGCCCCCCGGCCAACCCGGGGTCATCTATTTTTCCGGCGGCGGCTCCTTCGAATACCACAAGGATCCGGACAAGACGCGCGGCGCCTACAACGCGCGCGGCTGGGCCACCTATGGCGACATCGGCTACCTGGATCAGGACGGCTATCTGTACCTGACCGACCGCCTCTCCAACATGATCGTGTCGGGCGGCGTCAACATCTATCCCCAGGAAGCGGAGAACCTGCTGAGCACGCATCCCGCGGTGGCCGACGTGGCGGTGGTCGGGGTGCCGAACGCGGAGTTCGGCGAAGAGGTCAAGGCGGTAGTGCAACTGCGCGATCCCGCCGCCGCCAGCCCCGATTTGGCGCAGCAGCTCATCGCCTATTGCCGCGACCGGATCTCGCCCATCAAGTGCCCGAAGAGCGTGGATTTTTCCAGCGACATGCCGCGCACCGAGACCGGCAAGCTGCTCAAGCGGCTGGTCAAACAGCGCTACTGGCCGCAAGCCTAGGCGGGCCGCCATGACAGACCAGGAGACAGCATGAACCGGCAGCGCAAGCTTTTCTCGGCGGAGCACGAACTGTTCCGCGACACCGTGGCGCGCTTCATTGCGCAAGAGATCACGCCCCATCACTACCAATGGGAACAGGAAGGCCTGGTGCCGCGCGAGCTGTGGCGCAAGGCCGGCGCGGCCGGCATCCTGCTGCCCAGCACGCCCGAGGAATACGGCGGGGGCGGCGGCGACTTCCTGCACACCATCATCGTGGTGGAAGAGATCGCCCGCGCGCTGGCCACCGGCGTCACGGGCTTCACCACCCATTCCGATATCGTCGCGCCCTACCTGCTGAACTTCGGCACCGAACGGCAGAAGCTGCGCGACCTGCCCGGCATGGCCCAGGGCGACATCGTGGCGTCCATCGCCATGACCGAGCCGGGCGCCGGCAGCGACGTCAAGGCGATACGCACCGCGGCGGTCCGTGCCCAAGGCGGCTACGTCATCAACGGCCAGAAGACCTTCATCACCAACGGCTTCCATGCCGACCGCGTGCTGGTGGTCGCCAAGACCGATCCCGCCGCTGGCGCGCGCGGCATCAGCCTGTTCTGGGTCGATACCGCGACGCCCGGATTCACGCGCGGACGCCTGCTGGACAAGGTCGGGCAGAAGGCGCAGGACACGGCCGAACTCTTTTTCCAGGACATGTTCGTGCCGGACGAGGACATGCTGGGCGAGCCGGGGCAGGGCTTCGGCTATCTGATGAAGGAGCTGGTGCGCGAGCGCCTGATGATCGCGGTGCGCTGCGCCATGGCGCTGGAGAGCGCGCTGCAATGGACCGTCGACTACACCAAGGAAAGGCGCGCCTTCGACAAAGCCTTGATCGACAACCAGCACATCCGCTTCAAGCTGGCCGACATCAAGACCCTGGCCGCCGCCACCCGCGCCTTCGTCGACGGCTGCGTGCAGCAATACCTGGATGGCGAGCTCGATGCAGGCGGCGCGGCCATGGCCAAGCTGTGGGCTTCCGAGGCCACCAGCGCCATCGATGACCTGCTGCAGTTCCACGGCGGCTACGGCTATATGCGCGAATACCCCATCGCCCGCGCCTACACCGACGTGCGGCCCAACCGTATTTACGGCGGCGCCTCGGAGGTCATGCGCGAGCTGATCGCCCGGACGCTTTGAACCTTCTCTTCGACTTCGACAGGAACAGATCCCTACATGAGCAAGCATCTTTCTAAATCGGTCGCCATCGTCGGCGCCGCCGAATCGGACCTGGGGAAAGTGCCCGGGATGACCTCGCTGGACCTGCAGGCGCAGGCAGCGGCCCGCGCCTTGCGCGATGCCGGGCTGACGCTCAAGGACGTCGACGGCGTGTTCGCGCACGTGGACGACAAGTTCGCCGGCCTGCACCTTGCGGAATACCTGGGCATACGGCCGCGCTACGTGGATTCGACCAGCGTGGGCGGCATGTCCAGCGTCATGCACATCCGCCACGCCATGGCCGCCATCGAGGCCGGCATGTGCGAGGTGGCGCTGGTGGCCTACGGCAGCACCCAGCTGTCGGACGGCACGCGCAAGGTGGGCGGCACGCCCGAGGACATGCGCCTGCCGCGCGGGCAGTTCATCACGCCGTATGGGCAGCTGAGCCCCATCGGCTACTACGCGATGGTGGCGCAGCTGCACATGCAGCGCTACGGCACCACCCACAAGGACCTGGCCGAAGTAGCGGTGGCGGCGCGCAAGTGGGCGCAGCTCAACCCCAAGGCCTACCGCCGCGAGGACACCTCGATCGAGGAAGTCATGGCGTCCAAGATGATTGCCGATCCCCTGCGCCAGCGCGACTGCTGCCTGGTGACCGACGCCGGCGGCGCCGTCATCATCACGTCCGCGGCGCGCGCCCGCGAACTCAAGCGGCCGCCGGTCTACGTGATGGGCATCGCCGAATCCTTCTCGCACCACTACACGCCCTTCAACACGGCGGACTGGCTGGACACCAATGTGGCGCAGACGGCCGACGCCGCGCTCGCCATGGCCGGCGTCACGCGCGCCGACATCGACGTGGTGCAGATCTACGACCACTTCACCATCGGCGTGATCCAGTCGCTGGAAGAACTGGGCTTCTGCAAGCGCGGGGAGGGCGGGGCCTTCGTGGCGGACGGACGCCTGGCTCCGGGGGGCGACTTCCCCATCAATACCTCGGGCGGCGGCCTGTCCTACAACCACCCCGGCCAGTTCGGCATGCTGCTGCTGCTCGAGGCCGTGCACCAATTGCGCAAGGAATGCGGCGAGCGCCAGCTGCCCCGCGCCGAACTGGCCCTGGTGCATGCGCCCGGCCTGGTCTTTTCCTGCAACACCACCCTGATACTCGGAGTCTGACCATGGAACTCGCCCAACGCCCGCTGCCGCAACCGACCCGGATCACCCAGCCCTACTGGGATGCGGCGAAGCAAAACCGCCTGGTCGTCCAGCAATGCGGCTGCTGCAAGACGCGCCAGTTCTATCCGCGCGAATTCTGCACGGCCTGCCTGTCCGACAACATCGAATGGATCGAGTCCGCAGGCCAGGGAACCGTCTATACCTACACCATCAACCGGCGCCCGAGCAACGCGGCCCTGAGCGAAAAAGTGCCATATGTCGTCGCCATGATCGACCTGGATGAAGGCGTGCGCATGATGGCCAACATCGTCGACAGTCCGCCCGAGGCGGTCCGGATGGGAAGCCGGGTGCGGGTGTGCTTCGAGCGGGTGTCGGACGAGATCACCTTGCCGCAGTTCAGGCTGGAGGCTTGAGCACAGCGGGGTGCCGAGGTGCGTTTGTCGCAGGCAAAAAAAAGCCGGTCTGATTCAAGATCAGACCGGCTTTTCAGCGGTATTTGGTGGAGCCGGGGGGAATTGAACCCCCGTCCGCAAGCCCTCCGCAACCAGTTCTACAT
>MCND01000250.1_pt1 | contig 21145 bp, 22 predicted proteins | sample 778211 | NCBI WGS metagenome assembly MCND01 (sample SAMN04296812, study PRJNA304217) | bioreactor metagenome | isolation source: activated sludge enriched with benzalkonium chloride | place: Turkey: Istanbul urban wastewater treatment plant
ATTCTGTTCCTGAACGCGGCTACGTGTCGGACGTGAACCGAATGAATGGGTGAGAGAAACCGGCAAAAAAAGCGGCAGAATTCTTGTGGAATTCGTGAGTCAATCTATTGAAAGTTCTTGAGTTTCAATGGCTTGAAAAGGAAATGCCTGGCGAAAAAAAGCGGCAAATTTCCATGCACTGTCCGGCGCTTTGTCGTCAACTGCTATGGCATGACAGGAAGGTAGTGAACAACAAGGCTGGCCTTTTCCGGCTGCGCGGTATGACGAAAATGAACGTTACTGCGGTCGCCCCGCCTCGATCCATTCCTGCACCTGCTCCATCGCCAATCGATACCGCGCGCAGTTGTACAGATCCAGCACCCGCAACTCTTCCGCCAACATCGGACGAAACACGCGCGCATCGTCTTCAGACAAGGCCAGCGCCGCCACCGCCGTATCGGCGGTCTGCCGAGCACGCACCACCCGGCTGATCGCTTGATTCAGCTTCTCTCGAAATCGCAGCCGCACGGGATCCGGCACGCCCGCCGCATCGAGCTGAACGGTGTATTTACGAATTGAGCGCCGATAAGACCAGGTGAACAGATCCACCGCGAGCGCGACATCGCCGCGCTCGTAGACGCCCATCATGGCGTAGGCGTAGTCCTGCGCCTCCACGTCCAGGAAGGACAGCGGCGCGCAGTTGTAGAGCATCAGCGGAATGTTGGCCGACAAGCGGCTGGTGCGCTTGTTGCCGTCCTCGAAGGGTTGCAGGTAAGCAAGGTTCACCCAGAGAAAGAACGCCGCTTCCACGGGATTCTTGATCAGCCGTGCCTTATCCACGATGCGATCGAGCATTTCCTGCAGCAGCGCGGGCGCCTGGATAGGGATGTAGGTTGTGTCGCGGATGTTGACCACGGTACGGCGGACATGACCCAGACCGTCGGTGTGAGCCAACAGATGCTCCATCAGGAGCGTGTGCAGATTGCCAATGACAGCAGACGTCAGGCCGTGCAGGGGCACGGCATCGACCATGAACTCGATGGCGGCCTTGTGATTGAGCAGCATGATCGCGTCCAGGTCATTGTCTGCCGTGCCGCGCTTGAAGAGCTCTTGCGTGGCCAACAGCGAATACCGGTTGCCTTCCAACCGTGAGGATGACCAGGATAGGTCAAGCAACAGCGGCTTCAGGACACGGCGCGCGTAAGTGCCGGCAGGATGCTGGCCCGGCATGCCGCCTTCGTCGGCCAAGGCCTGAGCCAGAGCGGGTGGCAACAGGGAACTCTGGTTCGGAACGTAATCGTCCACGAAGCGGCGCTGATAGCCCACCGGTGCGCGCGAGAGCAGCGGTTGCCGAAGTATCTGGAGTCTGTCTTCGCGGATGGTCATGGCGTACTCAGGGCAGGTCGAACTTGCGCAATCTAGCAGCAATCAGCTCATCAAATAGACCAGTCTTGATCTTGAATGAATCGAAACGGTCTGATTTTGAGCTGATTGGAGGTCCAACCTTCCGGAGACGTGCGCGGTATCAATGTCCCCCAGCCGTGCGCGATCGCACAGCCCAGGCCCGTTGCGATGCACTTTTGACTGTCGCGACAGCGCCACGCGATTCAGCCATGGCGGTTGACCGGGAGCGTGGTGGCAGCGTTAAATGCGACCACAATGATAAGAAAAAATAAATCGAGTTTGACTGCGGTCAGGACCGCTACTCCTGCCACCCTGCCGTCAGACCTATCCACAATGGAACAGTTCGGCGTCCGCTTCGAATACGGCGATGCCGCGCATCTGGAAGCCTTGCGCCTCCTGTACAAAACGCTTAAGCACGACAAGGAAGCGCAGATTCACCGCGACCTGTCCGACTGGTTTTCCGCCATTCCCGTTGAGCTTGGAAACAACTTCGACTGGCCGGACGAACTGACCCTGGCCGACCTGAAGCATCAGCGCGAGTCCTGCCCCAAGTGGATTCCAGAACCCGCAGAACAGCTCTCCGCGAAATGGGATTTCTACAGCCTGGTGGACAGCATCCATTCGGGTGACTACACCGTGCTGGGCCTGGCACGCCTAGACGATTCCATCGCCGAATTGCAGATCGATCCGCACGGCTACCCCTACGGCGGCGTGGGTCCCTTGATGGCCCTGGTCGAGGGCTTCGGCTTCACGCTACTTGGGGTCAACGAATACGGCAAATACCTGACTCGCGAGGAACTGCTGCCGCGCTAGCCTCCAAGGCCCGGGATCGGTCCTTTATCCACCTTGCTCATCAACTAAAAAAAATGAAAACAAAACTGTATCTGGAGCAAATCCATCAATGGCCCGCATCGGGCCAGCACATCATGGCGCAGTACGACGCCACCTCCATCTATGTGTACCAGGCCTATCGTCCCGCGATCGCTGCGCATGCCGTGAAGCATCAGCAGTTTGGCGGTGAATTCAGCTTCTCGCGTATGAGCTGGATCAAGCCCAATTTCCTGTGGATGATGTTCCGCTCGGGATGGGCGACGAAAGAAGGACAGGAGCGCATCCTCGCTGTCCGATTGCCCAGAACCTTCTTCGATGAACTGCTGCGCGCCGCCGTCGCCTCCAGCTTTGCCGCCTCGGGTTACGCGACCCAGCAGGAATGGCGCGATCGCGTGGAGCAGTCCGAAGTCCGGCTCCAGTGGGACCCCGACCATGATCCGACCGGCGCCGTCATCGAGCGTCGCGCCATCCAGTTGGGATTGCGCGGCGAGATGCTGAAACGCTATGCGCGGGACGAGGTGCTGTCGATCGAGGACATCACCGACTTCGTGGCACAACAGCGAGAATATGCCGCGCAGGATTTCAGCGGATTGCTGGTTCCTGAAGAGCAGCCCTATGTCCTTCCGTCCGTTGGTCGCGGATAGCGAAGGCGCCGCGCCGGCTCGGGTCTGAATCACACGGCGTCAGGCGGTTGTCCCCACGCCGGGGAAACTGGCCGCTACGCGCGTTCCTGCGTACACTTTCCGCCATGCTACGAATCGACAATCTCAGCAAACGCTACGGCGACTACCTCGTCTTCCAGGGCCTGACCCATACCTTCACGCCCGGGTGCGTGGCGCTATGCGAAGAAGACAGCACCGGCAAATCCAGCCTGCTGAACATCATCGCGGGCGTGATCGCGCCGGATAGCGGGGATGTGTGGATCGACGGCCACTCGATGCTTCACGCGCCGGCGCAGGCCAAGGCGCGTCTGGCTTATGTGCCGGACAACTGCTTGCTGTTTCCCGAGATGACGGGGCGCGGCTTGCTGGAGAAGGTGGCGGCGGAGAGGAACGTGGCGCTGGATGAAGCCACGTTGGAACTGGCCTATGACCTGGGGCTGGAGCCGCATCTGGATAAGCGCTTCGAGCAGATGTCGACGGGGACTCGGCGGAAGGTGTTTGTGACGGCGGCGGCGCTGGGGGATCCGGCGGTGGTGATTGCGGATGGACCTAGCAATGGTTTCGATGCTCGGGGTCGCGCGGTGTTGGCCGAGCTATTCATGGCGTGGGGCAATGATCGCGTCGTGTTGTTTGCCAGCCATGATCCCGAACTGGTGCAGGCTTGCGAGGCGAGAACCGTCGATGTGGCGGCGCTGCGTTAGCCGCAACGATCTGTTTTCCGGCCATGCAATTGCCCTAGCCGCCACAACGCGACCACATTCCGCATGTCAGCCTTTACGTGGGAACCTCTCGATTTTCTCGATGTACTTGGCGTAGTCCCTGTCGAAGAGGACCACGCCATTTCGTATCGCTACACGTTGGATCAAGGCCCATTGCATCTGACCCTGACCATCTGGCCGATGCAGGGTGACGTTGACCTGGCGCTGCGCTGCCATGGTGTCAGCGAGCCAGTCATACATCTGAATCTTCTGGATTGTCCGGGCGCGCGGATCGTGGACGACAAGCGGGGGAAATATATCGAGTTCGCGGCAGCGAACTTGTTTGCTGGTCGGTACGACAATAGTCGCCCCACGCCATACGGATTTCGGCTTCGTGTTGAGCCCAGTTTTCAGGTCACGGCCTATAGCTACGATTGTTAGCGGGCAACCGGGACATTGTTGATGGATTACGAGACATTATCTGTAAACGAGCTAGTTGATCGCATTTCAGAGTTTCACACCAAGCCAGTCGCTGTCTTGGGGCTGCTGACATTCGATTTCGAAGACCAGTCGATCTCTCATTTCCCTAAAGCGGAGCAACGTGAGCTGGGCCACGGGTCTGGGCTGGCTCTCTATCCATCCAGCGTCTGGCTCGCGTTCGGCGGGACGGGCAGTCTCCGACCGAATGAACGTGTGCTTTCGCGATGGAACAGGAAGCGAGTAAGAGTCCTTGGAATTGCCCATGGCAGCCTGCACGCAGAGTCCGGCTACATGGGATGCGGACATATGGGAGGATGGCCTTGCGAGATCGATGTCTATTCGATAGAGCGCATGTAGTGCGGCTTGGACAATTCGCAATCGATTCGCCCACGCGGATGAGCTAGGGGAAAACTGCGCGGCATGAGGTGAAAACTTGGAGCCGAAGACTGGAGCTAGACCTGCTGGCGCGGGTCGGCCTCCATAAGGAAATACGGGCCTTCCGGACCGTCGGCTTCACTACGTACTCGCCACCCCTGAGACTGATAGAACCGCTTGGCACGCTCATTGGCTTTGAGGCATTTCAGTGTCGGCGCGCTGGAAAAGTACTTGTCGCAGCCTGCCAATAGCATCTTTCCTACCCCGAGCCCCTGAAACCGTGGATGAACAAATAGGTTGTGCAAGAAGCTGTCTTCCTGCCATACAGACGCAAAGCCGATGGGACGGTATGAATGCTCTGCCACCAGAATCCGCTCACCTGCAGTGCTCACATCAAAGTCTTCAAGCTTGTGGCTGCCAACGGTAGCCCACGAGAAAGTGGCATCGCGGGACACGACAAATAACTGGCGCAGAGCTTCCCGGTCGGTTTCTACAAAATCTCGCACGATGACCTGCATGTTGTTGCCTTATTGCTAAGCACAAAGAAGGAAGAAGCTGGCTCGCGTGGGTTCGCAGCACGGACAGCCGTTGTTGACGAAGGCCAAAAATTCGGCACAACGCAGCGCGCCGATATCGATTCAATAGCCGAGTGGCAGGAGCCGGCCTGCCTCTGAGGGTTCCGTGAACAGCAAGCCCACACTCAACGCGGCTTCCAATTCACCCCATCCCTGGAGCGATACTCCGGCGTCCCCGTGCAACACCCTCCCGCTCCAAACGCCTGCCTTCCAATAAACGCGGTCACCACGCCCTTGCTCTCGGTCAGCGATTGCTGAACGCAGACGGTCGGCAGCAGAGACGAGTCGCCTTCCAGCACCAGCGTCCACTTCACGTTCTCGCCCGCGCCCGGTTCGACCTTGTACACCTTGCATTTATGCATCAGCAGATGCACGGGCTGCCCCGCCAGCGTGCCCTTGAACTGCAACTCAGGCGGCGTGTCGCGCGTGGCGATGGTCTCGGCGTTGAGTTTCGATCCCGGCGGCGCGGGGTCCAGCGACGAGTCGTCGCAGCCGGCCAGTGCGATTGCGGCGCCCAAGTTGACGAGGTAAAGACAAGTCCGGCGCATCATGCCCCATGAACTCCTGTCAGGCCACGCCCGCGAAGCGTTGTTCGAGGTAGGCGATGATGTCATTGGACTCGTACATCCAGCGCGTGCCTTGCGCGTCGTCGATGCGCAGACACGGCACCTTCACCTTGCCGCCGCCTGCCAGCAGCCGCGCGCGCGCTTCGGGATCGCGCTTGGCGTCGTGCAGCGTGATGGGCACGTTCAGCCTGCGCATGGCGCGCCGCGTCTTGACGCAGAACGGGCAGGCGTGGAATTGATACAGCGACAGCTGGGCCGCTTCGGCGTTGACCTTGGCCTGGCCTTGCGCCGAGCGCTGTTGCGGGCGCGGCCGGGTCAGGGCGTCGCCCAGCAGGATGATTTGAGCCAGGCCGGCATGTATGGCTTTGACTAGCATGGAAAGGGACTCGATCGGGGGACAGGGGGTCAGTCTACTCTGTGCGGCGCTTGCCAATATTGCAGCTGTCGTTCGTCATCCTGTGTCATGTCACGTGCAGGACTCGAAGCCGGCGCGCGACGTTCAGTCTTCCACGAACCCCAGTTTGCGCAGCTCGGCAATCGCGCCCTGCTCTTGGTCGCGCCGCGCTTTCGGCGCGCCCAGCGAGGCGGTCAGCAGCATGGACTGCGTGTCCGATTCATCGAAACCGCGCAGCACGCTGTCCGTCACGGGAAACGCCTGCGCGAAGCCCTGGTCCAGCACCTGCTGCCCGCGATACCGGCCCTGCTTGTCCAGAATGACCTGCGTCTGCGGATCGCGCCGGATCAGATGCAGCGGCACGCCCTCGCAACGCAGCCCCAGCAGCTTGGCCTCGCTGATGTCCAGCGCCCAGTCGGTCTCGGCATAGAACGCGGCGCGCGCCTGCGCGAATTGATCGAGGATGGCGGCGTCCGTGCAAAAGGCCTCAGGCACGAGGTTGAGATTGATCTTGCCGATCTTGCCGCGCAGCGTGACCCGGCGAAAGAACGAGGCCCACACCAGCAGGATGGGGTTGGTGGACAGGTCTTCGACCAGCACGTCCTCGAAGACGCAAGGCTTGATCATCGAGTTGATGGCGCTGCACTGGCTCAGGCGCAGGTTGCGCACGCGTGACATGCGCTTGGGATGCTTCACCATCGACAGCGCGCCGTTGTCGAAGGTGCAATCGCGCAGGTGCAGGTCGTGAAAGTGCGAACCGCCCTTGTCGTAGCTCATCAGGAAGGTCTGGCCTTCGATGGTCTCCATGCGTGTCTCCGGCGGGCTTGCGGTGCGCGCGGGCCAGGGGCGGTCAGCGCAGCAGCGCCAGGGCGTCCGCCAGCGACAGCACCGTGGTGCGCGATTCGAAGGCGGTGGCGAACAGGTGTTCATGTACCACCGCGTCCGGGTCGTAGCAGCAGTCCTTGACGCTATACAGCCGGTAGTCCGCGTCGCTGGCGTGCGCGATGGTGGACAGCATGACGCCGGTGGACGCGACGCCGACCAGGATCAGCGTGTCGATGCCTTGCGCCGACAGCCGCACTTGCAGATCGGTGCCGTAGAACACGCTGGCGCGGTGGGCGATGATCAGCGGTTCGTCGTCGCGCTGCCCCAGCTCGGGCGAGATGCGGTCGTGCACGAACAGGCCCAGCTGCTTGATGCCCTGCCCGTTCTTGTTCAAGGGGCTGACTTCCGGGTAGCCGGGGCTGAAATGGATCTTGGCGAAGTAGACCGCCACGCCCGCGTGCCGCGCGGCGTCGCACAGCTGTCGGGTATTGGAGAGCAAGGCGGGGGCGACCGACGGGAACAGTTCCATGATGTCGGTCTGGTAATGCATGACCAGCAAGGCGGTACGTGATGGATCGAAAACCGGGGTCTGGGGGCTCATGCTCCGCTCCGCGACAGGAAGGACGGCCGACTGTAGCACGGCGTTTTGACGGGGTGGATGCAATGACGGGATGGGCATCGCGGGTGATGCCCATCCCGTCTTGCGTGTCGGCCGGCGTGGCTTTGAGCGGCCGCGCCGGCGATGCCGCTTACTGGCTGGCGTACTTCTTGCCGGCCGCGTCGTAGTGGTAGGTGACGGTGTCGGCCGGGCCGAGCTGGCGGGTCTTGCCCGGCCCGGTGATGGTGGTGCCGCTGACCTTGACGCTGATGCGGGGCATGTCGCTGCCGCCGTGCGCGGCGAAGCTCAGTTCGCCCTGGCTGCTGACGCAGGGCATGACGTCGCCGTCGGCGCAGGCGGCGCTGTTGTCGCTGCCGGTGTTGACGCTGCCCACGTAGGTCCAGACCTTGTCCTTGAGCTCGTCACGCGGTCCGGGGTTGAAGACGAACAGCGCGTAGCCGGTGAAGCTGGTGCCGTTGTCGAAGCCGTCGGTGGGCACGGCCAGCACCAGCTTGCCGGCGGGCGTGCGGTATTCGACGGGCTTGCGCTTGGGGTCGACGAACTCGGGCTTTTCATAGGCGCCGAAGTTGCCGATGGTGTTGGTCATGCCGCGAAACTGCCAGGGCTTGTCGGGCGTGGAGCCGGTCAGCGTGTAGGTGGCTTCGGCCAGATTGACCTGGGTGTCGGGGCCGGCATCGTCCTCGCCGGGCTTGCCGTAGCGCTCGCGGGTGTCCCAGGTGAAGCCGGTGAAGTAGCGCGTGCCGTTCAGGTCGAAGGAATGGCCGTACCAGTAGGTGGCGACACTGCCATTGGCGACTTCATACGAATCCTTGCCCTGGCCGTCGACCTGGTAGATCGATTGCATCACGGTGCGCACGTCGGGCGGCGCGACGGCGGCGGCCTGGGCGACGTCCTGCCGCGCCGCGTTGCTGACGGGTTCCAGGGCGTGGGCGGCCGGGCTGAAGGCGGCGGCCAGGGCCGACGCGGCCAGGCCCGCCATTGTGGTGCGCAGCAGCGCGGCGCGGGGGGTGAGGCGGGCTTTCCTTAACGTTTTCATGGATGGAGGATCTGCTCTTGGGCCTGCGTTGAGAGGCATGCGGCGGGCGGGTTCATGACGCCGGTGCCGGTTGCGCCGGCGGCATGCCGCGATATGCGACGCCATCTTAATGAGCCGTCGCGGTTCGCGTCGGACAACCATTTGCCAATTGTGTCCGTCTGCAATGGGGACAGCGGCCAGTTATAGCGCGTTGGCGCGCCGGCGTCCTGGCGCTAGCGGTCGGTCTGGTCTGCGACCACCCGCGTCACCGCCTCCAGCGCTCGCCGTAGCGCGTCCAGGCCGACCGATCCCAGCGCCAGCCGGATCGCGTGCGGCACGTGCGGCGTGGCGGCGAAGGGATGGGCGGTGGAGACGGAGATGCGTTCGCGCATCAGGGCCATGGCGATTGTGTCGGCGCGCACTTCCTGCGCCAGCGGCAACCAGGTGAAGTACGAGGCCGGATGGCTGACGGGGCGCAGGTGGCCCAGGATCTCGGCGGCGATCTGTTGGCGCTGGCGGGCGTCACGGCGTTTCTCGGCTTCCAGGCGGGAGACGGTGCCGTCTTCGATCCAGCCGCAGACGATGGCGGTCATGGTGGCGGGCGTGTTCCAGGTGGTGGCGCGGATGGCGCGTTCCAGCCGGGGGATCCATGCGCGCGGGGCGTGCAGCGTGCCGACGCGCAGGCCGGTGGCCACGCTCTTGGACAGGCTGGTCACGTGGACGGTGGCTTCGGGGGCCAGCGCCGCCAGCGCGGGCGGGGCCTCGTCGGCCAGGAAGGCGTAGGCGCCGTCTTCGATCAGTGTCAGCCCGTGTTGGCGGACGATGGCGGCCAGCGCCGCGCGCCAGGCCGGGCCGGCAACCCAGCCCAGCGGGTTGTGCAGCGTGGGCATGGTGTAGACCCCGCGCACGCGCCGCCGGCGACATAGCTCGGCCAGCGCGTCCAGGTCCATGCCGCCGCCGTCGTTGGCCGCGGCGTCCGCGGCGGGAGCCGCTGCCGGAACGGCCGCCAGCTCCAGTCGAGCGCATTCGGCGGCGAGCTTGAAGCCAGGGTAGGTCAGGGCGTCCACGGCGATCACGTCGCCGGGTTCGAACAGGGCCATGGCGGCCAGCGTCAATCCGTGCTGCGCGCCGCTGACCAGCAGCGTCGAGTCGGCGTCGGCGTCGAAGCCGCGGCGGGCCAGGTGCGTGGCGGCTGTGGCCCGTTCCGCGTCGCTGCCGCCGTGCGGGCGGTAGCGCAGCAGCGCCTCGGGATCGCCGTGTTCGGCCAGCCGGCGCAGCGCGGCGCGGTATAGCTCGGCCTGGCCGGGCAGCGTCGGCGAGTTGAAGGCCAGTTCGGCGGTATCGTCGTTCCAGGCGCGCAGGTCGACGCCGTGGCCGCGCGGCAGGGCTTCCTTGACGAAGGTGCCCCGGCCCGATTCGCCGCTGACCAGCCCCATGGCTTGCAGCTCGGCATAGACGCGCGTGGCGGTGGCCAGCGCCAGCCCTTCGCGCGCCGCCAGGTCGCGGTGCGTGGGCAGCCGCGTGCCGGCGCGCAGGCGCCCGGCGCGGATGTCGGACGCCAACTGGTCCACCAGTTGCTTGTAGCGGGACGTGGGCATGGGCAAGCGTATCCAGGACGATTATTTGGATGCGCTGATTATCCGGTCTAGGATGGCGCCGCACAACGCTGCCGCGCCACAGTCCACGGCGCCAGGATGCCGCAAAGCCGCATCGACAACGCAGCAACGTTGCACGTCGTCGCGTTTCCACTTGTCCATTTTCGTCGCCATACACCATGAGTCTCGATGTCCAGGTCGTCGCAGTCGCTCTACTCGCCGTGGGCGTGATCGGTTTCATGAAGGGGGCGTTCGGGGGCGGCTTCGCGATCATCGGCATTCCGCTGCTGGCGCTGGTGATGGATCCGATTGCCGCGGGCAGCCTGCTGGCGCCGCTGTTCGTGGCCATGGACGTATTCGCCCTGCGCTACTGGCGGCCACGCACCTGGTCGCGGCCGGACCTGCTCTGGCTGCTGCCAGGGCTGTTGGCGGGTGTGTTCGCGGGATATTTCGTGTTGCGGCACGTGAATCGCCACGCCGTGGAGATTCTGATGGCGCTGACGACCCTGCTGTTCGCCTGGTTGTGGTGGCGCGGCGGCGCCACGGTGGTCGCGCGGCCGCGTTCCAACGGCAAGGCGCTGCTGGCCGGCGGCGCGTCGGGCATCACCACGATGGTGGCGCATTCCGGCGGGCCGCCGCTGGCCATGTACCTGCTGCCGCTGGGGCTGTCCAAGGAGGTCTACGGCGGCACCACCAGCATGTTCTTCACCATCGGCAATCTGCTGAAGGCGGGGCCGTGGCTGGCGGTGGGCGAGCTGTCGCGCGGCTACTGGAGCCTGGTGGCGCTGTGCGTGCCGGCGGCTTTCGTCGGGGTATGGGCGGGATGGCGGCTGCATCACAGGCTGAACCAGGCGCAGATGTACCGGCTGTGCTACGGGCTGCTGGTGGCGACGGCGACGAAGCTGCTGTGGGATGGCGTGACGGGTCTCGTCATGCCCTCGCCTTAGAATGGCGGCTTCGCACTCGAAAGCCGCCGCGGGATGGAGCGTGCGCGGCCCGCTTCTGCTTGCCTGGCCTGGTTTTCCCGCGGCGGTTGAGTGATTCGCGCAGCGCCCGGTCCGGCAGCGTGAGGCCGCGACGGCATTGCGCCTCATCCTGAGGGATTCGCTGGACATGCCTACCCCATTCCCCGCAAGCCTGGACGCCCTGCGCCAGTCGCTCGCCGAGACCGAGCTGCCCGAGACGGTCGTCGCTCATCTGGTCGCGCAGGCGCGTCCGGCGCTGGCGCTTGCCACCTCCGCCGCCGACGAGGACGCGATTCCCCTGGGCGCGACCAAGATCGGCGGCAGCCCCGATCTGTCGCCGGGCATGGCCTGGCCGACGCGGCCCGCCTATCCGGACGCGGCGCAGCGCGCGCAGGGGCATCGCCAGAATGCGGACCGCACGCTGGCGGATTCGAAGAAGAAGGGCTCGTGGATGGCGCCCGCCCAGGGCAAGCTGTTCAGCGAGGAATACCGGCGGCGCGCGGACGCGGTGGAAACAGCGTTCCCGCTGTCCTTCCTGGGCCAGCTCAATCTGGCCGAGCTGTCGGCGCATGCGGGTTTCGACGCCGCGCTGCCGAACGAAGGCCGGCTGCTGGTGTTCTACGACTTCCTGGAACAGGCCGAGGCCTTCTCGCCCGCCGCCTCGGTGGGCTGGCGTGTGTTGTGGGACGCGACGCCGGCGACCGCGCTGGTGCGCGCATCGGTACCGGAAGCGCTGTCGTCGATCTCCGACGACGAATGGACCTGCGTGTTCCGCGCGGCGCCAGCCTCGGCCCAGACCGTCTACACGCCTATCCAGACCGACGACGCGTCCTGGGACGCCTTCGATCTGGACGACGAGGAAAGCTGCGACGCTTACGAAGACTGGCTGGAACAGTTCGGCACGCCAGACAATGCAGACCGCGACAACCACCAGCTGGGCGGCTTTCCGCAGACGATACAGAGCGGCATGCAGGAAACCTGCCAGCTGGTCGCGAATGGCTTGTATTGCGGCACCAGCGAGGTCTGGCAGACCGAGCAGGCGCGCAAGCTGATGGCGTCCGCGCATGAGTGGCGATTGGTGCTGCAGATTGGCGCGGATCCGAATGCAGGCATTCCGCAGCCGGGCGCCTACTACGTGACGATGCGCGAAGAGGATATCGCCGCGCGCCGGTTTGATCGGGCGCGGTTGACGTATCAGTGCGATTAGGTTGTTGCCCCCAGTCCAGGTGCGCGTTGCGCGGCTGTAGCCATTGGCCGGGCGCGCGTTCGTGCGCGCCGGCCGGTTCCGTAATCCGGCAGGGGCCAGCGATTATCAGACGATGCGCCATGCGTCCCGGGTTGATGCTCCTACGCTGCCTACGTATATTCAACGTCGACCAAAGCGCATGCGCTCAAGCGCATGCTGCATGCCGAACTGGAGGCCAGACGATGAAGAAGCGCAACCTGTACTCGGAAATCGCCGAAGGTTTCGACGCGATGTCGAACGCGCGCGCGGGCAAGCACACGCTGCGCACGCACGAGGTGGAGCTCAAGCCCGCGCCGGACGTGACCGCCGAGGAATTGCTCGCCTTGCGCGAGCGCCTGCATCTGTCGCGGCAGGTGTTCGCCCGTTATCTGCGCACCAATCCCCGCACGCTGGAAAACTGGGAACAGGGCCGGGCCAAGCCGAACGCCCAGGCCGCGCTGCTGATCCGCCTGGTCGAAAAGTTCCCCGACACGGTCGAGCGGCTGGCGGCAGTGTGACCCACCGTTGATCGCTTGGTTTTCCCCGGCCTGAACACGCGCGGTTCAACAGCCAAGGCCAGCCTGCGGGCGTCGGCAAACTCCCCCTCCTTTCCCACGGGTTCGCGGTCACTCCGCCATCCGCCCTCTTCACAGGCCCTAATGCCAACTATTAGATTTGCTTAAACAAGCCGATATTTTTGACCCCAAAGATCGGCATTCTTAGCATTTCTCATAGGAGACACCATGGGCGCGCTGAAAAACGATTCCGGACTCGACATCCGCATGCTGCGTATTTTCGCGGCGGTGGCCGGTGCCGACAGCTTGTCGGCGGCGGCCGAGGCGCTGGGCGTGACGCAGTCCGCGGTGTCGCAGACGATTTCGCAGATCGAGGCCACGCTGGGCATGCGCGTGCTGGACCGCACGCGCCGGCCGTACCGGCTGACGCCGGCGGGCGTGACGTTGCAGCGGCAGTCGCGGCAGATCGTCGATGACGTGGACCGGCTGATCGCGCAGGTGCGCGAGGCCGACCTGATGAACCGGCCGGCGATCCGCATCGGCATGATCGATTCCTTCGCGGCCACGACCGGGCCGGCCATCGTCAAGCGGCTGACGCAGAGCGCGAGCCAGGTGCTGGTGTGGTCGGGGCTGGCCTACGGCCATGCGCAGGCGTTGTTGAATCGGCAGGTGGACATCATCGTCACCACGGACGCGCTGGAGGATGTGGATGGACTGGCGCGCCGCGCGATCCTGAACGAGCCTTTCGTGCTGGTGGCGCCGACGGCGCGCGCGGACGAATTCGCGCGCATGGATCTGCGGCAGCTGGCGCAGGCGGCGCCGTTCATCCGTTTCAGCCGCCGCTCGCATTTCGGCGCCATGATCGAGCGCCATATGCGCCGCGCCAACGTGACCGCGCCGCCGTTCCTGGAGATCGATACCAGCGATGTGGTGATGGCGATGATCGCGGCCAACCTGGGCTGGGCGCTGACCACGCCGCTGTGCCTGCTGCAGGGGCGTTCGTGGCTGGACCAGGTGGCGGTGCTGCCGCTGCCGGGACCGGGCCTGGCGCGCACGCTGCACCAGGTGTCGCGCCAGGGCGAGTTCGAGGAGATGGCGGACGCGTTCTGGCAGTACAGCCGAACCGCGCTGGAGACGGAGATCTTTCCGCAGATCAACGCGCGGCTGCCGTGGCTGGGACGGCAGATGCGCTTGTGTTGAAAGGCAGGGCCCACATCTGAAGCGTTGTGCGCCGCCCATCTGGGCGGCCCCCTCAAGAGGGCATCACTACTGACTGAAAAAGCCGGCTCCGCGCGATCCCGATGACGCGCGTATCGCGGTGGGTGAAATCGGTGAATCAAGGCGGTCCCCGCGTCGCGCGCCTGAGGTGCGCACGCTGCCCCCGCGGGACCGTCGTCAGCCTTGGGGCGGCCAGACCATAACAACGCAAAGGGAGAAGGACATGCAGGAAACAAGACGGAGATTCATCCAGGGCGTGGCGCTGGGGGCGGCGGCGCTGTCGCTGCCGTTGACCGGCCGCGCCTGGGCGGCGGGCGCGCAGGCCGTGCGCTACGGCGGCTCGGCCTGGCTGGGCCATTACCCGGCCTGGCTGGCCATCCAGGCCGGCTATTTCAAGGCCGAGGGGCTGGACGTGGGCTGGGAATCGTTCGGCACCACGTCGGCGCGCGTCAGCGCCCTGCTGTCGGGCAATATCGACATGGCGGTCACGGCCGCGCCGGCGGCGCTGGCGGTGATGGCGCGCGGGTCGAAGCACTTCGCCATCATCGGCGTGCCGGAGAATTTCGGCCGCGTGGAAGGGCTGATCGTGCGCGATGGCGTCAAGACTTTGGCTGATTTGAAGGGCAAGAAGGTCGGCGTGACCTTCGCGTCCAGCGCGCATCTGCTGGTGCTGAACCTGCTGGATCAGGCCGGGTTGAAGGCGGACAAGGACGTGACCGTGCTGAACGTGCCCGCGCCGGAAATGCCGGCCGCGTTCCAGTCCGGCCAGATCGATGCGGCGGCGGCCTGGACGCCGCAGTTCAACGCCATCAGCGCCATGCCGGGCGCGCGCGTGCTGGCGGATGACACGCAGTTCTCGCTCTACCGCGACTACGGCGTGACGCCGGGACCGGACGTGCTGGTGGCGCGCCGCGCCTTCCTGGAGAAAAACCCGGACGCGGTGAAGCGTTTCTTGAAGGCGTATTTCCGCGCCAATGAGCAGCTGCGCGCGCAGCCGGACTGCGCCGTGACCGCGCTGGTGGAGCTGACCAAGCTGGCGCCGGCGGATCAGCTGGCGATGGTGAAGGGCGCCGACTGGTACGGCGCGGCGGACCAGCGCGGTTTGCTGGATCCGGGCGGCAAGTACATCGACGGCCTGCAGAAGCTGGCCGAGATGATGGTGCGCTACGGCCAGATCGACAAGGCGCCGCCGGTGCGCGAGTGGATCGACCCGGCCTATCTGTAGGACGCGCGGCGCCGGCCTGGCACCGCGTTGTTCGCGCACTTGAACCTTCAACGCCTGGAATGAACTGAATGATGAACGCCCCGACTCGCCAGCGGCGTCCGGATCTGATGCTGATCAGCAGCGTGTCCGTGATCGCGCTGCTGCTGTTCTGGGAGGCCGCGTGCCGCCTGCAATGGGTGGACCCGCTGTTCCTGCCTCCGCCCTCTTCCGTCTACGCCCGCATGGCGGGCATGTGGGAACAGGGTTCCCTGATGTCCCACATCCTGGCGTCCGCGCGTCGCGTGATGGTGGGTTTCGCCGCCGCCACCGCGCTGGCGATCCCGCTGGGCATTTTCCTGGGCACGTCGCGGCGCGCCCGCGCGGCCTTCGATCCGATCCTGTCCTTTTTGCGGCCGCTGCCGTCGATGAGCTGGATTCCGCTGTCGCTGCTGTGGTTCGGCATCACCGAGACGCAGAAGTACAGCATCGTCTTCATGGGCACCTTCGCGCCCGCGCTGCTGTACGTGATCGAGGCCACGCGCAACATCGATCCGCTGCTGATCCGCGCCGCGCGCAACCTGGGCGCGAGCGGGCCGCAGGTGATGCGCCTGGTGATCCTGCCGGCCAGCCTGCCGCAGATCTTCAGCGGCTTCAAGGTGATCCTGGGGCTGTCCTGGACCTGCGTGATCTCCGCCGAGCTGGTGGCGGCGAAGGAAGGGCTGGGCTTTCTGATCATGAACGGCAAGGAGTTCTTCCAGACCGACACGGTGGTGCTGGGCATGGCGCTCATCAGCGTCACGGTGCTGATCACCGACGTGGTGTTCCGCGTCATCGAAAACAGGGTGCTGGCATGGTCGCGGTGAATACGAAGGCGGATACGATGGCGAACGACACGATGATCTCGCTCGAGGGCATCTCCAAGTCCTTCGGCTCCTTCCATGCGCTGCAAGGCGTGGATCTGGAGGTCAAGCGCGGCGAGTTCCTGGTGGTGCTGGGCGCCTCGGGCTGCGGCAAGTCCACGCTGCTGAACCTGATCACCGGCTTCGAGCAGCCAAGCGCCGGCCGCATCGTGGTCAATGGCCGCGAGGTGCGCGACGTGGATCCGCATTGCGGCATGGTGTTCCAGCAGTACGCGCTGTTTCCCTGGCTGACGGTGGCCGAGAACGTGGCCTTCGGCCTGAAGCTCAAGGGCGTGCCGGCCGCCGAGCGCCGCGCCACCGCGCAGCAGTTCATCGAGATGGTGGGCCTGAAGGGCTTCGAGGACGCCTATCCCAAGGCGCTGTCCGGCGGCATGCGCCAGCGCGTGTCCATCGCGCGGGTGCTGGCCAACGATCCCGACGTGATCCTGCTGGACGAGCCCTTCGCGGCGCTGGACGCGATGACGCGGCAGGTGCTGCAGGAAGAGCTGACGCGCATCTACGAGCGCAGCGGCAAGACCATCATCTTCATCACGCACTCCATCGACGAGGCGCTGCTGTTGTCCAACCGCATGGTCATCATGAGCGCGCGGCCGGGCCGCGTGGCTTGCGATATTCCCAACGACCTGCCCTTTCCGCGCAATGCCGACGTGCAGCTGTCGCCGCGCTACATCGAGCTGAAATCGCAGATCTGGGGCATCGTGCAGAACGAAGTCATGCGCAGCCTGCAGGCGCGCGCCGACCAATGAGGCGCGCGGCGGCGCGCCGGCGAACGCTATTCCAACCGCAACACTGAACCCATCATCATGTCTCACCCCTCAGGGCAATCGCGGACTTTTCCTCACTACCAAAGCGGCTCGGGCTGGAACGCCATGCTGCCGGCGCGCGCGCCGCGCGTGGCCGCGCCGCCGCAATCGCGCTTCAGGCATGTGGTCATCGGCGCAGGCTATACCGGCCTGGCGGCCGCGCGCCGGCTGGCTGAATTGCAGCCGCGGGAACCCATCCTGGTGCTGGACGCCAGCAGCGCCGGCGAAGGCTCGGCCGGACGCAACTCGGGCTTCCTGATCAACCTGCCCCACAACACGCGCATGAGCGGGCATCACAGCCCGCTGCAGATCGCGCGCAAGCAGATCGCCATGTACCAGGCCGGGCTGGACTGGCTGGCGCAGCTGTCGCAACAGGGCGGTTTCGATTGCGGCTGGGACCTGGCCGGCAAGTACCACGCCGCCGCCACCGAGGGGGGCAGCCGGAACCTGCGCGCGTCGCTGGCGCAGTATCGCGACTGGGGCGTGGCGTACTCCGAGCTGGACCGCGACGCGATGCGCGAGCAGCTGGGCACGGACTACTACCAGTTCGGCTACCACTCGATGAACAACGTCTTCGTGCAGCCCGCCGCGCTGATTCGCGGACTGGCCGACACGCTGCCGGACAACGTCTGGCTGATGGAGAACAATCCGGTCGAATCGGTGGATGGCGGCGGTCCCTACATCGTGCGCACGCGCAATGGCCAGTTCAGCGCCGACAACGTGATCCTGGCCAACAATGCCTTCGCGCGGCGGCTGGGTTTCCTGCGCAGCCGGCTGGTCACCATCTACACCTACGCGGGCGTGACGCCGGTGCTGGACGCGGCGCAGCAGGCGCTGCTGGGCCAGCGCGACCAGTGGGGCGTCATTCCCGCCAACCGCCTGGGCACCACGCTGCGCCGCATCCGTGGCGGCAGGTTCATGGTGCGCAGCGCCTATTCCTACGAGGCCGAGCAACCGCTGGAGCGCATGGCCGGACAGCTGCGCGCGTCGTTCCAGCGCCGCTATCCGCAACTGGCCGCGCATGATTTCGAATATGTGTGGAGCGGTTCCACCGCCCTGACCGGCAACGGCGCGTCCTTCGTCGGCGAGGTCCGGCCCGGGCTTTACGCCGCCGTTGGCTGCAATGGCGCGGGCGTCATCAAGGGCACGATCCACGGCCGCCTGCTGGCCGAGCGCATCGCCGGCCAGCGCAGCGCCATGCTGGATGACCTGGAAGCCCTGGAGAAACCGAACTGGCTGCCGCCCGATCCGCTGCGGCGCATCGGGGTGCTGACGGCGATTGCCTGTCAGGTTAGGAAGGCGGGGCTGGAGAAGTAGGGGCGCGGCGGGGTCAATCAGGCGAGACTAGGCCAGCCCGACCCCGGCGTCATGCCGGAACCAGCGTGCGCAGTTTGCGCAGCTCCGGGAACCACCACATCCACAACCCGGCCACCGCCACGGTGCCCAGCCCGCCGATCACCACGGCGGGCACCGCGCCGACCAGCGCGGCCATCACGCCGGACTCGAATTCGCCGAGCTGGTTGGACGCGCTGACGAACAGAGTGTTCACGGCGCTGACGCGGCCCAGCATGTGGTCGGGCGTGTTCAGCTGCACCAGCGACGAGCGCAGTACCACGCTGACGGCGTCGGCCGCGCCCAGCACCACCAGCGCGGCGATCGACAGCGGGATGGAGGTGGACAGCCCGAACACCGTGGTGGCCAGTCCGAACACCATCAGCGCGCTGAACAGCAGGCGGCCGACCTGGTTGCCCAGGCTCAGCCGCGCCAGGGTCAGCGACATCAGCATGGCGCCGCAGGCGGGCGCGGCGCGCAGCGCGCCCAGCGCCCAGGGGCCGGCCTGCAGGATGTCCTTGGCGTAGATGGGCAGCAGCGCGACGGCGCCGCCCAGCAGTACGGCGAACAGGTCCAGCGACAGCGTGCCCAGCAGCAGTCGGCGCTGGAAGATGAAGGTGATGCCGGCGAACAGCGTGTGCCAGGTGGTCGGCTCGCGGCGCGGCAGCGCCCGTTCGATCTTCATGCTGGCGACGGCGGCGAAGCCGGTCAGGTACAAGGCCGCGGCCACGCAATAGATCCAGCCCGCGCCCAGGCCGTAGCCCACGCCGCCCAGCGCCGGCCCGGCGATCTGCGCGATCTGCCCGCCCGACGAGGACAGGGCCGTGGCGCGCGGCAGCCATTCGCGCGGCACCACGGCGGGGATCAGCGTGGACAGCGTGGGCGCCTCGAAGGCGCGCGCCGAGCTCATGATGATGAGTGTGGCGTAGATCAGCGGCTTGCCGCCCAGGCCGTGCAGCGCGGCGACCGCCAGCATCAGCGTGGCCAGCACTTCCACCGCCATGCAGATGGCCACGATCTTGCGGCGGTCGTATCGGTCGGCCACGTGGCCCACCACCAGCGTCAGCGCCGCCATCGGCAGGAACTGCGCCAGCCCGATCAGGCCCAGGTCCAGCGCGCTGCCGGACAGTTCGTAGATCTGCCAGCCCACGGCGACCGAGACGATCTGGAAGGCCAGCGACGCGCTCACGCGCGCGAAGAGGAAATGCAGGAAGGCGGGGCGTCCTAACGGACTGGGACCGGAGGTGTCTGGGGCAGGCATGGCGGGTCGCGCGGCGCGGGCGAAAGCTACCGATTCTAGGCGCGGCGGGCTGACGGCGAGCTAAAGGGGGCGGACCAGCGGCCGCGCCGTCCTAGCGTTCGTCCAGCAGCGACACCCTGCCCGTCGCCACCGCCAGCACCGCCGCCGCCGAGCGCGCATTGGCGATGCTGTCGGCGTAGGCGTTCTGCGCGACCAGCATCTGGCTCTGCGCCAGCGTGGCGTCGGTCAGCGAGCCCACGCCGTTGCGATAGGCGGCGGACGCGGCGTCGTAGGTGACGCGCGCGGCTTTCAGCAGCGCGACGGCGGCCTCGTTGGCGGCGATGCCCGAGCGCAGCGCGTTGCGGGCGGCGACGATCTGGCGCGTGGCGTCCTGCTTGGCGCGGGTCAGGCGTTCGCCGGCGCTGGCCGCGTCGTTGCGCGCCTGCATCCGCGCCGCCGCGCGCAGGCCGCCGTCGTACAGCGGTAGCGTCACGCCCAGGAAGACGCTGGACCCGGAACGGCTGCCGTCCAGGTTGACGGTGCCGGCCTGCTGGCCGATGGCGGGCACGGCGGTGATGGACGAGCGCCCCGAGGTGTGCGAGGTCGACGCGGACAGGAAGACCTTGGGCAGGAAGTCCGAGTCCGCCGCGCGCGCCTTGGCCTGTTCGGCCTGCTCGGCCGCGTAGGCGGCCAGCACGTCGGGGCGGCGCGCCAGCGCGTCGGTGATGATCTGTTCGACCGGCTGCGCCAGCGTGGGTGACAGCGCGTGATCGGGCAGCGCGGCGATGCGCGGCTGCGCCAGCGGCGAGATGCCCATGGCGGTGATCAGCGCCAGATAGGCGTCCTGTTCGGCGCCGTCGGCGGTGACAGTGGCCAGCCGGGCCTGTTCGCGGTTCTGGGTCGCCTGCGCCACCTCGACCACGGTGCCCTGGCCTTGCCGGTAGCGCGCGTTGGCGGCATCGAGCAGGGTGCCGGCGTTGACCAGGCCCTGCCGCGCGTTGACGGTGCGCGCGCGCGCCGCGATATAGCCGTGGTAGGCGACGCTGACTTCCTGGACCAGTTGCTGGTGCACGGCGGTCAGGGCGACGTTGCCGGCGATGGTCGCCTGTTCGGCGGCCTGCATGCGCGCCTGCCGGCCGCCGAAGTCGAACAGCAGCCATTGCAGCGAGAGCACGCCCACGGTGCCGTGCGTGCTGCTGTTGCTGGAGGAGTCGCCCAGGCCGATGTTGCTGGAGCCGTTGCTGTGGCGCCAGCCCGTCATGGCGGTGGCGGCCAGCTGCGGCAGGTAGACGCTCTTGACCATGCCGGTGGCCAGCGCGGCGTTGCGCGCCGCGTTCCAGGCGATGCGGGTGCGCGGATTGGACGATTGCGCCAGGTCGATGAGTTCGGCCAAGGTGTATTCGTGGCTGGGATCGATGGCGTTGTCTTGCGGCACCGCGCCGGCGGCGGCGTTGGCCGGCAGCACGTAGCGCGCGTCGGGGCTGTCGGGCCGGGCCGGGCCGGAGACGATGGCGCCGCTGGCGTCGACGGGTGGCGTCCAGGGCCGGTCGGCGCGCGGTGGGGCCAGGTCCAGCGACGAGGTGGCGCAGCCGGCCAGGCTCAACAGCAGGGCCGGCCAGGACAGGCGCGGCAGCAGGATTGGCCAGGATGGGCGGACGGACAGGCTCGGCATCTTAGGCAGGGGCATGGGCCGGGGCTTCCTGGG
>MCND01000251.1_pt1 | contig 21118 bp, 21 predicted proteins | sample 778211 | NCBI WGS metagenome assembly MCND01 (sample SAMN04296812, study PRJNA304217) | bioreactor metagenome | isolation source: activated sludge enriched with benzalkonium chloride | place: Turkey: Istanbul urban wastewater treatment plant
CTCCGCGCCTGCGCGCTAAATGTGCGAGAAAAGACTCGACCCTGCGTCACCCCCTGGCGCCAACGTTGGCGGGCCTCTGCGGGCCGCTGGTGGGGCTTGGTGGGTGACGCAAAACGACGCACCTACGACGCACATTCGTGGCGACGTTGGACCGCCTCATCGGGTTTTGCTCAATCTCTGCGCAGGTTTGGGGAGGGGCTGGGAAAAACCTAACCTTCCTAACCGGGCCTGAAAATGGCGTTTAAGTCATTGATTTATATAAATAAAATAGGTTAGGTTCAAAACCTAACCTGACCTAACCTGAAACCTAACCACGCCGTAAGCCATTGATTTATATAGATATCTATTTTTTAGAAGGTTAGGGTATAGAAACCTAACCGGGTTAGGCTTTGGTTAGGAAAAGGTTAGGTTTTCTGAAACCCTGGAAACCCGCATGAATAAAGGCTCTCCGGCCAATTCGTTATGTGCGGTTAGGGCGGTTAGGTTTTTCCCAGCCCCTCCCGAAATATTGGGAATGGCGGCTTTGCGGGCTGGCTGCAGATCTGCGCGCCTGTGCTGACCGCGCGTAGACGCTGGTGGCGTTGGCCAGATCTGCCACGCTGCTGCAGGTCGCTGCCGTGGCCCGGGCGGCCGCCGGCGGCGCCCTGGTGCGCGCGCCTGCAGGTGATCGCGGTGGACGTGGCCATGCCGGCGCGGCGGCCGCCGGCGGCGCCTTGGTGCGCGCGCCTGCAGGTGATCGTGGTGGACGTGGCCATGCCGGCGCGGCGGCCGCCAGCGGCGCCCTGGTGCGCGCAGCTGCAGGTGGTCGTGGTGGACGTGGCCATGCCGGCGCGGCGGCCGCCGGCGGCGCCCTGGTGCGCGCAGCTGCAGGTGGTCGTGGTGGACGTGGCCATGCCGGCGCGGCGGCCGCTAGCGGCGCCCTGGTGCGCACGGCTGCAGGTGATCGTGGTGGACGTGGCCATGCCGGCGCGGCGGCCGCCGGCGGCGCCCTGGTGCGCGCGCCTGCAGGTGATCGTGGTGTATGTGGCCATGCCGGCGCGGCGGCCGCTGGCGGCGCCCTGGTGTGCACGGCTGCAGGTGGTCATGGGTTTGCCGGCCGGCGGATCGGATTCCGCATGAGGATCCGCATGGGTAAGGGTATTTATGCGGGTACTTATCGTTTCCCGTACTTGATAAATCCAGTATTCATGCGGGTTTCCAGCAATTGTCAGGCTGACCCTCTGTCCGCCAAGATTTCTCAATTAAATCAATGCTTGGGCTGGTTGGCTGTCATTTTTTGGGGTGTTTTGGTGCCCTTTAGGCACCGGAATGACAACAGAATGGCCGCATCATTCGGTGCGCTTCGCCCTTTCCTGTGGTGGCGCTTTTCCCCCGAACTTATGCTCCACCCGCTCGCCGGCTGACGGATCAGCTGCAGGCATCCATTTGCCGTAAATCCTGGCGATCATTGTCCAGTCTCGGTGCCCCATCTGTTTCGCCACCCACATCGGACTTTCTCCTGACGAAAGTAACATGCTGGCGTAGGTATCCGTGTTTGATAGGGCCGCCGGTATCTGACCTTGGCAAGTTTCAGGATGCGGATCCACTCATCCCGGAGTTGTTGATCTCCGGTCCATCGCTTACGCAGACGCGGGTGTACAAATTGGCATCGCCAGATGCCTGGGTGTGCGGCTCTTGGGCTTTGAGCGCGCCGAGCGCCCGGGACAGCAGCTTGACCTCGCGTCGGCTCGCCCGCGCCGAGTGGGCAGCATACGGAGGGATGCGCAATGCGCAAATACAGGACGATGGCCTGCGGGCTGATGTTGATTTGAGCCTGGGCGCCAGCGGCTGCACGTCGGTGCCGCCTGCCCCGCCTCTGGCCGTGGAGCGTCCAAAGTCGGTGCCGGCGTGGATCATGGAACCGGCGCCGAACTTGATCCCGCTGCTCGATCGGATTGTTTCGCCCTCAGGTAAGGAATCCGGCGGGTGACGGCACAGCTGGAAGCCTGCCAAGCGCGTATGAGGTGAACTGTAGCGGTTAGAATTTGTCTCGATTTCAACCTGTCAGAGACATATCCCCGTGAATAAGATTCGTAGAGGATTGATTTTGGGTGCAGGCTATGCCGGTATTATCGGTGCCGCTCCGTTTATTCCCGCAAGAGCGTCAACGCTGCGAATTAAGCCGCCTGGATTTGACTATATTCCTGGAGATATCCTGGACTGCGATAGGCCGGGGTTTGCACTGCACAATATCGATCTGCTACGCGTTTTTATGGCGCGTCATCGTGCCGTACTTCCGCAGCGCGAGATCTTCATAGACCCGGTCTCGGGCAGAGATGACAATCCCGGAACGCGCGATAAGCCACTCAAGTCGCTGAAAAATGCAGAGCCGGAAAGAGGGGGAACCCTTTGGCTTAGAGCTGGGACATATACGGAGCATTTCAAACTCAGTTTCGGCGGTGGTGCAAAGCCGCTTCTGGTTCGCGCAGTCGATGGCCCGGGAACAGTCGTGTGGCGTTCGCCTGGCACTCAGCCGTCTGAAATGTCTTGGCGAAAATCGGGAGATGGATATAGCTCTACTCCTACCGGCCTTCAGCGGGCGATGCACATTATCTACCGCGCTGGGGACGAAGAAGTGCAGTTGCGGTGGTGTAAGACGATCGATCAACTGTCACAGGCGCAATCGGGGTGGACACAAGATCATGCAACCAAGCGTCTGTCCTTGCGCCACGCCGGACGTGATTTCACGCAACCGTCAGAAATCGACCGACTGGAAATCATGTATGAGCGCGACGTCGACAACTATGTGAGTCGTGCCGTACTGTTCTTGGAAAACATCACGTTCCGGGGGAATACGCAGGTCCAATTCATAGACTCTGAAGTCTACGGCCGTGGTTGCAGGTTCGAATATCTTGGCTATCACAACGTCCACGTTGCTGGTTCCACGGCGTTCTGGCAGAGATGCTCGTCCGAATACAGCCTGGGCGGGGATGGGTTCAACTACTACGACGGCAAGGAAACGAAGGCGCCATCCTACGCGCTGGAGATCGACTGCGTAGGACGGCGAAACGGCGTGCCGGAATATCGAGATTTTGACGGCAGCCGTAACAAGCAGGGTAGCAGTGGCCACCAGCGCAGTGTTATTTGCCGGATCAATGGCGTCTATGGCGGCAACTACGGACAGAGCATTGCAGACACAGGCGTGGAAAGCCGCACATGGATGGTTGGATCGCTGCTTGGGGATCCATATTCGGCCCCCGCCGATGTGGAACCAACATCGCATTGCGGCTTGTGGCTTGAGAATTCTGCATGGCTGGATACCGTCTCGGCCGGAGGCCCAGAATCTGCATACGGCCTATGGCTGGAGCGCGGCTACACTTCGATGAACGACTGCGTGTTTCAGGGCAAGCTGGCCAACGTGGGCGGCGGTGGCAAGCTGTCCTACTTTGACCCAACGTTCACGAGACTTGCAGGGGAGCAGCGGTAGAGGCCAGTATAGGGGTACGGTCAGCGCGTGGCCCAAGCCCTTGAACTCATGCGAGTTCAGGGGCTCTTTGCTTGCGGCGCGCCTTGAAGTCCCGCATGAAAAATCCAGCGCCTGGGCGCAGGATCGACTCGCGCCAGACCCATGCAAGCCCTATATTGGCGGGCAAGTCTGACCGTCAGGCTTGACCATCAACCTGACACCGACGCATCGGCGCTGCGGCCGGTTACTAGCCAACTACTAGCCAACAGTTCCGCTTCCTCAGAACCCGGAGCCATCCTCATGCCCTTCACGCCCAAGCTCGCGCGCCTTGCCCTGTCGCTATGCGCCGCCGCCCTGATGGCCGGCTGCGTGACCAACTCCGCATCCCGCGCCTGCGCGCCCAACGAGACGAACATGGTCAACGACCAGATATTCCTGGGCACCGACACCCCGTCCGGCCCGGTGTCGCCGCAGGAATGGACGTCCTTCCTGGCCGAGTCCGTGACGCCGCGCTTTCCGCAGGGGCTGACGGTCTGGCAGGCGTCCGGCCAGTGGCGCGGCAACGACGGCGCGATCGTGCGCGAGCCGTCCTATGTGCTGAACCTGGTGCATCCGGGCGATGTTGCCAGCGAGGCGGCGGTGCGCGACATTCGGACGGAGTATCAGACGCGCTTCCGGCAGGAGGCGACGTTGCGGGTGCGGCAGGCGGCCTGCGTGTCGTTCTGAGTTCCGGCGGTCCGTGTGGTGACAGGCCCGTGACGGCCTTGGCGGATGTCACGTCCGCGCAGCATGCGGCTGTCATCATCGCGGATCTCGTTCGATCTTCCTGTTGATACTCATGACCCCTACGCTGACTCGCCGGCCTTCCCTGTTTCCATTTCCGGGCGCGCGCCTGATCGCCGTGGCGCTGCTGCCGCTGGCGCTGGCCGCCTGCAATGGCGGCAGCGACGACGACGAACCGGCGGCGCAGCCCGCGCCGGTGCCCGAGACGCCGGCGCCGCCCAAGCCGGAAACGCCGGCAAAGAACCAGGCGTACCTGAAAGCGAAGCCGGGCGATGTGATCAAGGTCCGTATCGAAGAGCTGAATCCCACGCAGGCCGCCATCGGCTACGACCAGATCTACTACAAGCTGGGCCGCTGGCAAGGCGATTTCGCCCGTCCCACCTGGGCCGGCGATACCGCCAACCAGATCGACTACCTGAACCGCACCGTCGGCAAGAAGTTCGACGACTATTGCGAGGACACGGGCGCGGGCAAGCGCGCGCAGCCCTTCGCCAGCATTGCCCAGGCGCAGGCGGCGCGGCTGGACAAGCCGGAGACCTTCAGCTGCCTGAACGCGCCGGGCGCGGACGCCACCGCGCTGAAGACCGTGGTGGTGGGCTGGGACGGCAAGCTGTATCTCACCGACGGTCATCACAGCTTCTCGGCGCTGCGCGAGATCTTCGACGGCGGGCCCAAGCTGCCGGTGTGGGTCAAGGTCGACGCCAACTATAGCGACATGGCCGACGCCAAGGCGTTCTGGCAACGCCTGGTCGATGAGCGCAAGGCCTGGCTGCGCGATGGCGACAATCAGCCGGTCACGGTGGACCAGCTGCCCAAGCGGCTGGGCCTGGCCAGCGCGGGCGAGGCCGGCGGCATGCAGGAAGACCGCTATCGTTCGCTGGTCTATTTCACGCGCGACATCGCCTATGCCAACGGCGGTCTGCCCGAGTTCGCCGAGTTTCTGTGGGGCGACTGGCTGCGCCGGCAGGTGGCGGCGGGCCAATTGCCCGCGTTGAGCGCCTACAAGATGATTCCGCCCGCCACGCTGGCAAGCATCCTGGCCGTCAGCAAGCTGGACAAGAATTTGCTGCCCACCGATGCGAGTGACAGCTACTCGGCCGCGGTGCGCGACGCCGCCGGCAAGATGGCGGCGCTGGCCGATGGCGACGTGGTGTTCCAGGACCGGACCGCCGCTCAGCTGGGTCGCATCGCCTGGGTGCAGAACGCCGCCAGCGGCACGCCGACCAAGAACGCGCGCGACGCGCTGGAAGAGCTGCCGCGCAACGACATCAAGGCCGTGGGCTCGCCGCCGCGCAACGGCGGCAAGCTCTGGTACGCGGCCAACTATCGCAACTGCGGCAAGCCGGCGGCCGGCACCTGCTGGGGCTGGTAAGGCCGGCGCTGGTCGCGGCGCTCAAGGGCCGCTGTGTTCGTAGTTGATGTCGAGCACGTCTTCTTCGGCCGAGATGATGCCGGGCTCGCCCGGCGCCTCGATGGCGCGGCCGCGCCGCGGCATGCCCGCGACCATGCGGCTGTTGCTCGCCAGCGGCAGGACGGTGGTGCCTGTGCGCGGGTCGACGCGGGGCGGGGGGTCGACGTCGCGGCGGGCGTCGCTGGCGTTCGGATCTGTCGTGGGCTTGAGCATGATGCGCGCTCCTGCAAACGGGCGCCGCCATGGCGGGCGGCGCGCATGGACATGAGGTTCATCTTAGGCCCGGAATGGGCGCGTGCGGCGCCTTGCGTTGTCACGGTTGCAAGCAGCCATTGCCGGGCGCGGGGCTTATAATTCGGGTCGGATCGCGCGGCCGCGATCCGCGTCTTTCCGGCCCCGGCCGGCGCCTTGATTTCCCATTCTCCTTCGCCCGATACCGCCTTGACCGAATCCGTCGCGCGTTCCGTCCATGCTGAGCTAGTCGCCGTGCTGGTCGCCGTCACCAACGGCGAGCCCAGAGTGCTGACCACGGAAGACGCGCGCGCCTTGCCGGCCGGGCCGTTCGAGCTGTCGCACCGTTCGCTGCAGGCGGGGCTGCGGGCCTGGGTCGAGGCGCAGACGCATCATCCGCTAGGCTATGTCGAGCAGCTCTACACCTTCGCCGATGGCGACCGCTCCGACGAGTCGGGCGCGCGGGTCATGTCGGTGAGCTATCTGGGCCTGACGCGCGAGGCCGGCGAGACCGGCGTCGCGCAGGTTGGCTGGCAGGACTGGTATCGCTATTTTCCCTGGGAAGACCGGCGCGCCGGCGTGCCCGCGCTGCTGGACGAGGCCATCGCGCCGCGGCTGGCTGCCTGGTGCGAGGCGGGCGCGGATCAGGCCTCGCGCGCGCGCCGCCGCCAGCGCGCGGACATCACGTTCGGCTTGAGCGGCGCGGCCTGGAACGAGGACATGGTGCTGCAGCGCTACGAGCTGCTGTTCGAGGCGGGCCTGGTGCCCGAGGCCGAGCGGCGCGGGGCTGTCGGGGGCGAGGCTTTGCCCGGCGAGCCCATGCGCCATGACCATCGTCGCATCCTGGCCACCGGCATCGCGCGGTTGCGCGCCAAGATCAAGTACCGGCCCGTCGTATTCGAGCTGATGCCGGCCCAGTTCACCCTGCTGCAATTGCAGCAGGCCGTGGAGGCGCTGGCGGGGCGAGGGCTGCACAAGCAGAATTTCCGGCGGCTGATCGAGCAGCAGGATCTGGTCGAGGAGACCGGCGACATGGCCTCGGGCACCGCCGGCAGGCCGGCCAAGCTGTTCCGGTTTCGCCGCGACGTGCTACTGGAACGAGCCATCGCGGGCAGCAAGCTGCCGCTGTCCAGAGGGCCGCGCGAGGCTTGACAAAGATTATGCTCATGCCTAGCATAAGTGGCACGCGATCAGGCGTGCCTTTTTTTGACTCAAAAATACTCATTATGAGCATAAATACTGAAGCCCTCGCAGCGACCGACCGCCTGCCCGTTCCGCCGCTGCCGGACGTAATGCTGGAGCCTGTGGTGCGCGCCGCGCTGCTCGAGGACCTGGGTCGCGCGGGAGACTTGACGACGGATGCCATCGTGCCCGCCGACGCCCAGGCGGAAACGCGCCTGGTGGCGCGCCAGGAGGGCGTGCTGGCCGGGCTGGACCTGGCGCGGCTGGCGTTCCGCGCGCTGGATCCCGCGATCCGCTTCAGCGTGTCGCGCGCGGATGGCAGCCTGCTGGAACCCGGCGCGGAGATCGCGCGCATCCAGGGCGGCGCCCGCGCCATGCTGACGGCCGAGCGCGTGGCGCTGAACTTCCTGTGCCACCTGAGCGGCGTCGCCACCGCCACCGCATCGATCGCGCGGGCCGTGGCGCCTTATGGCGCGCGCGTGACCTGCACGCGCAAGACCATGCCGGGCCTGCGCGCCTTGCAGAAATACGCCGTGCGCGTGGGCGGCGGCAGCAATCATCGCTTCGGCCTGGACGACGCGGTGCTGATCAAGGACAACCACATCGCCTTCGCGGGCGGCATCGCCAATGCGGTGGCGCGGGCGCGGGCGGGCGTCGGTCACATGGTCAGGATCGAGCTGGAGGTCGACACGCTGGAGCAGCTGGAGACCGCGCTGGCGCTGGGCGTGGACGTGGTCCTGCTGGACAACATGAGCCTGGATGATCTGCGCCGCGCCGTGGCGATGGCGCGCGGCCGGGCGGTCACGGAGGCCTCGGGCCGCATCACGCCCGAGACGGCCGCCGAGATCGCGGCGACCGGGGTGGACCAGATCGCCGTGGGCTGGCTGACGCACAGCGCCAAGGTGCTGGACATCGGCCTGGACGCTTGAGCACGCAGCCGCCATTTACCTTTTTGCTTACCGGCCCGACATATCGCAGGCCCGCATCATGATCCGCCTTCTCCGCCGCCTTTCCGTCCTGTCCGCGCTGGCTCTGACCGCCTGCGGCAATTCGCCGTCTGGCGAACCGATGACCGATGCCTCCTACCCCACGCACCCCATCACCATCGTGGTGACGTTTCCGCCGGGCGGCGGCACCGACCTGCTGGCCCGCCGTATCGGCGCCAGCCTGCAGGAGCAACTGGGCCAGCCCGTGGTCGTGGAAAACCGGCCCGGCGCCAGCGGCAATATCGGCGCGCGCGCCGTGGCCGAGGCGCCGCCCGACGGCTACACGCTGCTGATGGTGAACAGTTCCTTCGCCATCAATCCCGGCGTCTATCGCAACCTGGGTTTTGATCCCAGGCGCGATTTCGCCGCCGTCATCAACGTGGCCTTCGTGCCGTCGGTGTTCGTGACGCCGGCCGCGAGCGCGCTGCGCAACCTGGACGATGCGCTGGAGGCGGCGCAGCCGGGCAAGCCGCTGCCGTTCGCGTCCTGCGGCAACGGCACGCCGCAGCATCTGGCCGGCGAGATGCTGGCGCGCGCGACCGGCGCGGCCTTGCAGCAGGTGCCGTACAAGGGTTGTGGCCCGGCCTTGACCGATGTGACGGCGGGGCAGGTGCCGCTGGGCATCGTCACCGCGTCCAGCGCCGCGCCGTTGATCGCGGCGGGCAAGCTGCGGGCGCTGGCGGTGACCTCGCCCAAGCGTTCGCCGCTGTTGCCGCAAGTCGCCACGGTGGCCGAGCAGGGCGTGAAGGACTATGCGCTGGACCAGTGGCACGGCTTGCTGGCGCCCGCCGCCACGCCGCCGGCCGTGATCGACCGCATCAATGTCGCGGTGGCGCGCATCATGCAGCGCCCGGACGTGCAGGTGGCTTTGCGCGAACAGGGGTTCACGCCCGCCACCAGCACGCCGGCCGCCTTCCAGGCCATGATCCGCGCCGACATCGACCGCTACGCGGCGCTGACCGAGGCGATCGGCCTGCGCGCCGATTGACGCGCGGCCGCGGGCTTCACTTGAGGAAGCCCGTCGATATCCAAGGCACGGTCGCGACGATCACGATGCCGACGGCGATCGAGGCCAGATAGCCCATGATCGGCCGCACGCCTTGCTCCGGCGCCACGCGGCCGATCGCGCAGGCCGCGTAGTAGCCCACGCCGAAGGGCGGCGCGAACAGGCCGATGCCCATGGACAGGATCACCACCATCGCATAGTGCACTTCGTGGATGCCCATCTGGTGGGCGATCGGAAAGAGCAGGGGGCCGAACAGCACGATGGCCGGGATGCCTTCCAGCACGCTGCCCAGGATGATGAAGGCGACGATGGATACCGCCATGAACGTCGTGGCGCCGCCGGGCAGGCCGGCCATGAGGGTCGCCAGCTGCGTCGAAAAGCCGGATTGCGTCAGGGCCCAGGCCATGGCGGTGGCCGTGCCGATGATCAGCAGGATGGCGCCCGACAGGCAGGCCGTGTCCACCAGCATGGGCATGAGCCGCTTCGCGTCGAAGCAGCGGTAGATCAGCAGTCCGACCAGCGTTGCGTAGACGATGCCGATGGTGGAGACCTCGGTGGCCGTGGCGATGCCCTCGACCACGGCGGCCCGGATCACGAAAGGCAGGGCCAGCGCGGGCAGGGCCACCACCAGCGCGCGGCCGATCTCGCGGCCCGTGGCCTTGCGCGTGGCGAAGGGCGCGACATGGCGATGGCGCCACCACACCACCAGGCACAGCATCACGCCCAGCACCAGGCCGGGCAGCAACCCGCCGATGAAGAGCGCCGTGATCGACACGCCAGTGACCGAGCCGATGGTGATCAGGACCAGGCTGGGCGGCACGGTCTCGGTCTGCGCGCCGGTGGCCGACAGCAGCGCCACCAGATCGCCGTCGCTGGCGCCGCGCTTGCGCATTTCCGGGAACAGCACCGGCGCCACCGCGGCCATGTCGGCGGCCTTGGCGCCGGAGATGCCGGACACCACGTACATGGCGCCGATCAACACATAGGACAGGCCGCCGCGCACGTGTCCGAGCAGGCTGGCCAGGAACGCGACCATGCGCTGCGCCATGCCGGCCATTTCGATGAGCACGCCCAGGAACACGAACAGCGGCACGGCCAGCAGGATCAGGTGCGACATGCCTTCGTCCATGCGCCCCACCACCACCATCATGGGCAGGTCGGTGGTCAGCGACAGGTAGCCGAACGTCGCCAGGCCGAAGGCGAAGGCGATGGGCACGCCGGCGAATACGGACCCGGCGACGATGCCGACGAAGAAGATCAGCAGGTTGGCATTGCCCAGTCCGGCCAGCGCGGGCTGCAGCGCAAGCATCAGGGCGACCACGCCGCCCACCAGCAGCAGCGCGAGGCCCGTGGTGCGCCACTGGCCATGCTCGACCAGCCGCAGCAGCGCGATCAGCGTCATCAGCGCCGTGCCCACCGGCAGCGCGGCGGCGCGCCACACGTTGGGGATCTCCAGCGCGGCGGTGGTGACATAGCGTTCCTCGGACGCGTACTCGAAGCCCGGCCCTTGCAGCATCAGCAGAAAGGCCAGCGCCGCGGCCACCGCCACCATGTCCAGCATGGCTCGCGTCGCGGGCGAGGCGCGGTTGACCAGCGCGGCCATGCGCATGTGTTCGCCGCGCCGGAACGCGATGACCGAGCCCAGCATGGCCAGCCAGAGGAACAGGATGGATGCGAGTTCGTCGGACCACACCAGCGGCGTGTGCAGGACGTAGCGGGCGACGATGCCGGAGAACAGGATGATGATCTCGGCGACCACCAGCAGGGCCGCCGGGATTTCGACCAGGTGGCCCAGCGCGCTGTCCAGCGCGACGGCCCAGGGCTGCCGGGCGCCGGCCGGCGGGCTATGGCCCGGCAGGTCCGCGGCGTGCGCCGCCGCTGCCTTCATGACAGCCTCCCGGCGGCCTGTTCGAGCAGGGCCCAGGCCTTGTCGCCGTACTTTTCCTTCCAGGATGCGTAGAAGCCGGCCTTGCGCAGCGCCTCGCGGATCGGTTCGGGCTGGGGCGTGTTGAAGGCCAGGCCCTGCTCCGCCAGCTTGGCCTGCAGCTGGTTGTTCAGCGCCAGCACGTCGGCGCGCTCGGCCATGCCGGCGGCGTTGATGTGCTTGGCCACGACTTCGCGGATGTCGGCCGGCAGCTTTTCCCAAGCACGTCGATTGCCCAGGAACCAGAAGCCGTCCCACATGTGGTTGGTCATGGAGCAGTACTTCTGCACCTCATACAGCTTGGCGGTCTGGATGATGGCCAGCGGGTTTTCCTGCGCGTCGACCACGCGGGTCTGCAGCGCGGAATAGGTTTCGTTGAAGTTGATGCTGGCGGGCGACGAACCCAGCGCCTTGAACATCGAGGTCCACAGCGGACTGACAGGCACGCGGATCTTCAGGTCGCGGAAATCGTCCGGACCCGCGATGGCGCGGTTGCTGGTCGTGACCTGGCGAAATCCGTTGTCCCAGATGCGGTCCATCACGAACAGGCCCTTGCCGTTGATCTCGCGGCGCACGTGCGCGCCCAGTTCCCCGTCCATGGCCTTCCAGACGGCGTCGTAGTCGGGAAAGGCGAAGCCCACGCCGCTGATGGAGGCGGCGGGAACCAGGGTGGACAGGATCAGTCCGGACAGGGTGAAGAACTCGACGGCCCCCGCGCGCAGCTGGCTGAGGGTGTCCGTGTCGGAGCCCAGCTGGCTGCTGGGGAACACGGCCAGTTCGAAGCGTCCGCCCGTGTCGCGCGCGATATTCTGCGCGGCTTCGTTGGCGCGCAGGTTCATGGGGTGCGACGGAGGCAGGTTGTTGGCGTACTTGTAGCGGAACTCCGGGGCCGCCAGCGCTTTCTGGAACGGCGCCAGCGCCAGCAGCGCGCCGCCTCCCGCGGCGCGCATCAGGTTGCGTCGAGTGGTATTCATGCTGTCTCCTTGGTTATGAGAGCCGGTCCGCTGTCGAGAGCGGACCGGGTAAGGCGCCGTTTCCGGCTTCTTGCTTTATCTTTGCATGAGGTCCAAAATATGGACCCAGGTACAACTCTTAAATTCATTAAATCATATTGATTCTGCTGCGTAAACCAATAGAATGGGCGTGTGATGAAAAAGAAGTCAGTTAATAAGGGTCCACAAAATGGACCAAAAAATAATATCGAAGAACAAATCCACGGAGACGATGTGGCGGAAGTGTCGACCCAGGTGGGCGGAGCGCAGGCCATCGCGCGCGCCATGCAGGTGCTGCGCGGCGTGTCGCGAGCCCGTGGCGACGGCGCCGGCTTGCTGGCCCTGACGCGCGATACCGGCCTGAGCAAGCCCACCGTGCATCGCATCCTGGCCGCGCTCGCCGCCGAAGGAATGGTCGAGCAGGAACCCGTCAGCCGGCGCTACTTCCTGGGACCGGAATGCCATGTGCTGGGCAATGTCGCCAGCGAGCGTTTCGGCATCAACCGCCTGGCGGCGCCGGTGGTGGCGCGGCTGGCGCATGAATGCGGTGATTCCGCCTTCTTTTCCATCCGGCGCGACGTGTTCGCCGTCTGCGTGCTGCGCGAGGACGGCGACTATCCGCTCAAGACCCACGTGCTGCTGCCGGGCGACCGCCATCCGCTGGGCGTGGGCGCGGGCAGCCTGGCGATCCTGGCCGCGCTGCCGGACGACGAAGTCGACGCCTGCCTGCAGGCCAACGCGGCGCTGATCGCGCGGCGCTATCCGCACTATTCGGTGCCGCTGATCCGCGCGCTGGTCGACGAGTCTCGCGAACGCGGCTACTCGGTGAACCAGGGGCTGGTGGTGCCCGGCTCCTGGGGCCTCGGCGTGCCGCTGCGCGACGAGCAGGGGCAGGTGCTGGGCGCGCTCAGCATCGCCGCCGTGGAGTCGCGCATGGACGAGGAAAGACAGTTCCAGTTGGCCAAGCTGTTGTCGCGCGAGGCCCAACGCCTGCTGGCGCAGGCCAGTCCCGGGGGGAGGGAGGCGCGCGCGCGCCCGCCTGTCCCCAAGCCCAAGCCCTGATTCCGCCGCCGGCGGGGACGGGGCTGCATCCTGAGGAGACAGCAATGAGCAAGCGCGCCGTGATTGCGGGATGGTCGCACATCCCCTTCGGCAAACTCGACGATCCGGACACCGAGAGCCTGATGGCCCGGGTGTCCGGCGCGGCCCTGGATCATGCCGGCTTCGCCGCCGAGGAAGTCGACGGCATCTACGTCGGCGTCATGAACAGCGGCTTCCAGAAACAGGACTTCCAGGGCGCGCTGGTGGCGCTGGCGCATCCCGCCCTGGCGCACGTGCCGGCGACGCGGCTGGAGAACGCCTGCGCCACCGGATCCGCGGCCCTGTACACGGCCATGGATTTCATCGAATCGGGCCGTGGGCGCGTCGCCCTGGTGGTCGGCGCCGAGAAGATGAGCGCGCGCCCGACGTCCGAGGTGGGCGATATCCTGCTCAACGCCAGCTACCGCAAGGAAGAGGCCGGCATCGAAGGCGGCTTCGCGGGCGTGTTCGGCCGCATCGCCGCTGCCTATTTCGAGCGCTATGGCGATCAGGGCGAGGCCCTGGCCCGCATCGCGGCGAAGAACCACCGCAACGGCGTGGACAACCCCTATGCGCAGATCCGCAAGGACCTGGGCTTTGAATTCTGCAACGCCGTGAGCGAGCGCAATCCCTACGTGGCCGCGCCGCTGCGCCGCACGGACTGCTCGCTGATTTCCGATGGCGCGGCCGCGCTGGTGCTGGCCGATGCGGATCTGCTGCCGGACTTGCGGCGCGCCATCGCGTTCCGCGCGCGGCAGCACGTCAACGACATCCTGCCGCTCAGCCGCCGCGACCCCATCGCATTCGAGGGTGCGGCGCGCGCCTGGCGCGCCGCGCTGGATCAGGCCGGGCTGGTGCTGGACGACCTGAGCCTGGTGGAAACGCACGACTGCTTCACTATCGCCGAACTGATCGAGTACGAGGCCATGGGCCTGACCCCGCGCGGGCAAGGCCACAAGGCGCTGCGCGAAGGCTGGGTGCAGAAGGATGGGCGTCTGCCGGTGAACCCGTCCGGCGGCCTCAAGGCCAAGGGGCATCCTGTGGGCGCCACGGGCGTGTCCATGCATGTGATGGCCTGCATGCAGCTGGCGGGCGAGGCCGCGGGCATGCAGATTCCCGGCGCGGCGCTGGCGGGCGTGTTCAACATGGGCGGCGCGGCCGTGGCCAACTACGTCAGCATCCTGGAGCGCGACAAATGAGCGGACCTGCTGCACATATGCCGGAAGGCGGCGTCGCGCCGGTATCGCGCCGGGTGATGAACCTGGCCCATTTCCTGGTGCAGGCGGCGCGCCGGCATCCTGAGCGGCACGCGCTGATCTGCGGCGAGGCGACGCTCAGCTGGCGCGAGCTGGATGGCCGCAGCGCGGCGCTGGCCCGGGCGTTGGCCGCCCATGGCGTGGGCAAGGGCGACCGCGTGCTGGTGCATTCGCGCAACAGCTTTGAATTCGTCGAAACGCTCTTCGCCACGCTGCGCCTGGGCGCCGTCTGGGTGCCGACGAACTTCCGCATCGCGCCGGACGAGGCGGCCTATCTGGCGCAGGCATCTGGCGCCAAGGTGTTCCTGTGCCAGGGCGACTATGCCGACCACGCCGAGGCCGTGGCGCGGGCCATGCCGCAGCTGGCGCTGCTGGCAAGGCTGGGGCCGGAAGGCTTCGCCGCGCCCGAGGTCGCGGACCTGATCGAGGCGCAGCGGGGCGCCGCGCCGGCCTGCGTCGATGTGGAGCATGACGATCCCTGCTGGTTCTTCTTCACGTCCGGCACCACCGGGCGGCCGAAAGCGGCGGTGCTGACGCATGGGCAGATGGCCTTCGTGATCACCAATCATCTGTGCGATCTCATGCCGGGCACGACCGAGCAGGACGTCAGCCTGGCCGTGGCGCCGCTGTCGCACGGCGCCGGCATCCATCTGCTGACCCAGGTGGCGCGCGCCGCCTGCACCGTGCTGCCGGCGTCCACGCGCTTCGACGCCGAGGAGATCTGGCAGCTGGTGGAGCGCCATCGGGTGAGCAACATGTTCACCGTGCCCACCATCGTCAAGATGCTGGTCGAACATCCGGCCGTCGACGCCTGGGATCACTCCAGCCTGCGCTACGTGATCTATGCCGGCGCGCCCATGTACCGCGAAGACCAGAAGCGCGCGCTGGAAAAGCTGGGGCCGGTGCTGGTGCAGTACTTCGGCCTGGGCGAGGTCACTGGCAACATCACCGTGCTGCCGCCGGCCCTGCATGAGGCGGCGGACGCGCCCGGCGCGCGCCTGGGCACTTGCGGCATCGAGCGCACCGGCATGCAGGTCAGCATCCAGGACGACAGCGGCCGGCAGCTGGACCCCGGCCAGCCGGGCGAGATCTGCGTATGCGGTCCGGCGGTGTTCGCGGGCTACTACGCCAATCCGCAGGCCAACGAAAAGGCCTTCCGTGACGGCTGGTTCCGCACCGGGGACCTGGGCTATATGGATGCGGAGGGCTTCGTCTATATCACCGGCCGGCAATCCGATATGTACATCTCGGGCGGCTCGAACATCTATCCGCGCGAGGTCGAGGAAAAGGTGCTGACACACCCTGCCGTGGCTGAAAGCGCGGTGCTGGGCGTACCCGATCCGACGTGGGGCGAGGCCGGCGTCATGGTCTGCGTGTTGCGAGCTGGGCATGACCTGAGCGAGGACGAATTGCTGGCCTGGATGGCGCCGCGCATGGCGCGCTACAAGCTGCCGCGCCACATCTTCTTCTGGGACGAGTTGCCGCGCTCGGGCTACGGCAAGGTCACGAAGAAGCTGGTGCGCGATGCGCTGTACGAGCGCGGCTGCCTGGACCGCGCGCCGGAGCTGGCGCGCTGATGCGTGGAAATACAGACAAGGATGTACAGATAAAAAAAGCCCTAGCGGGCAAGGAGACGCAATCATGGAGACGACGCAGGAGGCAGTGCTGGTAACAGGAGGGGCGTCGGGCATCGGCCTGGCGGTGGTTCGGGGGCTGCTGGATGCCGGACGCCGGGTGCTGGCGGCCGACCTTTCGCAGGAGCGGCTGGACGTCATGGGCGACATCGCGCCGCCCGAGAGGCTGGGGCGCGTGCGCCTGGATGTGTCGGACGAAGCGCAGGTCGTGGATGCGCTGGCGCGGCAGGAGAGCACTTTCGGGCCGATAGGCGGGCTGGTCAACAGCGCCGGCATCGGCCAGGACCTGCCGTTCCTGGACACCGAAACCGCGGCGCTGCGCCGCATGCTGGAGGTGAACCTGGTGGGGTCCTTCGTCGTGGCGCGCGAGGTCGCGCGCCGCATGCGCAAGCGCGGACATGGCTCCATCGTCAACATCACCTCGGTGTCGGGCATACGCGGCAATGCCGGACGCGCGGCCTACGGCGCGTCCAAGGGCGGGGTGGTGACGCTGACGCGCGTGATGGCGGTCGAACTGGCTGAATACGGCATTCGCGTCAACGCGGTTGCGCCGGGGCCGATCGAAACGCCGCTGGTGGGGCAGATGCATACCGAGCAGGCGCGCGCCGCCTGGCGCCGGGTGGTGCCGCAGCATCGCTATGCCGCGCCCGAAGAGCTGAATGGGACTATCGGCTGGTTGCTCGACGAGTCCAAATCCAGCTATGTTACCGGGCAGGTCATCTGCGTGGACGGCGGCTTCACCGCGGCCGGCATGTTGCCCGCCACGCACTGAGTTTGTCATTGCCCAGGTTTCATTCATTGCGCCACAAGCGCACGGAGACCAGACCATGCGATACACCACCGTGGATCGTTCGTTGCGGGGAGTACAAGCGCCGCCCCGTCCCAGAACGCTGATACACCCGGGCGCCTTCAACCCGGTCCGCATACACAGCCGCTGCGCCGGACATGGCCGCCACGTGCGGCTGCTGCTCAGGCCGGGGGCTTCCCTGTTCGACGCCATGGTCGACACGCTGGCCGGGGCCGGCATCGCCAATGCGTCCATGACCATCCTGGGCGGGGGCTTCCGTCACCTGGACTACTGCACCGCGCCGCCCGATCCGCAGCACCGGATGGTGGTGGCCTATACAGCGCCCATCTCGGCCGGCGCCGCCTATCTTATTTTCGGCAACGCCACGCTGGGCAAGACCGATGCGGGCGCGCCGCTGGTGCATTGCCACGCGGCATTCTGCGACGAGACGGGCGCGCCGCTGGGCGGACACATCGTGCCCCAGACCACCATCGTCGGCGAACGGCCGGTGCCGGTGCTGGTGACGTCACTGGAAGGCTTTGAGCTGCGTGCCACCTATGACGCCGAAACCAATCTGCGGCTATTGCAGCCCCAAGGGACGGGTGACCATGGACATGCCTGATGTCGAAAGCGGCAGCATGGGCCGCGTGGCCTACGCCCGCATCGGACCCAACGAAGACCTGGTGCAGGGCGTGGAAAAGCTCTGCCTGGTCGAGGGCTTTCGCAATGCCTTCGTGCGCGGCGCGCTGGGCAGCCTGGTGGATGCCTGCCTGTACACCCGCGATGGCGGATACCGCCATGTGTCCGGGCCGGCGGTCGAGATCGTCAGTCTCGCTGGCGAGGTGCGGGCGCAGCCGGACGGCTCGCTGACGGCGTCGCTGTCGGGCGTGGTCGCCGATCCGCAGGGGCAGGTGCACGGCGGACCGTTCGTGCCGGGCGCCAATCCCATCTGCATGACCTTCGAGGTCACGCTCGAGGAATGGCTGCCGGCAGAGGATGCGGCGGCCTAGAACCAGTAACGCGCCGCGTAGATGATCGTCATCGCGGCGCCCGTCACGATGACGAACAGGCGCACGGCCTGGGCGGGGAGCACGCGGATCAGGTAGCCGCCCAGGTATCCGCCCAGCAACGCGCCCGCCAGCATGCAGAGGGTGGCGGGCCAGTGGACCGATCCCTGCGCGATGAAGATGACGATGGCCGCCGCGGTGACGAAGGTGGCCAGCAGGTTCTTCAGCGACTTGATGGCGCGCAGGTTGCCGGGGTCGGTGATCGATATCACCGCGGTCAGGATGACGCCGAGCCCGGCGCCGAAGAAACCTCCATACACCGATGCCAGCGCGATCGGCACGACGCCGCGCGCGGCGCGGTCCTGCGCCTGCGCGCCGCGCCGGCGCGCGCTCCAGGCTTGTACTTGTGGCGCAAAGGCGAACAGCAGCGTGGCGAAGGCGATGAGCGCCGGCACCGGCAGGATGAAATAGGCCGGCGGGATCGCCAGCAGGACGAAGGCGCCCAGCGCGCCGCCCACCGTCGTCGCCACGGACAGCAGCCAGAAGCGGCGATCGGGCGCGGGCAGGTTTTCGCGGTCGGCCAGCGCGGCCAGGATGTGGCCCGGGGATATCGCCACCGCGCTGGAGGCGTTGGCGATGACGGGCGGCAGTCCGGCCGCGACCATGGCAGGGAAGGTGATGAGCGTCGCGCCGCCCGCCAGCGCATTGATGGCCCCGCCCAGTACGCCCGCGCCCGCCAGCAGCGCCGCCATGCTCCAGTCCATGCGTGCCTCCTGTTCAAACAACGTATTGGTCCATGTAATGGACTTAAATATGTCATGTGAAATTTATTATTGCCTATTATCTGCGAGGGTATAGAATGCAATCAAACAAAATATAAATTAACGGTCCATAAAATGGACCTAAATAAAGAGACTCCGGCGACGCCTTTTAGTCGCCACCGCTGTATCGCTGTCACTCCCGGGACGGCGTTCGCGGCCCAATCTCTATCCGGCCTTCCGCGTTCGCGTCCTGATCACTGGCGCGCGGCTCGTACCCGAGCTGCCGCGTATTCATCCGCATGGCCTTACCGGCCGCCGTTGAATCAGGAGGGAATCGATGGATGTGAGTTTCATGGCGTTTTCCCGTTTGGCGTTCGGGCACTGGGAAGGACAGCCGCTCTATGCGCTGGCCGACCTGGGCATCCCGCAGCGCCTGGCCCAGGCGCGCAGCTGCGCCGATCTGGCTGCCGAGCTGGGATGCCCCGCCGAAGCCTTGGAGCGCCTGCTGGATTGCGCGGTGGCGCAGAAGCTGCTGGTTTGCGAGGCCGGCCGCTACGGCAACAGTGAACTTAGCGCGCGCTTCCTGACCGAGGACAGTCCCGAGTCGCTGCTCAGCTGGATCCGCATCATGGACCGCTGGAAGCGGCCCTGGGCACAGCTGGCCGAGGCGGTGCGGCAGGGAGCGGCGGTCGACAATCAGGCCAAGTGGCTGGGCGAGGATCCGCAGTTCATGCGCGACTTCATCCTGGGCATGCACCAATTCGCCGCGCGTTCCGGACCGCAATTCGCCGAGGCGCTGAAGGACCTTCCCGTGCGCCGGCTGATCGACGTGGGCGGCGGCGCGGGCACCTACTCGATCGCGCTGTGCGCCGCGCGTCCCGAGGCGCGGGCGGAGATCCTGGACCTGGCGCCGGTGGTGGACATCACGCGCGAGACAGCGCGCGCCGCCGGCCTGGCCGAGCGCGTCACGGCGCGGGTGGCCGACTACCGCCACGACGAGTTCGGCGCGGATGCCGACGCGCTGCTGTTCTCCAACGTGCTGCACCAGGAAAGCGCCGAGGTCTGCCGCTCGATGCTGGCGCGCGCGCTGCGGGCGCTGCGCGCCGGCGGCACGTTGCTGGTACAGGGCTACTTCCTGTCGGAAGACCGGCGCGCGCCGCAGTTCACCACCCTGCACAACCTGTCGGCGCTGGCGCTGTGGGACGGCGGACGTAGCTGGACCGTGGGTGACATGCAGGCGCTGATCGCCGCGGCCGGCTTCGAGCGGCAGACCGTGCTGCGGCAGGAGAGCAGCGGCTTCTGCCTGCTGTCGGCCGCGAAGCTGTGACGCCGTTCCCATCCCCCAATCACGGAGCCAACATGTCCACGTTGACGCTGAACAATACCGAGTCCGAAGTGATCGCCTGGCTGAAGGAGAACCGCAATGCGACCGTCGAGGGCATCAAGGAAAAGAACCTGATCGAGGAACGCATTCTGGACAGCATGCAGTTCCTGGATTTCATCATGTTCCTGGGCGAACTGACCGGGCGCGACGTGTCTGGCGCGATCACCGTGGACGACCTGAAGACGGTGGACGCGATCGTGCGCTTCGTCCACGCGCAGAGCTAGCCGGGAGCGTCATGCCATGGATATCGACTACGCCAGAATCGGCCGCCTCATGACGCTGTCCAAGGGGCGCACGCACGACCCCTACGAGCGTTTCACCTGGCCCGAGCGCATTCCAGAGGACCAGCCCTGGTGCAGCGAGGATCTGCTGACCACCTACGGCACGCCCTACCAGGACCAACTGGACCCCGGCCAACGGGTGCGCCTGAGCAAATGGGAGGCGGTCAATTTCTTCAGCCTCAACGTGCACGGCATCAAGGGCGTGCTGGGCTTCGTCAGCCGTTGCATCTACGAGCCGCGCTATGCCGACGTGTCCGAGTACCTGCACGTCTTCATGGGCGAAGAGAACTTCCACATGTGGTACTTCGCCAAGGCCTGCCTGGACTACGCGGGCAAGATCTATCCGGCGATCCAGCTGCAAGGACCGGAGCAGACGGACAGCCCCGAGCTGGAGGACCTGTACATGTTCGCCAGCACGCTGATCTTCGAGGAGTTCGTCGACTACTACAACCATAAGGTCGGCACTACCGAAGGCATCACCGACATCCTCAAGCAGGTCAACTACGAGCACCACGTCGACGAATCGCGGCACGTCTCGTTCGGCCGCGAGATGGTCCCCAGACTGTACCGGCTGGCGCTGGAACGCAGCGCCGACCCTGAAGCCACGCGCGCCAACGTAGACCGCATGGTGACCAGCATGTTCCGCTATTTCATCAGCCTGATGTACAACCCGGCCGTGTATGACGATGCGGATGTTCACGGACTGCTGGGCTTTCGCAATGGTCACGCGATGCGCAACGCGCTGCGCGCGCATCCGGCCCGCAAGGCCGTGCATGAGCAGTGGTTCAAGCGCAGCGCGGCCTTTTTCAGCAAACAGGGCCTGGTCGCCGGCCTGGACCTGGCCGCGCTGTAGGAGGACCCGCCATGGCAAGCGTCCTGAGCGGACCGGCGGTCCAAGCCCTGTTCGGCGCTCGCCTGCCCGTGCTGCAGGCGGGCATGGGCGGCGTGGCGCAACCGGAACTGGCCGC
>MCND01000252.1_pt1 | contig 21062 bp, 22 predicted proteins | sample 778211 | NCBI WGS metagenome assembly MCND01 (sample SAMN04296812, study PRJNA304217) | bioreactor metagenome | isolation source: activated sludge enriched with benzalkonium chloride | place: Turkey: Istanbul urban wastewater treatment plant
CCCCAGCGCGTGAGCGCGGCGCGGGTCAGGTAGTGCCAGGATTCGACGGCGTGCAGGGATGCGTCCGGCTTGTACACCGGCCAGCGCAGCAGCAGGCTGCGGCCGTCGTCCCGGTAGCCCGCCGACGGCAGGCCCGCCAGCCGGAACACCAGGGCGCTGGACAGCGAGTCGGGCAGCAGCAGGCCCCGGGCGCGCCTGCCGTCGACGCCCAGCGCGCGACGGTGGGCGCTGACCGCGGCCCGGTCGGGTCCGACCTTGCCTCGCATCGCGATGAAATCCTGCTTGTCGATGCCTTCCAGCAGGTCCCGCGCCCACGGGCGGGCGCAGATCACCAGGGGCAGGCCGGCCGCCTGCAGGGCGCGCAGGCTGGGCAGGCTCATGCAGACATCGCCAACCCAGTTGGGCAGGCGGACATACAGACAGCTGAATTCGGACATGGGCGGGCGCCGGGGCGCAGGTCAAGGACGGGACAGGGGGCGGACGGCGGCGCGCAGCCGGTACAATCCACCGCATAATTGTATTGAAGCGAGTGATTCCTTTGAATTCTGCCGCACGCAAAGCGACCTTGGGCTCCGAGCCTGTCAAAGCCGAACTCTGGGGGCGGATCTACAAGCGCGTGGGCGCCTACTGGAAGGGCCTGGTGCTTGCCATCCTGCTGATGGCGGGCGCGGCGGCCACCCAGCCCACGCTGGCGGTCATCATGAAACCGCTGCTCGACGAGGGCTTTTCCGGCGTCAAGCCGCATTATGTCTGGTCCTTGCCGCTGGCGGTGGTGGGACTGATCTTTGTGCGCGGGGTCTGCAATTTCTTCAGCGACTACCTGCTGGCCTGGGTGGCCAACAACGTGTTGCTGGGCATGCGCCGCGACATGTTCGAACGTCTGCTGGGGCTGCCCGACGCCGACTTCAAGACCGGCGACACCGGCCGCCTGCTGAACCGCTTCACCATCGACGCCGGCAACGTCACCGGCTACGCCACCGATGTGATTTCCGTGCTGGTGCGCGAAACCCTGGTCGTGATCGCGCTTATCTGCGTGCTGCTGTACATGTCCTGGGTACTGACCCTGATCATCCTGATCATGCTGCCGGTGTCGGTGCTGGTCGCCCGCGTGTTCATCAAGCGCCTGCGCAGCATCAACCGCGACACGGTCAACATGAATGCCGAGCTGACCCGGGTGGTCAGCGAGGGCATCGACGGCCAGCGCGTCATCAAGCTGTTCGACGGCTATGAGGTCGAGCGCGGCCGCTTCGCCTTCGTCAGCGGCAAGCTGCGCCGCTTCGCCATGCGCACGACCACGGCCGACGCCGCGCTGACGCCGCTGACCCAGGTCTGCATCTCGATTTCTGTGGGCGCGGTGATCGCCGTCGCCCTCAGCCAGGCCAATAGCGGTTCCCTGACCGTGGGCAGCTTCGCCTCGTTCATGGCCGCCCTGGCGCAGATTTTCGATCCCATCAAGCGCCTGACCAACGTCGCCGCCCGCATGCAGAAGATGCTGGTGTCCGCCGAAAGCGTGTTCACGCTGATCGACCAGAAGCCGGAAATCGACCAGGGCACGCGCACGCTGCCCGAGCCGGTGCGCGGCCGCGTGGAATTCCGAGGCGTCGGCCATCGCTTCCCCGACGCCGACCGCGACACGCTGCACGACGTGTCCTTCACCGTCGAGCCCGGCCAGACCGTGGCGCTGGTGGGCCGCTCGGGCAGCGGCAAGACCACGCTGGTGAACATGCTGCCGCGCTTCGTGCTGGCCGAGACCGGAACCATCCTGGTCGACGACGTGCCCGTCAACGACCTGACGCTGCGCAGCCTGCGCTCGCATCTGTCGCTGGTCAGCCAGGACGTGGTGCTGTTCGACGACACCATCGCCGCCAATGTCGGCTACGGCGCGCTGGGCGAGGCGAGCGAGCAGCAGGTCCGCGACGCGCTCGCCGCCGCCAACCTGCTGGAATTCGTCGAGGGCCTGCCCAACGGCCTGCAGACCCAGGTGGGCGAGAACGCCGCGCGCCTGTCCGGCGGCCAGCGCCAGCGCCTGGCGATCGCGCGCGCCCTGATCAAGAACGCGCCCATCCTGATCCTGGACGAGGCCACCTCGGCCCTGGACAACGAGTCCGAGCGTCAGGTTCAAGCCTCGCTGGAACGCCTGATGCGCGGTCGCACCACGCTGGTCATCGCGCACCGCCTGTCCACCGTGCAGAACGCCGACCGTATCATTGTGCTGGACGCCGGCAGGATCGTCGAGCAGGGCGCCCATTCCGAGTTGCTGGCGGCCAATGGCCTGTACGCATCGCTCTACAAGATGCAGTTCCGCGAGGACTAGCCCTCCCCGAAGCGCTTGCGCGCTGCCCCTCGCGGCCCATGCCTGCGGACCGGCAAAGCCGGCTCCGCGGCATCCCGATGGGTGGCGATCGATGCTCTAGATGCCCGACTGAGGGCTGCCCGAACCAGGAGAAGCCTCATGTCCGTGCCCGCCGAAGGCAATCAACTCGTCAACGTCGTCGTGCTGCTGGGCGCGGCGGTGGTCGCCGTGCCGCTGTTCAAGCGGCTGGGGCTGGGGTCGGTGCTGGGGTATCTGGCGGCCGGCCTGGCGATCGGCCCGTTCGGCATCGGCTTCTTTTCCGATCCCAAGTCCATCCTGCACGTCGCCGAGCTGGGCGTGGTGATGTTCCTGTTCATCATCGGGCTGGAGATGCAGCCCTCGCGGCTGTGGAAGCTGCGCGGAGAGATCTTCGGCCTGGGCGTGGCCCAGGTGCTGGCCTGCGGCGCGCTGCTGACCGGGGTCGGCCTGCTGGCCGGGCTGTCGGCGCCGGCCGCGTTCATGGCGGCCATGGGCTTCGTGCTGTCCTCCACCGCCATCGTCATGCAGATCCTGGCCGAGCGCGACGAGACCGCCAGTGCCCAGGGCCAGCGCATCGTTTCGATCCTGCTGCTCGAGGACCTGGCCATCGTGCCGCTGCTGGCATTGGCCGCGCTGCTGGCGCCCGCCGGCACGGGCGGGCACGGCGATCCCTGGACCCAGGCCGCCATCGCGCTGGGTTGCGTGCTGGCGCTGCTGGCGGCTGGCCGATGGCTGCTTAATCCGCTGTTCCGCCTGCTGGCCGCGGCCCGCGCGCGCGAGGTGATGACGGCGGCGGCGCTGCTGGTGGTGCTGGGCGCGGCCTTGCTGATGGAGCTGGGCGGCCTGTCCACCGCGATGGGCGCATTCCTGGCCGGCGTGCTGCTGTCCGAATCGACTTTCCGGCATCAGCTGGAAGCCGAGGTCGAACCGTTCCGGGGCATTCTGCTGGGCCTGTTCTTCCTGGGCGTGGGCATGTCGCTGGATCTGTCCGCGGTGGCGCGCGAATGGCCGTTGATCCTGGTGGCGGTGCTGATCTTCATGGCGGTCAAGTCCATCGGCGTCTATGCCGTCGCCCGCGCGTTGCGCGCCTCCCATGGCGAGGCGCTGACCCGCGCCGCGCTGTTGGCCCAGGGCGGCGAGTTCGCCTTCGTGCTGTACGGCGCGGCCGCCGCGGTCGGCATTTTCGACGCCCATCTCGCGGCCGTGCTGACCGCCGTGGTCATCATTTCCATGGCGCTGACCCCGCTGTGCGTGCTGGCGCTGCGCTGGTTGCTGCCCAAGCCGGCGCCGTCCATGGACGGGGTGGACGTGGCGCGCGACCTGGACGGCTGCGCGCTCATCATCGGTTTCGGGCGGTTCGGCCAGATCGTCACCCAGGCCATGCTGGCGCGCGGCATCAAGGTGTCTATCCTGGACACCGACACGGACGCCATCCGGGCCGCCGCCAAATGGGGCGTGAAAGTCTATTACGGGGACGGAACCCGCGTGGACATGCTGCGCACCGCCGGCGCCGGGACCGCCAAGCTGATCCTTGTCTGCATCGACGATCCCAAGGCCGTCAACCATGCGGTCAAGCTGATCAAGTCGGAATTCCCCCTGGTCAAGCTGGTGGTGCGCGCCTACGACCGCATTCATGCGCTGGCGCTGGTGAAGGAGGGCGTGGACTTCCAGGTGCGTGAAACCCTGGAGTCGGCCCTGGCCTTCGGTGAAGCCGCCCTGCGCGAGGCCGGGGTGCCGGCGGACGAGGCCGAGGAAGCGATGGCCGACGTGCGCCGGCGCGACGCCGAGCGCTTCGAGCTGGAAGTGGCCGGCGGCCTGTTCGCCGGCCGTTCCCTGCTGTACGGCAACATGAGCAGCCCGGCCGACGGCCGGAACGACCAGCCGGACCGGGAGGCGCCGGACAGTCACGAGGCCGCGCGCAGCACGTCCGTGTGACAAGCATTCGCGGCATCTATGTAAAGCGATCTTTGCATTTATTTTCGCTTCATTTCACGCGCAAGCCGCGCCTGCTGAGTTAGATTGGGCCGGTCGGTTCTTCATTCCGAAGAGCCCGCCGCCAGGAGGCCGCCATGCTGCAATCAGATCGCATCACCACGCCGCCGCAAGCCATCGGTTTCGAGCTTGCCCGCCGACAGGCCGCCGTGCTGCGCTGCGGATTTTCAGCGCAGGCGATGCGCGAGCTGGTATCGCACTCGGGGGCGGGCGGGCCGGCCTGGGCCATCGGCGCCCACCGTGAAACGGACAAGGCGCGTGGCGCCAAGGGCTTTCCGTTCCGCATCGCCGCCGCCGTGTCCTGATTCGGCGGCCGGCCGGCGTCAGGGCTGGGCCATCGCCGTGCGGCTCTTGCCGGCCGACTTCGCCAGGTACAGGGCCCGGTCGGCCGCGTGCAGCACCGAGGCCCTGTCGGCGCCGTGGCGCGGAATCAAGGCGATGCCGACGCTGCCGCCGATGCTCACCGGCTTGTCCTGGTCCAGATCGTAGGGCAGGGAAACCGAGGCAATGATGCGTTCGCCCAGTTCGCGCGCTTCGGCCTCGGACAAGCGGCCGGCCAGCAGCACGAATTCGTCGCCGCCGATGCGCGCGGCCACCGCGTCCGCCGGCTTGAGCGCGACCAGGCGTGCGGATACCTGGGTCAGCAACGTATCGCCCGCCGCGTGGCCGTAGGTGTCGTTGACGGCCTTGAAGCCGTCCAGGTCCAGATACAGCACCGCATATTCCGCCTGTCCGTGGCCGGCGTTGCGGACGGCGATGTCCAGCGCGCCGAACAGGCCGTGACGGTTGAGCAGGCCGGTCAGCGAATCCTGGCGGGCATGCAGCTCGTTCTCGCGCCGGGCGAGCATGGTGGACACCAGCATGTCGTTCAGCCGGTACGAGGCCATGGACATGGACGTCATGTACAAGGGCACCTGCACCAGCACCAGCCACAGGATGGACTCGTGGGTGAACAGCGCGCCCAGCGCGCAGGGGCCGATGCTCAGTGCGACCATCGCCGCCGACAGGCGCGGCGCGCCGAAGTTGCGCACGCAGATGCCGCCGACCATCGACGCGGCCGACAGGCATGCCAGCGTGGCGGCGATCCAGTCGCCGCTGAGCAGGCTGATGAAGGTGCCGTAGCCCACGCTCAGCGCCCAGCAGAGCGCCAGCACCACGTACAGGTCCGTGTGCGTGGGCTTGCCGGCGAGCGCCGCCCGGCGGGCCGAGGTCAGCACCACGATGCGCGAGGCGCAGACCAGCGTTTCCAGCGCCAGCCACAGCAGGAAGGGCGGCTCGGGGCGGCGCAAGGTTATCAGCGCGGCGACCATCAGCGTATTGATGATGCCGCCGAAGAAGATCGGCAGGGAGCCGAACAGGCCGCCCAGCAGAGCGATCTGGATATCGGCGGGCACGTTGCGGCCGGGCTTGACCAGCCATTTCGTCAGGCGCCATGCCGGCAAGCTGTAGATCCGATCCTTTTTTTCCATGGTGTCTCGGAGGCGGCCGCGGGTCCGGTTCAATTCGGCTCGGTCCACGCGCGCGGCCGGATTGCGCCATGGTAGCCGGGGACGGCCGCGGGCGCATCATACGGCAAGTGCCCGCGTCATGTATTCACGGTGTGTTTACACCGTATGCCGCCGCTGCTTGCGCGGCTGCACATGGCCCGGCATTATCTGGCTGCTGCTTTACAGGATATGAATCCGGCCCTCGGCCGCCGCGAAGGAGCGCCGTCTTGATGCCCCACGGCTATGTGCACCGCGCCTTGTACACCTTGGCCACGCTGGTCGCGGTGGGCATCTGCGTGGCCGCGGCGGCCTTGCTGTGGGTCGACCGGCGCGGCACCTGGGACGCGGCCTATGTCGCGTCGCGCAATCTGGCCGACGGGCTGGCCGGCGCCATCGGCCGCACGCTCCACGTCTACGACCTGTCCTTGCAGGGCGTGATCGAACGGTTGCACGAGCCGGGCGTGGCCTTGCTGGCGCCGCAGACGCTGCATCGCTTCCTGTTCGATCGTTCCGCCTCGGCCGAGTACCTGGGCACCATCCTGGTGCTGGACAGCGACGGCCTGGTCCGCTACGACTCCGCCTCCATCGCACCGCCGCTTACCAGCTTCGCCGATCGCGATTTCTTCCGAGTCCATCGCGATGCCGACGACGTGGGCATGTACCTCAGCCGCCCCTACCGCAGCCGCCTGCGCGGCGGCGACGAGAGCCTGGCGGTCAGCCGGCGGCTGTCCAATCCCGATGGCAGCTTCGCCGGCGTGGTCGTGGGCACGCTGCGCCTGGCGTATTTTCGCGATCGCTTTGCGGGCCTGTCGATCGGCGAGCGCGACGTCATCACCGTGTTCCGCAACGACGGCGCGGTGCTGGCGCGCGACCCGTATTCCATGAGCGACCTGGGCGACGACCTTGCCATGTCGCCGGCCTTCCAGCAGTTCCTGATCCGGCGGGAGGGCGCCTTCGTCGGCATGCTGTCGCCAGACGGCGTGCGTCGCCTCTATACATTCGACAGTGTGGAAGGCACGCCCGTGGTGGTCGCCGTGGCGTTGGCCGTGGACGAGGTGCTGCAGCCCTGGGTGCGCCGGGCGATGCTGATCGTACCCGTCACCATCGCCCTGTCGGCGGCGATGCTGGCGCTGATGCTGCTGTATCGCCGGGAAATGGCGCGGCGCGGCGAGGTCGAGCGCAGGCTGGAGGCGCAGGCGCATACCGATGGCCTGACGGGCATATCCAATCGCAGGCTGTTCGACGAGGTGCTTGAGCGCGAGTGGCAAAGCGCGCTGCGCGAGCGCGCGCCGCTGTCCCTGCTGTTCGTGGATGCGGACCATTTCAAGCGCTACAACGACCGCTATGGGCATCAGGAAGGTGACGCGCTGTTGCGGCGGCTGGCCCAGGCCATCCGCCAGAAGGCCCGGCGGCCGCGCGACCTGGCGGCGCGCTATGGCGGGGAAGAGTTCGTGCTGTTGCTGCCGCGCACGGAAGGGCGGCAGGCCCTCGCCATCGCTGAACGCCTGCGCAAGTCGGTCGCCGCCTTGCGGCTGCCGCACCAGGACAATGGCGGGGGCATCGTCACGCTGAGCATCGGGGTGGCGTCGGCGCTGCCCGAGCCAGGGCAGGCGGCGGCCAGCCTGGTCGAAGCCGCGGACGCGGCGGTCTATCGCGCCAAGGAGGCCGGCCGCAACCGCGTGTTCATGGCCGGACGGTAAGGCGCCGGCGTGCCGGTAGCGCGCGCCGCCCGCAAGGCGGCGCGCTTCAGGCAAGGGCTCAGCGGCCCAGCATCACGGCCTGCAGGCGGGTGTGGGCCTGCTGCACGTTGCGCGCCTGGGTGTTCAGGTCTTGCAGCATCGTGTTCAATTCCTTCTGAACGGCCGGATCGCTGACCTGGACCGTCGAGCCGGAGATCTGGATTTCCTTCTGGTGCTGGGCGACGTAGTCGGCGATCTTCAGGCTGCTGTCGAAAGTGGCGTTGATCTGCGGCAGCACGCTGCGGAAGGTGTCGGCCGGCAGCGTCACGGTCTTTTCATAGGCCTTGGCATAGACGGCCTTCAGGTCGTCGGGCTGCTTGAGCTGCGCGCGGGCGGCGTCGGCTTTGCCTTGCTGCTCCTTCAGCGCCGTGCCCATGTCATTGAGCGCCGTCTGCACCGTCTTCAGGTCGTCGCGGCGAGCGACGATGTCGCTCAGTGTACGCATGCCGCCCTTTTGCATCAGGCTGTTCAGCGGCTTGACCGATGCGTCCATGCCCGAGTTGAAATCCGTGATCACGGCGTAGTGCGCGGCGTAGTCGCCGAAGGACTTCTTTTCTTCCGCCGTCAGCTGCGGCACGCGCACGCCGGGTTTGTCGATGATACGGGTCTGCAGGAATTGCGTGAACGCGGCGCGTTGCTCGGGTTCCTTGTCGCCGCAGGCGGCGAGCAGCAAGGGCAGCGCCAGGGCCAGGGCGACGATCGGGCGGAAAAGGAATTTCATGGAAAAGCTCCTGTGTTGCGGGATATCGGGCGAGCCGCCGGGCAGCAACGCCAAGCGCCGGGAGCTTATCGACTGCTCCCGGCGCCTGCCACAGGTTTAAGACTTGTTTGCAAACGAAGTGGAATGAAACAACTCGGTCACAGAACGATGTGATTCGCGCGTCGTTTGCTGCTACGTGCGCGCGGCGCGCGCTTAGCGGGGCGCCTGGACGGGCCCTAGACCACGAATTGCGGCCGTCCTTCACGGACCCAGCGGGCGTAGCGCGCATCGATGGCCGGAGCCAGCCGTTCGTAGTGTTCCCAGGTGTCCGGCACGCTGTAGAGCGAGGCTTCGTTCACCGAGAAGGCGGCGAAGTAGTCGTCGATGTAGCGGCTGTCGTGATCGTCGCCCACGTAGTACGCCAGGGCGAAGGCGGCGCCCTCGGCATTCAGATCTTCGTCGATCAGTTTTTCGTCCAGCTCGGTGATCAGGAACTGGGCGCCCGTCAATTCCCGGCGTTGCAAAGCGGCCAGCGCCTCGGCCGAATCGTCGATCAGCTCCTCGCCCGCCATGCCGTGCAACAACGCCCAGGCCAGGAACATGCCGATGTGGGTGGCGGCGGCGGATTCAGGCAGGTCGGCGGGATAATCGCCCTCGTAGTGCCAGGATGCATCGTCGAATTTCATCAGGATCTGTGTTCCTTGTCGTGGGAGGGCCGCCCGCGCGCCGGGCGGTGCGGGATTCAGAAAACCAGCGGGCGCAGCACCAGCACCCAGACCGCCAGCAACAGGGCCAGCACGCTGATGGCCAGCGAGGCGGTGGCGCCCGCGCGGCCCAGGTCGGCCCGATGGGCGCCTCGACGCCAGCCCGCATAAGTGAGGCCGGCCAGCGCCAGCCAGCCGAGCGCCGCGCCGGCATAGGGCAGGCCGTCGGCGATGCGCGGCAGGAGATTCCAGGCGACCAGCACGCCGAGCAGGGTCAGCGTGCTGCAGAGCAGGGCCATGAAACCCAGCCTGGGACTGAGCCGCATCAGGAAGGACTGAATGCCGCCGGCGATGAAGGCATAGGCCGCGAGCTTGGCGGCGCCGGCCTCGGTGTTGCCGTTCAGGATCAGGGCGAGCGGCGCGCGCGAGCCGGTGCCGCGCAGGAAATAGTAGAAGGCGCCGGCGGCGACCGCGCCGAAGCACAGGGCCAGGACGCCGTGCCAGCGCGCGCGCGGGCGGGACGGCGGATGGGCGGCGATAACGGGCGAGGGTAGGTTCATCGGTGATTTCTGTGGCGGTGTTCGCGGGTGGGGCATGTGCTCGGTGCTTGAGGCAGATGCCGGTTCGTCGCCACGGCGTTGCCGCTACTGACGGACTGCCCGGTCCACTTCCCCTCTGGCGGGAATTGTACGCTGACGTTTCCCGTCAAGACGGGAGACGAGTGCCTGGTTGTTTTCTCGTCGCGCTGCATTGATAGTTGGTGGCAGTCGGGTGGCGTTCAGGAGCAGGCCGAGCGGCGCATGCACGACCTGTCCGACGGCTTCGTTTTCGTGGGCGTGCGCTCGCAGCCGCGCACCATTCCTGGCATCAGCACGAGCGCGACGCAGCTGCGCAGCGACGATGGGGCGGCGTTCTTCGAGCTGGATCCGAACAGCCACAAGCTGCGCATCGTGGCGCCGGGCGGGCTGGAGGTTGTGACGCCGCATGCCACGTTTAGCGAGCGGGTGACCGTGACGGGCCTTTTCACTTTCCTGGGCGGCCTGGTTGGCAGTGCGGTCGCCGGCGCCGCGGCGACGATCACGGGCGCGATCAACTTCATCGGTTCGCTGACGTCGAACGGCAAGCGGATCGACGACACGCACCAGCACAGCGGCGTGCAGGGCGGCTCGTCCAATTCCGGGCCTGTCGTGTAGGAGCTTTCATGCGCTATCGAAAACTGGACGCTAACGGGGACTACTCGTTCGGCGGGCAGCAGGCCGACTATTACCGGGACACGCCGCTGGCGGTGGCCCAGGCGGTACAGACGCGGCTGATGCTGTTCCGTGGGGAGTGGTTTCTGGACACGACGGACGGGACGCCGTGGATGACGGAAGTGCTGGGCAAGAACACGCGAGCGACCTATGACGCGGCGATTCGCCAGCGCATCCTCGGGACGCCGGGGGTAATCGAGCTGGTGAGCTACAGCAGCGACCTGGATACCGATGCGCGGCAGGTGGCCATCGCGGCGACGATCAACACGGTCTACGGACAGACCACAGTGCAGGCGAGGATTTGATGGCCATCACGACTACGGCGCCGACGGTGGACGCGACCGGCATCCATGCGCCGACCTATGCGGATGTCTTGGACTACCTGCAGACGCAATTTCGCGCGATCTACGGGGCTGACGTGTACCTGGGTGCAGACAGCCAGGACGGGCAATTTCTGGCGATTCTGGCGTCTGCGATCAACGACACGAACACGGTCGCGGTTCAGGTTTACAACTCGTTCTCGCCGGCGAAGGGGATCGGCGAAGGGCTGTCGAGCAACGTGAAGATCAACGGCATCAAGCGGGCCCAGGCTAGTGCGTCGACAGTCGATCTGCGCATTGTGGGGCAGGCGGGAACCACGATCGTCAACGGCATCGCGAAGGATGCGAATCAGCAGCAGTGGGCGCTTCCCGCGGTGGTGGTCATCCCGCCGGCGGGAGAGGTCACCGTTACGGCCTCTAGCGCGCAGCAGGGCGCCGTTTCGGCGGCGGCCGGTACGATCACGCAGATCGGTACTCCGACGCTGGGCTGGCAGTCGGTGAGCAACCCGGCCGCGGCCACACCCGGCGCGCCGGTCGAAAGCGACGCCGCGTTGCGCGTCCGGCAAGCTGTCTCGGTGGCGCTACCGTCGCGCACCGTGCTGGAAGGCACGGTAGGGGCTGTGGCGTCGATTGCTGGTGTGGCGCGCTATCGGGCCTACGAGAACGACACGAACGCGACGGACGCCCACGGCATTCCGTCACACAGCATCAGCCTAGTGGTGGACGGCGGCGACGCAATGGCCATTGCCAGCGCAATCGCCGCCAAGAAAACGCCTGGAACGGGGACCTTCGGAACAACCACGGAAGTCGTCACCGACATCTACGGCATCGCGCATCCGATCCACTTTTTCCGGCCCGTCGCTGCGCCCATCACCGCTGCCCTGACGATCAAAGCGCTGACCGGCTACACGACAGCGGTCGGTGGCCAGATCAAGGACGCGGTGGTTGCATACGTGAACGCGGCGGCCATCGGGGGAGGTTTGAGCGGATCCGTCGAATGGGGCGACGCAATCACGGCCGCCAATTCAGTTGGGGGAGGTGTCGTCTATAAGCTGGTGTCGTTGACGCTGTCGGGCCCTGGCGGCACGGGTACGCCTGACGTGCCTCTGGCATTCAACGCCGCGGCGGGGGTGACGCCTGCGGCCATAGCCCTGACGGTGATTTAAATGGCTGACCTGGAGAAGTACCTGGGGCTCGTGACGGCTTTCCATCGGGACAAGCCCAAGTTCAACGGTATGGTGGGCGGCGTCTCGCAGTGCTTCGTCAACGCCCAAGAAGTGTTCACCGACTTGATCGCGGCCTTCGACCTGGACATTGCAATCGGCACTCAACTCGATGCAATCGGGCTGTGGGTCGGGATATCGCGCCATGTCCGAACGCCGCTGGTCGGAGTCTACTTTTCTCTCGACACCTTTGGCCTGGGAGCTGATGAGGGGGTCTGGCAAGGGCCATTCGATCCAGATTCCGGCGTGACGACGCTCGACGACGAGACCTACCGGCTGCTGATCAGAGCCAAGATCGCGGCGAACCACTGGGACGGAACACTGAACGGTTCGGCACCCATTCTGCAGCTGATTTTCGGAGATGGCACGCATGTGTTCATTCAAGACAATGGCGACATGTCGATGGACATCGGGGTCTCCGGTGAGCGCCCCTCAGCAATCTTTCTCGCGCTCCTGACCGGCGGATATATCCCCGTGAGGCCGGAAGGCGTGCGCATCAACTATTACGTGGTGCCCGATGAAGATGGTCCTCTCTTCGGGTTCGATGTTCAGAACAAGTACATCTCTGGGTTCGAAAGCGGGCTCTGGGGTGTGCTGCATGCCGGTTGATCGCCGGCCCACCAAGGAAAAATCGTGGCTACCAATCAGATTCTCCCCTTCGGTACTGCGGCCGGCGCCAACGTACTGTCGCCCGCGGAATATCAGTCTCTCGCAACCCGCGCAGGAGGCTTTCAGTCGGGTGTTGCGAAATCGAAAGAGCTGAATACCGTTTGGCGTCAGGTGTCCTTCGCCGCCGCCATGCTTGGCCAATTCATCGCAGATACAAGCGGCATCGATGTATTGGACGATGGGGATATCCCTGGCCTGAAAGCTGACTTCATTGCAGCCCTGCGGGCGTACTTGCAGTCTCAGGTGGCGTCGACTGCTCAAGCTCAGGCGTCAAGCGACGATTCGGTGCTGTTGACGCCGAAGAAGTTGGCCGACTCTCTGAAAGGGGCGAACCAGCTATTTGGAACTTCGGGCTATCAAAAGCTCCCAGGTGGCCTGATCATTCAGTGGGGTGCGGTGGACGCAAATTCCTCGGGGGTATACACGACGTGGCCTGTGTCTTTTCCAACAGCATGCCGCCGTGTTGTTTGTTCACACAGCAGTGGGGGAGGGGCAGTGGCATCGTCCAGCGCCGCAACGACAGTTAGCGGGGGAACGTTTTATCTGTCTACAACAAGTGGACTATTCGGGACGGTTAACTATATCGCTATTGGAGATTAGGACATGACGAAGTTCATCGCTTTTGCAGTGGACGGGGCACTGACTGCCCGCTACGACAGCCTTATCAATGGCGACGACATCCCGCCCGATGCGGTCTCAGTCAGCGACGAGCTATTTGTATCGACAATCAATGAGTTGGACGGCATTTGGATGCTCGACCGCAGTAGTGGTCTGATCGAGAAGCGCCCAACTCCGCCGCCCACAGACGCGCAGTTGGCGGCAGCGGCTTTCGCACATCGTGATCAGCTGCTCGCGGCCGCAGCTGTAAGGATTGCTCCATTGCAGGATGCGGTGGATTTGTCGATGGTCACCGATGCCGAACAGCAACTGCTGACTAGGTGGCAAAGTTACCGCGTTTGTGTGAGCCGAGTATCGCAGCAGGCCGGCTTTCCGAAGGCTATTGATTGGCCACAGGCGCCGGCCTGATTTGTAGCAATCTCTGTAGGAGGCGCTTGTTTTCAACTACGCGAGAAAGCGTCCGGGACAGTACGACGATAGCTAGAACAGATCCAACTGCAATTGCAATGCTCTGCAGCATCCCCTGCCTTATCCATGGTTGAAAAACGCCGTAGATGAACAGCAGTAAGGGGAAGTGTATGACGTACAACGTATATGCGTATGCAGCACTTGAGCGCGCAGCGGTTGAAATGCGCAGTCGGCCTTGAAGCAAGAGCATGAGAAGCCCGCAAGCTGCAAAGCCGAAAAATACGTTGAACCTGACAAGCGCTAGCCAGGATAGTTTGCCGTCGATGATCGTGGAAGATTGATAGCCATTCCATGCCGCTGCTGTAAGGCAGCCCGCTATCGCTATGAGGATGATCGATAGCGACGGAAATACTCGCCGATCATGAAGAATGGCGACAACATAGCCGGCAGCCCAAACCGGAAGATAGTAGAAAAACTGGCTATTGTTTTGTGCCAACTGCATGAGTCCGGCCGCAACGGGTACCGCAAGCAGGCGCCACCATCCTCGCGGGAGAGCAACGATTGCGGCGAGCGCGTAATACCAGATCTCAATCGATAAGCTCCAGAGCGGCCCGTTTGCTGTGGGCGTATCTGTGAGGTATCCATTTAGGCCAAGTGCGGCACCGAGGATTTCAGAGGCCGTGTAAGTTAGACCAGTGCGTGCTGGGCTTTCTCCGGGTGACTGTAGGAAGGACGATGAGCCACTGGGGAAAACGAATGGCGACAAGTGCTGCATCGCTACGATCAACAGTAGCGCAAGCAGCAATGGCGGCCAAATTCGTAACACCCGATCGATGGCATATTGACCGATCGCGAAGCGACCGTTATGACGATTCAGATTGCCATTTATCGATTTGCCGATGAGGAAGTCGCTGAGGACAAAGAACACCATCACAGATGCCTGCGCGGCAAACCCAAGTGCAAGACTAGCCCCAGCATGCATCGGCGCAATGATCGTCTGATTGGCGTGAGCGATCGCAACGATGAGCGCGGATGCGCCGCGCACAGAGTCGAGTTGAGCAGACTCTAGTTCGGTAAGTTTCTGAAATGATGGTGTCCGGGGGGGCATTTAGATAGCTCAAGGCAGCATTTTTTGAAAACTCTGCCGTATTTTATGCCGCCTTCGGGCGGATTTTTTCGGTCGGGAGGACCAATGGCAGGACCTGCAAGCACGGGTGTTGTTGCGGCAGCGGCGGCGGGCGTGACGCTCGCTGGACTGTTGCCGGGGATAGACGGGAATGCGCTGATTGGCGCCTTCGCCGGCGCGTCGCTGTTCGTAGTCTCGCGGAAGGAGGGGGGCGCGCTGGCGCGGCTGGCCTATTGGGCGATTTCATTCGTGATCGGCTATCTGGCGGCCCCTGACGTGGTCGGGCTTACTCCGATCAAAGAAACCGCGATCGCTGCATTCGGTGCGGCGGCGCTCGTCGTCACGGCGGCGCTGACGGCAATCGAGAAGATCAAGACGTTGGATTTTTCGGTCTTCAGGAAAGGGGGCTGACATGCAACCTGCAGAAGTGATCGCATCAGGCCACCACGTTCTGGTGGCCTTTCTTTTTGTGGCGGCCAATCTCGCATCGGCCGGGCGACTGCTGCTCTACAGGCGCAACGGCGCGCGGTTCCGGCGCGGCATGTCCTGGGTGGCCTACATGCTGATCGTCGGCACGGGCGGCCAGGCGCTGGACGTGCTTGTCCAGCATGAGCAGGTGACCGTGTGGCAGACCGTTGTGGCGCTCTTGCTGGCGGTCCTCGTTTATCGCGCGCAAGGCAATGTTGCGTGCATTGTGAGTGTGAGGCAATGATGAATCTGACCGAAATCACTTCGACGGCGATCAACCCTGCGCTGGCCCTGCTGCCGGCCGCCATGTACACGCCGGCCGCGCGCGTCATGCTGCTGGCGATCGGCCTGCAGGAAAGCCGCTTCGTGCATCGCCGGCAGATCGGCGGCCCGGCGCGCGGCTTCTGGCAATTTGAGAAAGGCAGCCGCTCGTCGCGCGGCGGCGTGTGGGGCGTCTACCTGCACCCGGCGAGCAAGGACCACCTGGTGACGTTGTGCAAGGCCCGCAGCGTGGCATGCGATCCGGGCGCGATCTACGGCGCGCTGGAATACGACGACATCCTGGCCGCCGGTCTTGCGCGGCTGCTGCTGTGGACGGACCCGGGCAAGCTGCCGGCCGTCGGCGATGCCGATGCGGCCCTCGCGCTGTACTTGCGCACCTGGCGTCCGGGAAAACCGCATCCGCAGACGTGGCCGGCGCTGTATGCCCAGGCCGTGGCCGAGGTACAGCCGTGAGCGCTATGGGACGCGCCGCCGGCGTGCTGGCAGGCTGGCGCGGTTACGCGGCGGTGGCCATCGTGGGTGCCGTCGTGGCCTGGACGGCCCAGGGCTGGCGCTACGGCGCGGAGATTGCCGAGCTGCAGCGCCAGCAGGCCGAAGAGAACGACGCCCAGGCCCAGGCGACCGTGGCCGCGGTCGAAGCGGCCCGAACCGAGGAGAGGCGGCGTACTGCCGCCATGGAGAAAGCCCGTGATGATGCCCAGACCCTGGCCGCTGCTGCGGCTGCTGACGCTGCTGGCGTTCGTGATGAGCGTGACCGCTTGCGCGCCCGTGCAAACACGCTGGCTCGCTCCGCAGTCGCCCGAGACGCCACCCTTGCCAGCGGAGGCCCGTCAGGAGCCGCTGCCATCGATCTGCTCGCCTACATGCTCGGCCGCGCTATCGATCGAGCTGCAGCGCTTGCGAGAATTGCAGACCGCGCCCGCGTCGCCGGACTGACATGCGAGCGCGCATACGACAGTCTGAGCGTACGGAACTAGGCCAACGCGCAGCAGCCGGCTATTATGTCGCCGTGAAAAATCCGGCGACATACGTACAACAATGAAATTTCAATCCATCCAAGCGCTGCGCGCAGTGGCCGCGCTCATGGTTATGCATGATGCATGCACGCATCGCTGTGTACTGGGCCAAAGATCTCTGGTATATCCCCGGTATCAGCGACAATGGTGGTTTGGGTGTGAACCTGTTTTTCTGTATATCTGGGTTCATCATTTGCCATGTCGTGAGCAAGAGCGAATTCAACCCAGGTACCTTCTTGCTCAAGCGTGCATGGCGTATCGTCCCCCTATATTGGATCGTGATGGGGTTGGGGTTGCTGTTCAACTATACCGACCGCTTCTTCCAGTACGATCTCGAGCAACTAGGGAACATTGGGCTGCTCAAGAGCTTTCTCATTTTCCCGCAGAAAGACCACCCGTTCATCGCGCCGGGCTGGTCTCTCGAACACGAAGTGATCTTCTACGCGTTGGCGGCCCTGATCGTCCCATTTGTGCGCGTGCGCGGCTTGTTCATTGCATTGGTCGCGGCCTGGTTCGTTGGCCGGTTTCACAAAGGGTGGGACTACCACCTGTTTTACGACGGGCAAATATACTTCGCTGCGGGCATCGCAGCGTACTGGATGCGCAAGGCCAATCCGTTTGTGATGATGTGTGTTGCTGCTGTGATGCTAGGGCTTGGCTATCTCAATTTGTACCAAGTCTTTAACTTCGGATCTTTCTACATTGCCTTGTTGCTGAGCTTCGGTTTCGGCGCTCTGATCTCGGGTCTGGTTTCCTTGGAGTACAACGGCCTGAAATTTCCCCGCTGGTTGGTGGGAATCGGCAACGCCTCGTTCTCAATCTACCTGGTGCACTGGCTTGTCCTGCCTTGGATCGGGACGGCAGCCTACTACGTGGGTGGTTCCCTCGAGGCCTGGCGCTGGGCGGCTGCGGGGGCATCGTTGCTGGCGGGCCTCGTTAGCTTCCAGATCATCGAACGACCTCTGATTGCGTTCGCCAGTTGGGTGGAAAAATCCTGGGCAAAGCGGGGAGGGGCGATTCGAGTTTGACGGCGCCTCCAGGGATGGAGGCCCAGTATAGGCCCGGTCAGCGCGCTGCGTGGAGGGAAGCCACAGCATTGCGGGCGCCGCTGGCCGCCACGGCTTCCCCGCCGCGGCACTCAATCAGGTGGCCTGCCCATAGTGCCAGCGCCTCGCGCCGTTCCTTCCAGTAGCTGTACTGGTCGTAGATCCCCTCGATGCCCTTGAGCTTGTGGTTCAAGCACATTTCGGAAATGTCCCTGCCAACGCCCAGGGCGCGCATGTGGGATTTCGCGGTCGACCGTAGATCATGCGGCGTAAAGCGGCGGACGTCAGGCTTGGCGTACTCGAACCAGTAGTCGATGGCCCCCCAGACCGCATCCTTGCCGATAGGGGCGTCGCCGCCGTGCTTCTTGAGCCGCGCCACCGTGCGTGCCGGGACGATGTAGCGTGAGTTCAGCGCCAGCGCGTCCAGCTCGCGGAACCACGCCACGACGGCCGGCGCCAGAGGGATATCCGTCGCGGGCCCTGTTTTTGACGCAGGGATGTGCCACATGCCGGAGCCAAGGCGCTTGATCGTGTGCTGGTCAGTGCGGACGTGCTCGCGCAGCGTGGTGGAGAACTCGGACACTCGCACGCATGTGGCCACGATGATCCACATGCTGAGCTGGTTTTGGCGGTTCATGCCGGCGCCGCGCATGACCAGGGCCAGCTCGTCGTCGGTCAACATGAGGCGCGCTTTGGCTTTGGGCCTCTTGCCAATCAGGGACTCCAGGCTGATTCCCATCGCTGGGTTGACCTGGATGATGTGCTGGCCGGCGCCATGTTTGAACACTTCGCGGGTAACGATGTATAGCGCTTCCGTTTCGCGCCAGCCCTTCGTGCTTGCGAATCCATCTTTCGTCTTGCGGATGATGTCGATGACGTCGCCAGGCGCGACACCATCGACAGCGCGGCCGCGCCAAGCCTTCTCGATCCGGCGCAGCTGGCGCTCGTACAGCTTCTGGCTGTTGGGCGCCAGGTGGCGCAGCACCTTGGCGCGATAGTCGTCGACCAGCCAGTCGATGGTCTTGGCGGCCCGGGCCTTCTGCTTGGCCTCGCGCTTCTCGGCTGCAGGGTCCTTGCCGCCGTCTATCAGGGCGCGCAGCCGGCCGGCCTCCTTTCGCGCTTCGGCCAGGGTGATATCCGGGTAGTTGCCGATGGTGGCCTCGGCGCGCCGGCCGGGCATGCGGTAGCGCAGCACCCAGGCTGCGGTGCCCGCCTTGGAAAGGGTGAACGTCAGGCCGCCGCCGTCGGACTTGGCCAGAGGCGCGCCGGCGCGGATCCAGCTCTTGATCTGGACGTCGGTCAACAGGCCTTGCAATGCGCGCTTCGTCGCCATGGTGTCCCCGGTCTTGGGTAGCTGGGCGGCTTGGCTACCCATCTAGCTACCCATTTTTCGTGAGCTGGGAGGATAACTCGTGAGAAGCCAAGAAAGAAAGCCGCAAGGATTCATGCGGCTTTCAGAGGGGCAATGATATGTGGTGAGAAGTCCGGAGTATCAGACAAGAATTATGTCGTACTTCTCTTGCGTATACGTGCTTTCCACTTCCAGCGACACGCGCTTGCCCACGAAATCTCCCAGCATGGCCAGGTGCTGGCTTTCCTCTTCCAGGAAGAGATCCACCACTTCCTGCGAGGCGAGGATGCGGAACTCCTTGGGATTGAACTGCCGCGCCTCGCGCAGGATTTCGCGCAGGATCTCGTAGCAGACCGTGCGCGGCGTGCGCACGTTGCCGCGCGCCTCGCACATGGGGCAGGGTTCGCAGAGCTGGTGCGCCAGCGAATCGCGGGTCCGCTTGCGCGTCATCTCCACCAGGCCCAGCTGCGTGAAGCCGTTGACGGTCATGCGGGTGCGGTCGCGTGAAAGCGCCTTCTTCAGCTCGGCCAGCACGGTGTCGCGGTGCTCCTGCTCTTCCATGTCGATGAAGTCCAGGATCACGATGCCGCCCAGATTGCGCAGCCGCAGCTGGCGCGCGATGGCTTGCGCGGCCTCCAGGTTCGTCTTGAAGATGGTGTCGTCGAAATTCCGGCCGCCGACGAATCCGCCCGTGTTCACGTCGACCGTGGTCAGCGCCTCGGTCTGGTCGATGATCAGGTAGCCGCCGGACTTCAGGTCCACGCGCCGCGACAGCGCGCGCGCGATTTCCTCGTCCACGTTCGCGGTATCGAACAGCGGGCGTTCGCCGCTGTAGTGACGCACCCGCTCCACCACCGACGGCGTATAGGTGCGCGCCCATTCCAGCATGGACGCGGTGGTGGTGCGAGAGTCCACCAGGATGGTGCCGGTGTTCGGACCGACCATGTCGCGCAGCACGCGCTGCGCCAGCGTCAGGTCCTGGTGCAGCAGGGCGGGGGCGGGCTGCGTGCGCGCCAGCGCCTGCACGCTGGTCCACAGCTTGCGCAGATAGGCCACGTCCGCGTTCAGTTCGTCGTCGTTGGCGCCTTCAGCCTGGGTGCGGACGATGAAGCCGCCTTTCTCCCCTTCGGGCATCAACGCCTGCAAGCGTTCGCGCAGCTGCGTGCGCTCGGTCTCGGAATCGATCTTCTGGGAGATGCCGATATGCGGATCATGCGGCAGATAGACCAGCATGCGGCCGGCCATGCTGATCTGCGTGGACAGCCGCGCGCCCTTGGTGCCCAGGGGGTCCTTGACCACCTGGACCATGATGGTCTGTCCTTCGAACAGCAGTTTTTCGATCGGCGTGGGCGGCAGCCCCTGGCTGCGCTCGCCCCGGTTCTCCCGCAGGTCTGCGATATGGATGAATGCCGCGCGTTCCAGCCCGATGTCGATGAATGCGCTTTGCATGCCCGGCAGCACGCGGACCACACGGCCCAGGTAAATATTGCCTACATGGCCGCGCTGGATGCTGCGCTCGACATGCAGTTCCTGCACCGCTCCCTGCTCGACCAGCGCGACGCGGGTCTCGAACGGGGTGACATTGATCAGGATGTCTTCGCTCATTGCGGTGGCAGTGGGCATGGGGCGGTCGTCTCCATTGAGTTGGGTGGGCGGCTTACAAGGCGAATAGTAAACGTACCGCCGGGGCAGGCAAGTCGAGACGGGGCGTTCTCGTTGACGAAGCTGGGGGCGGGTGGCACGGAATGGTGGCTGCGGGCAGGTGTTCGAATCCTGTTTTGCACAGAGGGGCGCGTTGGAGGGAGAAGGGAGAAGGGGCGCCCTGATTCACGGTCCTCGGAAAAGGGACGTCGGAAAAGGGACGTCGACGGGTGTGGGCGGGTGACGGTTGCAGGTGTCCGTTTGAACCAGGTCGTACTGTGCTGCCGCTCGGAAGACAGGGCTGATCGGTTCGTTCTGATCCGGGTGCCCTGAGCGGGTGGCGCGGTCTTCTATATATATGGTGTGTCGTCGCATCCTATACATATAGGGATAAAGAGGTGGCGCCAGTGCGGCTGCCAGACCGCGGCGAATAAGTCCGTCGCACTCGGGGCTTCGCGGCGTCAGAAGCGGAGCCGGCGCCGGAGTCCTCAGGCAATGGGTTAGGAGCGAGGCAAGACCAGGGCCATCTCTATATAGGCTGGCCGCAACACACCAGCGAAGCCGGAGCGATTTCGCCACAGATTGCGTCCTGCGCTCGGCAGCCAACATCTTTTTTACGACCGCCGTGTGACAAGCGAAATTTCTGTGCTATAGTCTCGCTCCTTCGCAGTTCAAGCAGTTTTCTGAGCC
>MCND01000253.1_pt1 | contig 20959 bp, 19 predicted proteins | sample 778211 | NCBI WGS metagenome assembly MCND01 (sample SAMN04296812, study PRJNA304217) | bioreactor metagenome | isolation source: activated sludge enriched with benzalkonium chloride | place: Turkey: Istanbul urban wastewater treatment plant
GGGCGTGCGTTTCGAGACCAAGCGCACGCTGCAGGAGCTCTGTGATGAAGGCGTGCGCCGCGGTTATCTGAACCCGGACAATCCTTTGCGCGCCTCGGTGCTGGACGATCCGCTGTTCGCGCGCAAGAACACGCGCGACAACACGCCCTGTATCCTGCACGTCGAGCTTGTCCCGGGCGACAAGGTCGACGTGCAAGTCGCTTCGAAGGGCGGCGGTTCGGAAAACAAGTCGAAGTTCGCGATGCTGAATCCGAGCGATTCGCTGGTGGACTGGGTGCTCAAGACGGTGCCGACGATGGGCGCCGGCTGGTGCCCGCCGGGCATGCTGGGCATCGGCGTCGGCGGCACGGCCGAGAAGGCCATGCTGATGGCGAAGCAGTCGTTGATGGAAGACATCGACATGTACGAGCTGCTGGCCCGCGGTCCGCAGAACAAGCTGGAAGAGCTGCGCATCGAGCTGTATGAGAAGGTCAATGCGCTGGGTATCGGCGCGCAGGGCCTGGGCGGCCTGACGACGGTGCTGGACGTGAAGATCAGCACGTTCCCGACGCACGCGGCGTCCAAGCCGGTGGCGATGATCCCGAACTGCGCGGCGACGCGTCATGCGCACTTCGAGCTGGATGGCTCGGGTCCCGCGCGCCTGGATCCGCCGTCGCTGTCGGAGTGGCCGGAAGTGCACTGGGCGCCGGACTACAACAAGTCCAAGCAGGTGGACCTGAATACGCTGACCAAGGAAGAAGTGGCCAGCTGGAAGCCGGGCCAGACCTTGCTGCTGTCGGGCAAGATGTTGACGGGCCGCGATGCGGCGCACAAGCGCATCCAGGACATGCTGGCCAAGGGCGAGCCGCTGCCGGTGGATTTCAAGAACCGGGTCATTTACTACGTGGGTCCGGTGGATCCGGTGCGCGACGAAGTGGTCGGCCCGGCGGGTCCCACGACGGCCACGCGGATGGACAAGTTCACGGACATGATGCTGGAGCAGACGGGCCTGATCGCGATGATCGGCAAGTCGGAGCGCGGTCCGGTGGCGATCGAGTCCATCAAGAAGCACAACTCGGCTTATCTGATGGCGGTGGGCGGGGCTGCGTACCTGGTGTCGAAGGCTATCCGTGGCGCGAAGGTGCTGGGTTTTGCGGACCTGGGCATGGAAGCTATCTATGAGTTCGACGTGAAGGACATGCCGGTGACCGTGGCGGTTGACGCTCAGGGGACCTCTGTCCATACGACGGGTCCCAAGGAGTGGCAGGCCAAGATCGGGAAGATTCCGGTCGCTGTGGCTTGATTCTGTAGGTTGTGGGAAAAACGGCTGCCAGGGGACTGGCGGCCGTTTTTTTTTCCAGTGAGCGCTTTGCTCTGCTTTGCTTCGCTTCGTAGGCCGCCCGTCGTCGCGGGCGCCTGGGTGGCGAGCGCCCACGATTGCGGTCCGGAGCGTTCGCTCCGGACTGCCCCGTTGTCATCCTCGTCCAGGCCTGCGGCCTTCCCTACGGATTCCCTCGGGCGCATCGAGGTTGCTCGCCACCCAGGCGCCCGCGCCGACGGGCTACGTTTGTCTTGGCCTGGCGCGCTGCTGGAGCCGTGGTCGGGGGAGAGGCTTGGTTTGCCCGTCATTATTGGCCGCCCGGGCGGCCAATAATGACATACGTGATTTATTTGATTGCTGTGGTGGTCGCTTGCGCGCATGCGGTGAGTGGCGTGTGGGGGCGCATTGTCGTCTTGTGACTGGAGTCTTCGCTGTAGGCGCGGCCTCGTCAGTTCGTCGTCTTTAATCCCTCGCGGAATATGGCGATCTCTTCTTGCGTCTTCCCCAGCACCTCCCGCAGCACTTCCTCCGTATGCTCCCCCAGCAGCGGCGGCGCGCGGCGGTACTCCACCGGCGAGGCCGACAGCCGCAACGGGCTGGCCGTCACCGCAGCGATCCCGCCCGCCGGATGCGGCATATCGCGGCGCAGCTGCCGCGCCTGCGCTTGCGGATGCGCCTGGGCCTGAGCGATATCGTTGATCGGCCCGCAGGGCACGCCTACGGCTTCCAGCTTGGCGATCCAGTCGTCGCGCTTGCCCTGGCGCATGATCTCGGTCAGCAGGCCGACCAGCAGTTCGCGGTTGGCCAGGCGCATGCGGTTGGTGGCGAAGCGCGGGTCGTCGCCCAGTTCGGGCGCGCCGATGGCGCGGCAGTACGCGCGGTACTGCGATTCATTGCCCGTGGCCACGATCAGGTGGCCGTCGCTGGCGGCGAACACCTGGTAGGGCACGACGTTCTGGTGCGCGTTGCCGGCGCGCTGGGGCGCGACGCCGGAGTTGAAGTAATTGGAGTTCTGGTTGGCCAGCAGGGCGACGTGGCTGTCTAGCAGGGCGATGTCCAGGTGCTGGCCCAGGCCGCTGTTGTGGCGCTCCTGCAGGGCGGCCAGGATCGCGACGGTGGCGTACATGCCGGTGATGATATCGGTCACCGCCACACCGGCCTTCTGCGGCCCGCCGCCGGGCAGGTCGTCGCGTTCGCCGGTGATGCTCATGAGGCCGCCCAGGCCCTGGATCATGAAGTCGTAGCCAGGATGCTGCGCGTAGGGGCCGTCCTGGCCGAAGCCGGTGACCGAGCAATAGATCAGGCGCGGGTTGATCTGTTTCAGGCTGTCGTAGTCCAGGCCGTACTTGGCGAGGCCGCCCACCTTGAAGTTCTCGACCAGGATGTCGCTGGCGGCCGCCAGTTCGCGGATCAGCGCGGCGCCTGCGGGCGTGGCCATGTCGGCTTCGACGGAACGCTTGTTGCGGTTGGCGCTGAGGTAGTAGGCGGATTCCTCGGTGTCCTGGCCGGCGCCGTCCTTGAGGAATGGCGGGCCCCAGGCGCGGGTGTCGTCGCCCACGCGGGGACGTTCGATCTTGATGACATCGGCGCCCAGGTCGGCCAGGTTCTGCGTGCACCAGGGGCCGGCCAGGATGCGTGACAGGTCCAGCACGCGGATGCCGGTCAAGGCGGCGGGGCGCGTCATGGTTTCAGCTCCGCGGTGCCGTTGCTCAAGACGAGCACGTTGCGTTCCAGCGCGCGGGCCTGGAAGCTGAGCTGGCCGTCGGGCAGGCGCCAGATGTCGCATTGCAGGGTTTCGCCGGGATATACCGGCGCCGAGAAGCGGGTGTTCAGGCTGGCCAGGCGCGAGGCGTCGTAGCCGCAGCAGCTTTTGACGATGGCGTGCGCGACTATGCCGTAAGAACACAGGCCGTGCAGGATGGGCCTGGGGTAGCCGGCCTGGCGGGCGACTTCGGGGTCCGCGTGCAGCGGGTTGCGGTCCGCGTTCAGCCGGTACAGCAGGGCGGCGCTGGCGGGGATGCGGATTTCGCAGCGCAGGTCCGGGGCGCCGTCGGGCACCGAGGGCAGTGCGGCGGGGCTGTCGTCTCCCTGTCCGAAACCGCCGTCGCCGCGGCAGAAGGTGCTTTGGCGCAGGGTGGCCAGGCAGGCGCCGTCTTCGTCGTGCAGGGTGCGTTCGGTGATGATGATGGCGCCCTTGTCGGCGCCTTTGTCGATCACGTGCGTGTTGCGGCTTCTGCCGGTGACCACGCCCGCCGCGGGCAGGGGCGCATGCATGGTCAGCCGCTGTTCGCCGTGGACCACGCGCACCCAGTCTATGCCTGCGCGCGGGTCCTGGACCCAGAAGCCCGGATAGCCCAGCACCACGCTCATGGTGGGAAAGGTCTGCAAGCCCTTTTCGTACACGTAGCGCAGCTGGCCGGCGTCTTCGGGGTCTTGTCCCAGGCCTATGCCCAGGGCGTACAGCATGGTGTCTTTCTCGTCGTAGCGCTGGCGTACTTCGTCGAAGCGCCAGTGCTTCACGGTTGCGTAGTCCAGGGGCATGGCGGCCTCAGATGGGGTCCCAGTCGATCACGTCGGGCGAACGCTCCAACGCGTAGAAGTGCTTGCGCATGGCGGGCACGGCGATCTCGGCGATGCGCTCGGGCGTCCAGCCTTCGCCGTGGTGCACGGTGCGCAGCGGCCGCGGCTGGCTCATCAGCATGATCTCGTTGGCGCGCACCGCGAAGATCTGCGCGGTGACCTCGCTGGCGGCGTCGCTGGCCAGGTAGACGGCCATGGGCGCGACCTTGCCGGCTTCCATTTTCTTCAGCTTTTCGACGCGGGCTTTTTCTTCGTCGGTTTCAGCGGGAATGGAGCTGGTCATGCGGCTCCATGCGAACGGCGCGATGCAGTTGGAGCGCACGTTGTAGCGCGCCATGTCCAGCGCGATGGATTTCGACAAGGCCACGATGCCGAGCTTGGCCGCCGCGTAGTTGGCCTGGCCAAAGTTTCCGATCAGACCGGACGTGGACGTCATGTGCACGAATGCGCCAGACTCCTGTTCGCGGAAGTAGGGCGCCGCCGCGCGGCTCATGAAGAAGGATCCGTTCAGGTGCACGCCCAGCACCTGGCTCCATTCCTCTTCGCTCATCTTGTGGAAAACCCGGTCGCGCAGATTGCCGGCGTTGTTGACCACGGCGTCGATGCGGCCGAAGGCGTCGATCGCCGTCTGCACGCAGCGGCTGGCGCTGTCGTACGCGGCCACGCTGTCGGTGTTGGCAACGGCCTGGCCGCCCGCTGCCACGATCTCCTTGACGACCGCTTGCGCGGGGCCGTCAGCGCCGCCTTCACCGGTGAGCGATACGCCGATGTCGTTCACCACCACCTTGGCGCCGGCCTGGGCCATGGCCAGCGCGATGCTGCGGCCGATGCCGCCGCCGGCGCCCGTCACGATCACTACTTTTCCGGAAACTATGCCGCTCATTGAAGCTGACTCCTGTGCTGCGGCGCGCGCGCCGTGTGGAAAACAGTTCCGCATCAAACGCTCTGGTTCGAGGGGATGCACCATGGTAGATTCGACGAGGCATGCGAAGAATTCAAAATTAGATATGCCCCCCTTCTGCGTGGTGGAACATGAGACACGATCTGACGGACCTGCGTTTGTTTCTGAACGTGGGGGAAACACTCAATCTGACCCGGGCTGCCGAGCGCACCTTCCTGTCGCTGCCGGCGGCGAGCGCGCGGGTGAAGAACATGGAAGAGGCCTTCAAGGCCAGGCTGCTGGTGCGCATGGCCACGGGCGTGGCGCTGACGCCGGCGGGCGAAGTGCTGCTCAAGCATGCGAACGCCGTGTTCCGGCAGCTGGAATGCCTGAACGCGGACCTGCAGCCCTACGCCAGCGGCTTGAAGGGACGCCTGCGCCTATTGGCCAACACCACTGCCACCAATTCCTTCCTGGCCGATGCGCTGTCCACGTTTCTTGCGGAAAACCCTGATGTGGACGTGGAGCTGGAAGAAAAAATCTCCGGCGATATCGTCATTGCCATACGCGCAGGCCAGGGAGACCTGGGGCTGGTGGCGGGCAACATCGATGTGTCCGGCCTGGATGTCACGCCGCTGTTCCGAGATGAGCTCACCGTGGTGACCTCGCTGGACCATCCGCTGGCTGCCTCCGAGTCCGCGCATTTCGCTGACCTGCTGGACGCGTACCAGTTCGTCGGCATCCATCCTGATAGCGCCATCCAGACCTTCCTGGAAGACATCGCCAGCGGCCTGGGCAAGCGCATCTGCCAGCGGGTGCACGTAGGCAGCTTCGAGGCCGTGTGCCGCATGGTGGAGGCGGGCGCGGGGATCGCGGTGGTGCCGCGCGCCTGCGCCGCGCGCTACAGCCGCCCGGACGCGCTGCACGTGCTCAAGCTGGACGACCCCTGGGCGCTGCGCGACCGCCTGCTGTGCCGCCAGCGCGGACGCGACCTGCCCAGTTTCGCGGAATGCTTCATCGAGCACGTGCAGCGCGCGGCGCGCGGCCTGTAGCGCGTCCCGAAGAGGGGCTTTTGCAAATATGTAGCGGTGGCTTCACGGGTTCGGCAAATAATAAAAAAGGCGTCAGGCAGCAGTCCTAGAGCTTGGCCGCCCATAAAACCGAGAACCAGGAGACTGCCGTGACCGATCTACTACGCCGCCGCGCCATTGCGCGGCTGGGTGCTGCATGCGCTGCCGCCGCGCTGCCCGCGCTGTTCCCCAAGCAAGTCCGTGCCGCCGCGTGGCCGGCGCATGCCGTGAACTTCATCGTGCCTTTCCCCGCCGGCGGACCCGTGGATACGACCGCGCGCTTCACCACGCAGCCCTTGGGCCAGCTTTGGTCGGTGCCCACGGTGGTGGACAACAAGTCGGGCGCCGGCGGCATCGTGGGCGCGCAGTTCGCGGCCAAGGCCGAGCCCGATGGCTACAACTACTTCTTCGCCTCCATCCACCACGCGGTGCTGCCCAGCCTGCGCGGCAATCTGAGCTACGACATTACGCGGGACTTCGTGCCGGTCGGCATGGCGGCGGTGTTCCCCATCGTGCTGGTGGTGAACGCTGCGCTGCCCGTCAATTCGGTGAGCGAACTGATCGCCTATGCCAAGGCCAACCCGGGCAAGCTGTCGTTCAGCTCATCTGGCACGGGCGGCGGCACGCATCTGGCAGGTGAACTGTTCAATGCCATGGCCGGCGTGCGCATCCAGCACGTGCCCTACCGCGGCAGCGCGCCCGCCATGCAGGACCTGCTGGGCGGCCAGGTGCAGGTGATGTTCGCCGATGGGCCGTCCGCCGTGCCGCATCTGAAGGGCGGCAAGGTGCGCGCGCTGGGGGTGGGCAATCCCACGCGTTCCAGCATGCTGCCCGATGTGCCTACCATCGCCGAGTCCGGCCTGCCGGGCTACGAAGCCTACTCCTGGAGCGGCGTGATGGCGCCCAAGGGCACGCCGTCCGACATCGTCCAGCGCGTGAACGCGGACCTGGTGAAAGTGCTGTCGGATGCGGCCACCGCGCAGGGCATGATCGCGGCGGGTGCCGAGCCCAAGCCCGGCACCCCCGAACAGTTCGGCGAGTTCGTGCGCGATGAAATCGCGAAATGGCGCGACGTCATCAAGACCGCCAACATCAAGCTGGATTAAAACCGGCGCAGGGCTTCGCGCGCGGCGCGGTACTCGGATTCCAGCTGATCCACCAGCATCGCGGCAGGCAGGATTTCCTGCGCCGCGCCCACTCCCTGGCCCGCGCTCCACACATCCTTCCAGGCCTTGGGCCGCGAACTCTTGTCCATGTTCGCGGGCGGAGCCACGCCGTTCCTGGCGAGCTCCAGCGGATCCAGGCCCGCCGCCTGTATGCTGGCCGACAGGTAGTTCGCGGGCACGCCCGAGAAGTAGGGCGTGTAGGTCACGTCCGCCGCCTGCGCCTGCAGCACCATTTCGCGATAGGCGTCGCCGGCCAGCGATTCCTGCGTGGCGATGAAGCGCGTGCCCATGTAGGCGAAGTCGCAGCCCAGCACCTGCGCGGCCAGGATGTCCTTGCCGTGGCTGATACAGCCGGACAGCGCCAGCGGGCCGTCGTAGAAGGCGCGGATCTCGTTGACCAGCGCGAATGGACTGATCTGCCCCGCATGGCCGCCCGCGCCCGCCGCCACCAGAATCAGGCCGTCGACCCCGGCGTCCAGCGCGCGCTTGGCGTGCCGCACGTTGGTGACGTCATGGAACACCAGCCCGCCGTAGCCATGCGCGGCGGCGACCACGGCTTCGGGCGCATGCAGCGAGGTGATGATGAGCGGCACGCGCCGCTCGGCGCAGATGGCCAGATCACCCTGCCAGCGCGGATTGCTGGGGTGGACGATCAGGTTGACGCCGTAGGGCGCGATCGTGGCGTCCGGCGCGGCCTGGCGTTTCGCGGCCAGGCCGTGTTCGATGCGGGTGAGCCAGTCGTGCAGCTGTTCCTGGGGACGGGCGTTGAGCGAGGGGAAGGTGCCGATGATCCCCGCCGCGCATTGCGCCACCACCAGGTCCGGTCCGGAGACCAGGAACATGGGGGCGCCGATGACGGGGAGGCGGGTCTGGGCGTGCAGCGCGAGCGGGGGATTCATCTGGATGCTCCGGTGGTACTCAATTGGCCTGGATGTTGGCGCTCTGGATGACGTCGGACCACAAGGCGTATTCACGGTCGATGCGCGATTGCAGCGCCTTGGAGTCGCCGGTGTTGATGGTGTAGCCGCCGTCGGTCATGGCCTGGCGGAAGGCGGGATCGCTGGAGACTTCGTTCAGTGCGCGGGTCAGGCGGGCCGCCACGGCGTCGGGCAGCTTCTTCGGACCCACCAGCGCGTACCAGCCCACCACTTCATAGTCCTTCATGCCGGCTTCGACCATGGTGGGGACGTCGGGCAGTTCGGGGTTGCGGGTCTTGGAGGTGACCGCCAGGGCGCGCGCCTTGCCGCTCTTGACGAAGGGGATGGCGGAGCTGGTGATGTCGAACATGAAGGTGATCTTGCCGCTGATCACGTCCACCATGGCAGGCGAGTTGCCGCGATAGGGCACATGCAGCATGGGCGCGCCCGCCTGCTTTTTCAGCAGCTCGGCCGACAGGTGGTTGGACGCGCCGATGCCGGCGGAACCGAAGGACACGGCGTCGGGATGGGCGCGGGCGTAGGTGACCAGTTCGCTGACGTTCTTGGCGGGAATCTGCGGACCGATCAACAGCACGTTGGCGTAGTCCACCACCAGCCCGATCAGCGAGAAGTCCTTGCGCGGATCGAACAGCGTGCTGCGCTGTACCAGCGGCGACATGGTGAGGGTGGGGCTGGCGGCGAAGCCCAGCATGTAGCCGTCGGGCGCGGCCTTGGCGGTGGCGTCCGAGGCGATCATGCCGCTGGCGCCGGCGCGGTTTTCCACCACCACGGCCTGGCCCAGCTTGTCGCCCAGGTACTTGGCGAAGACGCGGGCGGTGGTGTCCACGGGGCCGCCAGGGGCATAGCCCACCAGCAGCCGGATGGGGCGTTCGGGATAGGCGTCCGCGCGGGCGCTTGAGGCCGTGGCGAGCGCCGCCGCGGCGGCGGCCGCGGCGAGCAGGGTCTTGATGTTCACGCTGGTGTCTCCTTGTGGGTAAGTAGCGGGTCGTGCAGCGGAACAGCAAGCCGCGGCTACGCCAGCCTTTCTTTCAGCGGCTGCTTGAGGATCTTGCCGCTGACGGTGGTGGGAATGGTTTCGATGGGGATGATTCGCGCGGGCCGCTTGTAGGGCGCCAGCTGCGCGCGCAGATGCAGCATCAGCAGGTTGGTGTCGACCGTGGCGCCGGGCAGGGGCTCGACGAAGGCGATGACTTCTTCGTTCTGGTCGGCGGTGGCGCGGCCGACCACCGCCGACAGGCGCACGCCGGGGAAGGCGTTGATGACGGATTCGACTTCCAGCGGATAGACGTTGAAGCCCGAGCGGATGATCAGGTCCTTGGAACGCCCCGCAATGAACAGCGCGCCGTGCTCGTCGACATAACCGATGTCGCCGGTATTGAGCCAGCCGCCGGGCAGCAGCGCCTGCGCGGTCTGTTCGGGATTGCGGTAGTAGCCCAGCATGACGCCGGGGCCGCGGATCAGGATGTCGCCGCGTTCGCCGGGCGCGGGTGCGCCGTTGTCGGGATTGCCGATGCGCAGCTCCACGCCTTCCACCGCGTGCCCGGCCGAGCAATCGCCGCGCGGCGCGTCGATGCGGGTGACGAACATGGAACCCGCATACTCGGTGATGCCGTAGCCGTGGTGCATGGCGACGCCGAAATAGCGCTCGGCGTCGCGCTTGAGGGTGGGGTCGAGTGCTGCGCCGCCCGTGTACAGGTAGCGCAGGGCAGGGGCCCGCAGCTCCGCGCGCGGCGGCGCCACGGCCATCATGCGGCTGAACATGGTGGGCACGCCCTGCAGGATGCTGACGCCCGGATGCGCCAGGGCCTTGAAGGCGTCGGCGGCGTCGAAGCGGCTGCGCAGCACCAGGCTGGCGCCGGCGTGCACCGTGGCCATCAGCACGGTGGCGATGCCGAAGATGTGCGACATGGGCAGCGCGGCGTAGCCGATGTCCTGCGGCGTCAGGCGGCGCGAGGCGGCTGAGACGCGGGCGAAATGCAGCAGGCCGCAGTGCGGCACGAGAACGCCCTTGGGCGCGCCCGTGGTGCCGGACGTGTAGATCACGGTGGCTACTTCGGCGGCTGAATCGCCGGTCTCGGCGTGCGTGGGACTGTCCGCCCGCGCAGCCTGCATGCCCGGCCCCCAGACGTCGGGATCGGCGTCGATGGCGCCGGCGTGCTCGGCGTGGGCTGCGGCGGCTGGCGAAATTCCGCTGGTGTAGAGCAGCAGTTCGGGCTGCGCATGGATGCGGATGGCGTCGATCTCGCGCGCGGACAGGCGCGCGTTCACGCCTACTGGCCAGGCGCCCGCCGCGCTGCAGGCAAACAACGCGGCGATCATGGCCGCGCAGTTTTCACCTGCAATCAGCACGCGGTGCCCGGGACGAACGCCCTGTTCTTCGAGCCACGCGGCCGCGGCCTGCACGCGCCGCCAGAACTGCGCGTAGCTCAGTTTGCCGCCGCCTTCCTCGTGCAGAAAGATGGCGTCGGGCCGCTGGCCGGCTTGCTGCGCCAGCAATTGATGGATGCGGGTAAGAGGGGCTGCCGGGGACATGGTTGCGTCGTTCAAAGCGTGGCCTGGGTGCCCAGGATTGCGGTGGATTGGCTGGACAGGGTGCCGCCGTTGCCATGCACCAGGGCCAGGTGCGCATCGGCAATCTGACGCACGCCACACTCGCGACGCAGCTGCCGGACGGCCTCGATCATGATGAAGACGCCGTACATGCCGGGGTGCACGCAGCACAGCCCGCCGCCATTGGTGTTAACCGGCAGCGTGCCGCCCGGGGCGATGGCGCCGCCCGCGATGAAGTCCTTGCTTTCGCCCTTGGCGCAGAAGCCCAGGTCTTCCAGGAACAGCAGGGTGTTGATGGTGAAGGCGTCGTACAGCTCCACCACGTCGATGTCCCTGGGTGTCACGCCCGCCATGGCGAACGCGCGCTTGCCGGATTCGGCGGCGGCGGTCACGGTCAGGTCTTCCATGGACGATATCTGGCGGTTCCAGACCGCGGTGGCGTTGCCCAGCACGTAGACCGGCGGGCGCGGCAGATCGCGGGCGCGCTCGGCGCGCACCAGCACGTAGGCGCCGGCGCCATCGGTGACCAGGCAGCAATCGCGCACGCTCAGGGGATCGGACACCATGCGGGCCGAGAGGATCTGGTCCAGCGTGGCGGGTTCGCGCAATTGCGCTTCGGGATTCAGCTGGGCCCACTGGTTCGCGGCCAGCGCCACCTGCGCCAGGTGCTCGCGGCGCGTGCCGTACTGGTGCATGTGGCGCGCGGCCGCCAGCGCGTAGGACGACAAGGGGCTCAGCGGCTCGTAGGGCGTTTCGTAGGGTTGCGGGTCGAACTGCTTGCGCACCCGGCCGATCTCGGCGCGGCTCAAGGTGGAAGTGCGCTGCGTGCTGCCGTAGCAGACCAGCACCGCATTGCACTGGCCGGACGCCAGCGCGTGCAGCGCCGGCAGCAGGTGCGCGACGAAGCTGGAGCCACCCAGCATGGTGCTGTCGATGAAGCTGGGGCGGATGCCCAGGTGTTCGATCACCGGCATGGCCCACATGGGCGCGGCCACGCTGGCGGTGCAGATGCCGTCGATGTCGCGCATGCTGAGGCCGGCGTCCGCCACTGCGCGCTGCGCCGCCTGCACCAGGATTTCCATTTCGGTGTAGCCCGCGGCCTGGCCCAGGCCGGCGTGGCCCACGCCGGCGACCGCCACGGCGCCGCGCAGATCGTTCAGCGTCATTGCGCCTCCTTGTTGGGTACGAAGACCAGGAGGCCGCGGCCGTCCTGCTGCGCTACCTGCGCGCGCACCGCCATGCCGATATGCACGGCATCTGGCGCCACGCCTTCCACGCGGCTCATCAGCCTGACGCCTTCCGGCAGGTCGATCAGCGCCACGTTGTAGTCGCCGCCAGCCTCGGGCTTGCGGCGCACCACGGTGGTGGAATAGACCTGGCCGCGTCCGTCGGGGGCGGTCCAGGCGAGCTTGTCCGCGCCGCAATGCGGGCAGATCATGCGGGGATAGAACACTGCGCGGTCGCAGCCGGCGCAATGCTGGATGAGGAAGCGGCCTTGGTCCAGCGCCTGCCGGTATTGCGCCTCGACGCCTTGCGGCGCGGCGGCCTGCTGATCGGGAACGGTCATGATGCCTACGGGTTCCAGTGGATGACGCTTGCAAGTGTCGGCACTGGCGGCGGGTTCGGCCATTCTTCATTGCTGAAGCAGGCCTTCCGCCGGCCCGTAGTGGGGCGCCCTATGTCCTGCGCGAAGCCCGTCTTCGGAAGAGGCAGATTGTCCGGCGTGCCGGGCCGTGGCTAGATACCGGAAAAGGAGCCCGACCATGAATCTGACCTGGACGCCGCAGGAGCGGCTATTCCGCGAAGAAGTGCGCGCCTTCGCCACGGACAAGCTACCGCAGGACATACGCGACAAGGTGCTGCGGCACCAGCGGCTGGAGCGCGAGGACTACGTGCGCTGGCACAACATCCTGGCCGACCAGGGCTGGGGCGCGCCGAACTGGCCTGTCGAACATGGCGGCACCGGCTGGAACGCCTTGCAGCGGCTGATCTTCGAGGTGGAGTGCTTCAAGGCCGGCGCGCCGCGCCTGTTGCCTTTCGGCCTGTCCATGATCGGTCCGGTCCTGATGAAGTACGGCAGCGCCGAGCAGCAGGCGCGCCTTCTGCCGCGCATCATCCGCGTGGAGGACTGGTGGTGCCAGGGCTATTCCGAGCCGGGGTCGGGGTCCGACCTGGCCTCGCTCTCGACCCGCGCGGTGCGCGATGGCGACGAGTACGTCGTCAACGGCCAGAAGACCTGGACCACGCTGGCCCAGTACGCCGATTGGATGTTCTGCCTGGTCCGCACCGATCCCGAGGCCCGCGCGCAGCGCGGTATTTCGATGCTGCTGCTGGACATGAGTACGCCAGGCGTGACCGTGCGGCCCATCCGCACGCTGGACGGCGGGCACGACGTGAACGAGGTCTGGCTGGAAAACGTGCGCGTGCCGGTGGCCAACCTGGTGGGCGTGGAGAACCAGGGCTGGACCTATGCCAAGTACCTGCTTGGTCACGAGCGCACCGGTATCGCCGGCCTGGGCCATTGCCACCGCGAACTGGGCGTGCTCAAGCACATGGCCGCGCAGGCGCAGTCCCGGGGCAAGCCCCTGCTGGCCGATAGTCGGTTCCGCGACCGCATCTCGCGCATCGAGGTGGACATCATGGCGCTGGAAATGCTGCTGCTGCGCGTGGCCTCCAGCAATGACGGCACGCCGGGGCCGGAAGCCTCCGTGCTGAAGATCCGGGGCTCCGAGATCCAGCAGGACCTGGCCATGCTGCAGATGGAGGTGGCGGGGCCGGACGCCTGGCCCTACGACCCCGATTGGCTGCAGGCGGACCAGGGATACAGCGGTCCGGGGCCTGCGCTTGCGGCCGCGGCCGGCGCGGGCTATGCCGACATGCGCAAGACCTCGATCTACGGCGGCACCACCGAAGTGCAGAAGGGCATCATCGCCCGCCTGGTGCTGGGCCTGTAGGCCCGGCCTCGCGCAACCCGACAGGAAGACGACGCATGGATTTCATCTATACCGAAGAACAACGCATGCTGGCCGACAGCCTGCGGCGGCTGGTGGACCAGGAATGGACGCACCCGCGCCGCCGCGCCCGCCAGGCCGCGGGCAAGCTGGATGCCGACGCCTGGGCCGCGCTGGCTGAACTGGGCGTGCTGGGACTGACCATCCCGCAGGATTTCGGCGGCTTCGGCGAAGTGCCCGCCAGCCTGCTGCCCGTGCACGTGGAACTGGGACGCGGACTGGTGTCCGAGCCGGTCATCCCCAGTGCGGTCATGGGCGCGGCGCTGATCGAGGCTTGCGGCGGCGAGGCGCGCGGCCTGTGGCTGCCGGCCATCGCCTCGGGCGACGCCATTGTCAGCGTGGCCTACCAGGAACCTGGCCGCCGCTACGAGGCCGAGCCGCGCGATTGCCGCGCCGGCAGGACGGCCGAAGGCTGGCGGCTGGAGGGCGTCAAGCATCTGGTCTGGCATGGCGCGGCGGCCACGGCCTGGCTGGTCAGCGCGCGCGGCGATAAGGGCCAGACGCTGCTGCTGGCGGTGCCGGCCGATACCGCAGGGGTACGGATCACCGATACGCCCACGCTGGACGGCGCGCGTTGCGCCCGGCTGGACCTGGATGCGGTCAGCCTGCCGCCCGAGGCCTTGCTGGCCGAAGGCGCCGCCGCCGACCAGGCCCTGGCGCGGTCCTTGCAGTGGGGCACGGCCGCGCTCTGCGCGCATGCCGCCGGCGCGATGGAACGGCTGCTGGAGATCACCGTCGACTACCTGAAGGCGCGCAAGCAGTTCGGCCAGCCGCTGGCCTCGTTCCAGGCTCTGCAGCATCGCCTGGCGGAGATGCTGGTGGCCAAGGAGCTGGCCTTGTCCATGGCCTATGTGGCGGTGGCGGCCCTGACCGAAACCGACGCCGCGCAGCGCCGCCGCATGATCGCCTCGGCCAAGCTGGAAGCCGCGCGCGCCGGACGCCTGGTGGCGCAACTGGCGGTGCAGCTGCATGGCGGCATGGGCATGACCGACGAGCTGGACGTGGGCGACTACTTCAAGCGGCTGACCGTCGTCGACCAGCTGCTCGGCGACACGGCCGAACAACTGGCCGTGCTGGAGGAACTGGCATGAGCGCGGCGGCAATCCAATCCGGGGATGGCGGCTACACCCAGATCCGCTTCACGCTGGAGCGGGGCGTGGGCCTCATCACGCTGAACCGGCCCGAACGGCTGAACAGTTTCACGGAAGTCATGCATGCCGAGCTGGCGCGGGCGCTGGACGCCATGGAGGCCGACAGCGGCCTGCGCGGGCTGATCATCACCGGCGCGGGGCGGGGCTTTTGCGCGGGCCAGGACCTCGGCGAGCGCAAGCCCGCCGAAGACGGCGCGCGCCGCGACCTGAGCCTGATCCTGGAGCGATGCTACCGGCCCTTGGTCACCCGGCTGCGGGCCTTGCCGGTACCGGTGGTGTGCGTGATGAACGGCGTAGCGGCCGGCGCGGGCGCCAGCCTGGCGCTGGCTTGCGACGTGGTGTTCGCGGTGGAGTCGGCGCGCTTCATCCAGGCCTTCAGCAAGATCGGCCTGCTGCCCGATGCCGGCGGTACCTGGTTCCTGCCGCGGCTGGTGGGTTCAGCCCGCGCCATGGGCGCGGCGTTGTTCGGCGAGGCGCTCAGCGCCCGGCAGGCGGAAGCCTGGGGGCTGATCTGGCGCGTGGTGCCGGACGAGGCACTGGCGGACACGCTGGCCGAAGTCGCAGATACGCTGGCGGCGGGGCCTACCCGCGCCTACGGCGCCACCAAGGCCGCGCTGCACGCGTCCAGCGGCAACACGCTGGCGCAGCAGTTCGACCTGGAATGCCGTTTGCAGCGCGAACTCGGCTACACCGACGATTACCTGGAAGGCATGCGGGCGTTCGCGCAGAAGCGTCCGCCGGCATTCACCGGCACCTGAGCGGGCGGTGCGTGGTCAGGGCGTCCGCGTTGCCTGGATCTGTTGGATGAGTTCGCGCGCGCAGCCCGGCAGCGCGTCGATGTCGCGCACCAGCAGCTTGCGTTCGCGCACTACCCAGGGCTCGTCCAGCTCGACCACGCGCAGCTTCATGTCGGCGCCATAGCGCCGCGCCGCGGAGTCGGGGATGACGCCGATGCCCACGCCCGCCTGCACCATTCGGCAGATGGAATCGAAGCTGTAGAGCTGGATGCGCTGGGGCAGGCGCTGGCCCACCTGTTCCAGCTGGTCGCGCAGGAAGGCGACCAGGGTGGAGCCTTCGTGCATGGTGATGAAGGGATAGCGCACCGCCTCGGCCAGCTTGATCTTTTCCTGGTCCTGCAGGGGATGGCCGTTGGGCACCACCAGCACCAGCTTGTCGGTGCTGAAGTGGATGGTCTGCAATTCGGGCGCGTCCACCGGGCCGGCCACGATGCCCAGGTCGGTGGTGCCGTCCAGCACGCCGCGCACGATGTCGCGGGTCAGGCGTTCCTGCAGGTCCACGGTGACGCCGGGGTGGCCGGACAGGAACTGCGCCAGGATGTCCGGCATGAATTCCGTGACCGCCGTGGTGTTGGCGAAGATGCGGATGTGGCCGCTGTCGCCGTCGGCCTGTTCCTGGAAGTCGTGCTTCAGGTGGTCCACCTGGCGCATGATGACCCGCGCATGCTGCAGCAGCTTCTGGCCCGCGGGCGTGATTTCCACGCCGCGGCTGTCGCGGTACAGGAGGCGGGTATTGAGCTGGTTTTCCAGCGCCTTGATGCGCACGCTGACGGCCGCCAGGGACAGGTGCGCCCGCTTGGCAGCCTGGGTCAGGCTGGGGGATTCGGCGATGTGGATGAACAGGCGTAGGTCGGCGAGGTCGAAGTGCATGGCCCATATATTACGGCGCGAGGTGGCGGGCTGGGGGGCGGGCACCCGATTCAGGCGCCGCAAACCCCTCCTTGAGCAAAAACGAATTCACAAGCGGGACGGCTTGCGGGCATGCTTCAGGCTGTAAAAACCCCAGCAGAGGATATCGGCATGACATCTACAGATCCGGCCGCGTGGATCGGCAGCGGCGAACGCAAGGCGGACGCCATGGACCCGGGCCACGCCGCGCGCATCGCGGCCACCCTGGGCGGCCCCGCGCCGGTCCAGGGCGATGCCTTGCCGCCGCTGTGGCAATGGGCGTTCTTCATTTCCACGGTGGACATGGACGGGCTGGGGACGGATGGTCATCCGGCGCGCGGCGGCTTCTTGCCGCCGGCCCAGGACCGCAACCGCATGTGGGCGGGCGGCCGGGTCGAATTCCGCCGGCCGCTGAAGGTCGGCGTGCCCGCCGAGCGCGTATCCAGCGTGATCGACGTCAAGGAAAAGACGGGGCGTACCGGCGCGCTGCTGTTCGTGACCGTGCGCCACGAGTTCCTCCAGGAAGGCGAAGTCGCCATCCATGAAGAGCAGGACATCGTCTACCGCCAGCCGACCCCGCCCAAGCTCTCGGGCAGCGAACCCGCGCCGCAGGCGCAGTGGCGCGATACCGTCGAGCCGTCGCCCGTCTTGCTGTTCCGCTATTCGGCGGTGACCTTCAACGGCCACCGCATCCATTACGACCATCCCTACGTGACCGGCACCGAGGGCTATCCCGGACTGGTGGTGCACGGCCCGCTCATCGCCACGGAGATGGTCGCCGCGTTTACCCGCGCCCACCCGCAGGCGCGCCTGACCCATCTGTCGTATCGCGGCCTGCGTCCGCTGATTGCGCCCACCCCCTTCCAGGTGGCCGGCCGCTTGACCGAGCCGGGCGTGGCCCAGCTCTGGGCCGAGCAGGACGGCACGCTGGCCCACCAAGCCGAATTGAGGTTTACCGAATGAGCATAGAGGCCCCCCGTCCCCTGGACGGCGTCACCGTCGTCAGCCTGGAGCACGCCATCGCCGCGCCGTTCTGCACCCGCCAGCTGGCAGACATGGGCGCGCGCGTCATCAAGATCGAACGTCCCGGCGGCGGGGACTTCGCCCGCGGCTACGACGAGCGCGTGCGCGGCCTGTCCTCGCATTTCGTCTGGACCAACCGGTCCAAGGAAAGCCTGACGCTGGACCTCAAGCGCGAGGAGGCGAGCGGCATCATGGAACGCCTGCTGGAAACGGCCGACGTGCTGGTGCAGAACCTGGCGCCTGGCGCCGCCGCGCGCCTGGGCCTGTCTTTTGATGCCCTGCACAAGAAGTACCCGCGCCTGATCGTCTGCGATATCTCGGGCTATGGCGAAGGTGGCCCCTACCAGGACAAGAAGGCCTACGACCTGCTGATCCAGAGCGAAAGCGGCTTCCTGTCCGTGACCGGCACCAAGGAAGATCCGGTCAAGGCCGGCTGTTCCATCGCCGACATCTCCGCCGGCATGTACGCCTATTCCGCCATCCTGAATGCCTTGCTGTTGCGGCAGAAGACGGGCCTGGGCAGCCGCCTGGACGTCTCCATGCTGGAGAGCATGGTGGAGTGGATGGGCTTCCCCATGTACTACGCCTTCGATGGCGCCACGCCGCCGGTGCGCGCGGGCGCGGCCCACGCGTCTATCTACCCCTACGGCCCGTTCCCCGTGGGCGGGGGCGCCACCATCATGCTGGGCCTGCAGAACGAGCGCGAATGGCGCGTGTTCTGCGCCCAGGTGCTGCGCCAGGCCGAACTCGCGGAAGACCCGCGCTTCATCTCCAATTCGCTGCGCACCGCCAACCGCGACGACCTGCGCGCGCTGATCGTGGCCGCCTTCGCCGACCTGACCATCGAACAGGTGACGCAGCGGCTGGAGGACGCGCAGATCGCCAATGCGCGCGTCAATGACATGGCCGGCGTCTGGGCGCACCCGCAACTGCAGGCCCGCGGCCGCTGGAGCCAGGTGGACAGCCCCGCAGGCGTTCTGCCCGCGCTGCTGCCTCCGGCCAGCAGCAACGCCTTCGCGCCGCGCATGGCGGCCGTGCCCGCGGTGGGCCAAAACACCGATGCGGTGCTAGCATCATTGGGATACGCGCCCGATAAAGTGGCGCAATTCCATGCATCGGAGGTCGTGTGACGCATCCCGTTGTCCGTAGTGCGCTGTTCGTGCCGGCGTCACGCCCCGAGCGCATCCCCAAGGCGCTGGCCGCCGGGGCCGATGCCGTCATCGTCGACCTGGAAGACGCGGTGGAGCATCTGGCCAAGGCGTCCGCCCGGGAAGCGCTGTGCGATTTCCTGGGGACGAACCCTGGCGCGCGGCTGTGGGTGCGGATCAACGACGCCTCCACCTCCTGGCACGACGACGACCTCAAGGCCTGCCGCGGCAAGCCCGGGGTGGCCGGCGTGCTGCTGCCCAAGGCCGAGAGCCTGGCGCAGGTGCGCCACGTGGTCCAGGCGGGCCTGCGGGTGATTCCCATCCTGGAAACCGCCCAGGGCATACTCAACGTTGCCGAGGTCGCCGCCACGCCCGGCGTGGAGCGCCTGGCTTTCGGCAGCCTGGATTACGGCCTGGACCTGGGTTTGACGCCCGATACGCCGGGCGCGGAGACGGTGCTGGACCAGGCTCGCGTGCAGGTGCTGCTGCACAGCCGCGCCGCAGGCCTGGCGCCGGCCCTGGATGGCGTGTTCCCGGGCGTCCAGGACCAGGCCGGGTTGTCGCACGCCGCGGCCCGCGCGCAGCAAATGGGTTTCGGCGGCATGTTGTGCATCCATCCCACGCAGGTGCCGGTGATCCACGCGGCCTTCGTGCCCGCGGCACAGGAACTGGCATGGGCGCGCCGCGTCATCGCCACGCACCGCGACACCGCGGCCGGCACCTTCATGCTGGACGGCAAGATGGTCGACGCCCCTGTCATCGCGCGCGCCCGGCTGGTGCTGGCGCAGGCGGGCGAAACCACCGGCATCTAGGCCGGTTCCGATCACTCCTTTCCGGCAGCACCATGGGCGAAGCGCTCTTCATCGGACACACTTACATCGACGTCACCGTGCTGGCGGACGAATGGCCCATGGGCGATGAAAAAAGCGTGGCGCGCGACTACGCCGTGTCCTTCGGCGGCAATGCGGTGACAGCCGCGTTCGCTTGCGCGCGGCTGGGCACGCCGCCAGACCTGATCTGTTCGTTGGCATCGGACTGGCTGGGCCATATGTACACGGACATGGCGGCGGCGCACGGGGTGTCGCTGCATGCGCGCAAGGTGGGCCGTTCGTCCCTGTCCTTCATCATGCCCAATCACGGCAAGCGCGCCATCGTGCGCGCGCGCGACGTGGACTACCTGAACGACTTTCCGCGGCTGGACATCGGCGGCTATCGCGCCCTGCACCTGGACGGCCATCAGCCTGACGCCGCTTTGCATTACGCGCAGGCCTGCCGGCAGGCGGGCGTGCTGACCTCGCTGGATGGCGGTGGCGTGCGCGAGAACACCGACGAGCTGCTGCGCCACATCGACGTGGCGGTCTGCGCGGAGCGCATGTGCGAGCAGCTGGGGCTTGCGCCGTCAGGCCTGCTGGAACTGCTGAAGGCGCGCGGCTGCCGCATCGGCGCGGTCACCATGGGCGAGCGCGGCATGCTCTGGTACGACGAGACGGGAACGGTGGCTGTCCTGCCCGCGCTGGAGGTGCCGGCCGCCAGCATCGTCGACACTTCGGGAGCCGGGGACGTGTTCCACGGCGCCTACGTCTGGTCCTATCTGAACAGGCCGGAACTGCCCTGGGTAGAGCACTTCACCTTCGCGCGTGCGGCCTCGGCCCACAAGATCCAGCATCTGGGCAATGAAGCGGGCCTGCCGCAGGTCGAGGACGTGGAGCGCGTGATGATGGCCTACGCGCCGAAGGAATAGCGGGCGAGCTTGCCCGCTGGCGCTCAGTCTGCGATGCGCGCTATCGGCTGGTCGTGGATCGCGGCGATCCAGTCGCCGATGGGCTTGCCTTGCAGCGCCAGGCCGGGGGCCAGGTCGCGCAGGGGCAGCAGCACGAAGGCGCGCAGGTGCATGCGGGGGTGGGGCAGCGTCAGCCGCTCATGGTCCAGCACGGCGTCGCCATACAGCAGCATGTCCAGGTCCAGGGTACGCGGCGCATTCTTGTACGGGCGCTCGCGGCCATGCCGGTTTTCCAGCGCCTGCAGCGCGTCCAGCAGGGCCAGCGGGGCCAGATGCGTGTCCAGCGCCGCCACCGCATTGACGAAGTCGGGGCCGGTGGCCTCGACCGGCGCGCTGCGGTAGAACGGCGATGCCGTCACCGTTGCGATGCCGTCGGTTTCCTGCAATTCGGCCAGGACGCGGCGCAGCGTGGCTGCGCCGTCACCCAGGTTGGCGCCCAGGGCGACATAGGCGCGCACGAGAGGGGGCATGGCTTAATCGGCCGCGGGCGGCGTGCCGCGCGAGGGCGAACGGCGCGGACGGCGGCGCTTGCGCGGGGCGGCGGGGGCGTCGCCGGCATCGCGCGGCTGGCGGGCCACCTCTTCGATCATTTCGCCGCGGGTGACGTCGTCGGCGTTGGCCAGGTCCATCCACCATTGCGCCAGCACGCTGTCGAACTCGCCGGCGGCGGCGCGCAG
>MCND01000259.1_pt1 | contig 20378 bp, 23 predicted proteins | sample 778211 | NCBI WGS metagenome assembly MCND01 (sample SAMN04296812, study PRJNA304217) | bioreactor metagenome | isolation source: activated sludge enriched with benzalkonium chloride | place: Turkey: Istanbul urban wastewater treatment plant
TGCCGCGTCTTGAGCCGTCTAGCGCGGGTAAGGGGCGAGCGGGCGGTGAGCGCGTCGTCCACGAGCCGGCGGCGCGACAAGCCGAGTGTCTTGCCAGGATTGCGCATCGCCGCTAAGCTGGCGCACATGAATCCGATCACCACCGCCCGGCCCTGCCGGGCCGATTCCCGACGAACCGCTCGACGCATGCGTTGAGTGGCCCGTCACGTCCGGGCGCCGTCCAGGCGCCGCATTGCAGAAGGCCACGATATGTCCCGTGGCCTTTTTGTTTTTCGCGCAGTATCCCGTCCGCAGGCGTATCGTCCGGCCTTCGTTTTTCCCTTTCCGAGGAACGAAGCATGTCGCATCACGATCTGAACATCCGCGCTTTCCATCCGGCCGATGCGGCCGCCGTCATCCAGCTGTGGCACGACAGCGGTCTGACGCGGCCCTGGAACGACCCGAAGAAGGACGTGGCCCGCAAGCTGACGGTGCAGCCCGGGCTGTTCCTGGTGGGCGAGGCTGGTGGACGCATCGTGGCCGCGACAATGGCCGGGTACGACGGTCATCGCGGCTGGATCAACTACCTTGCAGTGGCGCCGGACTGCCGTCGGCGCGGCTATGCCTCGATGCTGATGCGCGTGGCCGAACGCAAGCTGCTGGAGCTGGGCTGCCCCAAGATCAATCTGCTGATCCGTGCGGAAAACGCGGCCGTGCGCGGTTTCTACGAGAGCCTGGGCTTTGGCATGGACGACGTGGTGAGCATGGGCAAGCGCTTGATCCCGGACCTGTGAGGCGGCGCGAATACGGGAAGGCTGGCCGCCTTCCCGCGCTTGCCGCGTCCGTGTTGCGCGCGGTCCTGCCCGCGCTCAGATCTGCACGGTCAGGTACACCGCTTCGCGTCCGACCACGGGCATGCGGGTCGGCATGAAGATGGTGCAGTCGTCGCAAGGCGAGCGGATCTCTTCGCCGCCGTTGATGGCGATGAGTTCGCCTTTCTGGAAGACCTCGAAGCCCAGCACCGGGCGCGTGAAGCGGAAGTCGGTGGACTTCACCATGTGCACTTCCAGCAGCATGTAGCGTCGCGCGGGCGGCGCGGTCTCGGCCGAGGCCGGCGTGTCGATCAGGCCCAGGTGGCCCAGGAAGCGCAGCGTCACGTCGGTGGCCAGGTCGGCCGCCGAGCGCGCGAAGTGCTGGCCGCATTCCACCACCACGGCGCCGCCGCTGTCGGACTGCGGATCGCCATGGCGGCCATGACCCATGACGCCGGTGCCGGGAAAACGCTCGGCCGGCATCACCAGCTGCACTTCGGGCGTGCCGACGGCGGTGGCCAGCGCGGCGTTGCGCGGCAGGTCGTAGTAGACCCAGAACGGCTGCACCGGCGCGCGCGTCGAATGGATGTCGAGGATGTAGTCGGCGGCGTCCAGCACCGGGCGCAGCTCGCGCGCGCGGCGCAGCTCGGGGCTTTGCTCGCTGCCGTCGAGCAGTTCGGGGGTCCAGATGCGGTTCAGGTTGTGCACCAGCTGGCGATTCTCGTAGGGGCGCTCCAGGTCGAAGGCCTCGTAGGCTTCGATATTGGCGAAGCTCACCGTGAGCGTGCCGATCTTGGGGCGCACCGCGTTATCCAGCAGGTGCGTGGCGGCCACCATGCCGCAGATCTCGTTGCCGTGCGTGAGCGCGTTGATCAGCACGTGCGGGCCCGGGCGGCCCGATTCAAAGCGATGGACGTAGTCGATGCCGGTGTTGCCGGCGCGATAGGCGGAGAGGTCGCGCGGCAGCACTTCCAGCGGCGCGGTGTCGGGGGCGAAGTCGGGATGGTCCATGGTTGCGGTTCTCATTCGGGCCGGATGCCGGCGCGTTCAATCAGGTCTTTATACAGGGACAGGCGTTCGGACATCATGGCAGTGAACTGGGCCGGCGTCTGTTCGTCGGGCGGCAGGGCGCCGTTTTTCTCCAGCGTCTGCTGCAATTCTTCCTGGCGGGCGACGGTCCGCACGGCCTGCAGCAGCGTCTGGAGCACGTCGGCGGGCGTGCCGGCGGGCGCCGCCAGCCCGATCCACGAGGTCGTGTTGAGCGTCGGATGACCAAGTTCGGCGAAGGTCGGCACGTCGGGCAGGTAGGCCGGACGCGCGGGCGCGGCGATCGCCAGGGCGCGCAGCTTGCCGGACTGGATGTAAGGCAGCATGGGCGCCAGATTGTCCAGCATGAACTGCACCTGGTTCGACAGCAGTCCGCTGATCAGCGGGCCGCCGCCACGGTAGGGCACGTGCACGGCCTTCACGCCCAGCGTGCTCTTGAACAGTTCGGCGTTGAGCTGGCCCATGCTGCCCACGCCCGCCGTGCCGAAATGAAGCTGGTCGGGATTGGCCTTCAGGTGCGCGACGAATTCCGTCAGCGTGCGGGCCGGTACGTCCGGATGCACCACCAGCGCGTTCAGCGAGCGCGACAGCTGCGAGATAGCGCTGAAGTCCTGGATCGGGTCGTAGCCCAGGTTGCTGTGCATCAGCGGGTTGGCCAGGTGCGAGCTTTGCGACGAAGCCACCAGCGTGTAGCCGTCCGCCTTGGCGCGGGCCACGCGCTGGCTGCCGATGGAGCCGCCGGCGCCGTCGCGGTTCTCGATGATCACGCTCACGCCCAGCACCTTCGCCAGCCGTTCGGCATAGATGCGGCCGATCAGGTCGACGGAGCCGCCGGCGGGAAAGGGCACCACCAGCGTGATGGGCCGGGAGGGATAGGCATCGGCGCGGACGGCCAAGGGCGCGAGCGGCAGCAGGGCGGCGCCCAGGCCGGCTTGCAGCAGGCTGCGGCGCCGGCCGCAGAAGGCTGCGGGTGGGTGAGTCATGACGGGATCTGGGTTAGGGACTTGAGAAATGCGGGAGTGAAAAATATGCAAAGTGAATTGCAAAATTGAAATATAAAATGCAATGAGCTTTGTGAGACCCTGGGGTTATCACCTACGGATGCCCCGGGCGTGGCGTCGGGTCTGGGCGGGTCGAGCCGGCTCGCGGCACGACCCGCCGCGTCATGCCGCGAGCCAGAACGTCCTTGTAGAATCGCCCCTCACCATGAACCTGAACCAACGCATCGCGGGCTATGGCCGCAAACTCTCCAAGACCGAGCGCCTGCTTGTCGACGAGATGCTGGCGCGTTATCCGCAAAGCCTGCTGGAATCCGCCACCGCGCTGGCACGGGCGGTGGGCACCAGCGCCTCGACCGTGGTGCGCCTGCTCGCCAAGCTGGGCTACGACAGCTATGCGCAGGCGCAGACCGAGGCGCGCGCGGAAGTCACCGCCCGGCTGGCCTCGCCGGGCGAGCGCGCCGACGCCATGGGCGCCGACGGCCACGGTGCGCGCGCCTGCCTGCACAACGCGCTGCTGCATGACCAGCACAATTTGCAGGCGACCTTCTCCACGGTGGATCCGGCGGTGTTCGAGGCCGCGGTGCGCGCGCTGACGCAACGCAAGGCGCGCGTGCACGTGCTGGGGCTGAGGCAGGCCGCGCCGCTGGCCGGCTACGCGGCGCTGTACCTGAACCTATGCCTGCCGGCCGTGCGGCCGCTGGCCACGCAGGGGCCGTTGTTCCTGGAAGACCAGTTGCTATGGGTGGACGAACGCGACGTGCTGCTGGCCTTCACCTTCCGGCGCTACTCGGTGGCGGCGGCCAAGGCGCTGCGGGTGTTCCGCGAGCGCGGCGCGAAGGTGGTGCTGATCACCGACTCGGCTTCCGCGCCGGCCGCGCGTTGGGCCGACCAGGTGCTGGTGGCGCAGTGCTCCAGCGCCTCGCCGTTCGATTCCTACACCGCGCCGATGGCGCTGTGCAATGCCTTGCTGGCGGCGGTGGCGCAGCGCTGCAGGCAGCCGCTGGGCGAGGCGCTCGCGCGTGGCGAGGCCTTGTGGGACGCGCAATGGATACGCTCTTGAACGCCGGCGCCTGTTGGCCGCCGGGCCAGACTGTATGTATTTTTCCGTAAACTCCTACCAGATGTTGCCGGCGCGCTGCGCGCGCGGTTGCATGGCGGCATCTACTGAAGTGCCGTGGCAGGTTTTGTTGCGTTTATCACAATCGTGTGGCTTGCCTTGGCCCCCCTGGCAGTTACAGTGGGGGCGGATGACAACAACAAGGAGCGTTCCATGTTCGATTCTCTTCCCATGTTCCGCCGCGCCGGCCTGGCCGCCGCGACCATCAGCGTCGCCGGCCTGCTCTTCGCCGGCTGCACGACCACCACGCCGACTTCATCGGCCACGCCCGCCGAGCAGCGCAAGTCGCTCAGCAGCGCGGCCGATGAGACCTTGGGCAAGCTCTACCAGGCGTCGCCGCAGTCCAAGGAGTTGGTGGCGCGCGCCAAGGGCGTGCTGATATTCCCGGACGTGCTGAGCGGCAGCTTCATCATCGGCGCCGAGCACGGCAAGGGCGTGCTGCGCGTGGGCGGCGCCAATGCCGGCTACTACAGCACCACCGCCGGCTCGATCGGCTTCCAGGCCGGCGCGCAGTCCAAGGCCATGGTGTTGCTGTTCATGACGCAAGGCGCGTTGGACAAGTTCCGTAACAGCAGTGGTTGGACCGTTGGGGCCGACGCGACTGTCGCGGTGGTGGATATCGGCGCGAATGGCCGCATCGACACCAACACGGCGCAGCAGCCGGTGGTGGGCTTCGTGATGAACAATGGCGGGCTGATGGCTGGTGTGTCGCTGGCCGGCACGAAGATATCCAAGATCGACGGACTGTGATCCTTGACCGGCGCCATGGGCGCCGGACCGCCCGCGCTGCGCGGGCAGCAGCGGCCGGCTTTGCCGGCCGCTTTCCATTTCAAAGCATGGCGGCGTCGCCGCCCTGGCGCACGGCTTGCGCGCGCGCGATCTCGGCGGCTTCGATTTCAGGATCCAGGCCGCGCCAGCGCAGGATGCGGCCGCGCGATTCCTCGGGCTCCCATCCCAGCAGGCCGTAGCGCGTGATCTCGGTTTCGCCGGAGGCGAACTCCACTTCGAAATATCCCTGGCGGTCGGGCAGCGCGCCGCCGGGGAACCAGTCGGTTTCGGGCATGGTGTGCTCCTTGGGTGGCGTTGGGAAACGGCGCCTGCCGGCGGCGGGCGCCATGCGCCTTCATTGTGCGGGGCATGGCGGCATCCCGCAAGCCGCGCGGCGTATGGGTTTGCGCGGGTTTAGGCCAGCGGCACCGCGGTGGTGTAGAGCACCTGCTTGAGCGCGAAGCTGGAGCGGATGCTGGCCACGCCGGGGATGCGCGTGATGTGTTCGACGATCAGCCGTTCCAGCGCGTCCACGTCGGGCACCAGCGCGCGCACCAGGTAGTCGGCATCGCCCGACATCAGGTAGCACTCCATGATCTCCGGCAGCACCGCGATCTCGCGCTCGAACACGTCCAGGGCGGCCTTGCGCTGCTTGTCCAGCGAGATCTGGATGAACACGTTGACCTTCAGGCCCAGCTTGCGCGCGTTCAGCAGCGTGACGCGGCGGTCGATCAGGCCCTCGGTTTCCAGGCGCCGCACCCGGGCCAGACAGGGCGAGGCCGACAGATTGACCCGGGCGGCCAGTTCCACATTGGTCAGGCGCGCGTCGCGCTGAAGTTCGTTCAGGATCCGGATGTCGGTGGCGTCCAGGTTGATGTCCAGCATGAATGACCTATGAAAAAGGGATAGTCGATTGGTTTGTGCTGAGTATGCCTGTGGTTGCGGCAAATTGAAGTCAATAATGCTGGGGTTAACCCTATAGACTTTCGCCTTCTTCGGCAAAAGGGCCGAGGCACGGAATAAACAGCGGTAAATCAGGCAGCAATGAGTCAGTACAGCAGCATGCGCGGTTTTCTGCCCCTGGCGGGCGCGGTGATGATCTGGGGCGGCAACTGGCCCGTCATGAAGCTGGGGCTGGACCACATGAGCCCGCTCTGGCTGGCGGCCAGCCGCTTCGGCTCGGCGGCGCTGATCAGCGCGCTGGTGTTGGGGCTGATGGGCCGGTTGCGGCCGCCGACGCGGCAGGAGTGGCCGCTGGTCGCCGGCGTGGCGCTGCTGCAGATGGGCGCGTTCACGGCGTTGGCGCTGTGGGCCTTGCAGTATGTGGCGCCCGGCCGCGCCTCGGTGATCGCCTACGCCACGTCGATCTGGGTCATCCCGCTGTCCGCGCTGGTGCTGAAGGAACGCCTTTCCGCCGCGCAGTGGCTGGCCACGCTGCTGAGCTACGCGGGCATCGGCGTGATCGTGGCGCCCGCTTTCAGCCCCTGGCAGGCGCACACGGTGATCGGGCTGGTCATGCTGCTGGGCGCCTCGTTCGCCTGGGCCTGCAACATCATCCAGCTGCGCGGCAATCGCCATGTGCGGCTGGGCGCCGACATGATCCCGTGGCAGACCGGAATCGCGACCGTGCCGCTGGCCGCGCTGGCTTGTCTGCGCGACGGCGCGCCGGCTTTCCTGGCCGTGCCGGACGCCTGGCCCGTGATCTTTTACACCGGGCCGCTGGCGACGGCGCTGACCTTCATCGTGGTGCTGGGCATGACGCAGAAGCTGCCGCCTGTGGCCACGTCCATCGCCATGCTGTGCGTGCCGGTGATTGGCCTGGTCGTGTCCTCGCTGGTATTCCATGAGCGCATCTCCGCCGATCTGGCCCTGGGCCTGGGACTCATCGCGCTCAGCGTGGCGGCCTCGGCGGTGGCGTCGCGGCTGAAGCGCCCGCTGGCGCTGCGCGCGTCCTGAGGGCAGGGCTCGCCGCTGGCGCCGTGCTATCGTTGAACCCGGCGACAGCGAGTTTGAATCAGAGAGTACGGCATGGCATTGCATCGTTTCCAGAAGGGTGAATTGGGCCATTGGCTGCGCACGGTCGCGGACAATGCGCAGCCGGGCGCCGCGCAGGCGGAAATTCCCGCCGACATCGCCCAGGCGCTCCAGACCTTGCGCTGCATCGAGGCCGATGACGACGGCCGCTGGCGCATCACCGACAAGGGCCTGCTGGCCCTGCGCATGGAAGAGCCCGGCGCCATCCATCTGCGCTGAGGCGGCGGATCGGCGCAGGCCGATCCATTCCCAAGAATCTTGCGAATGTTTTCCAGGAAGGACGCAATGCTGCGGCCTTTGTGTGCGCGCCTGCGCGACATGCGGGAATCTCCTGAGATGGAATCTGCCATTTCGCGTTCCGTCGCGGTATCGCCGCGCGCGCGGCGCCGGTAAGATGAACTCGCGTGACGTTTGCAGGTCTATTCATACGAGCGGGCTTTCTGCACCCGCCGCGTCACGCGTGGTTCACGCGTTTAGGTAACCGACTGGGAGGTAACACATGCAGCATCGTGACCAGGAAGTACTGATCGACGTTTCCACAGCGGCCATGGATACCGGCGGATATGGCGTATTGCTGACGGTAACGGCCGAGGGCGGCACCGAAGTGGATGCCGCATTTTCCCACTTGGGCAACTGCGCCTCGTTGGACGAGGCACGTGATCGCGCGGAACTGTTCGCGCAGAACTGGGTCGAGGAAAACATCTTCCGCTAGCGCGGAAACCATGCAGAAGGGAGTTCGTAGCCGTATCGGTCTGTGTGGTCATGGCGCTTGGCTAGAGGCGCGGTGAAAAGAATGCAGCGAAAATTTCGGTTATCGTCGCTGCTCCATAACATGAGGCTCCGTTGGAGCCCGCGCCGTTCCAAGATGGCAGCCGCACAGACCAACTCCACGCTCGCAGCCGGCATTCGCGCGCTGCGCGCGCATTTCGATTCAGTGATCCTGCCCATGTGGATGGGACCGGGCTTCAACCGGGCGCTCGGGCTACCCTTCGAATCACTGGATGCCGCTTCCGGGAATCCGCTGCCCGCCGAACGTTATCGCGCGATGGCGTGCGCGCGCCAGCTCTACGTGTACGCCGAGGCGTCGGGGGCCGACGCGGCCGCGCATGCCGACCGCCTGTTCGAATCCCTGTGCGCCCATTTCCAGGATGCGCGCGGCGGCTGGCGCTACAGCGTGGACGCGCAGGCGCGTCCGTTGGACGAGACCCAGGATCTCTATACCCACGCCTTCATCGTGTTCGCCTGCGCCGCGTATTTCCGGCGCTCGCGCAACGCCGGGGCGCGCAAGCTCATGCTGGGCGCGGCGGAAACCATCGAGGCCCGCTTCAAGCGGCCCGACGGTCTGTACGAAGCGGCTGTCGCTTCGGACTGGAGCCGCGCGCTGCGCGGCCCGGCCCAGAATCCCATGATGCATCTGACCGAAGCCTACCTGGCCGCCGCGCAGGTGGCCGAACCGGCGCTGTTCGCGCAGCGGCTGCGCGCGCTGGCGCAGGGCATCTCCCAGCATTTCGTGCATGCGCCCACGCAGTGCGTGTCCGAGGCGCCGCAGGGAACCCCGGACAACCGGCATGAGCCCGGCCATCAGTTTGAATGGCTGTCCCTGGTGCGCGGCGCGGCCGAAGTGTTTGACGGACTCGAACTGGCCGAGAGCCTGCCGCGCGCCGCGCAGTGGGCGCGCCGCCATGGCGTCGACGCCATGGGCGTGCGCGCCGCGCTGGCGGAAAACGGCGCGGTGCGCGACGACACTCGTCGCATCTGGGCGCAGGCGGAGTATCTGCGCATGCTGGCGGTGCTGGGCGAGCGCGAAGCGCTGGCCGGGGCGCTCGATGGCTTTCGCGCCCGGTTCCTGCATGCCGGCGGCTGGTACGAGTGCCTGGATGCTCAGGGAGCGGTGGCGCGCGGCGATATGCCGTCGACCTCGCCATACCACCTGGCGACCTGCCTGGCGGCGCTGTCAGAAGCGGGCTGATGCGTGCTGATGCGGGCCATATGGGGCTGATGCGGGGCTGATGTGGGGCTGATGTGGAGTGTGGCATCCACGTTGACTTCGTCGGAGCGGATCCGGCGATCCTGCGTAGCGCCTTGCGCGGATTGCGCTGACTGTCCGATTTCTGCACATATTTCCCGCTCATTCTTGCTTCGTTAACAATTTTTTGCGAAGAACATTGGTGAAATCCCTTACAATTTCGTAACTAAGTTTGTGGGGAAGCATCAATGAGCGTTATGTGCTTGGCTTGCCAACGCATTAACCCTGGCCTGGCCGGCGTCGCGCCGCACGCGCAGCTCGGCCACCAAGGATTCACCAACCCGACGCAGCGTGGCCGCGAGGAAAGCCGCGAGGATCATTTCCGCTGCCTGAGCTGCGGCGCCAAATGGTTGCGCGAAACGGACAAATGGGGAGTGGACCTGGGCTTCAAGCTCGCGCCCTGATTTTCCACGGCGGCATCGAAGGAACCAGCCCCTTGCGAGGGGCTTTATCACGTCTGGCGGCCGCGCCGCAGGCGCGGCAGAGGGGGCGGGCGAGGAGCAGGGAGGCCTAGCCTCCTGCCGCCGCCACGTCCGGATCCGCGCCGGCGGTATCCAGCAGCCATTTCCTGAAGCAGGCCAGCGCGTAGTGGTCGCGCCGCTGTGGCGGCGCGCAGAGATGGTAGCCGCGGGCGATGCGCGCCTGCAGCCCGGGGAAGGGCGCGGCGACGCGGCCGGCCAGCAGATCATCGCGCACCAGGCAGCGCTGCAGCACGGCGATGCCCATGTCCGCCATCACGGCCCGCACCAGCAGCGAGACCTGATCGAAGCCGCTGGCCAGCTTCAGTCGCTCACGCGGCGCGCCGACGGCGCTGAACCATTGCGCCCAGTTCTCCACGCCATTGCCGTGATAGAGCAGCGGCTCGCCCAGCAGGCCGGCGGGCGTGTCCCACATGCCTTGTGACCGCCGCGCGATCAGGCGCGCGGGATGGCAGATGACCACCATTTCGCGGCCGATCACGTAGTCGGCCTGCCAGCCGGGCCATTGGTCCCGCTCGCCCGAGAGAATGCTGGCGTCGGGCGTGGCGCCGGAAAAATCCTCGTCGCGCCGGTATGGCGCGAAGCTCAGCTGGATCTCGGGGTGACGCTGATGGAAGTCGGACAGGCGCGGCATCAGCCAGGCGCTGGCCAGCGTCGGCACGCTGGACAGCGTCAATTGCAGCCGGCGGTCCTGCGCGCGCAATCCGGCGCTCAGGGTTTCGATGGCGCGCAGCGGTTCCTGGGCGCCGTCATAGAGCTTGCGGCCAGTGTCGGTCAGCGTCAGGCCGTGCGCGTTGCGGCGCATCAGCGGCTGGCCGAAATGCGCCTCCAGGCGCGAGATCGCCCGGCTGACCGCGCCCTGGGTCACGCACAGCGCCTCGGCGGCCTGGGTGAAGCTGCCCAGGCGGGCCGCCGTGACGAAGGCATGCAGCTCCGACATGGAAGGCGAATGCAGACGCATCGGGCGATCTCTTGCATGATCTTTGGTAATGAAGGCGTGCAATATAGTCGTTTGAAAGGCGACCGTAAAGTTCGGACACTGGCGGCCTGCAACGACCACGTCACTTTCCCGGAGTAGCCCTCATGTCCCGCCGCCTTTCCGGCCGGTTCGCGCGCGTCGCGCTCGCCGGCATCATCGCCACGCTGACCTTTGCCGGCGCCGCCCGCGCCGCCGACTATCCCACCCGGCCGATCAAGCTGGTGGTGCCCTTCGCCGCAGGCGGTTCCACTGACATCGTGGCGCGCCTGGTGGCCGAGTACGCAGGCCGCGACCTGAAGCAGACCATCGTGGTCGAGAACAAGGCCGGCGCCGGCGGCTCGCTCGGCATGGAGCAGGTCGCCCGCTCGACGCCGGATGGCTACACCATCGGCATGGCGACGATGAGCACGCACGGTTCCAACCCCGCCGTCTACCGCAAGATGAACTACGACCCGGTCAAGGACTTCGCGCCGATCGGCAACGTGCTGGCCGTGCCCAGCATCTTCGCGGTCAATCCGCAGATCCCGGTCAAGAACATGGCCGAGTTCGTGGCGCTGGCCAAGGCTACGCCCGACAAGTACAGCTTCGCCTCGCCCGGCGTGGGTTCGCTGGGCCACGTGAACATCGAGAACTTCATGATGCTGGCCGGCATGAAGCTGCTGCACGTGCCGTATCGCGGCGCGGGTCCGGCGCTCAACGACGTGATGGGCGGCCAGGTGGACGCCATCACCGACAACCTGTCCTCGACCCTGCCGCAGGTCGCCGGCGGCAAGCTGCGCGCGTTGGCCGTGCTGGGCGCGCAGCGTTCGCCCTTGCTGCCGGACGTGCCCACCTACATCGAGCTGGGCTATCCCGATATGGGCACGGGCGGCTGGTTCGGCCTGGTGGCGCCGGCCGGCACGCCGCCGGCCGTGATCGAACGCCTGAACCAGGCGGTGCGCGCGGCGATGGATAATGCGGAATTCCGCAAGAAGGCGGAGGACGTGGGCGGCACGCTGATGCCGACCACACCGCAGGAGTTCCAGGCCCAGATCAACGAGGCCCTGGCCCGTTACGCCAAGGTGGCCAAGGCCGCCAACATCCAGGCAGACTGACGATGACGCAAGCCGATTTCCAGCCCGTATCCGTATTCGAACCCGCTGTCGCGGCGTTGCCGCTGGTCTGTGATTCGCCGCACAGCGGCGAGACGTATCCGGCGGATTTCGGTGCCGCGGCTTCGCTGGCGCAGCTGCGCCAGGGCGAGGACACGCATGTGGACGCGCTGTGGTCGGCGGCGCCAGCGCTGGGCGCGACCCTGGTCGCCGCCAATTTTCCGCGCGTGTACATCGATCCCAATCGCACGCTGCGCGACCTGGATCCCGAGCTGTTGGCCGAACCCTGGCCCGGGCCGCTGGAGCCCGGTGAAAAGACGCGATTGGGCAAGGGGTTGATCTGGCGCCGCATGGACAAGGCCACGCCGATCTACGACCGCAAGCTCACGCTCGCCGAGGTGCGCCATCGCATCCAGGCCTATTACGAGCCCTATCATGCGGCCCTGTCGCGCGCGATCGGCGATACCGTGCGGCGCTTCGGCGCCGTCTGGCACCTGAACCTGCATTCCATGCCCAACGACGCCTATGAGCGGCTGGGCCGGACCAGTCCGCATCCCTTGGCCGACTTCGTGCTGGGCGATCGCGACGGCAGCACGTGCGAACCGGCGTTCATCGCCCTGATCGAGACCGCCTTGCGCGCCAAGGGCTATACCGTTGCGCGCAACGATCCCTACAAGGGCGTGCAGCTGATCGCGCAGATCGGCCAGCCCGCGCTGAACCGTCACAGCCTGCAGGTCGAGATCCGCCGCCCGCTGTATATGGACGAGGCCAGCCGCGAGCGCAACGAAGGTTTCGAAGCGCTGCGCGCGGACCTGACCGACGTGCTGTCGCAAACCGCCGCCTATGTGCGCGAGCGCATCACCGCGACGGAATCGACAAAATAGAAAATACGCCGCGATGGCGGTTCCTCAAGGCGGCAAGAGCGGCGTTGACGCATGTCAACGCCGTTTTTATTGGCGCTGGCAAGATGGGTCCCCCTGTGCCAGCGGCGGCTGCTTAAGTTTCAGCCGCGTCCGCCGTTGTCGTAGGACAGCAGCGTGTCGCGGTGCGACCGCGCCATAAGAGACAAGGAACCGGCATGGCCGAGAAGATCATCAACGGATTTTCAGTGGTGGCGTATGCGACGCAACCCGAGGGACGCGTGCCCGCGCGCGCGTTTCTGGAGACGCGGCGCCTGCCCGTTAAACCGCCCAAGGACGCCGTGAAACCGTCCAAGGACGCCGCGAAGGCGCAGGCGGAAAAGGCGGCGCAGCAGGAAGGCGAAGAGCCGCAGGATCAGGCGCCCGAGCAGGAAGAGCCGCAGCCTTTCGAGATCTTCATCAGCCGGCGCTTTCGCAGCACGGTCGAGGCGATGTCGGCCGCGCGCAACGCGCTGGACCGCGTCAAGAGCGTGGACGCGGAAGGCGTGCCCGACCACCTGCCGGAGTAGGCCGCGCGCCGCGCCGGCGGCGTTGCCGCCGGCATTCCGATGGCGCCGCGCGCCACCGGTCACATATTGTTATCCCGACTTTGTATTTGTCCTGGCCCTTGGCGCAGACGGATGATGCCGCATGGCAAGCATCGCCATTCACAGTCTGCTCATAAGGAAGGTTGATGAATACGAAAGTCCACACGGGCGCGGACGGCGCCCGGGGTTTGTCGCGCGGCATATCCCGCCGCGCGCTGTTGCGCGCCGCCGGCGTCGCCGGCCTGGCCGCGCCGCTCGGCATGCTGGGTTCGCGCGTGCTGGCGGCCAATACCGCGCCGCGCACTTTCAAGATCGCGTGGAGCCAGACCGCCGTCTGCCAGTCGCCCGTGTCGGTGGCGCTGGAGCGCGGCTTTTTCGACAAGTACGGCCTGCGCGTCGAGCGCATCAACTTCAGCGGCTCGACCGATCAGCTGCTTGAAGCCATCGCCACCGGCCATGCCGATGGCGGCATCGGCATGGCGCTGCGCTGGCTCAAGCCGCTGGAGCAGGGCTTCGACGTCAAGCTGGCCGTCGGCACGCACGGCGGCTGCATGCGGCTGCTGACGCCGGCCGATTCGCCCATCAAGAGCGTGCAGGATCTGAAGGGCCGGCGCGTGGCCGTGTCGGACCAGGCCAGCCCGGTGAAGAACTTCTTCGCCATCCGCGTGGCGCAGCTGGGCCTGGATCCCGATCAGGTGGACTGGCGCCAGTATCCGCAGGACCTGTTCGGCGAAGTGCTGAGGAAGGGCGAGGTCGACGCCATCGCTGGCGACGATCCGCTCATCTACACGCTGCGCGAGGACAACAAGCTGCGCGAGATCGCCACCAATCTGGAAGGCGACTACGAGAACCGCACCTGCTGCGTGCTGGGCCTGCGCGGCGACCTGGTGCGCAAGGACCCGGAGGCCGCCGCCGCCATCACGCGCGCAGTGATCGACGCGCAGCGCTGGACCGCGTCCAATCCCGACGAGACCGCGCGCATCTTCGCGCCCTACGTGCCGGGCAAGGTGCCGGCCGAGCGCGTGGCGCAGATCCTGCGCAGCCACACGCACGGCCATGCCTCCACCGGCGCCGCGCTGCGCGAGGAAATCGTGGGCTACGCCAAGGACCTGAAGATCATCAAGGTCCTGAGCGCGAACCTGGACATCAACAAATACGCGCAAGCGGTGGTGCCCAATGTCCTCGGCTGACGCGGCGTTGGCCGCCAGCGCGGCGCGCGCTCCGGCGGGCGCCGCGCGCGCGCCGGGATGGCGCCTGTGGAAGACCGGCGCGGTCGCCGCCGCGCTGTGGGCCGGCGTGGGCGGGCTGACGCTGGGCCTGCCCAATATCGAGGTCGGCTTCACGTCCTGGAGCTATACGCGCGAGTTCGGCGTGGCGGCGCTGGCGCTGGCGGCCCTGTTGCTGCTGGCGGCGGTGTCGGGCCGCGAACAGGCCCGGCCGGCGCAGGCGCTGCGCCGCGCCGGACCGTGGTTCGCGGCGCTGGCGGTGGCCGTGGGCGGTTGGGAGCTGGCAACCGCCAAGCTGGCCCTGCTGCCCAGTCCCTTCTTCGCGCCGCCGCAATCGCTGATCGAGGTCTACGTCTCGGACTACAAGCGGCTCCTGGACAGCCTGATCAATTCGCTGTGGCTGCTGTTCAACGGTTTCGCGCTGGGCGCGGCGGCGGGCTTCCTGACCGGCGTGGCGATCGGCTGGTCGCGCGGGCTGGGCTACTGGGTGCATCCGGTGCTGCGCTTCCTGGGACCGGTGCCGTCGACCGCGCTCTTGCCGATGGCGTTCTACTTCTTTCCGTCCGGTTGGTCGGCGGCGGTGTTCCTGATCGCGCTGGCGACCTGGTTCCCCGTCACCGTGCTGACCTGGTCCGGCGTGGCGGGCGTGAACCGCGCCTACTACGACGTGGCGCGCACCATGGGCGCCAGCGAGTGGTTCCTGGTGCTGCGCGTGGCCATACCGGCGGCGTTGCCGCAGGTCTTCGTCGGCCTGTTCATGGGGCTGGGCGCGTCGTTCTCGGTGCTGGTGGCCGCCGAAATGATGGGCGTGAAATCCGGCCTGGGCTGGTATCTGTCCTGGGCGCAGGGCTGGGCGTCGTACGCCAATATGTACGGCGCGCTGATCGTGATGGCGCTGGTGTTCTCGGGCCTGATCACGCTGCTGTTCCTGGGGCGCGACCGCCTGCTCGCATGGCAGAAGGGAGTCGTCAAATGGTAGCCGTGGCGCAATCGGTTTCCCCGGCGCCGGCGGCGCATCCACCGGGATTCGGCGCTGCGGCGGGCGCGCCGGCGGCGCGCGGCGCGGCCCTGTCGGTGCGCGGCGTCAATCACCGCTTCGAGCTGGAAGGCGCGGCCCTGCCGGTGCTGGACAACATCGACCTGGATATCCAGCCGGGCGAGTTCGTGGCCCTGCTCGGTCCGAGCGGCTGCGGCAAGTCCACGCTGCTGCGCCTGGTCGCGGGACTGGAACCGCCGGCCGAGGGCGCGCTGCTGGCCGACGGCGAGCCCATCGCCGGTCCGTCGCCCTCGCGCATCGTGGTGTTCCAGGACCCCACGCTGTATCCCTGGCGCACGGTCCGGAACAACGTGGCGCTGGGCCTGCAGGCGCGCGGCCTGCTCAAGACCCAGGGCGCGCGCGTGGACGATGCCTTGCAGCGCGTCGGCCTGCAGGCCTTCGGCCAGGCTTATCCGCATCAGCTGTCCGGCGGCATGGCGCAGCGCGCGGCGCTGGCGCGCGCGCTGGTCAATGACCCGCGCATCCTGATCCTGGACGAGCCCCTGGGCAAGCTGGATTCGCTGACCCGCATCGCCATGCAGTCCGAGCTGGTGGACTTGTGGCAACGCGCGGGCTTCACCGCGCTGCTGGTGACGCACGACGTCGAGGAAGCGCTGTTCATGGCGACCCGCATCGTGGTGCTGAGCGAGCGGCCGGCGCGCATCAAGGACGAGATCGTCAATGACCTGCCGTATCCGCGTCATCGGGGCGATCCGAAGCTGGCGGCGTTGCGGCATCGCGCCTTGGCGCTGCTGGGCCTGGACGCGACGTGGTGAGTACCGTGGCGATGGCGCTGGCGGCCGCGGCGGCGCCAGCGGCCATGCTGGCCTGGTCGCGGGCCGCCCTGGCGGGCGAAGGCGGGGCGGGGCGCGCGCGGCTGGCCTGGGCTTCGGCCTGGACGCTGGCCGGGGTGGCCGGGCTGGTGGCCTTGGGCTGGTCGCGGGCACAGGGCTTGCCAGGCCTGCTGGGTTCCCGCGCCGGACATCTGGCGCTGGCCTCGGGCGCGGCGCTGGCATTGGCCCTGGCCGCCGCATGGCTGTGGCGGCGCGAGGCGGATACGGATTCCCATGACGGCAAGCCGGCGCGTCGCGGCGCGGTGCTGGCCGCCGGCGCACTGGCCTTGCTGGCGCTGCTGCTGGGGCAGGGCTTCGCCTGGCAGGGCGGCGAGTCGCTGGCGGTGGCCCATTGGCCCTTTGCCTGGCGCTATGACGCGGACCTGCCTGTCAGCCCGCATACCTGGCGGCGGCTGGCCTGGGCCGGCGCGCAGATGGCGTCGGCCGTGCTGCTGGCCCTGGCGGCGTGGCGTTGGCGTCGCTGGCGCATCGCCCTGTCGCTGGCGGCCATCGCGCTGGGCGCGAGCGTCAGCTGGCCGCATCCGCGCATGCTGCTGACCGAGGCGCGGGCCACTTCCTACCAGCGTTCGCCGCTGCCGTTCTCGGACCGGGAGCTGCTGCGCGGCGCGGCCTTGTACCAGGCGCACTGCGCGTCCTGCCACGGGGCGGGCGCGGACGGACGCGGCGTGCGCGCGGCCAGCCTGCCGCGCTGGCCCAGCGTGCTGGGTCCGGCCCTGTTCGACAACCGGCTGGAGGGCGAGCTGCACTGGCGCGTGGCGCATGGCGGCGACGCGCCGCAGGACGCCCCGGCCATGCCGGCCTTTGGCGCGGCGCTGAGCGACGACGACATCTGGCGCGTGCTGGACTATCTGCGGCTGCAGGCCTATGGCCTGAGCGGCGGGGCGGGCATGCCGGCGGTGCCGGCGCCGGCCGTGGCGCTGTCGTGCCGGGATGGCCGAGCGGCCTGGCTGACGGACCTGCGAGGCCTGCCCGTGCGGGTGCTGGCGCAGGCGCCGGGCGCCTCGCCCGAGCCACAGGACCCGCGCCTGCTGACCGTGGCCCTGAGCCGCGACGGCGCGCCGGTTGCCGACGCGGACTGCGTGGCGACGGGGCCGCAAGCCTGGGCCGCCTATGCGCTGGCGGCCGGCCTGCCCGAGGATGGGCTGGCGGGCGCGCAATTCATGGTGGACCGGCGCGGCTGGCTGCGCGCGCGCCGGCTGCCGGGCGCGGCGCCGGCCTGGACCAGCGCCGACAACGTCTGCGGCCCCGACGGCCGCATGGAGAACAGCTCGGCCCAGGGCCTGGGCGAGCTGCTGGGCGCTATGGACCGCAAGCCCATCCCCATTCCCGATATCCGGCGCGCTCCGCAAGGAGCGGGCCTTCCGGATGCGCGTCACGCGCATCGTTCCTGAGCAAGCACCTAGACAGAAGCCATGAGCAACTTGAACGAATACCTGGGCCAGAAACGCGAAGCCGTGCTGCGGCGCAATGCCCGCGATCCGCAGACCGTCGAGCCCGTGAAGCTGCGCGCGCAGGTGTCGGCCGAAGGCCGCAGCGGCGTGCGCCGCATCCGCATCCGCGATCATCAGGTGGTGAGCGACAGCCCCGCCGATTTCGCCGGTTACGACCTGGGCCCCAGTTCGCCCGAGCTGCTGCTCGGGTCGCTGGGCAGCTGCCTGACGCACATCTTCCTGATCAAGGCGGCCGAATTGCAGCTGCCGCTGGAGTCGCTGCAGGTGGAGATCGAGGGCGACCTGGATCCGCGCGGCGGCAAGCCGGGCTATGAGAACGTGCCGTTCTTCCCGCACAACATCCGCTACACCGCGCACATCGTGTCGCCCGCCGACGAGGCGCAAGTGCGCGCGGTGCACGAGGCGGTGGAGCAGTGGTGTCCCATCCTGAACCTGCTCAAGCGTCCGCAGCCGCTGGAGGGCAGCGTGCGGCACACGCGGCCGGCGACGCAGTAGACAGGGCCGGGAGCGGGGCGCGGAGCCGGGCGCGATCAGGGCGTGGGCCAGGGCGTGGGCCGGGGCGCTGGCCTGAGCGCGGGTTTGGGCGAGAGGGGGCCGGACGCTCAGGCCAGCCGGCTGCGCATCAGGATCTCGGTCAGCGCGCGGGTGGGCCGGTTGGGCGAGGGCGCCGCGATCACGATGAATTCCACCTGCGGCAGCGGCGGCAGCCGCTGCGCGCCGGCCGGCGGCGCGAGCCCGGCGGTGGACAGGTGCGACGGCTGCACCGTCACGCCCAGGCCGGCGCGCGCCGCCGCCTGGCAGCCGGCATAGCTGGTGCTGGTGCAGACGATCTGCCAGCTGCGTCCGGCGCGCGCCAGCGCGTCCAGCGCCAGCCCGCGCGTGACGCTGGGCTCGCGCAGCAGGATCAGCGGCAGCGGCGCGTCGGGATCCAGCGGCAGGCCTTCCTTGGCCTGCCACAGCAGCGCTTCCTTGTGCAGCGTCTGGCCGCGCCGGTCGCCGCGCCGGCGCTTGCCGATCATCACGTCCAGCGCGTTGTCGTCCAGCAGCTTGTACAGCTCGCTGGTGACGCCGATGCTGATGTCCAGCTCGACCTCGGGATGCGCCAGCCGGAAGGCGGCCAGCACGTCGGGCAGGGGCCCCAGCGCCAGGTCGTCGGAGGTGCCCAGCCGCACGCGGCCGCGCAGCCGGGGCGCGTCGAACAGGCGTTCGGCCCGTTCGTGGGCGTCCAGGATGATGCGCGCATGCACCAGCAGGCTGCGGCCGTCGCTGGTCAGCGCCAGCGTGTGGGTGTCGCGCACGAACAGCCGCCGGTTCAGCGCCTGCTCCAGCTGGCGCACGTGTTCGCTGACGGTGGGCTGGGTCAGGCCCAGCCGCCGCGCGGCCTCGGTGAAGCTGGGCGCGGCGGCCGCGGCGGCGAAGGTCTTGAGCCAGAGCGGATTGAGCATGGCGGCTGGTAATAGGAAATTCCGATGACAGTCAAAGTAATCAATGGGCTTCACGATGGCAAGGGGCGCGCCTATAGTGGCCGGGAACTGTCCTGGAACTTCCGCCATGCGCCGCTTTCTGCCCGATGCCTTCACCCTCACGCTGATCGCCACCGTGATCCTGGCCAGCGTGTTTCCCGCCGTGGGCCAGGGGGCGTCGTTCATGCTGGTCGCCAGCAACGTGGCGATCTCGCTGCTGTTCTTCCTGCATGGGGCGCGGCTGTCCACCGACGCCATCGTGGCGGGCGTGAAGGACCTGCGCCTGCATGCCCTGATCCTGGGCTGCACCTTCGTGCTGTTCCCGCTGCTGGGACTAGGGCTGCGCGCGCTGTTCCCGGGGCTGCTGACGCCGGGGCTGTGGCTGGGCGTGCTGTTTGTCTGCACGCTGTCCTCCACGGTGCAGTCGTCCATCGCCTTCACGTCCATGGCGCGCGGCAACGTGCCCGGCGCCATCTGCGCGGCCACCGCTTCGAACCTGCTGGGCACGGTGCTGACGCCGCTGCTGGTGGCCGTGCTGCTGCACCGCCAGGGCGGCGGTCACGGGCTGGCCGACGCCGGCCGCATCCTGCTGCAATTGCTGCTGCCGTTCGCGTTGGGCAGCCTGCTGCGGCCCTGGATCGGCGCCTGGGCCCAGCGCAACAGCCGCGTGCTGTCCAAGGTGGACCGAAGCTCGATCCTGCTGGCCGTCTACACCGCCTTCAGCGAAGCGGTGGCGCAGGGCATCTGGCACGCCTTTCCGCCGCTGGACCTGGCCACCATGGTACTGGTCAACGCGGTATTGCTGGGCGCGGTGCTGCTGATCACCACCTGGGGCGCGCGCCGGCTGGGCCTGTCCAAGGAGAACGAGATCACGCTGGTGTTCTGTGGCTCGAAGAAATCGCTGGCCTCGGGCATTCCGCTGGCGACCGTGCTGTTCGGCACGTCGCAGATGGGCATCGTGGTGCTGCCCCTGATGATCTTCCACCAGATGCAGCTGATGGTCTGCGCGGTGCTGGCGCGGCGCTATGCCGACCGGGAAGCGCCGGCGGCAGGGGACGCGGCGCCGGCCCGGGTCTGACGCGGCCCGGGCCTGGAGCCGGCCTCGCCGTATGGCCCCCGAGCCAGGGACAGCACACCAGCCGTCCGGCGGCCAGGGACGGCCCGCGCTCAGGCGGCGTCCAGCGGGCGGATCTTGCCGGCGGGGCGCCAATAGACCGCGCCGTCGCGTTCCTGCACATCCAGCGCCGTGAGGCGGCCGTTCTTGCAGGGGCCGCCCACGCACAGGCCGGTGTCGGGCTGGTAGGTGGCGCCGTGGCGCGCGCACATGATGAGGTCGCCCGCGCGGGTGAAGAAGCTGCCTTCCCAGTCCAGTTCCACGCCCACGTGGGCGCAACGGTTCAGGTAGCCGTGCACGCGGTCCTGGTAGCGCACGAAGAAGGCCGTGGTCTGGCCGGCGGCATCGTGCACCGGCACTTTCACGCCCAGGCCGCCGTTCACCAGGTCGGCGGCGCTACAGACGAGGACTTCGGGGGCGGCGGGGGATTCCTGCATGGCGGGGCCTTGGATTC
>MCND01000260.1_pt1 | contig 20268 bp, 18 predicted proteins | sample 778211 | NCBI WGS metagenome assembly MCND01 (sample SAMN04296812, study PRJNA304217) | bioreactor metagenome | isolation source: activated sludge enriched with benzalkonium chloride | place: Turkey: Istanbul urban wastewater treatment plant
GCGCCCGCCGCTGGCGGGCGGTGATCGGGGCGCGAAAGCGCCCCCCTGCGCGGGCCCGGGCCGCGCGCTATGCAGCCTTGCCCGCGTGCTGGGCCTGGATCAGTTCCATGACATTCAAGGTCAGGCGGGTCGTATGGCTGCGCATGGCCAGGTAGGCCTGCTCCGGCTGACCCGCGAGCACGGCTTCGACGATTTTCTGGTGCTCGCGATGCGACACCTCGAAACGGCGCTCGACCCCCGATTGCGCCGCCCGGAACGGCGCAAGCCGCTCGCGCAGGCTTTCCACGGCGGCCACCAAGGTGGCGTTCTGGGTGCCCTGGCAGATCAGCTGGTGAAAGCGGGAGTTCAGCGCCAGGTAGGCATCGGCATCGCGCTTGTCCGCCGCCGCCTCGGCTTCTTCATGCAGCAGCTCGAGCTGGCGGCGCTGCATCGCGCTCATGCGCTGCGTCGCGATGCGGCAACACAGGGATTCCAGCTCGCACAGGGCTTCCAGCATGTCGGCCAGTTGCTCGGGGCTGGTATTGACGACGACTCCCCCGCGCCGAGGCGCAAGTTCGATCAGGCCGCGCGCGTCCAGCAGGCGCAGCGCCTCGCGCACGGGCGTGCGTGACACCTGGAACCGTTGCGCCAGGGCGGGCTCTTCGAGCTTCTCGCCCGGAGACAGAACACCGGAGATGATGTCTTCGGCGAGCTGTTGGCTAATTTGAGCGGCGATAGTGGGCACCACGGTCCTTTGCAGTCAGTGTCGGGTGGAAAAAAATTATACACATGACAAGCTCTTGATCGCATTACAGAACATAAGAAGCCCGTTTTGCCTGAGAAAAGTACAGGATTTTCTATCTGTACACAGAACATTTCCCCGACCGCACCCAGACCTGGTCCGCCTTTTTCTCCCATCGCGATCATTTCCTCCAGGAAATATCCGAGCCCCTTGCCACTTTCATTGCCGCGCAACTCCCCAATGAAGAATTCTTAAAGCTTGTAGTGTATACATTTATGAATTAATGTACACCCATAGAGCTTCAGATCCTGTATAGGCAAGCGGAGACCAGCGCCATGACACCGATTTCAGTCTTTTCCGTGGTCGGAGAACGACTCCGCCAGGGCATCGCGCGGCGACGCGGCCGAGGACGAATGGCTGCCGCGGCGGCGCTCGCGGCCAGCACCGCCGGGCCAGCGCTGGCCCAATCTGGCGACAGCGTGCAGATCTATGGATTCATCAAGGAAGACGTGGAAACGATCAGGCTATCGGGCAATGGCCGAACCGAATCGCTGACCCGACTGGCGAACGACCTGTCGGTGCTGGGCTTGCGCGGCCAGGAACGCATCAGCGCCGATCTGGAGGCGTTCTTCCAGATCGAGACCAATCTGCGCATGACCGGCGCCGGCCCGGCGGAGATTTCCGACCGTAATTCCGGCTTGGGGCTGCGCGGCCCCTACGGCGAGTTCCTGATGGGGCAATGGGAAACGCCGCTGCGGTACGCCTCGGTCTATACGGTGGACCCGTTCACGGCGGGCGTGTTCGCGTCGAACTCCATCATGGGCAATGGCTTCACAACGGCCGACGATGGCGTGGCGCCGCACTCGTTCGATCGGCGCCAGAAGAACCTTTTTCAATACACCACCCCAAACTGGCGCGGCTTCAGTCTGAAGGCGGGGGTAACGCTGCCCAGCCGCATGCCCACCGGCAATCCCATGATGGCGTCCGGACTGGCCAGCTACGCCAGCGGCGACTGGTTCGTCGCCTGGGGGCACGAGTACCACCGCGACTACTTCTACGACGGCTCCGCGGACCACGCTGACCGCCTGGCGGCGACCTACACCTTTGGCGGCACCAAACTACGCGGCGCCTACGAGCGCTTGCGCTATCAGCCCGCGCCGGGACGGTCGGTGTATCGCGACGCCTGGCAGGTGGCCGTCACCCATGGCTTTGGTCCGCATCAACTGCGCGCGTCGTATACCCGCGGCGGCGATGCGCGCGGGAACGCGATCAAGCCAGTGGGCGGCATCGGCCTGCCCGGCCCCGGCTCCAGCGCCTGGCAACTCTCGCTGGGCTACGGCTACACGCTGTCCAAGCGCACCGAGCTCTGGACCTCGTTCACGCGACTCGCGAATGGCGCGGCCGCCCGCTACAACCTGGCCGGCAACCCCCTGCCGCAGCTCAGGGCGGGCGACACCGCGACCGCTTTCGGGGCGGGCATCACGCATAGGTTCTGATGCCGCCCAACGCCTGTTTCACCCAACTGGATCCAACAAGGAGCCTCTTCATGAGCAACAAACTGCGTCACATCGCCCTGTCCGTGCCCGACCCGTGGGCCGCCGCCCAGTTCTACCAGGACGCATTCGGTTTCCGCAAGGTCGGCGAAACGGATTCGTCACTCGCGCGCGGCGTCTACCTGACGGACGGCACCATCAGCATCGCGCTGCTCAATTACAAGAGCGATCACGCGGCGGGCGAAGACCGCGGCAAGGACTTCGTCGGCCTGCATCACATCGGCGTCTGGGTCGAGGACATCGTCGAGGCCCGCAAAACGGTCGAGGCCGCGGGCGGCAACTATTACATGGGAGAGGTGCCTGTGAAAGGCAACATCTTCTATGAAGTGAAATACCGCGATCCAAACGGGATCATCATCGACCTGACCGATCATGGCTGGGGCGGCGCGTCCCGCGCCGGTGGCGACGGCGAGGCGGGCCCTGCCCTGCGCAACCCCGATCTGAAGGCCGATCGCGGCGGCCTTTGAAGTTCGCAACGCGCGGCGATGCCCCGGTCGGGGCATTGCCTGGCGCGCACTACCCGGTTTCAAGCGGGCGGACGGACACGATGCGCCGGCTCGCCCCGCTCGAACCATCCATTCAGGTTGTTGGCCAGCGCCTCGTGCTGCGCGATACGCGTCTGGGGCGAGCGTCCGGCCAGATGTGGCGTCAGGATGACCTGCTCCATCGCGCGCAACCGGTCTGGCACGACGGGCTCCGTTTCCAGCACATCCAAGGCGGCGCCGGCGATGACGCCCCGCGCCAAGGCGTCGATCAGCGCGTCGGTATCCACGACCGTGCCGCGCGACACATTGACAAGAAAGCCCGCCGGGCCCAGCGCCCGCAGCACCGGCGCATTCACCAAATGATGCGTCTGCGGTCCGCCCGGGCATGTCAAGGCGAGCACGTCGGATGCCGCCGCCAGCGACACCGCGTCGTCGTGCGGCGCGTAACCGTCACCCCGCGTACCCTCGTGCCACAGATAGGCCACCTCCATGCCCACCGCCTCGCCCAACTTGGCGAGCCGGTGGCCAATGTTGCCCAGCCCGATGATGCCCAGCGTCTTGCCGCGCAGGCTCGGCCGCGCTGCGCGCAGGGCTTCCCATCCGCCCGCTTTCACGCCGCGATCCAACGCCGGGATGCCGCGCGCCAACGCAAGCATGAGCGCCAGCGCATGGTCGGCCACCACCTGGCTGCTGGCGTCGGGCGCATGGCAGACACGCACCTGGCGCGCATGCGCGGCGCTCAGGTCGATTTTTTCAAAACCCACGCCAAAGCTCGCGATCAATTCCAGGGCGGGCAACGTCGCCAATTCATCAACGCTCAAGCCCGTCGAGCCGTTCGTCACCACGGCGCGCGCGCGAACACGGGCGGCGGCGTCTGCCTGCGCCCAAGGGATCACGTGATAGTGCGCGGCCATGGCGGCCAACCAGTCCGCGTCCAGCGGCACCCTGGTCAACACCCATGGCGGACTCGCCTGGCCGGCCTTGTCTTCTGTGGTTGCGTTCATGACGGCGCTCTGCCTTCTCAAGAGTTGTGACGATGGGCACAAAAATTATCACAAACCATTTGACTTGTATACATTGGCGGTTCAAAGTATTCATATCGGAATTATTAAACACACTTGATCTCATCCATTCCATCATCCTCACGACACAAGGAGTCCCCGTGATCTGGCACGGCCTAGCAACCTATGACCTCAACGGCGTCGAGCGACCCGGCCTGGTGGTCGACAACAAGCTCTATGACCTGGCGCAGCTCGCCCTTGCCGGCCAGCCGGAACAGACGATCGGGATGCCCGACGTGGACGGACTGCTGGACGCCTGGGATGCCTGGGTTCCCCGTTTGTCCTCCCTGGCCGAGCAGGCGCCGGGCCTGGCCGCGCAAGGCCGCCTGACCGCGATCGAGGGCGCCGCCTACGCGCTGCCCTATCGGCCACGGCGCATCTTCGGCGTGGCATCGAACTTCTACGAGCACGCCGACGAAATGGGCACGCAACTCGCGCCACGCGCCGAGAGCCAGCCCTACGTGTTCATGAAGGCGCAGAGCAGCGTCATTGCCACCAAGGCAACGGTGCTCATGCCCGCGGAAACCGAGAAACTGGACTGGGAAGTGGAATTGGGCGTGGTCATCGGTCAGACCTGCCGCCACGTGTCGGTCGAAGACGCGCTTTCCGTCATCGCCGGCTACACCGTCTTCAACGACATCAGCGCCCGCGATCTCAACCGCCGCACCGACTATCCCTTCAAGCACGACTGGTTCCGAGGCAAGAGCTTCGACACATTCGGGCCGCTGGGGCCATGGCTGGTGCCGGCGGGCTGCATCGCCGATCCGCAGAATCTGCGCATGACGCTGAGCGTCAACGGCGAACCGATGCAGGATGGCAACACCTCGCAAATGATTTTCTCGATCGCGGAACAAATCGCCTACCTGTCCCGCATCCTGACGCTGCAACCCGGTGATCTGATCGCCACGGGCACGCCCGATGGCGTGGGCATGGGCCGTGGCGTGTATCTCAAGCCTGGCGATACGATGACGGCGTGGGTGGAAGGCATCGGCGTCATCGAGAACCCGGTCGCCTTGGAAAGCCCATAGCCGCTACCGCCTCGCAACCCTGACAACGACGGGGCCGGCAGCCGGCCCGCGAGGAGACAATATGAATACCTCAGCAGACGAGAACCGCGCCCCCATCCGGACCCGCAAGCTCGGGCACTTGGTCCTGATGGTCCGCGACCTGGAAATCTCGACGCGCTTCTATACCGAGGTCATGGGCCTGAAAGTGTCGGACCGCATCGCCGACCAGATGGTCTTCCTGCGCGCGGGCGAAGACCATCACGATCTCGCCCTGTCGCGCCTGCCAGCCGACGCGCCCGACCGCGACGACCTGCCCCGCCATACCCGGCCCGGGCTGGAGCACTTCTCGTACTACGTGGAGTCGCTGGACGAGATGAAGCGCGCGGTGAACGTAGCGCGCGCGCAGGGCGTGGAGATCGAACGCGGTATCGGCCAGCATGGCCCGGGCGGCAACTGGTTCCTGGTATTCAAGGATCCGGACGGCAACAACGTCGAGATCTACACCCACATGGAACAGATCCCCGCCGACGCCGACCACCAGCCGCAGACCTGGCCGCGCGAACTCGAATCGTTCGACCGGCACCGCCTGGCGCATTTCGTGGTGCAGCCGTCCGCCGCGATACTGGCGGCCAAGGAAGGCAGGCCCGCGCCCGGCAAGAAGAACACGCCCGAATAGACGGGAGCGCGCGATGACATTCCCCTTCCCGCCAGCGCCGTTTCCCGGACTGGACGACGCGCAACGCGCCGCCATGCTGGCCCTGGGCCCGACCTGGGCCCAGGATATCCAGGAAAACCGGCGCCGGGTCTGCGACATCTACGACGCCATCCACGGCGCCCTTCCCGCCGACGATCTGCGCGTCGCGCCCGGGCAGGCATACGGCGACGATCCGCGCCAACAGCTCGACCTGTACCTGCCCATCGCGCACGACCAGACAGCGCGGCCCATCGTGGCCTTCGTCCACGGCGGCGCCTTCCTGCGCGGAAACAAGGACGCCACGCCACACATCTACGCCAACGTGCCCAGGCTGTTCGCGCGCGCCGGCTGCATCGGCGTCAACATCGAATACCGGCTGGCGCCACGGGCGCCGTATCCCGCCGGAGCCGACGACGTGGCGGCGGCGGTGGGCTGGCTGCGCGAGCACGCGGCCGCCTGGGGCGGCGACCCGGAACGCATCGTGCTGCTCGGCCATTCGGCCGGTGGCAGCCATGTCGCCACCTTCCTGACGGATCCCCGCTACAAGGGCCAGGCGCAAGGCGTGACGGCCGCTGCCCTGATCAGTGCCCGCCTGGATGCCGATACCCTGCCCGGCAACCCGAACGCCGCCGGCGTGGTGGCCTACTACGGCGCGGACCCGGCACGGCAACGACGCCACGCGCCCATGGCGCACGCCGAGGCCATGACCGTGCCCCTCATGGTCGCCGTGGCGGAATACGAAAATCCCTACCTGGATCTCTACGCGCTGCAATACGCGGCGCGCGTGGCCGCCGCCGGGCGGATGCCGCGCATCGTCCAGGTGGCGCGACACAATCACACCTCCATCGTGGCGCACCTGGGCAGCGCCGATCGCGAATTCGCCACGGCCTTGCTGGATTTCGTCCAGGCCCACGCCGCCCCCCTGCCCGTCCTTCCGTCCGGCGCAGCCGCGCCCGGCCGATCATCCTAAGGAACCCTACATGTCACATCCTGCCTTGCACGGCGTGTTCGCCCCCGTGGTCAGTCCCTTCCGCGCGGACGCCTCCCTCAACGTGCCCGCCTTTGTCGCTCACTGCAAACAGCTCGTCGCGGACGGCGCCGGCCTGGCGATCTCCGGCACAAATAGCGAGGCCTGCTCGGAAACCTTGAGCGAACGCATGGCGTTGGTCGACGCCGTGATCGACGCGGGGATCGCGCCCGAACGCATCCTGGTGGGTACGGGATGCTGCGCCATCGACGACGCAGTCACGCTGACCCGCCACGCGCTGGAGCTGGGTTGCGCCGGCGCGCTGGTGCTGCCGCCCTTCTTCTTCAAGAACGTTCCCGAAGCCGGGGTATTCGCCTACTACCGCCAACTGATCGAGCGGGTGAACAACCCCACCTTGCGCATCGTGCTGTATCACATCCCAGCGGTGTCCGGCGTACCCCTCACCCTGTCACTGATCGAACGGCTGGTCACCGCGTTTCCCCAGCACATCGTCGGCGTCAAGGACAGCTCGGGGGATTGGGACAACCTGACCGCCATGCTGACGCGGTTCCCGCAGTTGTCGATTTTTCCGGCGTCCGAAGTGCTGATGCTGCGCAGTCTGGAGCTTGGGGCGGCGGGCTGCATTTCAGCCACGAACAATATCAATGCGCGCGACATCGCGCTGGCGCACGCCTCGCCGGCCCACGCGGCGCGCCTGAGCAGCGGCATCGAGGCGGTGCGCAAGACCGCCGAACAGTTCCCGATGGTGGCCGCCGTCAAGCACACCCTGTCCCTGTTGACGGGCGACGACGATTGGCGCCACCTGCGTCCGCCGCTGGTGCCCCTGGATGCCGACACGGCGGCGAAGGTCGAGGCCCGCATGCGCGCCGCGCTGCCGGCGCTGTCGGCGGCGCGCGCATGACGGCCCGCCAGGGAGACGATGAATGAACCAATCGTGCACACTGGATCAATTGTTCCTGCAGGCCCGCAGTCACAATGGCTGGCTGCCTGGCGATATCGCCGACGCCAAGCTGAGGACGCTCTACGAGCTGACCTGCCACGGGCCCACCAGCGCCAACACCAGCCCCATGCGACTGGTGTTCGTCAAGACCGCGCAGGCCAAGGCCAGGCTCGTGCCCGCGCTGGCGCCCGCCAACGTGGCCAAGGTGCTGGGCGCGCCGGTGACGGCGATCGTCGCCTACGACAGCGCCTTTCACCGCCTGGGCGAAACGCTGTTCCCGCATCGGCCGGCCCAATATGACGCCTACGCGGCCGACGCCGCGCTGGCGCAGGAAACCGCGATGCGCAACAGTTCGCTGCAGGGTGGCTACCTGATCCTGGCCGCGCGCGCCTTGGGCCTGGACTGCGGCCCGCTATCCGGCTTCGACGCCGACGCGGTGAACCGGGAATTTTTCGCCGACAGCACGTGGCGCGTGAATTTCCTGTGCAACCTGGGCAAGGGCGATCCCGACAAACTCTACGCGCGCCTGCCGCGCCTGGACTTCGCGCAAGCCTGCCGGATCGCATGACCCGACCCGGCGGTCATGCCGGGCGGACAACCAAAACAATCAGAGAGGCGACAACATGACTCCCCCCTTCAATCCTGTCAGGCGGCGCTTGGGACTGGGCGCGATCGGCTTGCTCGCCAGCGCCCCGTTCGCCGCGCGGGCCGAGGGAAATTGGCCGAACCGACCTGTCACGATCGTCGTGCCGTTCTCGCCTGGCGGCAACACCGACCTGATCGCGCGCCTCATGGCCGAAAAGCTGAGCCAACGCATCGGCAAGCCGTTCATCGTGGAAAACCGCAGCGGCGCCGGCGGCCTGATCGCGGCGGAATACGTCGCGCGCGCCAAACCGGACGGGCAGACCCTGTTCATGTCGACCATGACGCAGATCGTGACGGCGCCCATGACCAATAGAATCCGCTACGACCCGATCCGCGATTTCGCGCCCATCATCAATGTGGGCGGCAATCCCTTCATCCTGGCGGCGAGCGCCCGCCATGGCTTCAAGACGCTGGCCGACCTGGTGGACTACGGCCGGGCCAATCCCGGCGCGCTGAACGTGGGCCACGCCGGCACGGGCGGACTGACCCACCTGTCGGCGCTGCTGTTCCTGACCCGCGCCAACGTGCAGGCGACGATGGTGCCGTACCGCGGCGGCGCGCAAGCGCTGTCGGACGTGCTGGCCGGGCAGATCGACCTGTACAGCGCCAGCGTCTCCGAGGTAATCCCCTACACGACCACCGGCAAGTTATCGCTGCTGGCGGTGTCCAACGCCACACGGCTGGCCCAGCTGCCGGCCCTGCCGACCATCGCCGAAACCTATCCGGGGTATGCCGTAGAAACCTGGAATGGCCTGGTCGGCCCCGCCGGCATGCCCGAGGCTGTCCTGGCCCGACTGGCCGACGAAGGCCGCGACATCGTCGCGGATCCGGCGTTCCGGGCGCGGCTGGAAGAACTCGGCATCACGCCCTATGGCGAACCGCCCAGCGCCTTCGGCGCGCGCATCAAGGCTGAGCGGAACCTGTGGCAACCGCTGCTTGCGGCGGCGGGCATAGAGCCTCAATAGCGCGCTCGATCGCCGCGTCGCTCCCATGCGGCGCGGCATCGCGCAGGCAGGCGATGAAAGTCCGGCACGCGGCGCTGGGCTCGCGATGCAGGCGCAGCGTATAGCCAACCGTGCCGAACGCGCCCATTTCGGGCAGGTCCAGGATGCGAAGCAGGCCCGCGTCCGAGAACTGCCGGGCGGCCGTGCGAGGCATCAGCGCCACATACGGGGCGCGCAGCAACAGACCAATGTTGGTCAGGATCGACAGCGATTCGACGATGTCCGTGGGCAACGGCAGGCCGGCCGCGCGAAACAGGTGCTCGGCCGCCAAGCGCGCCGGCGAGTCCGGCGTGGGCAGGATCCACGACGCGCCGGTCAGTTGGGCCAGGTGGGTGACGCGGTCCGCCCCCATTCGGTAGCCCTTGCCGACGACCACGCACAGCGCTTCGTCAAAGAGCGCATGGTGGCTCAGCGCATGCATGTTGGCCAGGGGTAGCTCGGGCTCGGGCAGGCGTCCGACAACGATATCCAGTTCGCCCGCGGCCAGCGCCGCGAACAGATGCGTGGTGGCGCCTTCGCGCACGCTGACCAACACCCCCGGCAGGCGCGCCTTCAGCAGGGTGATCGCATTGGGCAACAGGCGGGTCGAAGCGGAAATCAAGGTGCCGACCGTCACACGGCCTGCTGCCCCCAGGCGGAGCTCATTCAGCTCATCGGTCATGCCGCGTAGTTCCGCCATCAGCAGTTTGACGCGACGGCCCAGCAACACCCCCAATTCGGTCGGCGCCACGCCGCGGTTGGAGCGCTCGAACAGCTTGCCGTCGACACAGGCCTCGAGTTCCTGGATGACCTTGGTCACCGCCGGTTGCGACAAGCGCAACTCATGCGCCGCGCCGATCACGGAACCGGTCTCGAGCACCCGCCCGAAGATCATCAGTTGATTCAGCTTCAGGCGGCGGATCAACGACACACCACTCAAGGGAAGCGCTTGCGCCTTGTTCATGTCTGGCTCCGATTGCGCCGGTTCCCGGGGACGGCGTCCGGGCCGCACGCGGCGGCATCCATACGCTTGTCCATATCCATTTGGCCAAGATTGCGTACACCCGCAACCGCTTTCGCTATAACAAAATCATCTTCAACTATAAGCAGAGAGAAATATAAACCCGGATGGCCAATACGTATACTTTTAACAAATAAAGTACACAAACAATTGACTTGTACCGAAAACCAGACCCGCCCCGCGGGCGGGAGCGGTCGTCATGGAGGGGAGGCCAAATGGAAAAACTATCGGCGCTGGCGGCCGTCGCTGCCCTATGCGTGTGTTCCCCGGCTCAAGCCCAGACACGCGTCTGGCTGTCCGGTTATGTCGACATGAGCATCAAGCACCTGCGGTCGTCGGGTCCAGGCTCGACCACGCGCATGTCCAGCGGCGGTCTGAACAATTCGCGCTTCAATCTCAGCGGCGTCGAAGAGCTGGGCGACGGCAACAAAGCCATTTTCACGATCGAACCCACGTTCTCGGCCAACAACGGCCAGCAGGCCGCGCAATTCCGTCAATCGTTCGTGGGGCTCAAGGGCGCCTGGGGCGAGTTGACGCTGGGCCGGCAGTTCACGCCCTCATACTGGATCGCCGGCTATGCCGACCCGACCTGGGCCGCCGAATTCAGCATGGTCAACAACATGCAGTTCTTCTATGCGCCCTATCGGACGGACGGCGCGGTGCAATATAAGACGCCCGCGTTCCACGGCCTCTCGGGCCGCTTCATGATGAGCAACGGCGAAGGCGACAGCTCGAAGGCGGGACGTTTCATCAGCACCGCGCTGGAGTACCGCGAAGGCCCGTTGTTCCTGGGCCTGGCCAGCGAGCAACAACACACGAAGGACATTTTCGGCCCAACCCGGGTGCACTCCTCCCGAGACAATTACCTGTCCGCGGTCTATCGCATCGGCGCCGTGGAACCCACGTTCATCTTCCATTCCTATAACGGTTACTACGCATATCCGCCCTATATCGCGTTCAACGCCCGGGGTTGGGACGTACAGCTCGGCGCGCGTTGGAAAATCGATGGCCGCAACCGCCTCTACGCCAGCGTGGTCCGCCGTCACGACGACGAAAACAAGCGCCTGTCCAGCGCCACCGGCTTCGTCGTGGGCTTTATCCACGGCTTGTCCAAGCGCACCGACCTGTACGCCAGCGTCGCCCGTGTACAGCACGACCGCGCCGCGCCCGTGCCGTATCCCGTGACATTCCAGAACTATCCGAACGCTGGCCAGAACCCGACCGGCTACCAGATCGGCATCCGCCACGCCTTCTGAATAGCCGCCATTGGCGAATCCGGCACACGCCCCCACTGCCCCCACAAGGAGACGACATGTCCACCCATCGATCCCTCGGGTCCGCGAGTCTCGCGGGTCCGGCCCTCGCTTGCCTGCTGCTCGCCAACGCCACGCCGCCGGCATCCGCGCAGCCCGCGCCCCAAAAGCAGGTCGCGCCCGCCGCCAGCTCCAGCGCCACCCCGGGCACCCCCAACGTGCAGGATCCCTACCTGGCGCAGTGGCTACGCGTGACGCCTGACCGCCGGCCCGCGCCGCTCCAGCCCGGCGTGGATTACGGCATGGACCCGGCGACCGGCCAGTTCATCTGGCCCAAGGCCACGCCAGAAGTCCATAAGGGCCAGAAATTCCCCGGTGAAATGACGACCTGGGACAAGCAGAGCTACGCTAAGAACGTCAAGGTGCTGGCCTTCTATCCCGGCGTGGGCTCGCCCTTCCACGCCTGGAACAATATTGCCGACTTCGAGGGCCGCCGCTACCTGTACGTGCATGATCGCGACTATCTGCGCATCCTGGACGTGACCGACCCCGCCAAGGGCAAGATCGTGTATTCGAAGGGCGGCGTCTGGGGGCCGAAGGGTTCGAGCGAAAAGTACGATCCGGCCAACGCGCAGGACTATCTGGGCGGCGCCACCATCGCCTGGAGCAAAAAGCTGGGCAAGCCCGTGCTGGTTGCGTCATTCGAGATCGGCCGCTACGGCTTGCTGAACGAAAAGCTGGAGCAGCCCGACAAGGTCGCCGCGCAACGCAAGTACAACTCGCTCAAGGGATTCAAGGTCTTTGCCATGGACGGCCCCCTGCCCAGCCAATGGCGCCTGCTCGCGACCCGCACGACGGACTACCAACACCCGGACGCCCCCATCGGCCAGCAGCGCGGATCCGGCTCACTGGATTCGCCCGAGTATTACGGCGGCAAATACATGATCCTGTCCGCCGCGCCGGACGACAGCTATGGCCTGACCGAATACCCGAACTACCTGTATTCCCCGGGCTACCAGGTCTGGGACATGACCGACCCCGCGGACCCCAAGTTCGTCTCGCAGATCGCCGTGCCGGGTCAGATCCTGGGCGACAAGGAACACGAAGAGACCTATCTGATGAATCCTCGGGCCGGTAATCGCACGTCTTGGATGGGCGCTCGCAATCCCATCTTCCTGCCGCAATCCCTGGAAAGCGGCGGCAAGCTCGGCTTTGGCGCAATGGGCGGGCTGGGCGTGTACGCATTCGACCTGTCCGACCCGGCCAAGCCAAAGATGCTGAGCGGCGTGAACACGCCACCCAGTTTCGCCGGCACCGAGTTCGACAACGCCGATGTCAGCCAATACGCGCGCACCGGCTATGTGTTCGCCAACGGCTATCCGATGAACCGTGATTGCTATGAACCCTACAAGGACATTTTCGTCATTGATGCCCGCGACCCCTCGCACCTGAAGGTCGCCGCCAAGATGCCGCAACCGGAAGTGCCGCCGGGCGCGCCATTCACCAGCTTCTGCCAGCGAGGCGGCAACTTCGGCCCGAAGCGCGCCAACGCCATCGGCCAGCCGGGCCAATGGCGCCAGGGAATCGTGCCCTATTCGTTCTACAACGCGGGCGTGCAGATATTCAATGTGGCAGATCCCGCCAAGCCCACCATCGCCGGCTACTTCGTGCCCGCGCTGGCCGACGAATCCGAGCTGCCCGTCTATACCCTGGGCAAGGGCGTGTTCTCGATCTACACCGAGTATGACCGCAACATCATCTGGGCCTTCACCGAAAACGGCGCTTACGCCTTGTCCACGCCCCTGCTGGGCGAGCCCAGGCTGGGGATGGCGGAGCAGCCCTGGCCGGCGCGCTGAGGGGCGTCATGGCCGGTGGCATCCACGGGCCGTGACGCCTCGCGCGGCATTGCCGGGGTCGCCACTTGCGCTATAGAATGAGGATTATTCTCATTTTCAGCGCAAGGCCCTCGGCGCCGCCGCGCCGGAGGCCTCCCCCATGTCGGTCCAAGAATCCGCCCTGCCGCGCCAGGGCATCGAAGGCCTGTATGCCGAACATCACGGCTGGCTGCGCGGCTGGTTGCGCGGCCGGCTGGGCAATGCCTTCGACGCCGCCGACCTGGCGCACGACACCTACCTTCGCATCCTGAGCAGCGGCCGCATGCCCGAGCCGCAGCAATCGCGCCAGCACCTGGCGCAGATCGCCAAGGGACTGGTGATCGACCTGTACCGCCGCCGCCAGATCGAGGCCGCCTACCTGGACGCGCTGGCCCGGCTGCCGCAGCCGCTGGCGCCGTCCGCCGAGGACTGCGCGGCGGCGGTGCAGGCCCTGGTCGATATCGACGCCGTGCTGAACGGCCTGCCGCCCAAGGCGCGCGAAGCCCTGTTGCTGCGCAAGCTGGACGGCATGAGCTACCGCGACATCGCCACGCGCCTGCGCGTCTCGGTCTCGTCGGTGGAAAAGTACGTGGCGACCGCCCTGCTGGCCTGCTGCCAGGCCCGGCTGGCGCTGCCCCGCGACTAGCCCGCCATGCCATCCTCCCCCACCGATCCCGCCATCGCCCGGCGCGCCGCCGAATGGATGGCCCGCCTGTGGTCGGACGACGCCAGCGAGCAGGACCGCGCCGACTGCGCGCGCTGGCGGGCGCAGCATCCCGATCACGAACGGGCCTGGCAGACCCTGTTGGCGTTCGAGGACAAGCTGGCGGGCGTGCAGCCGCAGGCGGGCGGTCATGCCTTGCGCCGCGCCGTATCCGGCACGGGACGGCGCCGCGCCATGCGCCTGCTGGGGCTGGGCGCGCTGCTGGCGGGCTCCGGCTACGCCCTGCGCGGCACCGACGCCTGGCGTGGCGCCACCGCCGACTACCACAGCGGCACCGGGGAAATCCGCGCGCTGACGCTACCCGACGGGACCCGCCTCACGCTGTCCATCGGCACGGCGATCGACCTGCGCTTTGACGCGAACGCGCGCCTGGTGGTGCTGCTGGCCGGTGAAATCCTGGTCGCCACCGCGCCCGATCCCGCCGCAACGCCGAGACCGTTCCGGGTGCGCGGCCGGCACGGCACCGTGCAGGCGCTGGGCACGCGCTTCACGGTCCGCGAAGACGACGAGAATGCGCGCGTGGCGGTGTTCGAGGGCGCGGTTGAAATCCGCCCCGCCGGCGCGCCCGACGCCGCCATCCGCCTGGATGCGGGCCAGGGCTCGCGTTTTTCCCGCTACCGGGCCGACCCGCCCACCCCGGTCAGCGAGGACGCGGCATCCTGGAGCCGAGGCGTGCTGGTGGCCGACGCCTGGCGGCTGGACGACTTCCTGGCCGAGCTGGGCCGCTACCGGCCCGGCCTGCTGCGCTGCGACCCCGCCGTCGCGGACCTGCGCGTGAGCGGCGTGTTTCCGCTGCACGACACCGACCGGGCGCTGCACAACCTGGAACGCGGCCTGCCGGTGGCCGTGGTGTATCGGACGCGCTACTGGGTGACGGTGCGGGCGGCGGACTGAACGCGGCGGTTACAAAATTTCCGGCGACCCGATTGAGGATTCGGACATCTCGTCCGGGATACAGGGACTTCCCTCCACTTCCCGCACGCAAGCAAGGCACGGAACCATGTCCCCGCTATCTCCTCCCGCCCTTTCCCCCCAGGCCGCCCGGATGCGCCGCAAGGCGCCGCTCTCCCAGGAGCTGGCGCGGGCCGCCGCCAGCCTGGCGCTGATCGCCGGCGCCGCGCTCGCCGCCGCGCCCACGGCGGTCCTCGCCCAGGCCACGGAAAGCCGGCGCGGCGTCGCGATCGCCGCCGGCCCGCTGAGCCAGGCGCTGAACGCCTACGCCAGCGCGGCCGGCGTCGAGCTGACCATGGACGCCAGCCTGCTGCAGGGCAAGCGCAGCGCCGGGCTATCCGGCAGCTACACCGTGGAGGAAGGCTTCGCCGAACTGCTGCGCGGCCAGGGACTGCGCGCCGCGCGCGAAGCGAACGGCAGCTACACGCTCAAGCCCGCGCCGCCGCAGGACGCCGCCTTGCTGGAGCCCGTAACCGTCACCGGCGCCCAGGCGGAAACCGCCGCCGGCCCGTTCCCCGGCTATGCGGCACGCCTTAGCGCCACCGGCACCAAGACCGACACCCCCCTCATCGAAACGCCGCAATCGATCACCGTGATCGGCGCGCAGGAAATCGAAACGCTGAAGTCCCAAAGCATGCAGGACGCGCTGGGCTATGTGGCCGGCGTGAGTCGCGCCGAGGGCATCGACCGGACGACGGACAGCCTGTTCCTGCGGGGGTTTCGCTCGAACCAGGGCAGCTACTACCGCGACGGCTCGCTTTACACCGTGAACATCTATAACGGCAGGCAGGAACCCTACGGCCTGGAACGGATCGAGTTCCTGAAGGGCGCCTCGTCCGTGCTGTATGGCGCGATGCCGCCGGGCGGTGTCATCAACACGGTCAGCAAGCGTCCGACCGTCGAGCCGCTGCGCGAGCTCAATGTGGAAGCGGGCAGCTTCCGTCGCCGGCAGGTGTCCGCCGACTTCGGCGGCGCGCTGGATCAGGATGGCACCTGGTCCTATCGCCTGACCGCGCTCAGGCGCGACAGCGATACCTTCGTCGACCATGTGCCCGACGACCGGACCTACGTCGCGCCGGCCATCAAGTGGCAGCCGAACGAGGCGACCTCGCTGACATTGCTGGCCGAATACCAGCAAGACCGGACGGTCTACGTCTATGGCCTGCCGGCGCAGGGCACGGTGCTGCCGAACCCCAACGGCCGCATCCCGCGCAACCGGTTCACCGGCGAACCCGGACTGGACGAGTTCAAGATGAAGCGCTATTCGGTCGGCTACCTGTTCGAACATGCGTTCACCAGCCAGTTGAAGCTGCGGCACAACCTGCGCTACATCAACGCGAAGAGCGACTATGGCTCCACCGATCTCTGGCAACTGATGCCGGACGGGCGGCGCACCGCGGACCGCGGTTTCTCCCCGCGCGTGGATCGCTCATCGGCCGTGTCCACCGACACGTCGCTGCAATACCAGACACGCACCGGCATCGTCGAACACACGCTGCTGGCCGGGCTGGACTATTCGACGCCCAAGCACGAAACCCGGCGCTATTTCCAGACGCTGGACAACCTGGATCTCTATGACCCGGTCTATGGCAGCCCGCTGGGACCGGTCACGCCCAACCTCAACTCATCGACAAAATCCGATACGAAGCGCCTGGGCATCTATCTCCAGGACCAGATGAAGATCGCCGACAAATGGGTCGTGCTGCTGGGCGGCCGCCAGGATTGGGTGCGCGCCAACGAGCACAACCTGTTCACCGGCGAGCAATACGCGCAAGACGAGAAGACCAAGGCCTTCACCGGCCGCGCCGGCCTGGTCTACCTGGCCGACAACGGCCTGGCGCCGTTCCTCAGCTACAGCCAGTCCTTCGAGCCGACCACCGGCCAGGACCGCCAGGGCAGCCGCTTCAAGCCCACCGAAGGCGAGCAATACGAAGCCGGCCTGCGCTACCAGCCGGCGGGCTCCGACACCATGCTGTCGGCCGCCGTGTACCAGCTGACGCGCAAGAACCTCACCGTGCCGGACCCCATGGACACGTCGTACCAGATCCAGGCAGGCAAGGCCCGTTCACGCGGGTTGGAGCTGGAAGCGCGCACCCGCATCGGCCGCAACGCCAACCTGATCGCCGCCTACGCCTACACCGACGCGCGCACGCTCAAGGCCAGCCCCTTGCAGCCCGACGCCGAAGGCCGGCGCCTGGATTCGGTGCCTTTCAATCAGTTCTCGATCTGGGGGGATTACGGGTTCGGCGATTTCGGCCTGCCGGGCCTGCGCGTCGGCGCCGGCCTGCGCTATGTGGGCAGCACACGCGGCATGGCGCATGGCACGGCGGTCGAGGTGCCGTCCTTCACGCTGCTCGACGCCATGGTCAGCTACACCACGGGACCGTGGCGCTTCGCGCTGAACGCCACCAACCTGGCCGACAAGACCTACATCGGCAGCTGCACCTACGGCTGCTTCTACGGCGAACCCCGCCGCATCATCGGCACCGCCACCTATCGCTGGTAGCGCACACGACGGCCCCGCAACGCCGGGGCCGCGTCAGGACGCCGGGCCGCGCGATTCCATCGCGGCCCGCCACAAGCCATTGACCAGGCGCGCGCGGTACACATTGCCCTGCGCGCTCAGGTTGCCTTCGTAATAGCTGCCCCGGAAACGGCAGTCGGATTCCGAGACGCAATCAATCAGGTCCAGGCCGAACAGCAGCGCCGGCTTGCCGCTGGCGCGGTCCACCACCCGTTCGCCATTCTTGCCGGCGTCGCAGGCCGAGGCGGGCTTGACCCGCGCGTCATCGCGCAGCGCCTCCAGCACGGACTTGGCCGGATCGCGCAGGTTCCAGCCTGCGCCGATGCCGATGCAGAAGGCGGCGGCTCCGCCCTGGATCGCCGAGCCGTTGTCCGCGAACATGGCCTGATAGACCGCCGCGCGGGCGCCGGCGGGGGCCGGGGCCGTCGGCGGCTTTTTCGCCATGGAGCTGGAGCAGCCGGCGAAGGCCAGCGCGGCCGCCAGGATGGCGCAGCGCCACGGCATGGAACGGTGTTGGAAACGCATAGATCTCTCCTTGTAGGGTCCGGGCCGTGGCCATGGACCACGGCCAGGCGGGCTTGCATGGACGCCGCGCGCGGCGGCGCGATCCACAGACGGCTGAGCTTACACAGTCGTTCGCCGGGCTCCAAGAATATTGACCCGCTTCGGCGCGGGCCTGCCGGGACGGCGCGCCCCGCTCCTGTCCTCCGACAAATCGTCCATGCAATGAACGCTTGAAAAAGCTGATTTGTCCACCTGCCGCCACTTTTAGTACTATCTTTGGAAGAAATTCTATATACGCACAAATGTTCGCATATAGAACAAAAGATTTTTCTGGCCGCGCGCACAGGAAGACGCCACGGAAGAGACAGTCCCAGGTTCCGCGCGCGTCCGCCTCGCCGCCGGTCGCCAGCAAGGCAGCGAACCATCATGAATACTCCCCTCAAGCATCTGGCCGTGGTCGGCGCGGGCGGCATGGGCAGCGGCATCGCCGCGCTGTTCGCCGCGCGCGGCGCGCCTGTCGTGCTGATCGACCCGGTGGACGGGGCGCTGGACCGGGCCCGCGCCAGCATCGCGCGCCAGCTCGGCGTGTACGCCGCCGGCGACGAGGCCGAGGCGATGGCGCGCATCCGCATGTCGCCCGACCTGGAAGCGGCCGCCGATTGCGATCTGGTGATCGAGGCGGTGCCGGAAAACCTGGAACTCAAGCGCGGCATTTTCGCGAAGCTGGACGCCATCTGCGCGCCCGGCGCGATCTTCGCCACCAATACCTCGGGCCTGTCGATCAACGCCCTGGCCAGCGCCGTGACGCGCCGCGAACGCTTCGTCGGCACGCACTTCTTCACGCCCGCCGACGTGATCCCGCTGGTGGAAGTGGTGCGCAACGACGACACCTCGGAAGCCACCGTCGCCGTCGTGATGGACGCGCTGCGCGCCGTCGGCAAGCGGCCCGTGCTGGTGCGCCGCGACATCCCCGGCTTCATCGCCAACCGCATCCAGCACGCGCTGGCGCGCGAAGCGATCTCGCTGCTGGAAAAGGGCGTGGCCAGCGCCGAGGACATCGACGAGGTGGTCAAGTGGAGCCTGGGCATCCGCCTGGCGCTGTCGGGTCCGCTGGAACAGCGCGATATGAACGGCATCGACGTGCACCACGCGATCGCCAGCTATCTGTACCAGGACCTGGAAAACCGCCAGGAGCCGTCCGAGCTGCTGCGCGGCAAGGTCGAGCGCGGCGAGCTGGGCGCCAAGAGCGGCCAGGGCTTCTATGCCTGGAGCCCCGAACGCCGCGAACGCGTGCTGCGCGAGAAGAGCGAGGCGCTGGCCGAACTGGCCGCCTGGCTGGAGCGCAAGGCTGGCGGCGGCTGACGGCCGCCGCGCGACACCGAATACCCAAACATAAGGCGCAGGGCACCGACCACTGCCGCCACCGGGCCACGAGCCCGACCACACAAAGAAGACCGCTGTTCCGTCGCCAGGCGCGTGCGCCCGGCGATGGAAACGGCACAGAACCACGCCCTACCCGGAGTTTGCTGGAGGCAACATGAATAAATTGGCGTCCTTTTTCACGGAGCTGATGCGCAAGTATCTGCCCGACCCCTTCGTCTTCGCGATCGCGCTGACGCTGCTCACCGTGCTGCTGGCCATCGGCGTCGAAGGCAAGAGCCTGACGGCCATGACCACGGCCTGGGGCAAGGGCTTCTGGAGCCTGCTGGCCTTCACCACGCAGATGGCCGTGATCCTGGCGATGGGCTATGTGCTGGCCACCGCGCCGCTGACCGACCGCCTGCTGGACCGCATCGTCAGCCACGTGCACCAGCCGCGCACCGCCATCATCGTCGCCACGCTGGTCGGCGGCATCGGCAGCTACCTGAACTGGGGCTTCGGCCTGGTGATCGGCGGCGTGGTCGCCAAGAAGCTGGCGCTGAAGGTCAAGGGCGTGCACTACCCGCTGATCATCGCGGCGGCCTATAGCGGCTTCACCATGTACGGCCTGGGCCTGTCGGCCAGCATCCCCGTGCTGGTCGCCACGCCGGGCCATCCGACGGCCGGCCAGATGGGCGTGATCCCGCTGACCGAGACCATCTTCTCGGTGCCCATGCTGATCACCAGCCTGGTCATCATCGTGACGCTGCCGCTGCTGAACGCCTGGCTGCATCCCAAGCTGGGCGACAAGGTCGTGGAAGTGGACCCCGCCATCGACCGCGACGCGACGCAGGCCGGCGGCGCCGACGACATGCTGGAAAAGAACACCATCGCCACCCGCCTGAACAACAGCCGCATCCTGAGCCTGCTGATCGGCCTCATGGGCGTGGGCTACGTGGTGCTGCACTTCACGGGCGGCGG
>MCND01000261.1_pt1 | contig 20227 bp, 15 predicted proteins | sample 778211 | NCBI WGS metagenome assembly MCND01 (sample SAMN04296812, study PRJNA304217) | bioreactor metagenome | isolation source: activated sludge enriched with benzalkonium chloride | place: Turkey: Istanbul urban wastewater treatment plant
GAAAGACGTGCAGGCGCAACGCGGCGCCGTCACCCTGGCCGACCACGGCGCGGGCAAGTCGTACCTGGGTTTCATCCTGTATGACCTGTTCTTCAAGGAACAGCCCGAAGAGCAAAAGCAAGGCTCGCACATCTACGGCATCGAAACCCGCGAAGAGCTGGTGAAGTCGTCGGAAGAACTGGCCCGGCGCCTGGGCTTTGACGGCATGTCCTTCCTGAACCTGTCGGTGGCGGAATCCATCACCTCCGACAAACTGCCCCCGTCCATCGACGTGGTCACCGCCCTGCACGCCTGCAACACCGCCACCGACGACGCGATCCGTTTCGCGCTGGAGAAAAAAGCCAGGTACATCGTGGTCGTGCCCTGCTGCCAGGCGGAAGTGGCGTCGGTATTGCGCAAGAACAAGGCCAAGGCATTGGCCGATCCGCTGGCGGAAATCTGGCGGCATCCGCTGCATACGCGGGAGTTCGGGAGCCAGATCACCAATGTGCTGCGCTGCTTGCAGCTGGAAGCGCACGGGTATCAGGTCAGCGTGACCGAGCTGGTCGGGTGGGAGCACTCGATGAAGAACGAGCTGATCATCGCGCAGTACAAGGATCTGCCGAGAAGGAAACCGGCGGAACGGCTGCGGGAGATGCTGGAGAGGATTGGGTTGCAGGAGTTGAAGGAGCGTTTTTTTCTGGCTGAGGGGTGAGGCTGGGGGGCTGTGATTGAATGGGTAAAGGACCGCTTGCGGTCCTTTTGTTTTTGGGGCGCGGGATTGCGCGGGGATCAGCACGGGGGCCGTCGCGTGCTCGATTTGGCACTCATCACGCTTGATTCCCGTGCCCGCTGGAGCCGATACTGGCTCCGCAGTCCCACAAGGATCGCCCAGGTTGACAGCTGGAAAAGACAGACGACATGGCCGCTGCAATGGCGGCATCTCTCTTCCTATTGCGTCAATACTGGAGCGACTGATGAACGATCACCCTTTGACTCTTGACCGCTGGGCCACGCCGGATGATCCGGAGCATGGCGTGGTTCGGCTTGCTGATCTTCGGAAGATCGAACGGACTTGCCAGGGAATATGGGCGATAAGCCGGATTGTTGGGAATAGTGCTAATGAGCCGGATAGCACTGGAACCCCGCCATTGGATCCGTGGATTGTGTCCAACCTGCTTGGCGGGATTGAGAGCCTTTGTGATTACGTTGGAGATGTTGTGGGGGCTACGCTTGATGAGCCGCTACCGGGGGCTCATTTCGCAATGGAGCAAAAGCCCATTCACTAACCGATCCATCCTGGTTGAGCCAGCACCACCTGATGCTGGCTCGATTGCTTATGGCATCAAAGAAAGCAAAGGCTGGCCGACATTGGCCCGATATAGGCGCGAATTTCTCTAATTTGGATCGGCACTACATTTTGGGGGGATTACCGCATGACGGTGTGCGAGATCCAGGGATTGCTGCTGGAGCAATATGCCACCGAGGTCTCACCGGAGTTCATCAGTTCAGTGACCGATGAGGTCATGGCCGAGGTCACTGCCTGGCAGTCTCGGCCTCTGGAACCGATGTACCCGGTCGTCTTCTTTGACGCGCTACGGGTCAAGATCCGCCAGGATGCGGTCGTACGCAACAAGGCCATCTACCTGGCGTTGGGTGTGCTGCCCGATGTTGGCCTTTGGATCGAGGGCACCGAAGGCGCCAAGTTCTGGATGAAGGTCTTCAATGATCTGAAGACCCGAGGCGTGGGCGATATCCTGATCGCCGTGACCGATGGCTTGAAGGGCATGCCCGAGGCCCTGGCCGCTGTCTTTCCCGCGACCACGCTGCAAACCTGCATCGTGCATCTGATACGCAACAGCCTGGATTACGCGACGTGGAAGGATCGCAAGGCGCTTGCCGCAGCCATTCGGCCGATCTATACCGCCACGAGCGCCGAGACAGCCGAGGCTGAGCTTGATGCCTTCTCCGAAAGCCCCTGGGGGCAGAAATTCCCGACGATCCGCGCCGCGTGGCGCAGCACCTGGGATCGCGTGATTCCCTTCTTCGCATTTCCGCCAGAGGTGCGCCGAGTGATTTATACGACCAACGCCATCGAAAGCATCAATGCCCAGTTGCGCAAGATCATCAAGACGCGAGGTCATTTCCCGTCCGACGACGCCGCGACAAAGCTGATCTGGCTGGCTCTGCGTAACATCACTGCTGAATGGGGACGGCCGGCTCGTGATTGGAAGCAGGCCATGAACCGATTCGCTATCCTCTATCAGGAACGGTTCATCAGGCCTCCTGTGTAATTCCTAAGCCCGCCTTGAACATGGAATTTCTGACACCCCCACCATGACAGCACCTCCCACGACAAACTAGTCAACACCGACTTCAGACGGTGACATTTGGGACGAGCTTCTTCACTCCGACGCCAGCAAGCAGTTTTTGGATAGGTTGTTAAAAGAGCTTAAAGAGGTTCAAGAAATTCTCCAGCCTCCAACACAGACACACTAAAGCACCTTCGGGTGCTTTTTTAATTCCCTAGTTCAAACATTAGACAAAACTGGGAAATTAACTTAATAGCTCAATTACTGAGCTGAATTAAACCAGCATGCAGCCTCAGAAGTGGAATTTGCCGTAATGCCTGTTAATTGCTTATTTTCAATGGAAAATTTGTAGGTTGACTGTCCATCAGTACTGACCTGATGAGAGCACTCACCTTGCCATGCTCCCTGATAGACTCGGATAGTTTTAAGCGTATGCGATCCAGAAGTAGCTGAAGTGGTAGCACTCTGGCCGTTTCTTATCTCTCCGAATGACTTTCCATCTATGAATAGTTGATGTGTAATTGCTGAGCCCTGCTCACCAGCAGGCCTGCTAACTACAATTTTTGCCCCACCTTCTGCATTAACTCGTTCATCAATTTTCTTGTCACCCCCATTGCCTTTTGAGGGATTTTCTTGTCTGCATACTTTACAAGCTATACCTGTAAGTGATTGGCGAGTAATTGGATTTTGCCCCCAAGCACTATCTGCCCCTTGATGTCCCTGAGACAGAATCGTGAAATAAGGCGTGCTATCAATATAATACTCGACCTTCGAGCACATAGGAGCCGAAGATTGGATTTTTAGATCCACAACATAAGATCCCTTTTCAGATTTCGTTGGAATGACAGAGATTGATGCCGAACAACTCCCGACAATCTCTTGGCAATTGCAATTATTGCCTTGGCCAAGAACTATGCCAGTGAAGCTCAGCATTGAAATAAACAACAGTGCCCTCATGAATTCCCCTTTGCATATTAATCTGCTTTCATTTTCGGATTCCGCGATACTCAGCCACATCTCCACTTACTTTATTTTTAATAAATTACTCTCGCATTGTAAATGAACTTCGACATATTATATGAAGAGTGTGGTTCTTGCGCAGCGCCACCGCAAAGTGAATCGCCCCGGTTATCGCGGAGGCTGTTTGGTTAAAGTAAAACGGCCTCGTCGGCGGTTGTGCCGAGTTGGTTGTAGTAGTTTGCCTCAGCTTCGGCGCGCGGCATATAACCGATGGATGAGTGCAGGCGCTTATGGTTGAACCAGGCGACCCATTCCAGCGTTGCCAGTTCAACAGATTCCCTGGTTTTCCAAGGTGCGCGGTGGTGAATCAGTTCAGCCTTGTACAAGCCGTTGATGGTCTCGTCCAAGGCGTTGTCGTAACTGTCACCACGGCTGCCGACGGACGGCTCAATGCCCGCTTCGGCCAGGCGTTCGCTATAGCGGATGCTGAGGTACTGCGATCCCCTATCGGAGTGATGGGTCAGAGAACCATCGTTGCCAGGCTGGCGGGCGTATAGGACCTGCTCCAGCGCATCAAGCACGAAATCCGTCGTCATGGATTTGCTCACGCGCCAGCCGACAATGCGCCGGGCGTAGACGTCGATGACGAAGGCCACGTACAGCCAGCCCTGCCAGGTCGTAGGTGAAGTCCGAGACCCATAACTGGTTCGGCCGCTCGGCCCGGAACTGCCGGTTGACCCGATCCATTGGACGGCTGGCCGCATCATCAGCGATGCTCGTTCGCAGCCGCTTGCCGCGCCGCACGCCTTGCAGGCCCTGAGCGCTCATCAGTCGTTCGACCGTACAACGGGCCACCATCACGCCTTCGCGGTTCAGCTGCCGACAAACCTTGTCGGCGCCGTAGACGCGATGGTTCTCTTGCCAGACTCGCTGGACGTGCGGCATGAGCTGTTCGTCACGCCGCACACGGTCGCTGCGCTGCGCCGGATCGCGCAGCCGCGCGGCATGGCGCCGATAGGCTGACGAGGCAACCTGCAACACCTTGCAGATCGGCTCGACCCCGTAAACCTCCCGGTGCCGGTCGATGTAGGTGTTTATGACTTCAGTTTGCGGTCGAGCTCCGCCTGCGCGAAAAAAGCGCTAGCGGTGCGCAGGATGTCGTTGGCGCGGCGCAGCTCTCGGTTCTCCCGCTCCAGTTCCTTGATCCGCTCGCGCTCGCTGGTGGTGACGCCTTCGCGCTGCCCGCTGTCGACCTCGTGGCGCTTGACCCAGGTCAGCAGTGTTTACGCCGAGCAGCCAATCTTGGGCGCAATGGACTCGACTGCCACCCACAGCGACGGGTACTCGCTGCGGGACTCCTGCACCAGACGCACGGCGCGCTCACGCACTTCCGGGGAAAACTTGTTCGCGTTGTTCTTGCTCATGGCTCGCAGTCTCTCAAGAGTGGGTGCCTCCGCAAAACCCGGGGCGATTCAGAACGCTCCGAAGATCCGCGTCATAGTCGGCATTCACGCCAGCCCTAGCCCCCCCAGGCAGCAATGACAACGCCAAAAAAAGACAGCAGTGTCAGATTGCCATCGCCCCCATGCCAAATTCAGTCCGACTGAGCCTTACTTTTCCCCCACCACCCCTCAAACTCCTCCCGCGCAATCTCACACTCCGCCAGCTCCGGATCCCACAAATCCTCCGGCGGATTGAAAAGCCAATCCTCCAGCCCACTGCATTCCGCCTCGCCACCCGCCGACACAACAACCTGCCGCGTGCGATACCCCTGCTCGTCGTACTCGAAGAAATAGGTTTCCTGTTCCTCGGGATAATCCTTCCTGATATAGACGCTGCCACGCCCAACCAGCGCCCCGAACTTCGGACTGGCCCGCTGAATCCGGCGCTGTTCCTCCAGATCATCGAGCCCCGCAGGCGCAGGATCGCCAATGCGAAGCGACGGAATATCCGCGAATCTCTCCGCCTCCCCTTCGGCCGGCTCAACAATCATGACTTCGGCATAGGTCTGGACAATCGCCTCTGCCGAGGGCGCCTCGATCCACCACCACAGGGAGCCCATGCCGTAGTCGTGGGTCACAAGGAATCTCTTCATTCTGCAAACTCATCCGGATAAGTGATCAGGTCGGCCGCGTCGGACACCCAGGCATCCTTGTCCTGCCGATAGGCAAACAGCCGCTGGCGCATCTCCGGAGTCCATCCGCAACGGGCCGACATTTCGCACAACATGCCCAGGCCGATGCGCCGCATGCGGGCGTTGCGCTCGGCGCCAAGCGATGCTTCAACCTGGACCAGCGCTTCCACGCGCGCGCCGGTCACCGTCTCGGAAAGCGCATCCAGGACGTCTCCAACGACGCCAGGGTGCATCAATTCCGCCGCATCGAACTGCCGCGCAATCGCCAGCGCGGCCTCCGGATTCAATACCGAAAACGCCAGCCGGAGCGCCAGTCCCGGATGCCAGCGCCTGGCCAGCAAGGCCTCGACCAGCAGGCTCGCCGACGCGCCCAGTTCCAGCAGGCCAGATCGCGTCTGCCGCCGGTACGAGTTCACGATGGCGGCCAATGACTGTGCCCGCGTCGCGGCCGCGAAACTGCTGGCCAGTTCACGCGGCTGGTTTCTTGCATGGATGCCCAGCAGCGCGCTGGCCGCGAGTTCAACTCGCGAGACATCGACGTCATCGAGCTGCGCGGCCAGCGCTTGATAGAGCGAGGGCTCGCCTTCGCCGGGCGGCATCGCGATCAGTCTTTCCAGGGTTTCCTTGCGGACTTGCGCATCGGCGTGTCCGAGCAGCAATGCCAGATGCCTGCTCAAGGCGCGCTGGCCGTCCGGGGAAAGTCCCGTCGGCGGAATGCGGATGGTCGCGCGCGCGAGCGCCGGCTGCTCGCTGCGCGCGGCGGCATGCAATCGCTGCCAGACTTCGGGATGTTCGAGGAAGTTCCAGTACGCCCGCATCAAGGCAATCGCCACGTCCGGATGCAGCTTGCCGTCGCCTTCGATGCGGGCCAGGAAGGCAAAGGCGTCGTCCGTCCGCAGATCGCCGGCGAGCCGGATGATCTCCTTGGCCACGGTGACCTTGCCTCGCGGCACGCGGGCGAGCAGGTCCAGCACCTGCGACGGGCGCAGGTTCATCAAGGATCGACGCAAGGCATAGATGGCGACGCGGGCCCGGTTGTCGTCCAGCGCCTGCATCAGCTCCGGCACGCCGCGTCCGGCGTCGGCGCGCCCGAGCGCCTCCAGCGTCTTGTCGCGCAGCCCCTGGTCAGGCGCGTCCAGGCGCGCAAGCTGGACCAGCGGCGCGAGATCGATGGACGGCATGGCCGCGTAGCGCTCGACGGACCCGTAGAGTTCCCAGGCATTGCGCTGGGTGCTGGCAAGGATCTTGACCAGTTCGTCGGCATAGCATTGCTGCTGCGCGGCCGTCCAGCGCGAGAAGCCGCTGTCGAAGGCGGGCAGGAACGCCGCCTTGCCGCTGGGAAAGCGCCCCTTGTAGACGCGCGCGCTCAGGAATGGCGTCAGCAGGTCCTGCCTGTGCAGATGCAGATGCCAGGACACCGCTGAAACCTGGATCCAGCTCGGATCGTCCCGCACCAGTCGGGGAATCAATTCGGCGGCCCGCTTGCGCAGTCCGAGCCGCGTCAGCGCCTCCAGCCCCGAGCGGGCCACGTTGCCGCGCTTGTCATGGGTCAGGTCGACGAGCAGGTCGATGAACAGATCCACGGCCTTCACGCGGCAGCCGAAGCCGAAGATCAGTTGCAGCGCGACCGGGGCGCGTTCCCGCCGGATCCACGTGTCGAGCAGGCTCATCAAGTGCGGGGCGATCCCGATCAGCTCGCCATCGCTCATGCGGGATTCCCAATGCCCGTAGCGCAGATTGCCCATGCTGCCCATGCGTTCCACCAGACGGGGCAGCGTCTCGGCCACAAAGGCCGCATGCGCGGCGATGATGGCCATCAACCACTGCGTGGCGGCCGCCATGGTCTGGTGCGAGCAGTCCCGGGCACGCAACGCGGCATCGATCAGCGCGGTAAAGCCGGGCAGATGCGCGGCTTCCCAGCGCGACGGCGGCAGCGCCGCCAGGGCCGTCAACATGGCCAGCCGCACGGGGTCCTGCTCGTTCTCACGCGCGCGGCAGAAATCCAGGATGGCGGGCAGGCTCGAGGCCTCGTACCGCCCCGCCCCGACCACCGCGGCCACGGCCTGCGCGCGCAGCTCGCCATCGGGTTGCGACAGAAAGGGCTGGGCCAGGGCCAGCGCCTCCTGGAACGGCAGGCAGGACAGATAAGGCAACCGCGCCATCGGCTCGGCTGCCAGCAGCCGCAGCGAGAACGCGTGGCGCGCTTCGGTCTGCCTGGCCGCGCTGGACAAGGCCTGCACGAAGGCGAGCGGCAGCGCCCCGCTGTGCTCGCGCCAGGCTTCGCCGCCCTGGCGGTAGAGGGCGTCACGCTGGCCGGCATCCAGGTGTGGAAAGACCTCATGCAGGTTGGGCAGCGCGTCGGCCGCCAACAATTCGCAAAGCGTGGACGCGTCCAGGCGCTTCAGGGTCTGCACCGTGAGCGCAATGCGCTGCCTGCCGCCCAGGCCCGCGATGATCGCGGCGATTTCCTTCGGAAACAGCGACCCGTAGCGCGCCAGCGGCAAGTCATGGACCGGCATCCGGGTGAACGCCACGCGCAGCAGGCTCAAGCCGGCATCCGGGTCACTGCGCAGCATGCGGTAGAGCGAGGCCCGGACGGCCAGGCGCAGGACGTAGGACGGATTGCCGGACTGCTCCAGCGCATGCGTCAGCCTGTCGCGCACGAATCGGGGCAGGCGTTGGGCCAGCGTCGCCCACTGCGGCGCTTCAAGCGCGGCCATCTGCTCGGCGTCCAGATGGCGCTCGATGAAGGCATCGGTCGTCCAGGAAAGCAGATGGCGACGCGCGGTCCCTTCGAGTGTCGGGTAGACGGCGTCATTCACCTGCCCGCGTCCGGACTGCCAAAGCCGGCAGGCCAGATCCACGCGGCATGGCTTCGTCAGGTCCGGCATCAGCCGGATCAATATCTCATCGGGCAAGGCCCGCGCGGCCAGTCGGGCGGCGCGCGATGCCAGCATGGGCGATGGATCGGCGAGCATCGTGACAATCAGATCCTCCGCGCAGGAACCGCTGGCCGACATCAGCGCCAACAGCCGCTCGTAATGGATCTCCGATTGCGCCAGGGATTTCAGGTCTTCGACAAGATGGGCATCCGCGAGGGAGGCACGACCGAGTTCGACCATGCACCGGTAGCGTTGATCATGGCTCAGGGAGGCGACGTCCGCGAGGATGCGCTGCACGGACGGGCGGTATTTTTTCAACGAGGGCGTCATGGTCGATGGTGGGTGAGGCTGCACTGGATGGGGCAAGGCGCGGGTCAAACCGCGCGGCCAAGGTGGTTCGACGAGAATAGCAAATCGCTTCGATCAAGCCGCGGGTCTGAATTCGCGGCATGCGCCTGCGGCATATTCGGCGTTTTCAAGGGGATGGCCGCTGGCCGCAGCACACCGGGAAGCCAGCGCCGGCATGACAGATTTACAAATGCCGATGACTGCAAACCATCTCCAGCCCGGCAAGTTTCCCGATCATCCTGGCCAGCCCCTGCGCACTCGCCTCATCCACTCCCTCCAGCCTCACCATCCGAAACCCCATCGCCAGGCTGAAATGCCAATCCAGCTCCAGGATCCGGTAATCCCTCCCAGCCTCCGCGCAGTGCCACCGCACGCCCGGATCCTCATACGCTGCTCCGATGAAATCGATATGCGAACCGAACGGCGGCAAGGACTCCAGCGGTTCATCCGAACCCGGCAAACTCGGCTCGCATAAATTCTCGCCCACCGCGACGCGGGGCGACGGTCCGTCATAGGCCAGCAGCATCAGCGGAATGCTCCGGGGATCCGCGTCATGGTCGGCGCGCACATCGGCGCTCAGATATTCCCTGGCCGCCGGTCCCAGGCAGTATTGCGGGCTATGCCAATCGCTGCCCTCGTCGTCGGCATACAGATCGCCCAGCGTGATGCCATGGCTGGCCAGCAGCGCCACGGTTTCTTCCAGGGTGTCGTTATGGCGGATGGGAATGTCCGGGGGCAGATAACCGGCGCGCGCATACAGGGCGATCACGTCGCCGGGCGTGCGCATGTGTTCGTCGTATTGGTATGAGCCTTCGTGCAGGCTGGCCAGGCCGAAGCTCAGGTTGATCAGGGCGCGGCGGGGAATGTCCTGGCCGCGCGGTTCAAGCACGTAGCCGCCTTCCAGCAATCTGGCTTCCAGCGCGCGCCAGTCGGGCGGCGGCAGATGCAGGTCGCGCGGAAACAGGAATTGGTGGTGTTCGGACATGGGTGGGACTCCTGCTGGAGCAGGGATCAGGGCAGGAAGCCATCGCCAGGATGTGCGCGATTATCCCGCCGTGATGATCGTGGGAAACGCTGGTGAGGTAAATCAGACAGCCCGCCGACGTGGAATCAGGCGGGCCGTGGTCGGACGAATGCCGCCGGTTATTGGGGCTAACCGGCTGCGTTGCGAGCAGCGATCAATTCGCCTTTTCGTCCTCGCCCTTATACCCGCTGATATACGCACGCCCCGAGCAGCGCACCGTGGCCACGCAGGTCAGGCCATTGCTCTTGGCGTTGCAGGTTGCGCGCGCTTCATTGCGGGCGGCGACGGGGTCGGTGTTGAGCGCCGTGAAACCGGTGCCGCGACCTTCGCTGCCCTTGCCCCAGGCCATGCCGACGCAGGTGTCGGTATAGGTGAGCACGGTGCGGCACCCCTTGCAGTCTTCCCATTTGAGCAGGGCGTCGACGGCCTGTTTCTCGGTGGGATAACCGTCGGCGTAGGTCAGCGCGCCGGTTTCCATTTCGGCGACCGAGCCCCAGTAGCCGCGCGAATCCAGTTTGGCGGACAGCGCTTCGAGCTGGGCGGGCGTGGCGGTGTAAGGGGCCTTCAGGTCGGCTTCGCTATAGCCGGGGCCGGCGCACAGCGGCATGGCGGCCAGTTTGCATTTGCCGTCGGCGCTGTCGTTGGTGCAGGTGCGGATGGCTTTCTTCGCGGCGATTTCGGCCGAGACGCTATTGCCCCAGAACAGATCGTTGCGCGAGTTGCGCGCCAGCGCGACGCAGCTGTCGGAGAAGGCGGTGACGCTCTTGCAGCCCTTGGCGCCTGCCTTATTGCATTTGGCCAGCGCGCCTTGCTTGGCTTCGCCGGCCGAGGTTTCCGGCATGACCCAATACAGCTTGGCCTGGGCTTCATCGGTGGCGACGGCGCCGTACAGCGCCTCGGCGTGGGCGGCGGGCGCGGCCAGCATGGACAGGGCGAGCGCGCCGGCGGTGGCGAAGGCGGCGCCGGAGGCGCGGAACAGGGCAAGCAGACGCGCGGGCATCATCGTTTTGCGGTATCCAGTAAGTAAGGTGCGGCGTGCTGGAAACAAGGCATTTTCGCGAGCGCGCGCAGGAATATGCACGAGCCACGAAACGCGCGAATGTTATCACGCAGGTGTTTGACTCCCGCACGCGGCGCGCGCTCGTTTGGAAACAGAACTTAACGAGTTTCACGGGTTATGCCATGCAATATGGCGCGGTCTTTCCGTTAACATGACGCACCTTCGGCGCGGGTTTTTCCCGCGCCTGTCGATCGCATTGGTAATAGGCCGGCGGCAGTACGCCAGCGGCAGCACGCCAGATATAGAGGGAGCACGTAGCGCATTATGAAGACATCGCGACTTCGTTCGATATGGCGGCCGGCGCAGGCCCTGCCGGTGGTGCTGGCGGCGGCCGCCCTGGCGGGCTGCGCGCCGATGCCGACGGGCGGCAGTTCGACGCTGCCCTCGATCTCGAACATGTTCTCGCAGGGGCTGTCGCTGTCGCCCAGCGTGAACGTGGCCAAGAATATGAAGGGCCGTCCGGTGGCCGACGCGATCACCGCGCTGGGCGAGCCGTCGACCAAGCGCGCGGTGGGCAACACGATGGAACTGGTCTGGTCCGATTACCAGACCGCGCCATATACCGAATGGGTGTCCACCGGCTCATCGCAGCAGGTGGTGGGCATGATTCCGGCCACGGCGACCACCGCGGCCACGCCGGTATTCCAGCAGAGCAATAGCGGGTATTACGGCAATCGCACCAAGGTGTATGAATGCAAGGTGGTGATGCGAATGCAGGACAGCATCATCATCGACAGCCAGGTGGACGGCAATGTCTGCCCTGAGTTCATCAATGCCTTGCGCAAATGGGCCGGCGAGCGCGAGGCCAGCAATTATCGCAAGTAGCCGCGCGGGATAATCAGGTGGGGATGCCGGATTATCCCCGGCGTCCATCCGCGCCCGTCTCGTTCCATGACCGATCTCTTTCCATCACGCGACACGCCGCTCGCGGATCCGCTTGCGGCCGCGTTTCCGGCGGAGATCCGCGAGGACGTGAGCGGCGTGAGCGCGCTGTCGCGCGGTTGGTCCAGGCTGATGCGGCCTGGACCCCGCCCTTCGTGGCGCAGCTTTGCGGCGAATACGTGATGCAGATCCTGGAGACGGCCGAGGCCCATCTGCCGACCTGAGCGCTGCCGGCGTCCCGCCTCAGAAGCGCCGATAGACGAAAGCCTCTCCCCCTATTCCCTGCCTGGCCCCGAACTGGCCTTGCGCGCTCAGGCGCAGCGACCAGGACGGCGATGGCTCCCAGCGCGCGCCCGCTTCCAGCACCGTCGCGCCGCCATTGGTGTCCGCGCCCTGCAAGGCCTTGCCATCGAGCCGCGCGCGCACCTCGGTCCTGGCGTCCTGCTCCCAGGCCGCGCCCGCATAGAGGCGCGTCTGGTCGCCGGCCGCGTAGACGTAGCGCGCGCCCAGGCGCGTGCGCAGCGCCTGCGTGGCGTCATAGCTGAGCTGGTCGCCCGCGTCGTTGCGCACGGAATCGCCGCCCAGCCGTTGCCACTGCAGGCGGGCATAGGCGTCGAGCTGGCCGCGCTCGCTCAACGGCATCACATGGCCCAGCATGGCGTGGGCCCCCCAATAGTTCGAACGACTGCGGTAGTTGGTGCTGCCGTCGATGTCGTCGGTATAGCTGCCGCGCATGCGTCCGCTGCGCAGCGAGGCCTCGGCATACGTGCCGCCCAGGAACCAGTAGCGCGCCAGGATGCCCACGCCGACGTTGTCGACGCGGCCCTTGCCCTCGGCCGACAGGCCGCCCGACGAAGCCTGGCCGCGATAGCGGGTGCGCCCGGCCTCGACCAGCGGCGCCACCACGTAGTCGCCAGCGGCGGTGGCGCCGCCCAGGGCGTAGCCGAACACGGCGTTGGCGCGGTCCAGCTTGAGGTTCTTGTCGGTGTAGCGGGTGTGGCCCAGGTCCGGACTGAAGAACAGGCCGCGCCGCTCGGGGCCGCGCAGGTCGGCGGCCGACAGCATGCCGCCGCTGTCGGCCAGCGCGCCGATGCCGGCGCCGATAGAGCGGGGGTAGAGTTTGTTGGCGGCCAGCGTCAGATTGGTGGAGGCCAACGTGGCGGTCAGCGCGGACGCGCTCTGCACATCGAACAGGTAGCGGTACGCGCCATACTCCAGGATGTGGGAGCCCGGGTTGGCGACCGTGCCGGTGGTGGCGCTGATGAGCGTGATGCGGTCGCCGGGCAGCAGGCGCTTGAGCGGGCCGGCGGCCTGCATGGCCACGGTGGCGCCCTGCGTGGCGATCGGCGCGCTGGCGCGCAGCATGGTGGTGCCGTTGACGGCGTCGGCGGGCAGCAGGAAGCTCAGCTGGCCTCCGTTGGCGGACAGGGCCGGGCCCTGATAGGCGGCATTGGGCCCGAGCACGGTGATGCCGCCCTGGAAGCCGAAGCCGCCGTTGCCGGCGATGGTCAGCGCGTTGCCGCCGCCGAACAGCAGTTGGCCCAGCTGCACGCCTTGGCCGGTGGCGGCGTTGTAGGGCTGGGTGTTGTCGAACGTCAGCTGGGTGCTGGTGTCGCGCAGATCCAGCGTGCCGATGCTGACGCGACTGGCGTCACTGAAGGTCGCTGCCGGGCTGCGCAGCACGCCGGCGGCAAAGACGGCCTGGCCATAGGGACTGCCGGCGATCGCGTTGCCGGGCAGCGCGGCCCCAGGCTCGCCGGCCACGACCAGTCCGTCCTGGTGACGGATGTAGAGCGTCCCCGCCACCGACAGCGTGGCGGATCCGGCGGCGGCGTAGGCGGGCGCATCGATGGCGGTCTCGCGGAACGCCAGCATGGCGGTCTCGCGAAACTGCAGCACGGCGGGTCGGGCAGCCACGTAATGGGTGCCCGCCAGCACGCTGACCGGACCATCGCTGGTCACGTTGGCGCTCGCCTGCAGGCTGCTGTTGCCCCCCTTGGCGACACCGTTGAACCTGATGTCCCGCCCAGGGCGTCCCACCTTGGCCGATCCCGCTTGCAGCGTGATGCCCTGGGCGACGCGCAGGTCGCCTTGCGCCACATACTGCACGGACTGGCCCGTGGCCTGCGCGGTATCCGAGGCGCTTCGGGTATTCATGATGTCCGCCGAGCCCGCCTGCAACGCCAGGCCGCCTCCGATGACGCTGTCTCCGGTGACGCGGATCCGCATCACGCCGGCATCCGATGCCCGGCCGTCGCCGACCGCGCGCGCGTCGCCCATGCGTATCACGTTGGCATCGGTGCCATGCAGGGTCGTGTCGCCGGCCACGGCCAGCTTGCCGCCCACGTCCAGCGTGACGGGACGCCACCGGGCCGAGGCCAGGACATCCTCGGACGATTGGTTTTCCGCCAGGGCCTGACCGCCGAACAATTCCAGGCGGCCCGCGACGGATGCGTCGCCGCCCACCGTCACCTGGATGGCCTCGCGCAGCGCCAGGGCCGCGCCCGAGCTAGACGACACCAGCATCGCGCCCACCGGGGTGGCGTCGATCACGAAATCCCCGCCCACGCTCAGATTCCGGCCCACTTCCAGGCTCGCCGCGCCTGCCCGCGCCGACGCGTAGGGCCCATCAAAGGAGAACGCCGAGACGAGAGCCGTCCGCACGACCAGGTCCGTACCCACCGCGAGACTGCCGCCGATTCGCGCGGTCGTCGCGCCGCCCGCGCCCCTTGCCGCGCCCCGATCGGGAACCTCGTAATCCTGGTAGTCGGAGAGCGCGGTCGCCTGGCCGCCCGACAACACCATCGAACCCGCCACGCTCATGTTCTGCGCGGCGGACAAGGCGGCGCTGCCTCCGGTGACGGTCTGGTCTTGCCTGGGCACGGCATAGGTGTTGTCGGTGTCCGCCACCACATCGCCGCCGCGCAATGTCACGTTGCCGGAAACGATCAGCTCGGCCGGCGCGTGATGGCTGGCATCGACGGGCAAGCCTTCCGTGCTGGCGCCCCCCTCCACCCTGACGGCATCCACCGTTTGCGCCGCCACGGGCAAGGCCGCGCCCAGCACGATGCCCAGGAACAAGGAACGGTACAGCGGGCTATGGACGGGTCTGACTGCCGGAACGCGTCGTTGCTGTTTGCGTGGAATGCGGAACTGAGAATGCATGCGGCCTCCGTGCTTGGGCGCCTGAACGAACAATTGAGGTTGCGAAGACCTCGCCGCGCCGGGCGGCACGGTCGGGTGACGCTGTGTGGACGCGTGCGTGCTTCGGTTCCACGCGTCAGCGCGGAATGTCCGGAACGGCGGAACGGGCCTGCGCCAGCAGATGCTCGACGATCAGGCCGAACCTCTCGGGCCTGCCCTGGAACAAGGCATCGGCGCCGCCATTGCCGAGAATCATCGCGGTCAGCGCCGCCCTGCCCCGCGCATCGTCGATCAGTCCGATCGCGGCCCGCTCGTATTGCCCGGCATCGGCCGCGATCAACCATTCCGGCAGCCGCAGCCGCCGGAACAGCGCGGCGTCCAGGCGTTCATGCACTTCGCGGCCCGTCATGCAGACCCCGGGCAGGCCCTGGCTGACGGTGTCGACGATGCCGTTGGTGTTGCCGTAAGGAAAGGGATCGAGGAACAGATCGCAGCCGCGCAGGCGCGCGAGATAGTCCTCGTAGGGCATGCTTTCGTGTACGTGGGCTTGCGGCACGGCGGCGGTCACCGTGCGCCGCAGGGCCGCGTGCGCCACGCCCCGGCAGTCGCCAACGAAGAAATGAAATTGCACGGCCCGGGAAGCGCGCTCGCCGATGCGCCGGCACATCGCCAGGAAGCGGGCGTTCAACTTCAGCGAGGTCGCGCAGACGGCGACGCGCAGCGGGCGTTCCGGGTCTGGATGCGGGCTCTCCACGCCGGGCGACGCGGGCCGGGCCTGGAAGCCGGGCGGCGGCACATGCACCACGCAGTCCCTGGGCAGCGTGACCACGCGCTCGCTGAAGCAAGAGGCATCGCCCAGCGTGTCTTCCTCGACCAGCATGGCGTCGATGCCTGGCGCGTGCGTGGTCGCGGGATGACCAGCGGCGGCGAGCTGCAACGGCGCCAGGCGCAGATTGCTCAGCGGAACCGCCAGCGGCGACAGGCCGATGCTTGGGTAATAGATGATGTCTGGCCGGAGTTCGCGCGCCAGCGCCACGGCCTGCGCCACCGCATCCGGCGGCGACAGGCTGTGGCAACGATCGAAAACCGTCCGCGCGACCGCATCGACGGCCCCGGACATCGCCACCCCGTGCAGCTCGAAGCGGGCGCGCGCCGCGCGCAAGGTCGACGAATGCGTGCGATACAGGGAATGCGGCGCCGAGAAGGCCTCCAGCACCACCAGCATCAAGGGTCGCGCCCGCCTTGGCGGATGGGCGCGCATGTCGTCGAGTCCGTCGGCCAGCAGCCGCTGTCGCAGCAGGCGGTTGATCTCGCGCTTGATGTCGTGCTTGTCCGCCGCCAGCGCATAACTGCAATGCATGTATGCGTCATGCAACACGGCTGTCGGCAGGCCGCGCAGGTCGGGAAGCTGCGCCAGTTTGCGAGGCAGCCAGCGCAGCATGGTCTCGCGGCGCGCGCAGGCCGAAGGCGTGACCATCTGGCGCGCGGCCAGCCGGGCGATGCACAGACCAACCGCCGCCCGCGCGTCATGCGCCCAGAGCGCGTCCAGCGGCACGTCCAGTTCGGAATCCGGCACGCACAACACGCAGTACTTGAGCAAGTCGCCCGGGCTCAACGCCAGTGCGCCGCCCTGCCCTGGCATCGCGCCGGCCAGCGCGGCGATCACGTGATCCGCATGCCCGAACGGCGTGGCGCCGAAGATGGCCGCCAGCCAGCGCTGCAGCGTCAGGAACTGCTCGAAGCCGTCGCGCGAGACCTGGAAGCCCGGGTCGGCGAACAGGGCGCCGATGGCCGCCGCCCAGCGGGCCAGGAAATGCGCCCGGGCGTCCTCGGACAGCCCGGCAGGCAGCGCCCCATGGCGCTCGTCCAGGCGGCGCAGGCCCAGCAGCAACAGCCGTCCGGCGGCCTCGTGCTGACGACGATGCACCAGCCACTCGAACTGGCTCAGGGAGAACGCGGGCGGGTCGCGCGGATCGGCGGGCATGGCATCCATCCGCGCTGAGTCGGCAATTGCCCTGAATGCGTTCCATCGCCCGCGCGGATCGCCGGCGCGCAACGCGCCGCTACCTGTATAAACTAAGCCTCTCGTTGCCAGATAAAGGAATCCCTTGTCGAACACCCCCGGAGCGCGCCGATTCATCGCGGCGACCGCAAGCGCCATCCGCACCCAGGGCCGCGCCATGCTGGCCGCCGCACCCTGGTCCCTGGCCGTCTTCACGCTGTCGCTGCCCTTCGCCCTGCTGACACCCAAGCCGTACCAGTTCCGCGACTGGCTGTTCGTTGCGCTCGCGCTGGTCAACCTGATCGCCTTCGCGCGCATGAGCTACGCCTGGCACCGGGTCGTCAATCACGCGGCCGACGATGGCGCGGCGCGCGGCAGCGCCGGCGAGGCCCGTCACCTGGTGCTGCTGGCCGCGCTGGCCATTGGCGTCACCTATCTGGCGCGCGTCTGCGGCGATCTGCCCTTCGTGCTGTACGCGCTGCTCGACGGCAAGACCGACACGGTTTTCTTCGCTTGCCTGACCGCGCTGATGGCGTTGATCTGGCTGCCGGTGCTGTACGCGCTGGCCGTGGCGGGACTGTCCCTGCCGCGCGTCGCGGTCACCGGCGAATATGGATTCCGCGACGCGCGCGCGGCGATGCGCTACCCGCGCTGGCCGCTGATGCTGGCGCTGCTGCTGTTGCTGGCGATCGGCAGCTTCGTCGCCATGGACCTGCAACCGCTGCTGTACTACCCCACCGGCGCGCGCATCGCCTATGGCGTGGTCGGCACGCTGCTGTGCGTGCTGATCACCTTCTTGCTGATGACCATGGTCGCGGTGGCTTACCGTGACAGGGCGGGCCAGCCATGACTTACCGTTCCGATTCCTCCTCGCCGTTTTCCCGGATCCTGGGTCCGCTGCGCGCCCGCCAGTGCGCCTGCCATAGCGCGCAGTGCCAGCGGCTGCACCAGCGCGTGACCGAGGACCTGTCGCGCCGCCATTTCCTGGGCGGCATGGCCGCCATGCTGGCGCCCTTCGCCCTGCCCTCGGCGGCGATGGCGGCGGCGACCGCGCTGGCCGATGACGCACGCCCGCTTCTGCTGACCAACCTGCGCCTGTTCGACGGCTCGGGCACGGCGGCGCGCGAGGGCGTGCAGGTGCTGGTCAAGGGCAAGCGCATCGCCGACCTGCTGCCGGCGTCCGCCACCGTGGCGGACGCGCGTGTACTGGACTGCCAAGGCAAGCTGCTGCTGCCGGGGCTGATCGACGTGCACTGGCACACGATGCTGGCGGCGATTCCGCAGATGACGGCCATGACGGCCGACCTGGGCTATCTGTACCTGGTGGCCGCCAAGGAAGCCCAGCGCACGCTGATGCGCGGCTTCACCTCGGTGCGCGACGCGGGCGGGCCGGCGTTCGCGCTCAAGCGCGCGATCGACGAGGGGCTGGTGGACGGCCCGCGCATCTATCCCAGCGGAGCGATGATCTCGCAGACGTCCGGGCACGGGGATTTCCGGCTGCGCAGCGATCTGCCGCGCGCCGACAACGCGCCGCTGAGCCTGGTGGAAAACACCGGCGTGGCCATGATCGCCGACGGCGAGGCCCAGGTGCTGCGCCGCGTGCGCGAACAACTGATGCTGGGCGCCAGCCAGATCAAGATGCTGGCGGGCGGCGGCGTGGCCTCGCTGTACGACCCGCTGGACAGCACCCAGTTCACCGAGCGCGAACTGCGCGCCGGCGTCGAGGCCGCCAGCGACTGGAACACTTATGTAATGACGCACGTCTACACGCCCAAGGGCATCCAGCGCGCGATCCACGCCGGCGTGAAGTGCATCGAGCACGGTCAGCTGGCCGACGAGGCCAGCGTGCGCCTGATGCGCGACCAGGACGTGTGGTGGAGCCTGCAGCCGTTCCTGCAGGACGAGGACAGCAACGCCTATCCCGACGCGGAGCGGCAGGCCAGCCAGAAGCAGGTGGCCGAGGGCACGGTCCAGGCCTATGCGCTGGCGCAGAAGCACGGCGTCAAGACGGGCTGGGGCACGGATATCCTGTTCAATCCCCGCAACACCGCGACGCAGGGCAGGCAGCTGGCCAAGCTGACGCGCTTCTACGATCCGCTGACGCTGCTGGGCCAGGCCACGGGCGTCAACGGCGAGCTGCTGGCGCTGTCGGGCGAGCGCAACCCCTACCCCGGCGCGCTGGGCCGGATCGCGCCGGGCGCCTGGGCCGATCTGCTGGTGGCCGACGGCGATCCCTCGGCCAATCTCGATTTCCTGGCGGATCCCGACAACAACCTGCGCCTGATCATGAAGGACGGCAAGGTCCACAAGAACACGCTGTGAGCGCCGCCTAGGGCTTGGGCTTGAAGATCAGCTTGATCGGGTTGTCGGGCTTGTAGTTGGCCGACTGCGGGCCGTATTCCGGATTGAACTGCGGATGCCAGGCGCGGACTTCGGTGGCGGAGATCCATTCGACCTGTAGCTGATCCTGCGGCCCGTAGGAGTCGAACTGGGCCACGGCCTGCAGCGATCCCTGGCATTTTTCGGTGGCGCCCTTGGGCAGCACCGAGACCTGCGTCTTCTCGGTCCAGGTCAGCGAGCCGGGCTGCGGGCAGAGGCGGACCTCGACGTGGTACTTGCCATCAGGCGACGGCAGGTCGGCGACGATCTTGTTGGGACCGCAGGCCGTCAGCAGGACGGCAGACAAGAGCGCGAGCGGAACGCATTTTTTCATCGAGAATCCTTCTGGCCTTGAGCGCGGCCGATCCGTGAAAATGTGGTCATGATACTTTGACCGCCAGTGCGGCCGGTCCCGGCTTGAATTGGCATCAAGGTATGACCAAAGGCGACCCGCGAAGCCGGCATCCCCGCCCTGCCGTTTGCCTCTTGCACTGCCCCCTCAACCGTCCAAGGAAATCCCGCATGTCGATAGCCCTCGCCGATCTGGAACAAGCCGTCATGGACCTGCTGCGCGCGCAGCCGGCCTTCGCGGGTTGGAAGAAAAAGGGCAAGCGTTGCCTGTGGCGGACCTGCGGCGAGGTGCAGCAAGGCGCGGAGCTGATCCGCTATCGCGGCTCCTTCGACAATGCACAGCACCTGTCCCTGGGCGTGTACGCGTCCTTTCCGTGCGAAAGGGAATGGCCGGTCTATGTGCCGGCCGAGATCTGGAACAAGGGGCGCCTGTACCGCCGCGCCTATCTGAAGCCGGGCGACGGGTTGATCGACGAACCCACGCTGGGCAGCGGCGCCGTGCTGACGATCCACAACGAACAGGAATTGGCCAACTGGCTGGCGGCCCTGCCGGCCGACATCGAGAACCACCTCGCCCCCTGGCTGGCGCGCTACCAGTCGCTGGAACAGGCCTGGTATGAATACCGCATTCCCAGCTGGCGCCTGGCAGCGGCCGGCATCAAGCCGGATGCGGATCAGACGAGCTGAACCTGCCGCGTATCACCATAAGCGCGACTCCTACCCCGCTCGTAGCAGGCCCGCCACGCGCGCATGAGCGCCGCCTCGTCCCC
>MCND01000262.1_pt1 | contig 20177 bp, 16 predicted proteins | sample 778211 | NCBI WGS metagenome assembly MCND01 (sample SAMN04296812, study PRJNA304217) | bioreactor metagenome | isolation source: activated sludge enriched with benzalkonium chloride | place: Turkey: Istanbul urban wastewater treatment plant
TGACGCGGGCTTCGTGGCCGTCGCGGCGGCGCAGCAGGTTGGCGCTTGCGAGAAAGGTCATGAGGAGGCTGCCTGGCTGTGGTGGCGCAGCCAGATTAGCGCAAGCCCATCCGCGCCGGACCGTCAAGCTCTGCAAAGTCCGGCCGGGCGTGGCGGCGACGCCACGCCCGCCTCGCCTTAGTGCATGGGCGGCGTGTCGCCGGCCGGCCGCGCCAGCTCATGGTTGCGCGTGCGCACCAGCGCGGCGCTGAGCAGCGCCGCGACGCCGGCGATGAGGGCGCCGGCCAGGAAGGTGGCCTGGTAGCCGCCGTTCAATGCGGCCTGCGGGGCGGCCCCGGCCGCCGCCAGCCCAGCGCTGCGCGCGGCGGCCAGGCTGGCCAGCGCCGCCAGTCCCAGCGCGCCGCCCATCATGAAGGCGGTGTTGACCAGGCCCGAGGCCAGGCCGGAGCGCGACGGCTCGACGTCGCTCATGGCGGCCAGCAGCATGGGATTGAAGGCCACGCCCGCGCCCAGCCCCAGCAGCACCATCGCAGGCAGCACGTCGAGCGTGAAGCTGCCGTCGATGGGCGCGCGCGCGAACAGCGCCAGCCCCAGGGCCGCCAGCGCCAGCCCCCAGGCCAGCGGCCCGCGGATGCCGAAGCGCATCACCAGCTTGGCCGACAGGCCCAGCGAGAACACCGCCATGATCAGGTTGCCGGGCAGGAAGGCCAAGCCCACCTGCATGGCGTCATAGCCCAGCACGCGCTGCATGTAGAGCGCCGACACGAAGAACCACGCGAACATCGCGGCGGCCCACAGCACCGCCACGACGTTGGCGGTGGCCAGGTTGCGCAGGCGGAACATGGACAGCGGCATCAGCGGGTCGGACGAGCGCGCCTCGATCGCCAGGAACAGCGCCATCAACAGCGCCGCCGCGCCCAGCAGCGACAGCGACTGCGCCGAGGTCCAGCCGGCCTCGTTGCCGTTGACCACCGCATAGACCGCCAGCAGCAGCGAGGCCGTCACGGTCAGCGCGCCGCCCGCGTCCAGCCGGGTGCCGGCCGGAGCGGGCCGGGACGCCGGCAGCAGCCGCAGGCACAGCGCGTAGACCAGCACGCCGATCGGGATGTTGACCAGGAAGATCCAGTGCCAGCTCAGCGCGCTGGTCAGGAGGCCGCCCAGCAGCACGCCGATGCTGCCGCCGCCGGCGCAGACGAAGCCGTACACGCCCATGGCGCGGGCGCGTTCGCCCGGCTCGGTGAAGAGGTTCATGATCAGCGACAGCGACACCGCCGAGACCACGGCGCCGCCCAGGCCTTGCGCGGCGCGCGCGACGATCAGCAGCGTTTGCCCCTGGGCCAGTCCACAGGCCAGCGACGCGGCGGTGAACAGCGTCAGGCCGGCCAGGAACATGCGGCGCGAGCCGTACAGGTCGCCCAGCCGTCCGCCCAGCAGCAGGAAGCCGCCGAAGGTCAGCATGTAGGCGTTGACCACCCAGACCAGCGCGGTCTCGGTGAATTGCAGGTCTTCGCGGATCGAGGGCAGGGCGACGTTGACGATGGTGGTGTCCAGGACGATCATCAACACGCCCAGGCAGAGCACCATCAGCGCCCACCATCGTTGCTTGCCATGCAGGTCATGCGTCATCGATTGTTGCTCCCGGGGGCCGAAGGACACCGGAAGCCGTCGCGCATGAGCCCCCTGCGTGCGCGATCGTCCAGGCGCGGCGCGCGGGCAAGGCGCGGTCCGCGGAATTTTCCGGAGCGCGATAGTAACGCCGGCGATGCCGGTAGTGGTGTCATTTCGAGACGATTTGTCCGGGAAATCTCTTATTGCCGCGCCGCCGCCGGCCTTTCTATCATGCGAGCCAAGGTCAGCTTCGACCGCGGCGCGCACGGCGCGCCGGCAGTGGCGGTACCCACGGCAATGATTGCCGCCTGAATTCACCTTCTGGCTATGAAAGCCCCCGATATGCACGCAACGCGTGGTCGGGGGCTTTTTGTTTTCGTCGTCGGATCGTGCGTCGCGTTCTGTTCCAGAAATGAAGGAGATGGCATGCAAGAGTCTTCCCCGCAGCATCCGCCCGCCGCCGATTTGCGGATCGCCTGCGTGCAGATGGCCCCGGCGATGGGCGAGGTCGCCGCCAACGTGGCGCGCGCCGGGGCGCTGGTCGAACAGGCCGCCGCCCAGGGCGCGCGGCTGGTGGTGCTGCCCGAGCTGGCCAATACCGGTTACATGTTCGAAAGCCGCGAGGAAGCCTACGCGCTGGCCGAGACAGTGCCGGACGGCCCCAGCGCGCGCGCCTGGATCGCGCTGGCGCAACGGCTGGGCATCCATCTGGTGGCCGGCATCGCCGAGCGCGACGGCGGCCGGCTCTACAACTCTGCGCTGGTCGCCGGCCCGCAAGGCTATCTGGGCACCTACCGCAAGCTGCACCTGTGGGGCGACGAGAACCTGTATTTCGAACCGGGCGACCTGGGCCTGCCGGTGTTCCACACCGAGTTCGGCCGGCTGGGCGTGGCCATCTGCTACGACGGCTGGTTCCCCGAGGTCTACCGGCTGCTGGCGATGCGCGGCGCGGACATCGTGGCCGTGCCCACCAACTGGGTGCCGATGCCGGGGCAGACGCCTGACGGCCCGGCGATGGCGCACGCGCTGGCGATCGCCGGCGCTCACAGCAACGGCCTGACCGTGGCCTGCGCCGACCGCGTGGGCATCGAGCGCGGCCAGCCCTTCGTCGGCCGCAGCCTGATCGTGGGCGCGCAGGGCTGGACGGTGGCGGGGCCGGCCAGCCACGACCGGGAAGAGATCCTGGTCGCGGCGGTGGACCTGAAGGCCGCGCGCCGCGCGCGCCAGCTCAACGCCTTCAACCACGTGCTGCGCGACCGGCGCCGCGACGTGTACGACGAAATGCTTGGCGCCGGCCCATCGCCGGCGGCGGACAGGACCGTGACCTGAATAGCGAATCCAGCAGCGAACCCGCAGCACATCCGAACGGCGGACCACCGCCGGCCCCCAAGGAGAAAACCATGAGCATTTCGCAACGTCGTCTTCCGTATTGCAACTTCCTGCTGCGCCTGTCGGTGGTCGCCCTGCTGGGCGCGTCCGCGTCCGCGCAGGCCGCCGAACCCTTGCGCATCGGCGTGCCGGTGGGCCTGTCCGGCGCCAATAGCGTGATCGCGCCGGCCGTGGTGCAGGCCTCGCAGCTGGCCGCCGACGAGATCAACGCCGCCGGCGGCATCCTGGGCCGCCAGGTGGTGCTGGAGATCGCCGACGACGCCTCGTCGGCGGTGGGCGCGCAAAAGGCCTACGACACGCTGGTGTTCCAGAAGAAAGTGGACGCCGTGATCGCCATGGAAACCAGCGCGGCGCGCAACGCCGCGCTGCCCATCATCAACCGGGGCAAGATCCCGTACATCTACAGCTCGTTCTACGAAGGCCGTTCCTGCAACCGCTGGATGCACGTCAACGGCTGGGTGCCGGAGCAGCAGGTCGCGCCCATCGTCGACCACTTCATGAAGGAGCGCGGCGTCAAGACCTTCTTCCTGGTCGGCAGCGACTACGCCTTTGGCCGGGGCATGCTCAAGTTCACCCGCGAGTACATCGAGAAGCAGGGTGGCAAGGTGGTGGGCGAGGAATACCTGCCCATGGACGGCACCGACTGGACGCCCATCGTCTCCAAGATCCGCTCGGCCCAGCCCGGCGCGCTGATCAGCTCCACCGCGGGCGGCAGTCCCAACGTGGGCCTGGCCAAGCAGATCCGCGCGGCCGGACTGTCCATGCCCTATGGCAACCTGGCCATCGACGAAGGCACGGCCAGGACCATGGGCGACACGGCGGCGGGCATGTACATGTCGGCGTCCTACCTGACCAGCATCGACAACGCGCAGAACCACAAATTCCTGGCCGCGCTGAAAGCCAAGTTCGGCGACCAGGCCAAGACCGCCAATGACCTGTCCGAGCCGCAGTACGAGGGGTTCTACCTGTACAAGGCTGCGGTGGAAAAGGCCGGCGGCATGGATGCGCAGAAGATCGTGGCGGCGCTGAGCCAGGTGTCCTTCGACGGTCCGCGCGGGGTGGTGAAGATGGACCGCCAGCGCCATGCCGCGCTGACCATGCGGCTGGGTCAGGTGCAGCAGGACGGGTCCATCAAGATCCTGCAGACCTTCGAGAACGTCGACCCTGGCGCCCAGTGTCCGGATCTTAAGTGAGGTGAGGCCCACCCCCGAAGCGCCACGCGCTCCCCCTCGAAAGGGGACGCCGCCACGGACCGGCGAAGCCGGCTCCGTGCGGCCCCGCCAGGCGTATTGCCGGGGCGCGGCAAACTGTGTTGGATGCGTGCCGCCCGCCAGTCGGGCGGCCGCCGGAGAAGACGATGGGATTGTTGCTGGACATCCTGAGCACCGCGGCCATGCTGTTCATCGTGACCGCCGGGCTGATGATCATTTTCGGGGTGATGAAGATCGTGAACTTCGCCCATGGCGCCATCATCACGCTGGGCAGCTACGCCAGCCTGGTGGTGACGCAGCTGGGGTTGAACCCCTGGCTGGCGCTGCCGGCCGCGCTGGCGGCGGGCGTGGCCACCGGATTGCTGGTCGAGCGGCTGATCGTGCAGCCGCTGTACAAACGGCCGCTGGACGCCATCCTGGCGACCTGGGGCCTGGGCATCGTGATCGGCCAGCTCATCACCATGGCCTTCGGCCGCGAGGTGCAGTTCGTCGATTCGCCGGTGCAGGGCGCGGCGAGCTTGCTGGGCACGGAGTACTCGGCCTACCGGCTGTTCCTGATCCCGGCGGCGTTGCTGCTGTACCTGCTGCTGACGCTGCTGCTGAACCGCACGCGCTTTGGCGTGCGCACGCGCGCCGTCATCATGAACGAGAACCTGGCGCGCGGGCTGGGCATCCAGGCCGAGCGCATCCGCCTGGCGACTTTCGGCCTGGGCGCGGGCCTGGGCGCGCTGGCCGGCGCGCTGATCACGCCGCTGTCCAGCGTCGATCCGAACATGGGCCTGCCCTGGCTGGTCAGCGCCTTCATGCTGGTGATGGTATCCGGCCATTCGATCGGTGCGCTGCTGCTGACCTGCCTGGTGTACGGCGCCTGCCAGGTGCTGGTGAGCGTGTACCTCAGCCCGATCCTGGGCGGCGTCACGATCGCCGTGCTGGCGGCGCTGACGCTGCGCATCCGTCCGCAGGGCTTTTCCCATGACTGACGCGGTAGTGGCGCGCGCCACGGAGAATTCATGATGACTGACACCTTGTTGGAACGCGAAGCGCCAGCGGGCCGCGCGCGCCGCAACGGCCGCGATCTGGGCGCGCTGGCGGCGCTATGCCTGGCACTGACCGTGGCCGGCCCCTGGCTGTTCGACACCTATCTGCTGAACGTGCTGATCAAGGCGCTGTTCTTCGCCATCGCCGCGGTGACGGTCGACCTGCTGTGGGGCTATACCGGCTACCTGACCTTCGGGCAGTCGGCGTTCTTCGGCGTGGGCGCCTATGCGGCCGGGCTGGCCTTCACGCATTTCGGCTTCTCGCCCGGAGTGGCGGCGCTGGCTGTGCTGGCGGCGGCGCTGGCCTCGGCGGCGCTGGCGCTGGTGACGGGCTGGCTGTCCTTCTACCGGGGAGCCTCGCCGTTCTTCGCCACGGTGATATCGCTGGTGCTGCCCATCGTGCTGACCCAGGTGGCGCTGTCCGGCGGGACCTATACCGGCTCGTCCTCGGGGCTGACCGGCTACGACAGCTTCGACCTGTCGCTGCAGGCCTGGTACGTGGTGGCGGCGGGCGCGCTGTCGGCGGTGGCGCTGCTGGCCTGGACGGTGACGCGCAGCGACGCCGGCCGCATCCTGGCGGCGCTGCGCGACAACGAATCGCGTTGCAGCTACCTGGGGCTGGACACGGCGCGCTGGCGTATCGCGCTGCTGGTCGCGTGCGGCGTGGTGGCGGCGCTGGCGGGCTTCGGCTACGGCGCCTTCAGCGGCGTGGTGGCGCCGGAGCTGACCGGCTTCGTGTTCGGCACCGAGCTGATCATCTGGGTGGCGCTGGGCGGGCGCGGCACGATCTGGGGGCCGGTGCTGGGCGCGATCCTGATCAACCTGGCGGCCTCGTACCTGAGCGGCTACATGCCCTTCGTGTGGCAGTTGCTGCTGGGCGTGACCTTCATCGTGGTCATCCTGCTGCTGCCGCGCGGGCTGCTGCCGCTGCTGCTGGGGCCGAAACGGCGCGCGGCCGCCGCGACCGCGCCGGCGCTGACCGCCAGGCCGCCGGCGCCGGAAGGCGCGGCGGGGTTGAGCCTGCGCGGCGTGGCCAAGCGCTTTGGCAGCCTGCAGGTGCTGGAAGGCATCGACCTGAAGGCCGGCGGCGGCGAGCTGCTGGGACTGATCGGCCCGAACGGCGCGGGCAAGACCACGCTGATGCGCTGCATCGCCGACGGCGCCGAGCGCTCGGCCGGCGAGATCGAGCTGTGCGGCCGGACCATACGGCGCGAGGGACCGGCGTTCTGCGTGCGCGCCGGGCTGGGCCGCAAGTTCCAGAACGCCAACATCTTCGACAGCATGACGGTGGCGGAAAGCCTGCGCATCGCCTCGGCCATCCGCGAGCGCCCGTCCTGGCTGCGGCGCGCGCCCGAGCTGCGGCTGCCGCCCTACGCGCTGGAAGTGCTGCGCATGACGGAACTGGATCAGTGCCTGGACCGCCCAGCGCGCGACCTGTCGCACGGCCAGCAGCAGGCGCTGGAACTGGCCATGGTGCTGGCGCTGGAGCCGCGCGTGGTGTTGCTGGACGAGCCCACGGCGGGCCTGAGCAAGGCCGAGCGCACCCGCATCGGCGAGGTGCTGTCTTCGCTGTCGCGGCGCTACGGGCTGTGTTGCCTGCTGGTCGAGCACGACCTGGATTTCGTGGCCGAGGTGGCCACGCGCATCGTGGTGCTGCACCAGGGGCGCATCGTGATGGACGGCAGTTTCCAGGAGGTGGTGGAGTCGGCGCTGGTGCGCGCCATCTACGCCGGCAGCGCGCAGGCGGTGGCAGAGGAGGCGCGGCAATGAACATGCAGGCGAATGGACAGGCGAAGGCGGACGGACGCGCCGGCGCGGGCGGGCAGGGCGGCCAGCCCGCCCTGGCCCTGGAGGGCGTGTCCAGCGGCTACAAGTCGGCGCTGGTGCTGCGCGACGTGTCGCTGGCGGTGGAGCCCGGGGCCTGCGTGGCGCTGCTGGGCAAGAACGGCATGGGCAAGAGCACGCTGCTCAAGACGGTGATGGGCTATCTGCCCAAGGCCGGCGGCCGGGTGCGGCTGGGCGGCGCGGACGCCACGCGCATGCGGCCGCAGGACGTGGCGCGCCATGGCGTGGCCTATGCCGCGCAGGAACAGGCGCTGTTCCCGGACCTGAGCATCCGCGACAACCTGCGGCTGGGCCTGCCGTCCGACCGGCTGTTCGACGAGCGCTTCGCCGACGTGGCGCAGCTGTTTCCGGTGTTCGCCAGCCGGCTGCGCCAGCATGCCGGCACCCTGTCGGGCGGCGAGCAGAAGATGCTGCTGGTGGCGCGCGGGCTGATGCAGCGGCCCGCCTTGCTGCTGCTGGACGAGATCACCGAAGGCCTGCAGCCCTCGGTGATCGACCGGCTGGCCGGCGCGCTGGCCTGGGAGCGCGAGCGGCGCGGCACCAGCATGTTCATCGTCGAGCAGAACGTGGCCTTCGCGCTCAAGGTGGCCGACCGCTACCTGATCCTGAAGCAGGGCGCCATCGTCGACCAGGGCGAGGCTGGCGCGGCCGGGGCCGCAGGCCATATCATTGATCACCTGAAGGTATGAACCCGCAGGCATGAACCCGGATCCCGACGCCATGACGCAGGCCAATGACGGCAACGCGCCGATACCGAATTCCGCAACGCCGCCGGCCCCGGCCGTGCCCGGCTGGCGCATCGGCGTGCTGTACTCGCGCAGCGGCGTCAGCGGCACCACCGAGTCGCAGCATTTCTTCGGCACGGTGCTGGCCGTGGAAGAGATCAATGCGCTGGGCGGCGTGCTGGGCCGGCCGCTGGAGCCGGTGGTCTACGACCCGCGTAGCGAGAGCGAGGAATACCGCCGGCTGGCCGGCCGGCTGCTGCTGGACGACGAGGTCAACGTGATCTTCGGCGGCTGCACCTCGCATTGCCGCAAGGCCATGCTGCCGGTGGTCGAGCGCAGCAACTCGCTGCTGTGGTACGCCTCGGTCTACGAAGGTTTCGAGTATTCGCCCAACGTCATCTACACGGGCGCCGCGCCCAACCAGGGCAGCATGCAGCTGGCGGCCTACCTGATCCGGCATTGCGGCTCGCGCATCTTCCTGGTGGGCGCCGACTACATCTATCCGCGCGAGACCAACCGCATCATGCGCGACACCGTCGAGCAGCACGGCGGCGAGATCCTCGACGAAACCTATCTGCGGCTGGGCTGCGACCAGGCCGACATCAACGAGGTTGTCGAGGACATCCGCCGCATCCAGCCGGACGTGGTGTTCTCGACGCTGATCGGCTCGGACGCCGAGCGCTTCTACCGCCGCTACCACGAGATGGGCCTGTCGGCCGCGCGCATGCCCATCGCCAGCCTGACCATGACCGAGGCCGAGGTGGCCCAGGTCGGCCCGGCCCTGTGCGCCGGCCACATCACCGCGGCCACGTATTTCAATTCGGTGGACACGCCGGCCAACGCGCATTTCCTGGCGCGCTGGCGGCAGCGCTTCGGCGAGCGCCCGGCCAGCGTCTACGCCGAGGCGTCGTACAGCCAGTTGCACCTGTACGCCCGCGCCTTGCAGCGCGCGGGCAGCCAGGACACGCGCAAGCTGGTGCAGGCGGTGCATCAGGTGGCCTTCGACGCGCCGGGCGGCCCGCTGGCGGTGCTGCCCGAGAACAACCATTGCGCGCTGACGCCGCGCATCGGCGTGTGCCGGCCGGACGGCGGCTTCGACGTAGTGTGGCAGAGCGACGCGGCGGTACGGCCGGACCCGTACATGACGTCGCTGGGCCTGGACGCCTTCTGGCTGGAATGAGATGAGGCCCACCCCCGAAGCGCTGCGCGCTCCCCCCTCCAGGGGGCGCCGCTACGGACCGGCGAAGCCGGCTCCGTGCGGCCCCGAAGGTGAGACGCTCCTTCCATGCGGTGAGGGTGGCGTGCTGGCGACTAAGAAATACTGACATGGACCATAGCCTACGCCGCCTCTACGAGGACCTGCGCAGCATCGCGGTGGCCGTGGTCTATCCGCCCGGCGAGGACCGCGACCTGCTGGTCGAGCAGCTCAAGCGCATCGGCTGCCGCATCCATCTGCACTGGCCGTTCCCGGACTGTCCGCCGGTGGGCGCCGACGTGGTGTTCTTCCTGGTGTCGCAGTGCGGGCAGAACAGCGCCGCCTGGTCGTCCAGCGAGGCTGACGCGACGTTGATCGCGCTGTCGGACTACGAGACGCCGACCACGCTCAAGCAGCTGCTCAAGACCAACGCCCACGGCGTGCTGACGCGGCCGTTCCGCTCGGCCGGCATCCTCAGCACGCTGGTGCTGGCGCGCTCGGCCAAGCTGTTCCAGAACCGCCAGCAGAACAAGATCGACAAGCTCGAGGGCACCATCAAGGCGCGCCGCGTGATCGAGAAGGCGATCCGCGCGCTGATGGACAACCAGCGGGTGGACGAGCGCGAGGCCTACGAGCACATGCGCTCGCGCGCCACCCGCCTGCGGGTCAGCGTGGCCGAGGTGGCCGCCATGATCGTCGAGGCCAGCGAGGCAATGGAAAAACTCGGCCTGGGCGGCGCGTCGGCGCGCGCACCGGGCACGGCAGAAAAAACCAAGGGAGACCCCACATGAAAGTCCTGATCGCGCGCATGAACCACGAGACCAACACGTTCTCGCCGGTGCCCACGCCGCTGTCCGCCTTCGGCAACGACGGCCCGACCTACGACGCCGCCGCCTACGAAGAGAACAAGGGCAAGCGCACCGCCATGTCCGCCTTCATCGACCTGGCCGAAGCGCACGGCGCCGGGCTGGTCACGCCGGTGTCGGCCACGGCCTACCCCAGCGGGCGGGTGGACGGCGCGGCCTACCAGGCGCTGTGCGACCGCATCGTCGCCGCCGCGCCCGGCTGCGACGCGCTGCTGCTGGATCTGCATGGCGCCATGGCGGTCGAGACCACCGACGACGGCGAGGGCGACCTGCTGGAACGGCTGCGCCGGGCCGCGCCGGGCGTGCCGGTGGCCGTGGCGCTGGACCTGCACGGCAACGTCACGCAGAAGATGGTGGACAACGCCGACGTCATCATCAGCTTCAAGACCTATCCCCACGTCGACATGTACGAGACCGGCGAGCACGCCGGCCGCATCCTGTTCGACTGGCTGGCGGGCGGACCGCGCCCGGCGCTGGCCTGGCGCCGCCTGCCGCTGATGACCCACACGCTGCGCAGCGCCACGGCCGAGGGCGCCATGCGCGAGGCGGTGCAGGCCGCCCGCCAGGCTGAGCAGGGCGCGGTGCTGGGCGTGTCGGTGCTGGCCGGCTTCGCGCTGGCCGACATCCCCGCGCCCTGCCTGAGCGTGGTGGCGGTGGGCGCGGGCGAGGCCGGACGCGCGGCCGCCGAACGCGCCGTGGCGGCGCTGGCCGACGCCATCTGGGCCAACCGCGACGGTTTCTACTACCGCAGCGAGCCGCTGGCCGACTCGCTGGCGCGCGCGGCCCGGCTGGCCGAAGGCGCGGACAAACCGGTGCTGCTGCTGGACCATGGCGACAACTGCATGTCGGGCGGCACCTGCGACACCATGGACGTGCTGATGGCGGCGCTGGACGCGGGGCTGACCGGCATCCAGGCCGGGCTGTATTGCGATCCCGAGGCCGTCGCGGCCATGGCGCGCGCGGGCCTGGGCGCCACGGTGGAGCTGCCGGTGGGCAACAAGCGGCCCATCGACGCCATCGGCCGCGCCGCCGCGCCGATGACGCTGCGCGGCGTGGTGCGCGCGTTGAGCAACGGCGAATACGTGATCACCGGCCCGACCTACACCGGGCAGACCGCCTGCATGGGCCCCAGCGCGGTGCTGGACCTGGGCGCGGCGCAGCTGGTGCTGACCAGCCGCACGCACGAGCCCTGGGACCTGGGCGTGTTCGAAAGCCTGGGCCTGGACCCGCGCGCCGCGCGCTTCGTCCTGGTCAAGTCGCGCATGTATTGCCGGCCGGTGTTCGTGCCCATCTCCGGCGCGCTGGTCGAGTGCGACAGCCCGGGCGTCACCAGCTCGGACTACGGCCTGTTCGCCTACCAGCGCCGCCAGCGGCCGCTGTATCCGCTGGAGCCGATGGCGCAGCAGGACTATCGCGCCCAGGCTTGAACGGCGGGCCGCTATCCTGTCCAATGGCGGCTTGCGGGCGCGGCGTCCGGCCGCGCCCCGATCGCCATACTGGGAGGAAGGGCCATGGCCACGGTGCGCTTGCTGTCGGACGAGGAAGTCCGCGCGATTCCCGAGGCGTGGGCGGTGTTCGAGGACATCCGCGCCACGCGCAAATCCGATTTCGTCAACAACTTCTGGCGCGCCCTGGCTAACGATCCGTCGCAGCTGCGGCGGGTCTGGGAACAGCTCAAACAGGTCATGATGGCGGACGGCGAGCTGTCGCCGCTGGTGCGCGAGCTGATCTACATCGCCGTGTCCACGGCCAATGGCTGCGGCTACTGCATCCATTCCCATACGGCGGCGGCCAGGGCCAAGGGCATGACCGACGGCCAGCACGCCGAGCTGCTGGCCGTGATCGGCATGGCGGCCCAGACCAATGCGCTGGTCACGTCCATGCAGGTGCCGGTGGACGAGGCTTTCCTGGTCAAATAGGCGGCGTCATGGCGCTGATCCCGTTGTTTCCGCTATCGCGCGCGCTGTTTCCGGGCGGCGTGCTGCACTTGCGCGTGTTCGAGGTGCGCTACCTGGACATGGTGCGCCGCTGCATCGCCGACGGCACCGGCTTTGGCGTGGTGGCGCTGCTGTCGGGCAACGAGGTCCGCAGCCCCGAGGGCCAGGAGACGCTGGCGCCGGTGGGCACGATGGCGCGCATCGAATCCTGGGACGCGCCGATGCCCGCGTTGCTGGCGCTGCGCTGCGTGGGCGCGGGCCGATTCCGGCTGCATGCCAGCCAGCTGGCAAAATACGGGCTTTGGATGGGCGAGGCCGAGGCCATCGCCGACGACGCGCCGGCCGAGGTGCCGGCGGACCTGCAGGATTGCGCCGACGCGCTGGGCAGGCTGATCGCGGGCTGGCAGCGCGAGGGCGTGCCGGCCGAGCACATGCCGCTGGCGCCGCCGTTCCGGCTGGACGACTGCGGCTGGGTGGCCGACCGCTGGTGCGAGCTGCTGCCGCTGCCGGCGGCCGAGCAGGCCCGGCTGCTGGCGCTGCCCGACCCCGTGGCGCGCCTGGCCGCCGTGCGGCAGGCGTTGCGGGACGCGAGCTGAAATTTTTCTTGGATGTTATGGAAATCAGAATTGACGAGGGCCTGCGGGCCTATATCGACCCCTTGACCGAAGACGAGTCCGCCGCGCTGGAACGCAGCCTGCTGGCCGAAGGCTGCCGCGACGCGCTGGTGCTGTGGGGCGACCTGCTGATCGACGGGCACAACCGCTACGCGCTGTGCAGGAAACACAATATTCCGTTCGAGACGCGCCAGAACACCAGCTTCAAGTCCATCGAGGACGTGTATCTCTGGATGATCGAGAACCACCTGGGCCGGCGCAGCGTGTCGGACTTCCAGCGCGGCGTGCTGGCGCTGCGCAAGCGCGAGATTCTGCAATCGCGCAGCACGCCGCCTTGGGACGAGGGCGTGCGGGCGGAAGGCGATGAGTCCGTGCCGACCGCCGCGAGCCATGCCGGCGGTGACGCCGAGGGTGACGGCGCGGGTCCCAAGCCCGTCGTGATGTCCCAGGCCCAGGGCCGCGCCGAGCTGTCGCGTCAGGCGCTGGCGCGCGCGGCGCGCATCAGTAGCAGCACGCTGGGCCAGATCGAGAAGATCCAGAAGGAAGCCGCGCCGGAACTGGTGCGGGCCGTCAAGGCCGGCGAGATCTCCATCAACGCGGCCGCCGCCGTCGCCTCGCTGCCGCAGGAACGCCAGGCGGCAGCCGCCACGGCCGGACGCAAGGAACTGCGCGAGGCCGCCCGCGAAGCCCGCCAGGCCAAGGCCCCGCCGCCACGCGAGGCCCCGCCCGAGGTGCCGGTGGAAGAGATCGAGGACCTGCCCGCCGAAGTCACGCGCCTGCGCGCGGTGCTGGCGCGGGTGACCGAGGAACGCGATCAGTTGAAGAAGAAGGTGGCGAACCTGACGGTGGCGCTGTCCGAGGCGCGCAAGGCGGGTGGTGGGGATGATTGAGGGCGGGGGATTCCGAGGGAAGGGTGGCCGCAGCGTGGGACCCTTTTTTTGACGGCCGAATAAATGCCAATGGAATCAATGGCTTGTAAATGGGCCTGGAATTTGGGTGTTTAATGCGTGGGGCGTTGTTTTTTCTTTGAAATCAAATGGCTGTGTGGATTTAGGCACAGTTCTCTGCCGAGTAGGCAGCTTAGAAAAACTGCTGGGCCAGCGTCGCGTCCTTCAGGTCGTTCTCTGCCGAGTAGGCAGCTTAGAAAAGGCCAATCAGGTACGCCGCGGCCAGGCCGCCGTTCTCTGCCGAGTAGGCAGCTTAGAAACTCAATGGCGCGCTCGTTCCGGCAGTACCTGAGTTCTCTGCCGAGTAGGCAGCTTAGAAAAGGGCAAAGCGCGAGCCAGCCGGCGGGTAGTAGTTCTCTGCCGAGTAGGCAGCTTAGAAAATTTCCCTGCTCCTTGCGATGCACCTCTACCGGTTCTCTGCCGAGTAGGCAGCTTAGAAATTCGCCCTGCTGGGCTGCACGGCGCACCCAGAGTTCTCTGCCGAGTAGGCAGCTTAGAAAAACACCAACCGAAGCTGCCGCAGCGGGAATCCGTTCTCTGCCGAGTAGGCAGCTTAGAAAGATAGAGTTGCCACGGGCCAGATAGTCCATGTGTTCTCTGCCGAGTAGGCAGCTTAGAAATAGCCAAGCAATGGCAACGCCGTTTCGACGAGGTTCTCTGCCGAGTAGGCAGCTTAGAAAAATTCCGGCTGGCGCAGGCCCGCCATGGCTGGGTTCTCTGCCGAGTAGGCAGCTTAGAAACAGCCGGGTCGCCGTGGCGCCCAAGCATGCACGTTCTCTGCCGAGTAGGCAGCTTAGAAATTGGCAGGCATAGCCGAAGCCGGCGGCGAATTGTCCTTCGCCGAACAGGCTGTTCAACCATGCCGAGTAACAGCTGTTCCCCGGCATGACCATCCCCGGCATCTCACCCGCAACGGATCGCCGTCATCACATCCTTGTCATCGACGATCAGGTTCAACCGGGTGTCGTTGTATTCCATCGTGACTAGCTGGCCGGGCCGCAGCATGCGGGCGGTCTGGCTGCCGCTGCGCGAGCGCAGGTCTTCCAGCACGGCAGGGGTGGCTTTCTTGCCGATCTCGGATTGCAGGGCGCTGGCGTCGCAGGTCTTGCCGGACGGGCCGCTGGCCATCGGGCTGTAGCTGGATCCTGACGAGGTTCCGCTGCTGGCGGCGGGCGCGCTGGAGCTGGTATCCGAGGACGGGCTGGACGGGGAGCGGGGCGCGCCGGTGTTGGCGCAGGCGCTCAGCGTGGCGGCCAGCAGGACGGGAATCAGCTTGCGGATCATAGAGGGCTCCTTGCTACTACATGAACTACGCGAAAATGCCGCGCGGACCGGGATGCATGTCGGGTCCGCGCGAGAAAACATGATAGACCAGACAGAGACGGGCCGCCTCAATGGAAGTTCCGGCTCTGCGTGCTCAGTCCGCCCAGCAGCTCGGACATATCCACCAGCCGCTGCGCGATCAGGTGGCGCACGCCGTCCACGTTCTGCCAGGCGCCATAGACGCCCAGCAGGCTGGAGCCGAGCAGCTCGCGGCGCTGGCGTTCGATCAGCTCGGTGCGGACCACCACGTTGACCGGGCCGGTCTCGTCCTCCAGCGTCACGAAGATCACGCCCTTGGCGGTCTGCGGCCGCTGCCGCACGGTGACGATGCCGCAGGCGCGCGCCACGCGTCGGTGCGGATAGGTGTTGAGCACGGCGGCGGGCTGGAAGTTGCGCGCGGCCAGTTGCGGGCGCAGCAGGGCCACCGGGTGGCTGCGCAGGGTCAGTCCGACGCTGCGGTAGTCGGCGGCCACCGATTGGCCTTCGTCCGGCGCGCTTAGCGCCGGGGCCTGGACGTCATGGATGGCGGCGTGCCTGAGCAGGTCGCGGCTGCTGGCGCTGGCGGCGGCTTCCCAGCTGGCCTGGCGGCGGTGGCCGGCCAGCGTGCGCAGCGCGTCGCCGGCGGCCAGCGCGTTCAGCTCGTGGCGCGTGAGCGCGGCGCGGCGCGCCAGGTCGCCGGTGTCGGCATAGGGCGCCTGCGCGCGCGCGGTCTCGATGCGCCGGGCCGCTTCCTCGCGCAGGCCCTGGACCAGGCTCAGGCCCAGGCGCACGGCGGGGCGCGGCTCGCCGGCGGGCGGTGCGTGGGGATGGGCCCGGCGCGGGGTGGCGAGGGCCTCGGGCGGTGGCGTTTCCAGCGCCGAGTCCCAGCCGCTGTGCACCACGTCGGGCGGCAGCACGCGCACGCCGTGGCGGCGAGCGTCCTGCACCAGCTGGGCCGGCGCGTAGAAGCCCATGGGCTGGGAGTTGAGCAGGGCGGCCAGGAAGGCCTCGGGCTCGTGGCGCTTGAGCCAGGAGCTGGCGTAGGCCAGCAGCGCGAAGCTGGCGGCGTGGCTTTCGGGAAAGCCGTATTCGCCGAAGCCCTCGATCTGGCGGAACAGCGCTTCGGCGAAGTCCAGCGTGTAGCCGTGAGCCAGCAGGCCGCCGACCAGCTTGACGCGGTATTTGTCGACGCCGCCCTTGCGCTTCCAGGCGGCCATGGAGCGGCGCAACTGGTCGGCGTCGCCGGGCGTGAAGCCGGCCGCCACCACGGCGATCTGCATGACCTGTTCCTGGAAGATCGGCACGCCCATGGTGCGCGAGAGCACGTCGCGCACCTTTTCGCTGGGATAGGTTTCGTCTTCCTTGCCCTGGCGTCGGCGCAGGTAGGGATGCACCATGCCGCCCTGGATCGGCCCCGGCCGCACGATGGCCACCTGCACCACCAGGTCGTAGTACTTGCGCGGCCGCAGCCTGGGCAGCATGCTCATCTGCGCGCGCGACTCGATCTGGAACACGCCGATGGTGTCGGCGTCGCAGATCATGTCGTAGGTCGGATCGTCGCCCGGAGGAATGTCCTGCAGCCGCAGCGGCGCGCCACGGCGCTGGCCGGCCAGCTCCAGCGTGCGGCGCAGCGCCGACAGCATGCCCAGCGCCAGCACGTCGACCTTCAGCAGCTTGAGCGCGTCCAGGTCGTCCTTGTCCCACTGCACCACGCTGCGGTCGGGCATGGCGGCGTTCTCGATCGGCACCAGGCGCGAGAGCTTGCCGCGCGAGATCACGAAGCCGCCCGGGTGCTGCGACAGGTGGCGCGGAAAGCCCATCAGCGTTTGCGCCAGCCAGGCCCATTGCCGCGCCACGCGCGAGTCCGGGTCCAGCCCGCAGGCGCCCAGCGTGCGCAGCATTTCCTTCTTGCCGTCCCACCACTGGTGCGCGCGCGCCACCGCGTCGATCACGCCGTTGTCCACGCCCAGCGCGCGGCCGGTGTCGCGCAGCACGCTGCGCGGCCGATAGGAGATGACCACCGCGGTCAGCGCGGCGCGGTCGCGGCCGTACTTGTCGTAGATGTACTGGATCACTTCCTCGCGGCGCTGGTGCTCGAAGTCCACGTCGATGTCGGGCGGTTCGTTGCGCTCCTTGCTGATGAAGCGCTCGAACAGCGCGTGGCCGCGTATCGGGTCGACCTCGGTGATGCCCAGGCAGTAGCAGACGGCCGAGTTGGCGGCCGAGCCCCGGCCCTGGCACAGGATGCCCTGGCCGCGCGCGAACTGGACGATGTCGTAGACGGTCAGGAAATACGCCTCGTATTGCAGGTCGCGGATCAGGCCCAGCTCTTTCTCGATCTGCGTGGCGATCGCCTCGGGCACGCCCTGCGGGAAGCGGCGCGCGGCGCCGGCCTGCGTCTCCTGGCGCAGGTAGGTGGCGGGCGTGTGGCCCGGCGGCACGATCTCGTCCGGATACTCGTAGCGCAGCTCGTCCAGCGAGAAGCCGCAGCGCCGCGCCACCGCCAGCGTCTGCGCCAGCGCCTCGGGCGGGTACAGGCTGGCCAGCCGCATGCGCGTGCGCAGGTGGCGCTCGGCGTTGCCGGCCAGCGCGTAGCCGCAGCGCGACACCGGCTGGTGGCTGCGGATGCCGGCCAGGGTGTCGTGCAGCGGCTGGCGCGAGCGCAGGTGCATCTGGACCTGGCCCAGCGCCACCAGCGGCAGCCCGGCTTCCTGCGCGGCCGCCACGGTGGCGTCGCGGTGCAGATCCTCGCGGGAACGGTGCAGCAGGGTCAGCCCGACCCAGGCGCGGCGCGGGAACACGCGCGCCAGCCAGCGCGCCTGCTCGGCGATGCGAGCGGCGTCGGCGCCGTACTCGGGCGTCAGGATGGCCAGGCATTCGGGCAGGCCGCGCAGGTGCGCGCAGCCGGGCGGCGGATCGGTGAAGTCCTCGGGCGCCAGCCGGTACTCGCCCTTGGGCGCGCGCGAGCGCGCCAGCGTGATCAGCTCGGACAGGTTGCCGTAGCCCTCGCGCGTCTGCGCCAGCAGGGTCAGGCCCAGCGGCGCGGCGTCGGGCGCGGCGCGCAGCTGGAAGCAGGCGCCGATGAGCAGCGGCAGGTTGAGCTTCTTGGCCTCCATGTGCGCGCGCACCACGCCGGCCAGGCTGCACTCGTCGGTGATGGCCAGGGCGGCGTAGCCCAGCTCGGCGGCGCGGGCGGCCAGCTCTTCCGGGTGCGAGGCGCCTTGCAGGAACGAGAAATTGCTCTGGCAGTGCAGCTCGGCGTAGCCGGGCAGCAGGGCCAGGAGTTCCGGGGCGTCGGCGGGATCTTCGGGCGGGCGCATGATGGCGTAACGGTGGGGCGGAGCCGCGGGCCGGCGTCAGGCGTACAGCCCGTGCAGGAACCAGCGCGCGTGCTCGGCGTCGCGCTCGCGGTAGATCCAGTAGCGCGCGGCGGCTTCGTCCTCGGCGACGAAGTAGTCGCGCACGGTCAGCTGCGGATCCCACCAGCCGCTCTCGATGCGCTCGGGGCCGCGCATCAGCCGCAGCGCCTGGCCCCGATACTGCGGGCGGTCGCCGGCCAGGCGCAGCGGCTGCGGCGGATCCAGCAGCCAGAAGGGACGGTCCAGCAGCGCCGGCAGCGGCTCGGCGCCGGCGGGCGCTTGCAGTGCGTCGCCCCAGGCATTGGCGGCCTCGGGCCTGTGATCGGCCTGGGGCCGGGCGCGGCGCACGCGTTCGCGGCCCAGTCGCGCGCTGAGCAGGTCCAGCAGCCGCGCCTGGTCCTCGGCGGTGCCGCCGGGTTCGGGAAACAGCGTGGCGCTGGCGGCGGGCTGGGCCACGGTCTCGGGCGCCAGCAGGGCCACGGCGATGACCGGGTCGGTCAGCGTCATGCGGCCCAGCTTCTCGCGCAGCAGGCCGAGGATCTGCGCCGGCTGCCAGGCTGGTTGCGACAGCGCCAGTTCCAGCTCGGTGGGCGGGCGCGCGCGGCGGCCGCGCTCGTGCTCCAGGCTGAGCGTGATCTTGCGCACCGCCAGCTGGCTCGCGGCCAGCCAGCCGCCCAGCTGTTCGGCCAGCCGGCGGGCCACGGCCAGCACCGCGTCGGTGTGCTCCAGGTATTCCATCAGCTCGATGCGGCGGGCGAAGCGCGCCGGCGGCTCGATCCAGCGTTGCGGCTCGGGCGCCAGACCATAGGCGGCGTCCAGCGCCGCCAGCAGTTCGGGCGCGCTGCGCCGCTGCAGGCCGGCGCGCGGCAGGGCGCGCAGGTCGCCCAGCGTGGCGCAGCCGATGTCCTGCAGCCAGTCCAGGCGCGGCCGCGCCGGGGGCAGCAGGGCCAGCGGCAGCGCGTCGAGCCTGCGAACGAGCGTGGGCAGGGTCAGCACCCGTCGGCAGGCGCGCCGTTCGCGGCGCTGCGCCAGCAGCCAGGCGCCGGCGGCGGTGGGCGCCATGCCCAGCGACACCCGCAAGTCCAGCGCCCGCAACGTGGCGGCGACCCGGCGCGCCAGCGCGCGCGGGCCACGGAAGAATTGCAGGCTGGCGCCCACGCCCAGCAGCACGGTGGCCTCGTCGGCCAGCGCGACCTCGGGCGTGTATTGCAGCAGGGCCAGCGCCGCGCCTTGCAGCGCGTCGACCTCGGCCTGCGGACTGCGCGGCAGCAGCTCGACCTGGGGCGCGATGGCGGCGGCGCCGGCGCGGCGCATGTCCAGCCGCACGCCCGCAAGGCGCGCGGCCGGGGTCAGGGCGATCACGCGCTCCTGCTCCAGCACGGCATAGGCCTGGGCGTCGTCAGGCCAGTGCGGGCGTATGGCGTCCAGCGGCAGGCAGCGCAGGCAGGCGGCGATCCAGAGGCGCATGGCGGGCGGGTGTTTCGAAGGCGCCGGGCTCCAGGCCCACGTGCAGCGGCGTATCGCAGGCAGGCCCCCGGCGCTTGAGGATATGGACGGACAGTCCGCCCGGCGCGGGCGCCAGCGCCAGCCGCAAGGGGGCGGGCGTGGCGTGGGCGGCGGCGGCGGACGGACGCAGGGCGACGAACAGCAGGTCGCTGGCCTGGGCCGCCAGATGCAGCCGGCGCAGCGATTCGGGGCGGACCTGGGGCAGCCAGCAGAGCAGGGCGCCGCAACTGCCGTTCCTGAGGATCTGCTCGGCGGCCCAGAGCGCGTCCGCCGGTTTTTCAGGGCAGACCCAGAGCAACTGCCGGGGATCCAGCCGCCAGCTCATCCAGCTGACGATATTGGGCGCGTGCGGCGGCTGCACCAGCGCGATCGGACGCCGTGTCTCCAGCTGGGACAGGGCCGGGCGCAGCAAGCGGATCTCGCCCACGCCGGGATGCGGAGACAGCAGCTCGACCAGGCTGCCCATCGGCCAACCGCCATCCGGCAGCTCGGCCGACAGCGCCGCATGCCCGGTCGGCAGGCAGCGCGCCGCCCCGCGCGCCAGCTGGGTGGCGCGCCACAAGGCGGGATGGATGCGTTCGGGGGACTGCATGGCGGGGTGGCCGAGGGGCGCGGCGGGTTGCTGTTTATTACTGT
>MCND01000263.1_pt1 | contig 19844 bp, 17 predicted proteins | sample 778211 | NCBI WGS metagenome assembly MCND01 (sample SAMN04296812, study PRJNA304217) | bioreactor metagenome | isolation source: activated sludge enriched with benzalkonium chloride | place: Turkey: Istanbul urban wastewater treatment plant
CCTGCACGGGCGCCAAGCTGGAAGACCTGCGCGCAGCCGCCAGCGTGTTGCGCGACCGCAGGCTGGCCGCCGGCATGCGCTTGATGGTGGCGCCGGCCAGCCAGCAGGACCAGCGCCAGGCCGAACAGGAAGGGGTGATGCAGGTGCTGCGCGATGCCGGTGCGGAGGTGCTGGCCACGTCCTGCGGCGCCTGTGCGGGCTACGGCGGGTCCATCCCCGACGGCGCCAGCGTCATCGCCACCACGGCGCGCAATTTCAAGGGGCGCATGGGCTCGGAGACGGCCCTGGTCTATCTGGCCTCGCCCTATACGGTGGCGGCATCGGCCGTCGCCGGCCGCATCGCCGACCCCAGGGAGTTCATGGCATGACCGCAGCATCTCTGAGGCACCGCGTCTGGCGCGTGGGCGCGGATATCGATACCGACGCGCTGGCGCCGGGCGCGTACATGAAATTCGGCATCGATGAGATCGCGCGCCACTGCCTGCAACGGGTGCGGCCGGATTTCGCCGCCAACGCGCGGCCGGGCGACGTGCTGGTCGCGGGTCCGAACTTCGGCATCGGTTCCTCGCGCGAACAGGCCGCGGCGGCGCTGGTGCGCCTGGGCATCGCCGCGGTGGTCGCGCCATCCTTCAACGGCCTGTATTTCCGCAACGCCTTCAACGTGGGCCTGCTGCTGCTGACCTGCGAGCGGGCCGAAACCTTGCAAGAGGGCGAGCGCATCGCCCTGGACCCGGCCGCCGGCCGCATCCGCCGCGCCGCGGGGGAACCCGCGGAACTGCATTGCGACACGGTGCCCGCCTTCCTGCTGGAAATGGTGCAGGCCGGCGGACTGCTGAATCTGCTGAAACAGCGCAAGACTCATTAGGAACCACATCATGCTTGATCCCGTCACACTCGCGGTCCTGAAGGGCCGCCTGGAACAGATCGCCGACGAGATGGACGCCACGCTGTACCGCAGCGCGTTCAATCCCATCATCGCCGAGGCCCACGACGCCTGCCACGGCATGTACGACGCGGCCACCGGCGCCACGCTGGTGCAGGGCAAGTCCGGCCTGCCGGTGTTCGTGGGCGCGATGGCCTTTGCCGTCAAGGCCGCGGCCAAGGCGGCCGCCGAGCGCGGCGGCATGGTCGACGGCGACGTCTGGCTGTTCAACGATCCCTACGAAGGCGGCACCCACGCCAACGACTTCAAGCTGGTGCGTCCGGTGTTCCGCGGCGGCAAGCTGTTCTGCTTCCTGGCGTCGGCGGCCCACTGGCACGACGTGGGCGGGGCGGTGCCGGGCAACTACAACCCCGCCGCCACCGAGTGCTGGCAGGAAGCCGTGCAGATTCCGCCGGTGCGCATCGTGCGCGCGGGTGTGCTGGACCTGGACGTGCTGGCCATCCTGAAGGCCAACACCCGCTTGCCCGACAGCCTGTGGGGCGACCTGAACGGGCAGCTGGCGGCGCTGGAGCTGGGCGCGGGCCGGCTGGACGGCCTGCTCGACGAATACGGCGACGCCACCGTGCTGGAATCGCTGGACACGCTGCGCGAACGGGCGCGGCGCTTGATGCGCGACCATATCTCGCGCCTGCCCGACGGTGAATATGCCTTCGAGGACATGCTGGACAACGACGGCGTGCGCGACCAGCCGCTGCGCATTGCGCTCAAGCTCAAGGTCCAGGGCGAGCGCCTGACGCTGGACTTCACCGGCACCTCGCCTGCCTGCGCCGGTCCGGTGAACATATCCCGCGCCACGGCGATCGCGGCCTGCTACGTGGCCCTGAAGCACCTGTTCCCGGACGTGCCGGCCAACGCCGGCGTGCTGGATGCGGTGGACGTGGTGCTGCCGGACGGCCTGGTGATCTCGGCGGACCGCCCGCGTCCGGTCGGCGGCTATACCGAAACCATTCTGCGCATGATCGACGTGATCTTCTGCGCCATGGCCCAGGCCGAGCCGGCGCGCGCGCTGGCGCAGGCCTATGGGACCATCAATGCCTTGTCGATCGCCGGCTACCGCAGCGATCCCGCCCGGCGCGGCCAGCGCTGGGTGATGTTCAGCTTCTTCGGCGGCGGCCACGGCGGCCATTCGGACGGCGACGGGCTCAGCCACGGCAACGCGCCCATCTCCACCGCCACCATTCCGCCGCTGGAAATCCTGGAGGCGGCCTATCCCGTGCGCTTCACGCAATGGGCGCTGCGTCCCGATTCGGCGGGCGACGGCGCGCACCGCGGCGGCCTGGGCGCCATCTATGAGATCGAATTGCTGGAGGATAGCGCCGAGGCCTTCATCTTCGGCGAGCGCGGCAAGAGCGCGCCCAAGGGCATCGCCGGCGGCGGGGAGGCGGCGCTGAACGTCTTCCGCTATCAGCAGGATGGCGACTGGCAGACCCCGCCCATGCGTTCGAAGATGCTGGGCATCCAGCTCAAGCGCGGCGACCGGGTGCGCCTGGAAACGCCCGGTGGAGGCGGCTATGGCGAGCCCGCCGCGCGTTCCGAGGCGGCGCGCGGGCACGACCGCAAGATGGGTTACGTAAGTGGAAATCTGAAGGAGCAGTCGGCATGAGCGCGGCACAAGGTTTGGTCGTAGGCGTGGACGTGGGCGGCACGTTCACCGACATATTCGTGCTGGATGAGGCGGGCGGCAGCGCCCGCGTGGTCAAGGTGCCTTCCACCCGCGGCGAGGAAGCGCGCGGCTTCATGAACGGCATCGCCCGCGTGGCCGACGGTGCGGGCGCCATCGCCACCATCGTGCATGGCACCACGGTGGGCACCAACGCGCTGCTGGAGCGCAAGGTGGCGCGCACCGGCATCATCACCACCGCGGGTTTCCGCGACGTGCTGGAAATGCGCCGGCGCGACCGGCCCCAGACCTGGGGCCTGCGCGGCAATTACGAGCCCGTGGTGCCGCGCGACCTGCGCCTGGAAGTGGAAGAGCGTGTGCTGGCGGACGGCACGGTGCATACGCCCGTGAACCTGGCCCAGGTCGAAGCCGCCGCCCGGCAACTGCTGGAGCAGGGCTGCGAGGCGGTCTGCCTGTTCTTCGTCAACGCCTATGCCAATCCAGCCAACGAGGCGCAGGCCGCGGCCTGCGTGCGCGCGCTGTGGCCCAACGGCAATGTCACCGCCGCCACCGAGGTGTTGCCCGAGATCCGCGAATTCGAGCGCTGCTCCACGGCCGTGCTCAACGCCGCGCTGCAGCCGGTGGTCGGCGGCTATCTGACGCGGCTGGAATCGGACCTGCAGGCCAATGGCTTCGGCGGTGAACTGCTGGTAGTGCAGAGCAACGGCGGCGTGATGTCGCGCCAGACGGCTTGCGACGTGCCGGTGCGCACCGCGCTGTCCGGCCCGGCCGCGGGCGTCATCGCCTGCGCCGCCATCGCGCGCGCCGCGGGTTTTCCCAACGTGGTCAGCGGCGATATGGGCGGCACGTCCTTCGACGTGTCGCTGGTGGCGGGCGGCGAGGCCTCGCTGTCAGCGCAGACCTCCATCGATTTCGGCATGGTGGTGCGCGCGCCCATGATCCAGATCGAAACCATAGGCGCGGGCGGCGGCTCGATCGCCAGCGTGGACGCGGGCGGCCTGCTGCAGGTGGGCCCCGAATCCGCCGGCAGCGTGCCGGGGCCGGCCTGCTATGGCCGCGGCAATACCCGCCCCACCGTGACCGACGCCAACGTGCTGCTGGGCCGCATCGCGGCCGAGCGTCCGCTGGGCGGCGGCCTGCTCGCCACCATGGACGTGGCGCTGGCGCGCGCCGCCATCGAAGAACACGTGGCCAAGCCGCTGGGCCTGGACGTGCACGCCGCGGCCGAGGCCATCCTGACCGTGGCCAATGCCAAGATGGCGGGCGCGATCCGCGTCGTCTCCATCGAGCGCGGCCACGATCCGCGCAAATTCGCCTACATGCCGTTTGGCGGCGGCGGCGCGCTGCACGTCTGCGCCATGATGAACGAAGTCGACGCCGTTCGCGGCATCGTGCCGCGTTACCCCGGCGTGACCTCGGCCCTGGGCTGCGTCATGGCCGACATGCGGCATGACGGCGTGCAGACGCTGAACGTGGCGCTGGCCGCCCTGGACGCCGACGACCTGCTGGCCCGCATCGACGGCCTGGCGCAGGCCTGCCAGGAGCGGCTGGATTCCGCCGGCGTGGGCTTTCAGGGCATACGCGAAAGCATCGAGCTGGACATGCTGTACGTGGGGCAGAGCCATACCGTGCGGGTCGAAATCAGCCGCGCCGAGCTGGACCGCGCGGGCATAGGCGCCGCCTTCGAACGCGCCTACCGCGCCGCCTTCGGCCGCAGCCTGGAAGGCATCGCCGTACGCATCCTGAACCTGCGCTATGCGCGTATCGGCCAGCGGCCCAAGTTCGACCTGGCGCTGCTGGCGCCGACCAGCACCGAGATGCCGGATGCGCTGGGCACGCAGGCGGTCTTCCATGGCGGGCAATGGCATGACGCCGTGCGCTACGCGCGCCTGGACCTGCCGGTGGGCGCGGAGGTGGCGGGCCCCGCCATCCTGGAGCAGCCGGACACCACAATCTGGATCGAACCGGGCTTTGCCGGCCAGGTCGATTCCCTGGGCAATCTGCTGATCGCCCGCCAAGCTTCCTAGGAGCAGCCCATGTCTGCCTTCGATCCCCGCAGCACCGCGCTGGTCATCATCGACTTGCAGAACGACTTCCTGGCGCCAGGCGGCGCCTATGACCGCGGCGGCGCGGCCAGCCCGCAGGCGCGCGCCTTGCCCGCCCGCGTGGCGCCCGTGGCCCGCAAGCTCAAGGAGCGAGGCGGCTTCGTGGCGGCCAGCCAGTTCACGCTGTGGCCGGACGCGCACGGCGAACCCATGATCTCGCCGCATCTGCGGCAGTTGCGCCCGTTCCTGCGCAAGGGCGATTTCGTCGCTGGCTCCAGGGGGCAGGCCAACGTTGCCGAACTGGACGGACTGGTGGATGTGTCGGTCTGGAAGGTGGCGTACTCCGCCTTCTTCAATACCCAGCTGGACTGGGTGCTGCGGCGCGCGGGCATATCCAACGTGGTGATCGCCGGCATCGTCACCAACGGCGGCGTGGCCAGCACGGCGCGCGACGCCCATATGCGGGACTATCACGTGGCGGTGCTGGCCGACGGTTGCGCCGCGCCCACGCCGGCCATGCACGATGCCGCGCTGGCGGACCTGCGCACCGTGGCGGATGTGCTGTCCTGCCAGGATTTCCTGGACAGGCTGGCCTCGTGAGCGCGCCGCGGGTCCTGCGGGGCGCCGCGCCCGGCGCGGACGCGATGCATGTGCCGGTGGCCATCATCGGCGCCGGCGCTTGCGGCCTGACCGCCGCGCTGCGCCTGGCCGAGGCTGGCATCGAGACCGTGCTGATCGAGCGCGATGCCGCGCCCTGCGGCTCCACCGCCTTGTCGTCCGGTTTCATTCCGGCGGCGGGCTCGGCGGCGCAGCGGGCCGCAGGCATCGACGACGACGCGCAGCGCTTTGCCGCCGACATCCAGGCCAAGGCCCACGGCACGGCCGCGCCGCACCTGGTCGACGCCTACACGGGCGCGGCGGCCGCCGCCATCGACAACCTGGCGCGCCATGGCCTGGACTTCCAGGTGCTGGACGGCTTCCTGTATCCGGGCCACACCGCCCGCCGCATGCACACCTTGCCGGAGCGCACGGGCGCGGCCCTGGTCGCCGCGCTGGAGCGCGCCGCCACGGGCGCCGGCGCCTACTTGCTGACCCGCGCCCTGGCGCGGCAGATCTGGACGGACGAAGCCGGCCGCATCACGGCGGTGGGCTGCGAGCGGCCGGACGGCTCCATCGACGTGATCGGCTGCGACGTGCTGATCCTGGCCTGCAACGGTTTTGGCGGCAATGCGGCGATGGTGGGCGAGTATTTGCCGGCCATGCGCGGGGCCGTCTATGGCGGCCATGCCGGCAATGACGGCAGCGCGATCGAATGGGGCGCCCAGCTGGGCGCGCGCCTGGCCGACCTGGGCGGCTACCAAGGCCACGGTTCCTGGGCCACGCCCCAGGGCGCGCTGATTTCCTGGGCCGTGATGATGGACGGAGGCGTGCAGATCAACGCGGCGGGGCGGCGCTTCCACGACGAGACCCAGGGCTATTCCGAGGCCGCGGTCCACGTGCTGGCGCAACCCGGCGGCGAGGCCTGGAACGTATTCGACGGCCGCACGCTGGCGCTGGCGCGCGGCTTCCCGGACTTTGTCCAGGCGGAAGCGGGCCAGGCGCTGAAGACCTGTGCGGACGCCACGGCGCTGGCGGCCCTGATCGGTTGCGACGAAGCGACGCTGCGCGGGACGCTGGCGGGCGTGGCCCCCGACGCCGCCGATGCGCACGGCCGGCGCTTCGAGCGCGTGCTGCAAGCGCCATACCACGCCATCAAGGTGACAGGCGCGCTGTTCCATACGCAAGGCGGCCTGGATATCGACGCGCATTGCCGCGTGCTGGACCAGGCGGGCCGTGCCTTGCCCAATCTGCTGGCCGCCGGCGGTGCGGCGCGCGGCGTGTCGGGCAACGACGTGTCCGGCTACCTGTCCGGCAACGGCCTGCTCAGCGCGGTGGCGGGCGGTCATATCGCCGCGGCGACCGCCGCATCCTTGCTGGGCCGCGAGCTTTCCTAGGATTATCCAAACCATGCAAAAACAGAATCTGCAAGCACAGCTGGCCGGCGGCGCCGTGCTGGCTCCGGGCGTCTACGACGCCTTGTCCGCCCTGATCGCCGAACAGGCGGGGTTCGGCGCCTTGTACCTGTCGGGCGCGTCCATCGCGTACACGCGGCTGGGCCGCTCGGACATCGGCCTCACCACGTACAGCGAGGTCGAGGACACGCTGGCCCGCATCACCGAGCGGGTGGCCACGCCCGTCATCGTGGACGCCGACACCGGCTTCGGCAATGCCTTGAACACGCAGCGCACCGTGCGCGGCCTGGAGCGGGCCGGCGCCGCCATGATCCAGCTGGAGGACCAGACCTTTCCCAAGCGCTGCGGCCACCTGGACGGCAAGACCGTGATCCCCGCCGCCGAAATGCGCGGCAAGCTGCGCGCCGCGGCGGATGCGCGCGTTCATGCCTCGACCTTGATCCTGGCGCGCACCGATGCCCTGGCGGTGGAAGGCCTGGACGCCGCGCTGGACCGCGCCGAGTCGTATCTGGAAGCGGGCGCGGATGGGCTGTTCATCGAAGCCTTGCGCACGCCCGAGCAGATGCAGGCGGCTTGCAGCCGCTTTGCGCGGCGCGTGCCGCTGCTGGCGAACATGGTCGAAGGGGGCAAGACGCCGGTGCAAAGCGCCGAGGCCCTGACCGCGCTGGGCTTTCGCATCGTGATTTTTCCGGGCGGCACGGCGCGCGCGGTGGCCCACACCTTGCAGGGCTATTACGCCAGCCTGCGCCAGCACGGCACGACCGCGCCATGGCGCGAAGGCATGCTGGACTTCGACGGCCTGAACGCCGTGATCGGCACGCCCGAGCTGCTGGAGCGCGGTCGCCGCTACGAAGGCTGAGGCCGGCGCTTCAGCGCGGCGTGCGCTGGTGCGGCACCAGCGGCGGCACGGGCTGGTCGGCGACCAGTTCCCAGAATGCCGGCAGGAAACACTCGGCCACCAGCAGCGGCTGGCCTTGGCGCCAGAAGACGGAGCGGCGCGCCCAGATGCGGTCCGCGTCGCGGTCGCGCTGCGCGCTGGGCAATACGCCCAGGGCGGTGGCATGGAACGGCACCGGCGAGGCCAGCCGGCGGCAGGCGAACGGCGATCGCACCACCGTGCTGTCGTGGTAGAGCATGTCGGCCAGAGGGCGGGTCAGCAGGCGGCGCATGCCTTGCCAGGCGCCGTGGGACGCTCGCAGCGGCGTCAGGCTGCGCGCGGGCACGCTGTCCACGCCGTTCACCGACATCAGCACTTCGCGGATCCACACCGGCGTGCCGGGCGCGATGCCCATCGCCCGGGCCTCGTCCGGCGGCGCGCCATCGGCATACTCGGCCAGCACGCGCAGGCGCACCTGGCCGACCTGGCGCAGGCCGGCGGTCAGCGCGCCGGGGCGGAACAGCCAATGGCGCGGGGCGGGGGGCAGGATGGGCGGCGCGCTGGCCAGCCAGCCTGCGGCAAGAGGAGGGTGATGTGCTGCGGGTTTGCTCATGGCTGCGTATTATGCCAAGCCGGACGGGACGGCCCAATGCGTCGCAATGACGCAGCGGCCGCGGGCGCGCATGGGCGGGCCGCTCCACCGTCCGGGAAAGCACTTATTGTCCCAGGAACCCGTGCCTCCCTATTATTCGCACACGGTCAACATTGACCTGAACGGCTTGCAGTACCCCGCAGCAATGATTGCTGCTTGAACATACAGTTTGGCTATGAAAGCCCCCGACGTGCACGCAATGCGTGGTCGGGGGCTTTTTCGTTTTCAATTTCTGAATATGGAGCTCGCATGCAAGCGTCGGATCCGCAACGTTCTCCCGCCTCCGTGACCTGGGTGGCCAGCGTGCAGATGGAGCCCGTCATCGGCGAAGTCGCCGCCAACATCGCTCGTTCGATCGAACTGGTGGAGCAGGCCGCGGCCCAGGGGGCGCGGCTGGTGGTGCTGCCCGAACTGGCCAACACCGGCTACATGTTCGAGAGCCGCGAGGAAGCCCATGCCCTGGCCGAGCCGGTGCCGCAAGGCCCCAGCTCGCAGGCATGGATCGCATTGGCCCAGCGGCTTGGGATCTACCTGGTGGCGGGCATCGCCGAACGCGCCGGCGGCCGCCTCTACAACTCCGCGCTGGTCGCCGGCCCCGAGGGGTATGTGGGGACTTATCGCAAGCTGCACCTGTGGGGCGACGAGAACCTGTACTTCGAGGCTGGCGACCTGGGCCTGCCGGTGTTCGATACCGAGCTGGGCCGCATCGGCGTGGCGATCTGCTACGACGGCTGGTTTCCCGAGGTCTACCGGCTGCTGGCGGTGCGCGGCGCGGACATCGTGGCGGTGCCCACCAACTGGGTGCCGATGCCGGGACAGACGCGCGACGGACCGGTCATGGCGCACGCGCTGACCATGGGCGGCGCCCATAGCAACGGCCTGACGGTGGTGTGCGCCGACCGCGTCGGCACCGAGCGCGGCCAGCCCTTCGTGGGCCGCAGCCTGATCGTGGGCTCCCAGGGTTGGACCGCCGCGGGGCCGGCCAGCATCGACCAGGAGGAGGTGCTGCTGGCGCCCATAGACCTGAAGGCCTCGCGCCGCGCGCGCCAATTGAATGATTTCAACCATGTGCTGCGCGACAGGCGCCGCGATATCTATGACGAGCAGTTGGGCGCGGCAGGCCTGCCGCAACGCTGAACGACAGTCGTTCCCTCCAAGGAGAAAACCCATGAAGAGCCTATTCAATAGCTGCCGGATCCGCCTGTCGTTTGTCGCATTGCTGGCTGGCGCCGCCAGCGCGCATGCCGCCGAACCGCTGCGCATCGGCGTGCCGGTCGGCCTGTCCGGCGCCAACAGCGTGGTCGCGCCGGGCGTGGTGCAGGCCTCGCAACTGGCGGCCGATGAAATCAATGCGGCCGGCGGCATCCTGGGCCGCCAGATCGTGCTGGAGATCGCCGATGACGCCTCGGGCGCGGTCGGGGCGCAGAAGGCGTATGACACCCTGGTGTTCCAGAAAAAGGTGGACGCCATCATTGCCATGGAAACCAGCGCGGCGCGCAATGCCGCGCTGCCCATCGTGACGCGCGGCAAGGTGCCTTATATCTACACGTCATTCTATGAAGGCCGTTCCTGCAACCGCTGGCTGCACGTGAACGGCTGGGTGCCGGAGCAGCAGGTCGCGCCGGTGGTGGACCACTTCATGCAGGATCGCAAGGCCAAGACCTTCTTCCTGGTCGGCAGCGACTACGCCTTTGGCCGCGGCATGCTCAAGTTCACGCGGGAGTACATCGAAAAGCAGGGCGGACGCGTGGTGGGCGAGGAATACCTGCCGATCGACGGATCCGACTGGACGCCGGTGGTCTCGAAGATACGCTCGGCCAACCCGGACGCGCTGATCAGCTCGACGGCGGGCGGCGGACCCAATGTCAGTCTGGCCAAGCAGGTCAAGGCGGCGGGCCTGTCCATGCCCTACGGCAATCTGGCGATCGACGAGGGCACCGCCAAGACCATGGGCGACACGGCGGTGGGCATGTACATGTCGGCGTCCTACCTGACCAGCATCGACACGCCGCAGAACCGCAAATTCCTGGACGGCCTGAAGGCGAAGTTCGGCAACGACGCCAAGACCGCCAACGAATTCTCCGCGCCGCAGTATGAAGCCTTCTACCTGTACAAGGCAGCCGTCGAAAAGGCCGGCGGCACCGATGCGCCCAAGGTGGTGCAGGCGTTGAGCGCGGTCACGTTCGACGGCCCGCGCGGCCCGGTGACCATGGACCGCCAGCGGCACGCGGCGCTGACCATGCGCCTGGGGCAGGTGCAGCAGGACGGTTCCATCAAGATCCTGCAGACCTTCGACAAAGTCGACCCGGGCGCCCAGTGTCCGGACCTGAAGTGACGGCCATGCCATGACAAGCGCCGCCGGTCCTGCCGGCGGCGCCGGAGAGCGATATGGGTTTGCTGCTGGACATCCTGAGCACGGCCGCCATGCTGTTCATCGTGACGGCCGGGCTGATGATCATCTTTGGCGTGATGAAGATCGTCAACTTCGCGCACGGCGCGATTCTTACGCTGGGCAGCTATGCCAGCCTGGTGGTGACGCAGCTGGGGCTGAACCCCTGGCTGGCGCTGCCCTTCGCGCTGGCGGTCGGCGTGCTGGTGGGCATGGGCGTGGAACGGCTCATCGTGCAGCCGCTCTACAAGCGGCCGCTGGACGCCATCCTGGCCACCTGGGGGCTGGGTATCGTGATCGGCCAGCTCATCACCATGGCCTTCGGGCGCGAGGTGAAGTTCGCGGATTCGCCCATTCATGGCGCCGTGTCCTTCCTGGGCACGGAGTATTCGGCGTACCGGCTGTTCCTGGTGCCGGCGGCCTTGCTGATGTATGCCGCCATGACGCTGCTGCTCAGCGGCACGCGCTTTGGCGTGCGGACCCGGGCGGTGATCATGAACGAGGACCTGGCGCGCGGCCTGGGCATCAACGCCGAGCGCATCCGCTTCACCACCTTTGGCCTGGGCGCGGGACTGGGCGCGCTGGCCGGCGCGCTGATCACGCCCTTGTCCAGCGTCGATCCGAACATGGGACTGCCGTGGCTGGTCAGCGCCTTCATGCTGGTCATGGTGTCGGGCCATTCGATTACCGCGCTGCTGCTGACCTGCCTGGTCTACGGCGCCTGCCAGGTGCTGGTAAGCGTCTACGTCAGCCCGATCCTGGGCGGCGTCACCATCGCCGTCCTGGCCGCGCTGACGCTGCGCTTGCGTCCTCAAGGATTCGCCCATGACTGACCGCGCATTGATCCCTCAAACGCTGGCCGGCGCCGCTGACGACGCCTCGGTGCAAAAGGCCGCGCGCAGCCGCAGCCTGCTGGGCCTGGCCGGGCTCTGCCTGGTCCTGACCGCGGCGGGTCCCTGGCTGTTCGACACCTATCTGCTGAACGTGCTGATCAAGGCGCTGTTCTTCGCCGTGGCGGCGGTCACCGTGGACGTGCTGTGGGGCTACACCGGCTACCTGACATTCGGCCAGTCCGCGTTTTTCGGCGTGGGCGCCTATGCCGCCGGCCTGGCCTTCACCCACTACGGCTTCTCGCCCGCCATCGCCGCCCTGGCCGCGCTGGCGGCGGTGGGCGCCGCGGCGCTGCTGGCGCTGGTGACGGGATGGCTGTCGTTCTACCGGGGCGCTTCGCCGTTCTTCGCTACCGTGATCTCGCTGGTGCTGCCCATCGTCCTGATGCAGCTGATGCTGTCCGGCGGCACCTATACGGGTTCGTCCTCCGGCCTGACGGGCTACGAGACCTTCGACCTGTCGCTGGAGGCCTGGTACGTGATCGCGGCCGGCGGCCTGTCGGTGGTGGCGCTGATGGCCTGGGCGGCGGTGCGCAGCGACGGCGGCCGCATCCTGGTGGCGCTGCGCGACAACGAGGCGCGTTGCAGCTACCTCGGCCTGAACACCGCCCACTGGCGCATCGCGCTGCTGGTGGTCTGCGGCGCCGTGGCGGGCCTGGCCGGCTTCGGCTATGGCGCCTTCAGCGGCGTGGTGGCGCCGGAGCTGACGGGCTTCGTCTTCGGCACGGAACTGATCATCTGGGTGGCGCTGGGCGGACGCGGCACCATCTGGGGACCGGTGCTGGGAGCCATCCTCATCAACGTCGCGGGCTCCTATCTCAGCGGCAACATGCCGTTCGTCTGGCAGCTGCTGCTGGGCGTGACCTTCGTGCTGGTGATCCTGTTGCTGCCGCGCGGGCTCCTGCCCCTGCTGACCGCGCCCTGGCGGGCAAGGGCCGGCAAGGCGGCCGCGCCCGTGCTGGGCGAGCGCGCCGTCCCTGCGCGCCAGGACGGCGGCGCGGCCCAGGCCTTGAGCCTGGCGGGCGTGTCCAAGCACTTTGGCAGCCTGAAGGTGCTGGAAGGCATAGACCTGCAGGCCCGCGGCGGCGAACTGCTGGGGCTGATCGGCCCCAATGGCGCCGGCAAGACTACGCTGATGCGCTGCATCGCGGACGGCGCCGAACGTTCCCAGGGCAGGCTGGAACTCTATGGCCACGAGGTGCGGCGCGACGGTCCGGAACAATGCGTGCGCCACGGACTGGGCCGTAAATTCCAGAACGCCAACGTGTTCGACACGCTGACCGTGGCCGAAAGCCTGCGCATCGCGACCACGCTGCGCGAGCGGCCGTCGTGGTGGCGCCGGTCGCCCACGCTGGATCTGCCGCCCTATGCATTGGAGACGCTGCGGGTGACGGGCCTGGACCAGTGCCTGGACAGCGTCGCGCGCGACCTCTCGCACGGACAGCAGCAGGCGCTGGAACTGGCGATGGTGCTGGCGCTGGAGCCGGGCATCGTGCTGCTGGACGAGCCGACGGCCGGGCTGAGCAAGGCCGAACGCCAGCAGATCGGCCATGTGCTGTCGTCGCTGGCGCACCGTTACGGCCTGTGTTGCCTGCTGGTGGAACACGACCTGGATTTCGTCAAGGAAATCGCGACGCGCATCGTGGTCCTGCACCAGGGCCGCATCGTCATGGACGGGGGATTCCGCGAAGTAGTGGAATCCGAACTGGTGCGCACCATCTATGCGGGTAGCGCGCCCGCCGCGCAAGGAGCAGGGCAATGACGAGTATCGCCGCGCCGGCGTTGCGCTTGGAAGAAGTGTCCAGCGGCTACAAGCGGGCCATGGTGCTGCACGACGTGTCGCTCTCGGTGGAGCGGGGGTCGTGCGTGGCCTTGCTGGGCAAGAACGGCATGGGCAAGAGCACCTTGCTCAAGACGGTCATGGGCTATCTGCCCAAGCAGCGCGGCCGCGTCAGCGTGGGCGGGGTGGACGCGACCCGGCTGCGGCCGCACGAAGTGGCGCGCTGCGGCGTCGCCTACGCGGCCCAGGAGCAACCGCTGTTTCCCGACCTGAGCATCCGCGACAACCTGCGCCTGGGGCTGCCGCGCGAGCAGCTGTTCGACGAGCGCTTCGCCGAGATCGCCGAGCTGTTCCCGGTGTTCACGAGCCGCTTGCGGCAGCATGCGGGCACCTTGTCGGGCGGAGAACAGAAAATGCTGCTGGTGGCGCGCGGGCTGATGCAGCGGCCCGCGCTCTTGCTGCTGGACGAGATCACCGAAGGGCTGCAGCCCTCGGTGATCGAGCGGCTGGGCCGGGCGCTGAACTGGGAGCGCGAGCGGCACGGCACCACGATGTTCATCGTCGAGCAGAACGTGGCGTTCGCGCTGGACGTGGCCGACCGCTATCTGGTGCTCAAGCAGGGCAGCATCGTCGACGCAGGCGAGGCTGGCGCGTCCGAGGCGGCGGGCAATATCATTGCTCATCTGAAAGTCTGAACGCCATCCGGCCCGAATTCGCCATGACGCACACACGCACTACCCGCTCGAGGATTCCATCATGACCACGCTTCAGGACCAGGAGGCGCAGCGGCCCGGCTGGCGCATCGGCGTGCTCTATTCGCGCAGCGGCGTCACCGGCACGACGGAGTCGCAGCATTTCTTCGGCACGGTGCTGGCGGTGGAAGAGATCAATGAACTGGGCGGCGTCCTGGGACGGCCGCTGGCGCCCGTGGTGTACGACCCGCGCAGCGATGCCGAGGAATACCGCCGGCTGGCGGCCCGGCTGCTGCTGGACGACGAGGTCAGCGTCATCTTCGGCGGCTGCACCTCGCACTGCCGCAAGGCCATGCTGCCGGTGGTGGAGCGCAGCAATTCGCTGCTGTGGTACGGATCGGTCTACGAAGGCTTCGAGTATTCGCCCAATGTCATCTACACCGGCGCGGCGCCCAACCAGGGCAGCATGCAGCTGGCGGCCTACCTGATCCAGAACTGCGGCTCGCGCATCTTCCTGGTGGGCGCGGACTATATCTACCCGCGCGAGACCAACCGCATCATGCGCGAGACCGTCGAGGAGCATGGCGGCGAGATCCTGGATGAAACCTATCTGCCGCTGGGCTGCGACGACAGCGAGATCAACGACGTGGTTGCGGACATCCGCCGCATCCAGCCCGACGTGGTGTTCTCCACGCTGATCGGCTCCGATGCGCAGCGCTTCTACCAGCGCTACCACGAGGCCTGCCAGGCCGAGGGCGCGGCCACCGCGCATATTCCCATCGCCAGCCTGACGATGGCGGAGTCGGAGGTGGCCGAGATCGGGCCGCGGCGCTGCGTGGGGCATATCACCGCGGCCACCTACTTCAACACGGTGGACACGCCGGCCAATGCGCACTTCCTGGAACGCTGGCGGGCGCGCTTCGGCGACCATCCCGCCAGCGTCTATGCCGAGACCTGCTACAGCCAGATGCACCTGTTCGCGCGCGCCTTGCAGCGCGTGGGCAGCATGGACACCCGCAAGCTGGTGCAGGCGGTGCACCAGGTGCAGTTCGACGCGCCGGACGGGCAGATGTCCGTGCTGGCGGAAAACAACCACAGCGTGCTGACGCCGCGCATCGGCGTTTGCCGCGAGGACGGGCGCTTCGACATCGTCTGGGAAAGCGATGAACCCGTGAAGCCGGATCCGTACCTCACCGGGTTCGGCCTGGACGAGTTCTGGTTGAAATAGCCATGGACCATAGCCTACGCCGCCTCTACGAGGACCTGCGCAGTGTGGCCGTCGCCGTGGTGTATCCGCCCGGCGAGGACCGCGACCTGCTGGTCGAACAGCTCAAGCGCATCGGTTGCCGCATCCATCTGCATTGGCCGTTTCCGGACGGCCCGCCCGCAGGCGTGGACGTCATCTTCTTCCAGGTGTCGCAATGCGGCCGCAACAGCGCCGCCTGGTCGGCCAGCGAGGTCGAGGCCACCCTGATCGCCTTGTCCGAGTATGAAACCCCGACCACGCTGAAACAGCTGCTCAAGACCAACGCGCACGGCGTGCTGACGCGGCCGTTCCGCTCGGCGGGGGTGCTCAGCACGCTGGTGCTGGCGCGTTCGGCCAAGCAGTTCCAGAGCCGCCAGCAGTCCAAGATCAACAAGCTGGAAAGCACGATCAAGGCGCGGCGCGTCATCGAAAAGGCCATCCGCGTGCTGATGGACCACCAGCGCCTGGACGAGCGCGCCGCCTATGAGCACATGCGGACCCGGGCCACGGGCCTGCGCGTGAGCGTGGCGGAAGTGGCCGCGATGATCATCGAAGCCAGCGAAGCCATGGAAAAACTTGGCCTGGGCGCCTTGCGCCCGGGGCCGTCCCATAACAATTGAACGCACTGAATGCGCATGCCGAGGAGCCGGACCATGAAGGTCATGATCGCCCGCCTGAACCACGAGACCAATACGTTCTCGCCGGTGCCCACGCCGCTGTCCGCGTTCGGCAATGACGGCCCCGCCTTCGGCGCCCAGGCTTATGCCGAGAACAAGGGCAAGCGCACGGCCATGTCGGCCTTCATCGATATTGCCGAGGCCAACGGCGCGACCGTGGTCACGCCGGTTTCCGCCACGGCCTACCCCAGCGGCCCGGTGTCGGCGGACGCCTATAGCCGGCTGTGCGACGCGATCGTGGCCGGCGCGCAGGGCTGCGGCGCCATCCTGCTCGATCTGCATGGCGCGATGGTGGCCGAGACCTCCGACGATGGCGAGGGCGACCTGCTGGAGCGCCTGCGGCGGCGCACGCCGGACGTGCCCATCGCCGTGGCGCTGGACCTGCACGGCAACGTCACGCCCAAGATGGTGGCCAATGCCGACGTGATCGTCAGCTTCAAGACCTATCCGCACGTGGACATGTACGAGACCGGCGAGCACGCGGGGCGCATCCTGTACGACTGGCTCAACGGCGGTCCGCGCCCGGTCATGGCCTGGCGCCGCTTGCCGCTGATGACGCACACGCTGCGCAGCGCCACGGCCCAGGGCGCCATGCGCCGCGCCGTGCAGGCGGCGCGCGGCGCGGAAAAGGACGGCATCCAGGGCGTTTCCGTGCTGGCGGGCTTCGCGCTGGCTGACATCCCCGACCCGTGCCTGAGCGTGGTCGTGGTGGGCTCGGGTCCGCAGGAGCAGGCGGAACGGGTCGCGAGCGAGCTGGCATCGGCCATCTGGGCCGAGCGCGACGGCTACTTCTACGACAGCGAGCCCCTGGGCGAATCGCTGGCCCGCGCGGCGGAACTGGCCCGCGGCGCGGACCAGCCCGTGCTCTTGCTCGACCATGGCGACAACTGCATGTCCGGCGGCACCTGCGACACCATGGAGGTGCTGATGGCGGCGGTCGACGCCGGCCTGACCGGCATCATCGCGGGGCTGTACTGCGACCCGGAGGCCGTCGCGGCGCTGGCCGCGGCGGGAGAGGGCGCCCAGGTCGAGCTGCCGGTGGGCAACAAGCGGCCGATTCCAGCCATCGGCCGTCCGGCGGCGCCGGTGCTGCTGCGCGGCGTGGTCCGGGCCGTGACCGACGGCGAATATGTCATCACCGGCCCGACCTACACCGGGCAGACGGCGTGCATGGGCCGCAGCGCGGTGCTGGACACAGGCGCCGCGCAATTGGTGATCACCGAGAGAACCCACGAGCCCTGGGACCTGGGCGTGTTCGAGAGCATGGGGCTGGATCCGCGCCGGGCCCGCTTCGTGCTGGTGAAGTCCCGCATGTATTGCCGCCCGGTGTTCGAGCCTGTTTCCCGGGCGCTGGTGGAATGCGCCAGCGAGGGCGTCACCAGTTCGGATTTCGCGCTGTTTCCCTATCAGCGGCGCAGCCGGCCGCTCCATCCGCTGGATCCCATGGCGCCTTCGGACTACGATCCCGCGGCCTGAGGCGAGGGCCGGACGGCGTCCGCATACAATACCGGCCATGGAAAAAGTACGTATCTCCAAGCTCATGTCCGAGCGTGGCCTGTGTTCGCGCCGCGAGGCCGACACCTATATCGAGCGCGGCTGGGTCCGCGTGGACGGCGCCGTGGTGTCCGAACTGGGCGCCCGGGCCTACCCTGACCAGGTCATCACCCTGGAGCGCGCCGCTCAGGCGCGCCAGACCGCGCGCGTCACCATCCTGATCAACAAGCCCGTGGGCTACGTGTCGGGCCAGGCCGAAAAAGGCTATACGCCCGCCGTGGCCCTGATCGACTCCCGTTCCCGCTACGCCGGCGACCGCGCGCCGCAGCGTTTCGAACGCTCGCACCTGGACGGGCTGGCCGTGGCCGGCCGCCTGGACATCGATTCGCAGGGCCTGCTGGTGCTGACCCAGGACGGCCGCATCGCCAAGCACCTGATCGGCGAAGATTCCAGCGTGGACAAGGAATACCTGGTGCGGGTGCAGGGCAGCCTGTCCGAGAACGGCCTGGCGTTGCTGAACCACGGCCTGTCCCTGGACGGCAAGGCGCTCAAGCCGGCGCAGGTGCGTTGGCAGAACAGCGACCAGTTGCGGTTCGTGTTGCGCGAGGGCAAGAAGCGGCAGATCCGCCGCATGTGCGAACTGGTCGGCCTGAAGGTGATCGGTCTGAAGCGCGTGCGCATCGGCCGGGTGTCGCTGGGCGACCTGCCGCTAGGCCAATGGCGCTATCTGCGCGAGGACGAGCGCTTCTGATTGGCCGAACTGGCCGACAAGTGTTGTCGGCCAGTCCTAGATTTTTCAGTCTGTTTCCGACTCCCGCTTATTTCATGAAAGCGGGAGTATTCTTCGCCTGCCCGACGTCGCCCAGGCGCTCCATCAGGAATTCGATGAAGATCCGGGTCTTGGCGGGCAGCAGCCGCGTCTCCGTCACGGCGTAGACCGGGAACGGACCCAGCTGCCAATCTGGCAGCACGCGCTGCAATTGGCCGGCTTGCTGTTCGGCCGACTGGTCGCCCAGCAGCACCACGATGCCCGCGCCCAGCAGCGCCAGCCGCCGGGCCATGGCAACGCCATTGACCGAAAAGCGGTTGCCGGGTGTGAATTCGATGTGCTGCTGGCCGTCGGTCAGGGGCCAGCGGGTCACTTGTCCGGCGCCCTTGGCGCGGAACTCTATGCACTCGTGGCGGGTCAAGTCGCTGGGGTGCCGCGGTTCGCCGTGCTTTTCCACGTACTCGCGCGAGGCGTACAGATGGGCCGGCAGCATGCCCAAGAGCCTCGCAATCTGTGACGAGTCGGGCAGTTCGCCGATTTCGATCGAAATATCGCAGGTCTGGAACACGCGCTGCGCGTGGTCCGGATTGGCCAGATCAAGGAAAAACGTTACGTCGGGGTAGCGGCGCGAGAATTCCATGAACGATTCAGCCAGGAAGTCCGTGCCAAAATCCGCGGGCATGTTCACCCGCAGCGGCCCGGCCGGCGTATCGACCAGCTTCTGCAGTTCCTCATGGGCGATCTGCGCCTCGGCCACGATGCGCTGGCAGCGGTCGAAGTACAGCCGGCCGGCGTCGGTCAGTTCGACCTTGCGGGTGGTGCGGCTGAGCAGCCGCAAGCCGACGGAGCGCTCCAGTTCGGCGACCTGGCGGGACAGTGTCGATTTCGGCACGCCGAGCATCGCGGCAGCGCGGCTGAAGCTGCGTGTCTTGGCGACCTCGACGAAGAGTTCCATGCCTTGCAAGCGTTTCATGGCGGAATTCTGTCATATTCAATGGTGCAGCCATTGTCCCATAAATGGAATGATGTTTTCTCAACATGCCCCTTTGTTTCTCGGGCGGGATAACGCAGAATGCGAGTTCTGCAATGCAGCAATGCGACAAAGCCCAGCCTGCGTGTTCGAGGCAAATCCACCCAATCGATGCGCACGGAACGCTCATACGCGATCCGGGGCGGGCTTTTTTTTTGTTGAAATCGGGAATGCAATCTATGGATAAGAAAAGCGCTATGTGGCGCAGCGCGGCGGTCGTCACGCTGACGGCATCGGCTCTCACGCTGGCCGCTTGCGGCAAGAAGCAAGACGCTCCCCAGGCGGGCAAGCCCCAGGTAACGGTCGTGACGCTCGCCACGCAGCCCGTTTCGCTGACCACCGAACTGCCTGGCCGCACCTCGCCATTCCGCGTGGCCGAAGTGCGGCCCCAGGTCAATGGCATCGTCCAGAAACGCCTCTTTACCGAAGGCGGCGAGGTCAAGGCGGGCCAGCAGCTCTACCAGATCGATCCCGCCCTCTACCAGGCCAGCCTGGACAGCCAGAAGGCCGCCTTGGCGCGGGCCCAGGCGCAGCAGAAGACCGCCGCGCTGCTGGCCGAGCGCTACAAGCCGCTGGTCGCCACCCGCGCGGTCAGCCAGCAGACCTATGACAACGCCGTCGCCTCGCGCGACCAGGCGGGGGCCGACGTGCTGTCGGCCAAGGCGGCGCTGGACACGGCGCGCATCAACCTGGTCTACACCAAGGTGCTGTCGCCCATCGACGGCAT
>MCND01000266.1_pt1 | contig 19776 bp, 21 predicted proteins | sample 778211 | NCBI WGS metagenome assembly MCND01 (sample SAMN04296812, study PRJNA304217) | bioreactor metagenome | isolation source: activated sludge enriched with benzalkonium chloride | place: Turkey: Istanbul urban wastewater treatment plant
CGAGCGCGGCAAGTCCAAGTACGACGTGGTGCCGGAGCTGCAGCCCGCCGGCGCCATCTACTTCATGATGGACGAGCCCGACGTGCAGCGCATCCTGGCGTTCGGACCCACCATGATCGGCTCCGACGGCCTGCCCCACGACGAGCGTCCGCACCCGCGACTGTGGGGCACCTTCCCACGCGTGCTGGGCCATTACTCACGCGACCTGGGCCTGTTCCCGCTGGAAACCGCGGTCTGGAAGATGACCGGCCTGACCGCCGCCAAGTTCGGCCTGGCCGAACGCGGCCAGGTGCAGCCCGGCTACTACGCCGACCTGGTGGTCTTCGACCCCGCCACCGTGGCCGACTCGGCTACCTTCGAGCGTCCCACCGAGCGCGCCGCGGGCATCCACTCGGTCTACGTCAACGGCGCGCCCGTCTGGGAAGGCCAGGCCTTTACCGGCCAGCACGCCGGCCGCGTTCTCAGCCGGGCGGGAGCCTGAGCCCCGCCAGCCCTTACAATCCGGCATACGCAGCGGGGCTTGCGGGCCCTGCCCCCAACCACCCCTACCAGCCAGATCGCTACATGGCCCTACCCGGCACTACATCCCCGCCCGAGATCGTCGGCAAGGAAGAAATGGGCGCTCGCCTGCGGGCCGAGCGCAAGGCGCGCAAGATGACCCTGCAGGCGCTGTCCGCCGCCAGCGGCATCGCGGTCTCGACCCTGTCGAAAGCGGAGCTGGGGCAGATCGCCCTCAGCTACGAGAAGTTCGCCGCGCTGGCGGGCGCGCTCGGCATAGACATGACCCGCATGTTCATGCTGCCCGACGCCTCGCAGGCCGCCGTCGCCCCGACCTTCGTCAAGAACAAGCTCAGCGACGCCCGCGACTACGTCACCGAGAACTACCACTACCGCTTGCTGATGGGCGAATATCCCGGCAAGAAGATGACGCCCATGCTGGCGCTCATCGACTCGCGCAAGGTGGTCGAGTTCGAGGACTACATCCGGCACCCAGGCCAGGAATTCGCGGTGGTGCTGTCGGGCAAAGTACGCATCCAGTTCGAAAACGGCGACAGCGTCGTGCTGGGCAAGCTGGAAACCGCCTATTTCGACAGCAGTATCGGCCATGTATACCTGTCGATGAGCAGGAAGCCCGCGGAAGTGCTGGCGGTATGCAGCGACGTGGGCGAAGTGCCGTCGCGGCTGAAGCCGCCGGAATGACTCGCGGTCTGGAGTCGCGCTGTCCCTAGCCCAGCAGTTCGGCGCTATGCTCGCCCAGCCCGGGTGCGGCGCCGGCGGAGGCTCTGGGGCTCGCGGAAAACCGCAACGGCGTGGCCGCGCAACGCAGTTCGCCCTCCGTCGGGTGCTCAACGGTCTCGAAAAAACCCACATCCGCCAGATGCGGGTCGCGCAGCAAGTCATCCAGATTGTTGGCCGGTCCCGCGGGAATGTCGTGCTCAAGGAACAGCGCCAGCCATTGCGCCGCGTCGCGTTTTAGCAGGCTGCGGCTGACTTCCTCATACAAGGGTTCGGCGTGGCGGATACGATCCCCCATGCTCCCGAACCGCGGGTCCGCGGCCAGATCGGGCCGATCCAGCAAGGCAAACAGGCGCTGCCACTGCGCGTCCGTGTTGGCCACCACGCATACATGGCCATCACGTGTCTTCAAAGGCCGATGGTAGCGGCTGAAGACGCGCTCATATCCGCGCGGCGCGGCCGCCGTCTCCGGGCCGCTGAATATGCTGTCGGCCAGATGTTCGACCAGATTGAAAGAGGCCATGGTTTCGAACATCGGAACCTCCACCTGCTGCCCTTGCCCGCTGGCGGCTCGCGCCACCAGCGCCGACGCGATGGCGCCAGCCAGATAGACGCCGCAGAGCTTGTCGGTGAACAGCATCGGAATGAAGCCCGGCTCACCATACATCCTGGCGTGCAGGCCGGACACACCGCTCATGCCCTGGATCACGTCGTCATAGGCGGGGCGTTCGGCGTAGCGGCCGTCTTGGTGAAAGCCCAGCGCCACGGCATAGACGAGCCGGGGATGGCGCTGCGCCAGACTGTCGTAGTCTATGCCCAGGCGCCTTGCGGCAGCGGGCCGCATGTTATGCACGAAGACGTCGGCGCTGGCCAGCAGCGTGTCCAGCCGCGCCACGTCGGCGGCATGCTTCAGGTCCAGGATCACGCTGCGCTTGCCGCGGTTCAAGTTCAGGAAGAATGACCCCATCCTGGCGTTGCGCGACTTGCCGACCATGCGCATCGGGTCGCCTTGGGGCGGCTCCACCTTGATCACATCGGCCCCCATGTCGGCAAGCAACTGGGTCGCCATCGGTCCAAACACGAAATTGCTGGCGTCAATGACGCGCATACCGGACAAAGGGCCTGTCATGGTTGTTCCTGGTTATGGGTCGCCCTGATCGGGCCTTGAGTGGGTGGGTGGGCTGTCGCCGCCAACGACTGCTCGCGAGCCTCGCGCAACAGATCACGTCCAATGATCAGATGCTGGACCTCGGTCGCGCCTTCGTAGATCCGCAACGCCCGCACGTCGCGGTATAGCTGCTCCATGATGTGTCCGGCCCGCACGCCCAGCCCGCCGTGCATCTGCAAGGCGGCATCCACCACCTGCTGCGCATGCTCGGTGGCGGCCAGCTTTGCCATGGCCGCATCGCGCGACGAGCCCAGCCCGGCATCGCGCGCCCAGGCGGCGCGATAGACCAGCAGCGCGGAGGCGTCGGTCTGGGTCGCCATCTGGCTCAACCTGGCCTGAGTCAGCTGGAAGTCGGCCAGCGTCTTGCCGAACATCTCGCGTTGCAGCGCATGCTGCGTGGCCTCTTGCAGCGCCCTGCGCGAAAAGCCCAGCGCCGCCGCGCCCACCGAGGTGCGGAAGATGTCCAGCGTGCGCATCGCGAGCTTGAATCCCTGCCCCGGCTCGCCCAGCACCTGCCCGCCCGCGACACGGCAAGCGGTGAACCTCAGGGTCGCCAGCGGGTGCGGGGATATGACGTCGATGCGCTCCGCGATCTCCAGTCCCGGCGTATCCGCGTCCACGATGAAAGCCGAAATCCCCTTGGAGCCGGTGCTGCGAGGCTCGCGCGCGAAGACGACGTAGTGGTCGGCGATGCCGCCGTTGGAGATCCAGGTTTTCTCGCCGTCCAGGACATAGGCGTCGCCATCCTGCCTGGCCGCGCACGACAAGGCGCCGACGTCGGAACCCGCCTGCGCCTCCGACAGCGCGAACGCCGCGATGTGGTTTCCTGCCCGGGCAGGAGTCAGATAGCGCTTTCGTTGCGCGGGCGTGCCGTCCAGGGAAATGGCGGCCGAACCCAAGCCCTGCATGGCGAACGCGAAGTCAAACAGCGCGCCATGTTGGGCCAGCCGGTCGCGCAGCAGGCAGACAGCTCGCGTGTCGATGCGGGCGCCAGGGGCTAGCGGGTCGGGCACGGCTTGAGCCAGCAGGCCCGCCTGGCCCATGCTCGCCACCAGAAACCGGCACTCTTCGTCCATCTCTGCCCGGCTTTGCGGCGCAGTCCCTGCGGGCATTGTCTGCAACCAGGCATCGGCCTGCCGCAGCAGGTCCCGATGCCGAGGCTCGAAGAACGGCCACGCGAGCGTAGCTTGCATGTTCATGGAGAAACGTCCTGTCGTGTGGGCCGCGCGCTATTGCCTGGGTATGTTGGCGCTCTGGGCCGTGGCGATCTCAAGCTCGATCTCTTTCTTCTGGAACTTGGCCAGCGCGGCCGCGTCGCCGATGAAGGAGATGAAATTGCTCTGCGCCAGGAAGGCCTGCGTTTTGGGGTCAGCGTAGATTTCCAGCAAGGCGTCCTGCAAGGTCTTCACAACCGGCGCGGGCGTCTTCGCCGGCGCGAACATGGCCCACCACGCCACCTTGAAGAAGTCCTTGTATCCCAGCTCCTGCAAGGTCGGCACGTCCGGCGCGCTGGCCAGCCGCTTGTCTGTCGTAACCGCCAGCAAGCGCAGCTTGCCCGCTTGCACCAGCGCCTGCGCCCCGCTGTACTCGGCGATCACGAAGTCGACCTGCTTGCCTGCCAGATCATTCAGAGCCGGGCCCGCGCCCTTGTAGGAAATGCCATTGGCGCTGGCCTGCGCCAGCGACAGGAACCACTCGGTGGCGATCTGGTAGGTAGCGCTGCCCGCCCCGTAGTTCAGCTTCTTCGGGTCTTTCCTGGCAGCATCCACCAGGTCCGCAACTGTCTTGTAGGGCGAATCCTGGTAAACATAAAAGCCCATGGGCGCCTGCGCCAACACCGCCACCGGCGCCAGGTCGACCAAGGGGTCGTAAGGCAGCTTGGCGAACGCCGCAACATTGGTCGCGACAGGCGCGTTGGCCGCCAGCAGCAGCGTGTAGCCATCGGGCGCCGCCGACACGACGGCCTGGGTGGCGATGATGCCGCTCGCGCCAGGGCGATTTTCGGCGATCACGGGCTGGCCCAGCTTGGCCTCCAACTGGCGCGCGGTGTAGCGCGCCAGCGTGTCGGTGCCCGTGCCTGGGGGATACGGGACGATCAGCCGGATCGGCTTGTCCGGAAATGCGTGACTAAGCTGTGCGCCCAGCGCCAGCGCGGCACCGACCAGCAAGGTGATCAATCGCTTCATGTCTCCAGCTCCTTTGATGTGCTTTGTTGTCGTTCTTTGAAACTGTGGGCGTCCGCGTCCGCGGTCAGGTAGATGACTGCGGACGCAAGGCGACCCGTCCGATGACCTCGCGAGAGGCCAGCGCGGCCAGCGCGGCCTCGTATGCCTCCAGCGGGTAGGTTTGCTGGGTGTAGGGATTCAGCGCCCCTTCAACGACCCAATCGAACATCGTGGCGAAGGCTGCGCGCACCGCCGCCCTGCGCTCGGGCGAGACGGGCACTCTGCCCCAGCCCATGTAGTAGCCCCAATAGATGCCTATCGCGGTGGCGTTCTTGACCAGCAGGATGTTGGCGGGGATCTGCGGAATATCGCCGCTGGCGAAGCCCATGGGAATCAGCCGCCCTTCCGGTGCGACGCAGCGCAAGGATTCCTCGAAGGCCTTGCCACCCACAGGATCAAAGATCACGTCAGCGCCGCGCCCGCCGGTCAGCGACAGCACCGCATCGCGGAAGCCTCCTTCCCGGTAGTTCAGTCCCTCGTCGGCGCCATGCGCCCGCGCCGCATCGAGCTTGGCCTGGGCGCTGGCGCATGCGATCACGCGCGCTCCCAGACGCTTGGCGATCTCGATGGCCGCCAGCCCGCTGCCGCCGCTCGCTCCGTGCACCAGCACGGTCTCGCCGGGCTGCAGATGCGCGCGCCAACGCAGCGCGCCGTAGGCCGTGGCGTAGATGGTGGGAAACTGCACGGCGCTGTCGAAATCCACACCGTCAGGCAAAGCGAAGGTCGTGTCGACCGGCGCCACTACTTCGCTTGCAAAGCCGCCCGACTGCACCCCGGCCACCACCCGGTCTCCCGGACGGAACAGCGTCACGCCCGGGGCACACTCCCGTACGATGCCCGCGACCTCGGTGCCGGGGGTCAAAGGTAGCGGCGGCCGGTTCTGGTGCTTGCCCTGCAATACCAGCAGGTTGGCGAAACTCACGCCGCAGGAATGCACTTCGATACGCACGGTGTTCGCCTGCAAGGGCGGCGCAGCGCAGGTCTCGACGCTGACTTGGCCGGGGTCGTCCAACGCCCGGCAGATGACGGCTCGCATGTCTCTCTCCTAATCGGTTTCGGGCAATGCGCCATGGCGCCCCTCGCCCTGTTCGAAACGTTGCGCACCGGCGCGCGCCTCCAGCTGACGTGCAGCGGCGGCAAACGCCATTTCCGCAGCCACCGCATCGCGCTCGGACATGGCTGCCTGGGCATAGGCCGACTGTCTGTCCGAGCGCATTGCTATCTGTGGGAACTGCGCGATTTGATGGGCCAGCGCCTCAGCCTCGGCGCGCGCGCGCCCGTCCGGCACCACACGGTTGATCAGGCCGAAGCGCTCGGCTTCCGGGGCGGGGACGATACGGGCGGTCAGCAGCATGTCCAGGGCGCGGCTCATGCCTATCAGACGCGGCAGTCGCACGGTTGTGCCGTCGCTCATCGGCACGCCCCAGCGGCGCGACAGCACGGCGAACGAGGCGCTTTCCTCCGCGATGCGCAGGTCGCACCACAGCGCCACGCCCAACCCTCCTGCGCAAGCATGCCCGGCCACTGCCGCGATGACAGGCTTGGACAACGGTGCATGGAGCGGGCCATCCGGGCTGCCTGCCCAGGGCTCGTAATCGGTGCCCCCGGCCAGTTCCTTCAGATCGGCGCCCGAACAGAAGGCGCCCCCGGCGCCGCACAGCACGGCTACCCGGGCCTGTTCGTCGGCATCGAACTCGCGTAGCGCTCGCGCAAGTTCGGAGGCTGCCTCGCGATCCAGCGCATTGCGCACCTCGGGTCGATTGATGATGACCGTGGTCACAAAGCCTGCGCGTTCCACCAGGATTTTCGGAGCCATGAGTCGCTGTCGTCCTGTTATTTGAATAATACCAAGCAGTATTAAAATGATTAAAAAAAAACCGCGCGGAACGGTTCCGTTCGCGCGGCCCGTCGTTACTGCGGATGGGGCAATAATGCGCTGACCGCGAAACCCGCCAACTCGCTGGCCACGCGCTCGCGGTCCTTTGCGGTTTCGCTCTTGCGCGGGTGATACCAACGCGAGGTCCAGTTCAGGGCCCCAAGCAACGGCTTGACCAGAAGCTTCGCATCCATGGGGCGAAAATCGCCGCTCCGCACCCCTTCCTCGATCACTCCGACATACAGCGCTTCATTCGCGGCGCGCAACTTGAGGATGTCTTCCAGCTCGGCGCGCTCGGACGCAGTGGTGCGCCCCGTCAGATGCAGCTCCAGCCCTTGCGCAGCGACGCGCAGGTAGGCCAGGTGCTCCATCATCAGCACGGTGTGATCGTGCGCCATCTTCCGCAGCTTGACCGCCGGCCGATCGGCGGACAGCGCATGCGGTTCGATCGCTTCGCGGGTCAGCTCCATCGCGCGCCGCTGCACGGCGAAGAACAGCGCCGACTTGTTCCGGTAGTAGTAATAGATGATGCCCTTGGTGGCGCCGTAGGCCACGCTGATGTCGTCCAGCGACGCGGCGGAAAAGCCCAGGTTCATGAATACGGACGCGGCAGCATCGAGAATGCCGAGCCGCTTCTCGATCCCTTCCGTGCTGTCTATCAGGCTAGGCCGTCCCATAATGTCCTTGCTGTGGCGGAAACAAACGCGAAATTCTAACCTCAGGCCCGCCGGCCGGCGCCCGCGAACTCGTCGCGGATCGCCTGCGTGTGGGCGCCTATGGCGGGCACCTCGCCCAGGCGGCGCGGCTCGCCGCGGACCTGGACAGGCGGCGCCACGATGGACGCCACCCCGTGCACGGTGCGCACCTCCGAGCGGCGCAGGTGCGGATGCGCCGACAGTTCCTTGACGCCGTTGACGGACGCATAGGCAATCTTCGCCAGCGTCAGACGCCGCCGCAATTCCTCCAGAGTCACCGTGCTCAATACGGCTTCGATGGCAGCTTTCAAAGTCTCCGCGTGCGCAACTCGGTCGCGATTGCTGCGGTAGCGCTCGTCGCCGACCCATTCGGGCTTCAGCAGCACGTCGCAGGCGAAGCGGCGCCACTCGCCGTCGTTCTGCACGCCGATCAGGAGCGACTGCCCCCCCTGGCAGGCAAACGCACCGTAGGGAGCGATGGTCGGATGGCCGAGGCCTACTCGCGGCCACACCGTGCCGGCATAGTCGTAGTGCAGCAAGGGTACGGTCATCCAGTCTGCCATCGCGTCGAACAGCGACACGTGCAGGGCGCTGCCCTGCCCGGTCCGCTCGCGCTGCAGCAGTGCTTCCAGGATGGCTGCGTGCGCATACATGCCTGTGCCTATGTCGCAGGCGGATATGCCTACCCGGCCGGGCGCTTCCGGCGTGCCGGTTACCGAAGCGATGCCCGATTCGGCCTGCACCAGCAGGTCATAGGCCCGCATGTCCGCATAGGGACCCGACTCGCCGTAGCCCGTAATGTCGCAGGTGACCAGTCGAGGATTGGCGGCGCGCATCTCCTTCCAGCCGAATCCCGCGCGCTCGGCCGCGCCCGGTCCCAGGTTCTGAATCAACACGTCGGCCTGCAGGATCAGCGTGCGCAGCAGCGCCAGATCATCAGGTTGCGAGAAATCGAGAACGATGGATTCCTTGCCGCGATTGAGCCAGACGAAATAGGTGCTGTCGCCCATGACCGCGCCGTCGTAGCCGCGCGCGAAATCGCCGGCCTCTCGTTCGATCTTGATGACGCGCGCGCCTGCATCGGCCAGCCGCGACGAGGCGTAAGGCGCCGCGGCTGCCTGCTCCACAGCGATTACAAGCAGACCTTTCAAGGGCAATGCCATATTTGTCTCCGATCCCGCATCTTTTTTTAATGCTACCGCGTAGTATTAAAATTAACAACCCCCCGCCCCAAGCACGCCCGGCACGTGGAGGAGCCCCCGTGAACGCTGGCATATGGCTGTCATACTCGCCGGCGATACTGGCGTTCGGATATCCGCCAGCCCCCCAATCCCGGGCGCGCGCCGGATATTCATATAAAAGGTAATTCGTTGGCCGCCGCCCCTGGCCGCCTTACGATACCTGGCATCGACTGGGCCTGACGCCCGCAGGAATGCTCCACATGCAACGCTTGATATCCCCGATTCTTACCCGCCGCCCGGTGCTGCTGGCTGGTCCGCTCAGCGCGCGCCGCTACGACGCCGTGATTTCCCTCAACGCCCACCGCGAAGCCCGCAAGCTGCGCGAATCCGCCCAGCGCATCCTGGCCGTCTCCGCCCGCTACATGCTGCCGGGCGCCTGAGCCCGTCCCCAAACGCCGCGGCCTGATCTCCCCAGGCGCGCAGCGCCCTCCCTGTCCTGCATGCAGTTCCTCCTGCTGCCACCTGCGGTAGCATTGCCGATTCGGCCCGAAACCGGGCCAGGCAGAACAGGAGTCATGCATGCAGAAGGTGGTAATCGTCGGCGGCGGCCACGCGGCGGCGCAATTGTGCGCCAGCCTGATAGAAGGCGGCTTTCCCGGCAGCCTGACGCTGGTGTGCGAAGAGGCCTCGCTGCCCTACCACCGCCCGCCGCTCTCCAAGACCTACATCAAGGATCCGGAAGCCCCGATCCAGCTGCTGCGCCCCGAGGCGGTCTACGCCGACGCCGGCGTGCAGGTCCTGCTGGCCGATCCCGCGACCGGCATAGACCGCGACGCGCGCCGCTTGACGCTGGCTTCGGGCAAGCAGCTGGACTATGACGCGCTGGTGCTGGCCACCGGCACGCGCGCGCGGCGCCTGCCCGACGTCCCCGACGAGCTGCAGAACCTGATCTACCTGCGCAACGCCGGCGACGCCGCGCGTTTACGCGCCGCGATCGCCGACGCGCCTTCCGTCACGGTCGTGGGCGGCGGCTTCATCGGCCTGGAGATCGCCGCCACGGCGGGCGCCCTGGGCCGGCCGGTCACCGTCTTCGAATCCGCGCCGCGCCTGCTGGCGCGCTCGGTGTCGCCCGAGGCTTCGGAACACGTCGCCCGCGTGCTGCACGAATCCGGCGTCGACTTGCGCCTGTCCTCCGACCTGCAACACATCCGGACTGAGAACGGCCGCGTGCGCAGCGTCGTGGTCAACGACGCGGAGCATCCGGTGGACCTGCTGGTCGCCGGCATCGGCGCCGTGCCCGAGATCACGTTGGCGCAGGCCGCGGGCCTGGACTGCCTGAACGGCATCGTGGTGGACGGGCTCATGCAGACCTCGGCGCCGGGCATCTACGCCATCGGCGACTGCACCTCCTTCCCGTATGCGCGCTGGGGCAAGACCCTGCGCCTGGAATCGGTGCAGAACGCCAACGACCAGGCCCGCACCCTGGCCGGCGTGCTGCTCGGCACGAAAACGCCGTATCACGCCCTGCCCTGGTTCTGGTCCGACCAAGGCGCCTTGCGTCTGCAGATCGCCGGCCTGGCGCCGCCCGATACCGAGCGCGTCCTGCGCCCGGGCGCCAAGCCCGGCAGCTTCTCGATCCTGCACTTCGCCGACGGCCATCTGGTCTGCGTCGAGTCGATCAACGCCCCGATGGACCACCTGGCCGCGCGCAAACTGCTGGAACTGGGCCTGAACCCGCCCCGCGACGTGCTGGCCGACCCGGCCGTGCCGCTGAAGAGCCACTACTGAAGCGGCCAGGGACGATCCGCGCCGGCGCGCCTCAGATGAAGCCGGCGGCGCGGAACATGCGCTCGTAGATCTGGCGCAGGACCGCTTCCTTGCGCTTGTTGTATTCCATGACCTGCATCGCGCCGACTGCCGCCTGGCGCTTGGCCCGGGCATACAGATCTCGGTCGGCGTCATGCTGGCGCAGCCAGTCGCGGAACATCCTGTGCCGGACGTTCTCGGGACAGTCCGGGCCGAACACATGCAGGTTCACGCGCGGAGCGGCCAGCTGCAAAAGGCGGTGCTGGTGCCACGACGGTTCCCGCAAGATCAGCAGGTAACCGGCGGCTTCCAGCGCGGGAACATAAGCGTCTTCCCGCACGGGGTCGGCGACCGTCAGGTCGATGTCTATCACCGGCTTGGCGGGCAGCCCGGGCACCGCCGTCGACCCCATATGCTCGACCGCTAGCGCGGCCGGTCCCAACGCCTCGAGCACCTGCGCCTTCAGCCGGCCATAGCGGACCGGCCAATCGGGGTCATAGGGTACGACAGCAACCATCTCTGGCGCAGGCTTGCCGCGAACCCAGGGATCCACGTCCGGGTCCGCTTCGTAGTGCCGCATGATTTCTTCGGGCGTGGGCGCGCGCCGGTTCCCTGCCTGGGTCAATTGCCGAAAGCGCGGCGCAGGCGCTCCAGTTCGGCCATGTTCAGGCGCTTCGCTTCCGCTTCGGCGTAGTTCCGTTCCCCTGATTCGTATGCACCCTTGTAGATGCACTTGCCGCGGCTTGCGCACTCGCCGCCGCTGCGGGCGGTGGAGGAATAAGACTTGGCCGCAGCCTGGTCGGGGGTCTTGGAACCGCTGGAGGAACAGCCGGCGATCAGCGTAGCCGCAAAAATCGCCACACCACAGCGGCTCAACGTTTGAATGGACATTTCCTGGTCCTGCAGAAAAAGCTATAGGCGCTTTTATAGCAGGCTCTTCAAATCAGGGTTCCCCTGGCAATTGCTTCGAAACGTTGCCGGCCAGAGAGCAAGAGAGTTGGCGACCTTTGGCGGCGCCCCGGATTGCAGACTAGACTGCCGCAGCCGGCAATCCGACGCTGGCAAACCTATCATGCCGCTGCAAGCACATTGCAACGGCCGACCTCGTCCCCGAACACTGCCTTGGATGCGCCATCCTCATGAAAATTGCGCTCAAGCTCATCGCCGCGTATCTGGCAGCCAGCCTGGTGATGACGGTGCTGTCCGTCAGCCTGAATCCCCCCCACGCCCATTTGCCGACTTCGGTGGTGTTTCTCACCTTTCCCTTGGTGCCGCTGGTGACGGCGCAGGATCTTTATGCAGGGGATGCAGGGTCGGATGGCGTGCTGCTTGCTGGGGTTTTTCTTCTGGTGTTTGGCGGGCTGGCCTGGCTGGCATTGCGATCCAGATAGCGGCAGGCGCGCCAATCCGCTGCGCGGACCCTCGACACCGGGCCTGCGGCGGGAAGCCGCGATCGACCTGTCACGCCTCGTCCGGCACGCTCATCGCCCTGCGGATTTTCTCGGCGACTTCCACGAGTTGCGGGCCGTAGACCTCGACGAGTTCGCGTTCGGGCAGCAGATAGGCCGCACCGCCCAGATTCAAGCCGTACAGGCTGCCATCGGAGAGACGTATGGCCGTGCCTACGCCGTGGATATAGCTCTGCCATTCGCCCAGCGAAGTACAAAATCCGTAGCGATCCATATCGCGCATGGCTTTCTGCAGACCAACCAGGGCGGTAGCCCAATCGGCGCCGAACTGGGGCCGCAGGTCTTCGAGCAGGTTTTCGCGCTCGGCTTCTTCCATGCGGGCCAGATACGCCCGCCCCATGGCGCTGGTGATGACGGGGATACGCGAGCCATTGAACAGGCGCAAGCCGATCAGACCCGAGCCTTCGCAGGTCTCGATGTAGAGCATCATGCGCTTGTGCAGGATGCCCAGGCCGACGTTGCCGTTGCTGCGGTCGGCCAGCTCCTGCATGAGGGGCGCGGCGACCTGGCGGATGCTGCGCCGGGCCAAGGCGACCTGCCCCAGCGCTACTGTGCTGCTACCCAGTTCGTAGTTTTCCTGGCGCGCATTGAATTCCAGATAGCCGAGACGGCATAGGGTATAGGTCAGCCGCGATACCGTTGCAGCGGGCATGCCGGTGCGCTCGGACAATTCGCGATTGCCAAGCGGACCCTCGCGCAACCGGAATGCCTTGAGTATGTCCAGGCCGCGCGCCAGGGCCACGACGAATTGCCTGTCGGAACTGTCTTTCAAATCGTCACGGGCGACCGTATTGTCGGCGGGGCTGGCGCCCATCGCCTTGCGGCGCCGGCCATTCGCGGGCGCGGGGATGCGGTCAGTCTTGCTCATGGGGAAATTCCGGATTCAGGCATATGAGTCTAGCAGACGGGTTGGGCGGCCGAGCCTACGCAGCAGGGCCGACTGCAGGGTTCCCGCGCCAATGGGAAATCGCCGTATCCGGCCAGCCCCACGCGCGCAAACATTGTTCGTAGCTGCTGTTGACGGGTTCGGGCGGACGAGGCGTGGCGCTGGGCGTGCCACTGAAGCGCGGAGCCGGCGCGGGCTGGGAAACGCCGTCCACGTCGATGAACGTGGCACGGCTCCGGGTGTGAGGGTGCAGGGGAGCCTCGGCAATGGACAAGACTGGAGCAACGCAGGCGTCGGTGCCGTCGAAGACTGCGCACCATTGCTCCTGTGTGCGGGACGCTATGCGCGCCGCGATCTGCTCGCGCAAGGCTTCCCAGCCGGCGCGCGGATCGCCCGCCTGGATATCGCTGCCAAGCCCAAGCTTGTCGAAGAAGGTCTTCCGGAAGCGGGTTTCAATGGGTGCAACGGAAAGGTACTTGCCGTCAGCGCAGCGATAGACGTCGTAGTACGGCGCGCCGGAATCCAGGACATTGGTGCCGCGCTCGGGATTGAGCAGTCCGGCCGCCGCCATGCCGAAGAACGGAGTCATGAGCGACGCGGCCCCGTCCACCATGGCCGCGTCGACCACCTGGCCCGCGCCGCCGCTGCGCACGGTGTAGACCGCTGCCATGACCCCCAGGGCCAGGTACAGCGCGCCGCCGCCAAAGTCACCCACCAGGTTCAAGGGCGGCGTGGGCGGCTGACCCTTGCGGCCGATGGCGTCAAGCGCGCCGGTCAGGGCGATGTAGTTGAGGTCGTGGCCGGCCATGGCGGCGTAGGGGCCGGTCTGCCCCCATCCGGTCATGCGGCCGTACACCAGGCGCGGGTTACGGGCCAGGCAGGCTTCCGGTCCAAAACCCATGCGCTCCATGGTGCCGGGCCGGAAGCCTTCGAGCAGCGCGTCGGCGGAGTCGAGCAGCTCCATGGCGAAGCGCGCACCGTCGGTCGTCTTCAGGTCTATGCTGATGCTGGGCCGGTTGCGCAGCAGCAAGTTGTACTTGAGCGGACGTTCCACACCCAGGTCAGTCGCCGGTTGCTGCCGCTCCAGCCGTATGACGGTAGCGCCAAGATCGGCGAGCAGCATGCCGCACATCGGAACCGGGCCGATGGCCGGGAACTCCACCACTTTCAGTCCTGCCAAGGGACCCATTGCTTTCTCCTTGTTCAATGTCATTTCAGGCCTCCAGCCCGGCCCTGCCGTGGTTCAGGACGACAGTGCCGCGCTCCAGCGCACTGCTGCGGAACACCGCCGAGCCACGGTCGATCCAGATTTCCGTGCGCAACGTTTCCCCCGGGTATACCGGCGCGGAGAAGCGCACATCCATGGACTGCAAGCGTCGCGGCTCGTTGCCGCAGACTGCGTCGAGCAAGGCGCGGCCGGCCATGCCGAACGTGCACAGGCCATGCAGTATGGGTGCCTTGAAACCTGCGTCCGCCGCCAGTTGCGGATCCACGTGCAGAGGGTTGTAGTCGCCCGATAGACGATAGATGAAGGCGGCCTGCGGCAGGATGGCCTGATCCCGCACGTAGTCGGGAACGCGCTCAGGCATGGCCGCGCTGTGGCGCGCCGGCGGCGGCGGCCCGCCAAAGCCGCCGTCGGCGCGCAGCACGGACGTGACGAACAGGCTGCACAGCAGTTCGTCCGTCGTCGCGTCGACGACGTCGCGCCGGGTATGCACGACCGCGCCCTTCTCGGGCCCGCGATCGTACACATCGGTGACACGGGTACGGCCGATCACCGTACCGGCCGTGGGCAGCGGCCGGTAAAGCGCCATGCCTTGCTCGCTGTGCAGCATCTTGTGCCATTGCAGGCCGAGCCCGGGATCGCGCATCCATAGCCCTGGGTAACCCAGCACCACCGCCATGGTGGGCAAGGCAAGCAGATCGCGCTCGAAGGCGAAGCGCATGGCCTGGGAGGATTGCGGATTGTCCCCAACCCCCAGGCCCAGCGCGTACAGCATGGTGTCGCGCTCAGTATAGGCATGGCGGACGTCGGGGATGGTCCAATTCAATAGCAGTTCACGGTCGATGGGCATCGCGTGGCTCCTGTGGGCAGCGCCTTACTGGCGCGACGGCGCTTCGAAGATGCCGACCACGCAAGCGGCTTCTTCGAGCCCGTAGAAGCCCCCGCCGTTCTCGGTCATGCCCAGGCGCGGATTGCCTGCCACCTGGCGCTGGCCCGCCTCGCCGCGCAGCTGCGTCACGATCTCGTGCACCTGTATGGCGCCGGTGGCGCCAATGGGATGCCCCTTGGAAAGCAGGCCGCCGGATACGTTCAGCGGCAAGCGCCCGCCCAGGCGTGTCGCACCGCTTTCGACCAGCGCGCCGCCGTCGCCATAGTCGCAAAAGCCGCAATTCTCGCTGTGCAGGATCTCGGCGATGGCCGATGCGTCATGAAGTTCGGCCAATGAGATGTCCTGCGGACCGACGCCCGCGGCCTCGTAGGCGCGCCAGGCCGCAACCCGGGTCAAGTGGCGATCGACCTGTTCGGCGGTACGCTGCGAGCCGCTGCTCACCGCGATGCCGCGGATCCTCACCGCCCGGCGGGCGTCCAGGCGCTTGAGCGCTTTCTCGGACACGACGACCAGGGCGGCGGCTCCGTCGCTCATGGGTGCGCACATCGAGCGGGTCATGGGCCAGGCGACCAGCTTGTCGGCCAGCACTTCCTCCACTGTCATGGGGGTGCGGTATTGAGCCAGCGGGTTGAATTGCGAATGCCAGTGGTTCTTGGCGGCCACGGCGGCAATCTGGCGTTGCGTGGTACCGAAGGTCTTCATGTGGAAACGCGCCTGCGCGGCATAGATGTCCATGAAGACCGAGCGCTCGCCCGCATCGGCCAGCGCTTCGGGCGGCAGCGCCATGCCTTCGCCCATGGCCAGCAAGGCCTCCATGTGTTGCTCGGCCAGATCCCGGTCCCAGCTGCCCTTGAAGGCCTCGAACATCTGTTGGCGCTTTTCGGGGTAGTTCATTTTTTCCGCGCCCACGACCAGGGCGACGTCGTACAGCCCTGCCTTGACCGCGGCGTGGGCCTGCATCAAGCCCGAGCTCGAACTGGCGCAGGCGTTGTCGGTATTGAAGATGGCAATGCCTTGGAAGCCATAGGCGCGCAGCGAACATTGCCCGCGCACGCCGTGCTGGCCCTCCAGCGCGCCCTGGCGCGTATTGCAAAACCAGGCGGCCTCGATGGCCTCGCGTTCCAATCCGACGTCCTGCAGCGCCTGGTCCACGGCCATAGCCGACAACTGTTTCACGCTCAGGCCCAGATGCTTGCCCAGCGGCGTCATGCCTATGCCGACAATATACGTCTCGCTCATGTCTCTCTCTATTCTTTGATTGGCCGGTCAGGCCAGCTTGACCACGCCACGCTGGCGCAGGGCTTCGATCTGTTCGTCGGCGTATCCCAGCTCATCCAGGATGGCGCGCGTATGTTCGCCGTGGGCAGGCGCCGGCGCGTTGGCGATACTGCGCTGGCCATTGAATTTGACCGGCTGTCCGACAGTGCGCATGGGACCGTGGCGCTCGCTGTCCACGTCCACCAGAATGCCGCTGGCCAGGGTATGAGGGTGGTTCAACGCATCGGCAAATGTATTGATCTGCGCGCCCGGGATGCCGTTTTCCGTCAGCAAGTCCTGCCAATGGGCCGCGTCCTCCCTCGCCAACACCTCGTTCAGGCATTGCGCGACCAGGCTGCGGTTCTGCACGCGCATGGCATTGCTTTCGAAACGCGGATCGTCCCGCATGCCGTCCAGGCCCAACACGTCGCACAAGCGCCGCCACAAGGCTTCGCTGGCGACACCAATCAGGATTTTCTTGTCACGCGCCTGGTAGGCCTCGTAGGGGCAGAGAGATTCGTGAGCACAACCAAAGCGCTGCGGTTCGGTGCCCCGCTCCCAGAAACTCTGGAACATGTAGCCCAGAAAGGCCATGCCGGTTTCGAACAGGGAGGCTTCGATGTGGCATCCTTCGCCAGTCTGGCTGCGCTGCATCAATGCGGCCAGGATGGCGCTGGTGGCCTGCATGCCAGTGCCCTGATCCACCGGCGAAAAGGGTGCGCGCACCGGACCGCTGCCCTGCTCGCCCATGATCGAGCACATGCCGACGAAGGCTTGCAGAATCATGTCATAGCCCTTGCCGTGCGCCAGCGGACCGCTGCGTCCGTAGCCAGAAATACTGCAATACACCAGCCGCGGATTGATGGCGGACAAGGTCTCGAAGTCGATCTTCAGCCGTTCGGCCACGCCCGGGCCGAAGCTCTCGACGATCACGTCGGCGCTTTCGACCAGTTTGCGCACTACCGCCAGGGCCTCGGCGGATCTCAGGTCCAGCGCGATGCTGCGCTTGCCCCGGTTGGCATAGTGGAAAACCGCGCCTTCGCCATTGCGGAAGGGAGGCCAGCCGCGCGTGTCGTCGCCGACATCCCGCGCTTCCACCTTGATGACTTCGGCGCCCAGGTCTTGCAATGCCTGGGTGCAGATGGGGCCGGCCAGCACCTTGCTGAAATCCAGGATGCGTATGCCCGTGAGAGGTTTGATGGACATGGTGTGTTCCCCCCGGGCCGTTCAGTAGCGGCCGCCAGTGACATGGATGACATCCCCGGTCAGGTAGCCCGCGGGCTCGGACGCCAGGAACGTGACGACGCTGGCCACGTCATTCACATGGCCGATACGGGGGATGGGCGTCGTCGTCTGAGCCGCCTCTCGGATTTTTTCGTAGTGCGGCAGCCGCCGCACTGCCTCGGTGTCGATGATGCCCGGCGCCACGGCATTGACCGTTACGTTGTAGCGGCCGTGCTCCAGAGCCATGGCGCGCGTAAAGCCGATAAGGCCGGCCTTCGCGGCTGAATAATTGGCTTGGCCGGGATTCCCCAGGTGGGCGCGCGATGAGATGTTGATGACACGCCCCCAGTGCTTCTGGGCGAAATGCCGCGCGGCTTCGCGGGTGCACAGGAAGGCGCCCTTGAGAATGACGTCGACCACGCTGTCCCAGTCTTCGAGGCCCATCTTGGTGATGCGCATATCGCGAGTGAAGCCGGCGTTGTTCACCAGGATGTCCACGCCTCCGTACTCGGCGCCAGCGCGCTCGAAAAGCTTGAGCACGGAAGCCTCGTCAGTGACATCCACTTGGCAGGCATGGGCGCGCCCGCCTGCGCGAACCAGCTCGTCCGCCTGAGCCTGGGCCGCCTGGCCGTTGATGTCGGCCACGACGACCGCGGCGCCTTCACGGGCCAGCTGCGCGCATATCGCGGCGCCGATACCGCTTCCACCGCCCGTGACGACGGCCACTTTCCCATCCAATCCCAAATCCATCCAGGTCTCCAGTCTCGTGTGTTGTTCGATGCCGCCGCATTGCTGTCTGCATCCGATCGTACGCGGCATTTAAAAAATGCAGAAATAATTTCCGCAAATATATCCGAAAGCTCATTTCCTCTGCAATTAGAGAAAAGCCCTGGGCAACTTCTCCCATAGAAATTCATTTGGCTAATTGCGGAAACAATTTTCGTAATGTACATTGGCCTCGCTTTCAACCTCAAGGACAGGAGACACGAGCAATGCCGAACACAGGCTTCGACCCCACTTCCCACCAGATGTGCGAGCAACGCTATTTCGACGATTTCAAGATTGGCGAACGCTTTGTCCTACCCTCGCGCACGATGACCGACGCCCTGTTCGCCGCGTTCCAGCTGGCCAGCGGCGACAACCACCCCATTCACTACGACATCGAGTACTGCCGCGCCAACGGCATGCCGCACATGCTGGCCCACGGTTTCCAGGTGGCGATCCAGACAGCTGCGGGCGCAGGGCTGTTTCCGCACATGACCGAAGCGTCGATGAAGGGCTTCATTGAGCAAAGCTCGCGCTTCCTCGGCCCCGTCTACGTGGGCGACACCCTGTACAGCTCGCTGGAAATCGTGGAACTCAAGCCCGGCCGCAGCACCGGCACTGTCCGCATGGCGACCCGCGTGGTGAACCAGCGCGGCGAAACCGTAATGGATGGAACCCAGACCTACCTGCTGAAGAAACGCCCGACCGAATAACGAAAAAGCGCTCAAGCCAGCGCACAGGAGAGAGACAACATGAAGCTATCGGCAGCCCGCCTCATCATGGCCGCGAGCATCGCCGCGGCGCCGCTGGCCGCGCATGCGGCCCAGGATGACTATCCGCACAAACCAATCACGCTGCAGCTCGGCTTCCCGCCAGGCCAGGCCACCGATACCGTGGCCCGCATGCTGGCCGAGCGCGCCGCACCCCGGTTAGGCCAGCCCGTGATCGTGGAAAACAAGCCCGGTCAGGGCGGCAGCGTGCTGCTATCGTCATTCGTGCGCCAAGCGCCGGACGGCTATACGCTGACGATTGCCGCAACCGGGGCCGCGGTCACCAATCACTTCCTGTACAAGACAGTGAACTACAAGACCCCGGACGACTTCACCCCGGTCGGCCAGGTGGCGGATCTGCCTCTGGTGCTGGTGGCCCGCCCCGGCATGCCGTTCAACGACATAGCCGGCCTGGTCGCCTACGCCAAGCAGAACCCCGGCAAGCTGAACTACGCCAGCCCGGGCACAGGCACTTCATCCAACCTGGCGATGGAAACGCTGAAGTTCCAGAACGGACTGCGCATTGAACACATCCCGTACCCCGGTAGCGCGCGCGCCATGACCGACCTGCTGGCAGGACAGGTCGACGTCGCCTTCGACACCGTGCCGGCGGTGCAGGCGTTTGTCAGTTCCGGAAAATTGAAGGCGCTGGCTATCGGTTCGGAACAGCGTCTCAAGCTGTTTCCGCAAGTGCCGACCATGAAGGAAAGCGGCTTCGGCACCGTGCCGGCCCACGTCTGGATCGGTTTCCTGCTGCCCAAGGGAGCATCGCCCACAGTGGTCCAGAAGCTGAACAGCGTATTCAATGCCGTGCTTCAGGACAAAGAGGTCATCGAGAAACTGGAGGGACTGGGAGTCGTGGCCCACACGACCACCCCAGAAGGCTTTGAGGCCATGCTGCGCCAGGAGTTGCCGCGCTGGGGCGGCATCGTCAAGCAGGCGGGCCTGGAACCTCAATAGGCGCATCAGGCCGACCGCAACAAAAAACCCGCACTCTCTGACGAGAAATGCGGGTTTTGTGTATTTCCAGGGATGGCCCGGAACAAATTCTTGGTGCCGACGGCGAGACTCGAACTCGCACAGCTTTCGCCACTACCCCCTCAA
>MCND01000274.1_pt1 | contig 19164 bp, 15 predicted proteins | sample 778211 | NCBI WGS metagenome assembly MCND01 (sample SAMN04296812, study PRJNA304217) | bioreactor metagenome | isolation source: activated sludge enriched with benzalkonium chloride | place: Turkey: Istanbul urban wastewater treatment plant
AGCCACATCTTCCACGAATACGCGCCCATCAAGGAAGGCTCGATCGGCGAGCGCCGCAACGGTGTGCTGATCAGCCAGGACAACGGCGACGCCGTGGCCTACGCGCTGTGGAAGCTGCAGGATCGCGGCCGCATGTTCGTGAACCCGGGCGAAGCGCTGTACGAAGGCATGATCATCGGCATCCACAGCCGCGACAACGACCTGGTCGTGAACCCGATCAAGGGCAAGCAGCTGACCAACGTGCGCGCCTCCGGCACGGACGAAGCGGTGCGCCTGGTGCCGCCGATCCAGATGTCGCTGGAATACGCCGTCGAATTCATCGACGACGACGAACTGGTCGAACTGACGCCCAAGTCGATCCGCCTGCGCAAGCGCTACCTGCAAGAGCACGAGCGCAAGCGCGCCGCCCGCGAATCGGCGGTGTAAGCATGGCGCGGGGCCCGGCCCCGCGATGCGCTTCCCGCGTCGGACGTGGACGAGAAAATGCCCCTTGATCGCTCAAGGGGCATTTTCTTTGGCCGGACAATCTGCTCGCAGACGGGCTCCGGGGGCCCGCGCCTCAGCCGTGCTGATGCCGGTATTCCTGCGTCCGGCCGCCATACCCATACGCCGCGGCGCGCGCATCGATCACGTGTACATACGAGCACTCGTGCAGCTCGCCCAGTATGCCCCGGAAGGCATCGTAGATATCCTGGATGTAGCGCGCCTTCTCCGCCTTGGTGTTGGTCTCGTCGGTGACGCTGATGTCCAGGTGGAAGGCGTTCCTGCCCAGTTCGGACAGCGCCTGCCCGCCGATGAACCATTGTTCATGAGGGATGTACTGCAGCGTGATGGCGATGACCGGCAGCTTCTTGCCCAGCACGGACTGCGTCAGGCCGGCGACGGATTCGACGACGCGGCGGCTGATGGCGGGATCTGGCTGGCCGGACAGGTGGACGACGATGTGGGGCATGGCAGGCTCCTTCAAGTGGAGGATCGGATCGGAAAGGCCGGATGGCTGGAGCCAGTCTAGGTGTCGCGTTGACATCGGAAAAGCGGGAATTTACGATCTTATCCATCGTTAAATCCGTTGGATAAGGACTGCCCATGGCCGGTTTCGATCTGGATCAGCTACGCACCCTGGTCGCCGTGCTGGATGCGGGCAGCCTGACCGCCGCCGCCCCGCGCGTGTTCCTGTCGCAATCCTCGGTCAGCGAGCAGATGCGCAAGCTGGAGGAGCGCGCCGGCCAGCCGCTGTTGTTGCGCGGCAAGAATGGCGTGACGGCGACGCCAGCGGGCCTGCGCCTGCTGGAACATGCCCGCGCCATCCTGGCGCTCAGCGACGCGGCCTATCGCGACCTGCGCGGCGTGCCCATGCGCGGCGAGCTGAACCTGTGCATCACTGATTATTTCCGTCCCGGCGATGTGGCGCGCATGCTGCGCCGGCTGAACGAGCAATATCCGCAGTTGCGGCTGTACGTCAGGATCATGAAGAGCGGCGAGATCGAGAGCGCCTATGCGCGCGGCGGCATCGACGTGGGCGTGTCCATGGTCGTCCAGGAGGACGGCGCGGCGGACGGAATCCCGGCAGGCGAGATGCTGCGGCGCGAACCCTTGATGTGGATGGCGGCGCAAGGCGCGCGGCCAGGATGCGACCCGCTGCCGCTGCTGGCCCTGCCCGAGACCTGTGCGTTGCGTCAGTACGCCGAGCGCACCCTGACCCGTGGCGGCATCGCCTATGCCGTGGCGCACGTGGCCTCAGGCGTGGCCGGCCTGCAACTGGCGCTGGCGGCGGGGTTGGGCGTGGCCTGCCTGAACGAGTCGGCGCTGGCGCTGGGCATCACGCGGCTGGATGCGCCGGACCTGCCGGCGTTGCCGCAGGCGGCGTTCCGGGTGCTGCCTGCCCGGCCCGGCGAGGATGCCTTCGTCGCCAGGGCGCGCGAGGTAATCACGCAGGCCCTGCGCTGACACGACGCCGAAGCGGCGTCCAAGGGGCATCGAAGGGGCAGGTATGGGGCAGGCAAGGCCGCCGCGAGCGGCGGCCTGCCATGCGTCAAGCTGGCAGCGAGGGCGCGTAGCGCGCGTCGGCGTTGCTGACCTGGGCGTGGAATTCCGCCACCTTGCGCACGACCTTTTGCGGATCGTCCTCGATGATGAACAGGTTCAGGTCGTGGGCGCCGATCATGCCGTTGCTCAGCAGCTGCGCGCCCAGCCATTCGACCAGGCCGGACCAGTATTCGCTGCCCACCAGCACGATGGGCGCGGGCGGCACCTTGCCGGTCTGGATCAGCGTCAACGCTTCGAAGAGCTCGTCCAGGGTGCCGAAGCCGCCCGGCATCGCCACGTAGGCGAAGCTGTGCATGAAAAAGGTGGCCTTGCGCGAGAAGAAGTACTCGAATGACAGGCTGATGGTCTGGTATTCGTTGTTGTGGGCCTCGTGCGGCAGGCTGATGTTCAGCCCGATGCTGGTGCCGCCCGCTTCGAATGCGCCCTTGTTGGCCGCTTCCATGATGCCGGGGCCGCCCCCGGCGATGACGGCGAAACCGGCCTGCGCCAGGGCCTTGGAGATGGCGACGGTGGTTTCATAGTGCGGGGAGTTGCGACTGACGCGTGCGCTGCCGAAGACACTGACCGCGGGCCCGATGTGTGCGAGCTTTTCTGCCGCTGTCCGTATCTCTGACATAATCAGCGGAATTTGTTTGCCGGCGGGTGTACTCATATCTGCCTTTGTAACCATGAAAAAAACCTTATTGCTGGTCGACGGTTCAAGCTACTTGTACCGCGCTTTCCACGCTATGCCTGATTTGCGCAACGCGCAAGGCGAACCCACGGGTGCGCTCTACGGCGTGGTGAACATGCTGCGCAAGCTTGTATCTGACCATAAGGCAGAGTATGCCGCATGTATTTTCGATGCGCGTGGCAAGACCTTCCGGGACGACCTGTACCCGGACTACAAGTCCCACCGCCCGCCCATGCCCGAAGACCTGGCGGCGCAGATCGAGCCCATTCACCGCGCCGTGCGCGCGCTGGGCTGGCCGGTGCTGGCCATCGAGGGCGTCGAGGCCGACGACATCATCGGCACGCTGGCCTGCCGCGCGGCGGAGCAGGGCGTGGACACCATCGTCTCCACCGGCGACAAGGACCTGGCCCAGCTGGTCAACAGCCAGGTGACGCTGGTCAACACGATGAGCGGCGAAGTGCTGAACGAGGCCGGCGTGCTGAACAAGTTCGGCGTGCCGCCGGATCGCATCGTCGACTACCTGATGCTGGTCGGCGACACCGTCGACAACGTGCCCGGCGTGACCAAGGTCGGCCCCAAGACGGCGGCCAAGTGGATTTCCGAGTACGGTTCGATCGACCAGCTGATCGCCGACGCCGACGGCATCAAGGGCGTGGCCGGCAACAACCTGCGCGAAGCGATTCCGAACTTCCCGCTCACGCGCCAGCTGCTGACGGTGAAGTGCGACTGCGACCTGACCGGTCATGTCGAGAGCATCGAGGACCTGGCGCCGCGCGAGCGCGACGACGCCACCCTGGTCGAACTGTACGAGCGCTACGGTTTCCGCACCTGGCTGCGCGACCTGACCGGCGACGCCGAGCGCGTGCCGGCGGGCGATGCGCGCGTCGCCGCCGCGCCGCCCGTGGCGCCGGCGGAACAGGATTACCGCATCATCGCCGATTGGGACGCCTTCGACGCCTGGATGGCCAAGGTCGCCGAGGCGCCGCTGGTGGCGCTGGACACCGAAACTACCTCGCTGGATGAAATGCAGGCCCGGCTGGTGGGCCTGTCGATGGCGGTCGCGCCCGGCGTGGCCTGCTACATCCCGGTTGCGCATCGTGGGCCTGACGGCGCGGAACAATTGCCCAAGGACGAGGTGCTGGCGCGGCTCAAGCCCTGGCTTGAAGACGCCTCGCGGTCCAAGCTGCTGCACCACGCCAAGTACGACGCCCATGTGCTCGAGAACGAAGGCATCAAGCTGGCCGGCATCGCCGAGGACACCATGCTGCAGGCCTATGTGCTGGAATCGCACCGTGGCGTGGGCCTGAACGATCTGGCGCAGCGCTACCTGGGCCGCAGCGGCGTGTCATACGAAGACCTGTGCGGCAAGGGCGCCAAGCAGATCGGCTTCGACGAGGTCGCGGTCGACAAGGCCGGCCACTACGCCGCCGAGGACGCCGACTTCACGCTGCAGCTGCATCACGCGCTGCGGCCGCAGGTCGAGGCCGACGCCGGGCTGAACCGCATCTACCTGCTGGAAATGCAGGTGTCGGCGGTGCTGACCATCATCGAGCGCAACGGCGTCAAGGTGGACGCGGCCGAGCTGGGCCGCCAGAGCCACAAGCTGGGCCAGGAAATGCTGCAATTGGAGCAGAAGGCCTATGAGCTGGCCGGGCAGCCCTTCAACCTGAATTCCCCCAAGCAGTTGGGCGAGATCCTGTTCGGCCGCATGCAACTGCCGGTGGTGCGCAAGACCGCCGGCGGCGCGCCGTCCACCGACGAGGAAGTGCTGACCAAGCTGGCGCAGGACTATCCGCTGCCGCAGGTGCTGCTGGAATACCGCGGCCTGTCCAAGCTGAAGTCCACCTATACCGACAAGCTGCCGCGCATGGTCAATCCGGCCACCGGGCGGGTGCACACGCATTATTCGCAGGCCGCGGTCATCACCGGCCGGCTGGCCTCGTCGGATCCCAACCTGCAGAACATCCCGGTGCGCACCGAGGCGGGCCGCCGCGTGCGCGAGGCCTTCATCGCCGAGAACGGCATGCTGCTGTCGGCCGACTATTCGCAGATCGAGCTGCGCATCATGGCGCACGTGTCCGACGACGCGAACCTGCAGCGCGCCTTCGCGGCGGGCGAGGATATCCACCGCGCCACGGCATCCGAGGTGTTCGGCGTGTCGCTGGATCAGGTCAGCTCCGAGCAGCGCCGCGCGGCCAAGGCCATCAACTTCGGCCTGATCTACGGCATGGGCGTGTTCGGCCTGGCGTCGAACCTGGGCATCACGCGCGACGCGGCGCAGGCTTATATCGACCGCTACTTCGCGCGCTATCCCGGCGTGGCGATGTACATGGAAGAGACGCGCCGGCTGGCTCGCGAGCAGGGCTATGTGGAAACCGTCTTCGGTCGCCGCCTGCAACTGCCCGAGATCCGCGGCGCTTCGGGCCCGCGCCGCCAGGGCGCGGAACGCGCGGCCATCAACGCGCCCATGCAGGGCACGGCGGCGGACCTGATCAAGATGGCCATGGTGGCCGTGCAGGACTGGCTGCAGGCCGAGGGCATGCAGACCCGCATGATCATGCAGGTCCACGACGAACTGGTGCTGGAAGCGCCTGACGCCGAAATCGAGGCGGTGCGCGAGGCGCTGCCGCGCCTGATGTGCAACGTGGCCGAGCTGCGCGTGCCGTTGGTGGCCGAGGTGGGCGTGGGCAAGAACTGGGAGCAGGCGCACTAGCGCGCTCGCGCATTGCCGTCTCTCGAGCAGCGGAAATGGCCGCCCAAGGCGGCCATTTCCGCTTTTTGGAGTGCAACAATATAATGTTGCGCTTCCTCTCCTTCGATCCCCGTTCCCATGTTGCTGCTCTGGATCCTGCTTGCCACCGTCACCGGCGGACTGCTCGCCGTCGTGGTCGCCAGCTGGCTGGCCTACAAGGTCTTTTCGCAGTATCTGCACCACATGGTCAGTCTGTCGGTCGGCGTGCTGCTGTCGGTGGCGCTGCTGCACCTGCTGCCCGAGGCCTTCGAGTCCGGCGTGGCCGACGCACACGTCCTGTTCGGGCTGATGCTGGCCGCGCTGATCGGCTTCTTCGTGCTGGAGAAGATCGCGTTGCTGCGCCACAGCCATCATCATGAAGGCGATGGCCATCATCACCACAAGGGCCATGACCGCCACGAGGCGGGCCGGGGCGGCGTGATGATCCTGATCGGCAGCTCGCTGCACAACCTGTGCGACGGCGTGCTGGTGGCGGCGGCCTTCCTGACCGATCCGCTGCTGGGCGTGCTGACGGCGGCTTCCATCATCGTGCACGAGGTGCCGCACAAGCTGGGCGACTTCGTGGTGCTGCTGAACGCCGGGCTGGCGCGGCGGCGCGCCTTCTCCCTGATCCTGTTCACCAGCCTGTGTTCAGCCGTGGGCGGCATAATAGGGTTCTTCCTGCTGCAACAGGCCCAAGGCCTGGTGCCGTATGTGCTGGTGGTCGCCGCGAGCAGCTTCCTGTACATCTCGGTGGCCGACCTGATGCCGCAGATGCACGAGCGCGTGTCGCTCGCCGATGCCATCCCGCAACTGCTGCTGGTCGGCGTGGGCGTGGCGCTGATCTACAGCGTCACCACCTTGATGCATCATGGCCATGAGCACGATGCCGCGCCCCAGGGCGCGCCAGTTGTGGAGCACGGCCACCGCCATTGAGGTAGCCCGCGACCGTCCGGCGGCGCCCTGACAGGAGTACGCCATGAGCTTTTCCGCCGCCGCCGGCAAGATCGCCCCCACCGTCATTCACACCGACGCCGCCGGGCTGGCCCACGGCGATTTCCAGCTGCCCGTGGATGACGGCGCCATCGCCGCCTACTATGCCGCGCCCGCCGGCAGGCAGAACCTGCCCATCGTGCTGGTGGTGCAGGAGATCTTTGGCGTGCACGAGCACATCAAGGATCTGTGCCGTCGCCTGGCGCACGCCGGCTACCTGGCGGTGGCCGCCAACCTGTACGAGCGTCAGGGCGATGCATCCACCTACACCGACATTCCCAAGCTGGTCGCCGAGCTGGTCAGCAAGGTGTCCGACGAACAGGTCTACGCCGATCTGGACGCCAGCCTGGCCTGGGCCGCCCGCAACGGCGGCGATCCGGCCCGCGTGGCGGTCACCGGCTTCTGCTGGGGCGGCCGCCTGACCTGGATGTATGCCGCGCACAACCCGGCCGTGAAGGCCGGCGTGGCCTGGTACGGCAAGCTCAGCGTCGGCCACGGCCCGCTCATCAAGCGCTACGCGCTGGACGTGGCGCAAGACCTGCGCGCCCCGGTCCTGGGCCTGTACGGCGGCCGCGACGCCAGCATTCCGCTGGCCGACGTCGACAGGATGAAGGCCAGCCTGGCCGCCGGCAGCGTAGCGGCGCGCCGCTCCGAGATCGTGGTCTACCCCGAGGCCGACCACGGCTTCCTGGCCGACTATCGTCCCAACTACAACGCCCAGGCCGCCCAGGACGGCTGGCGCCGCATGCTGGACTGGTTCCAGAACCACCTCTAATCGCCCGCTGGCAAGAACGCCCATAACGGGGCCGCGCGGAGCCGGCTTCGCCGGTCCGCAGCGGCGCCCCCTTGAGGGGGGAGCGTGTAGCGCTCGGGGGGGGGGCTTATCCTTCCGGTCCGCAGCGGCGCCCCCTTGAGGGGGAGCGCGCAGCGCTCGGGGCTGGGTCTACCCTTCAGACTCTCGCAGTCGGCTCGGCAGCAGCTCGCCGTGGCGGGCCAGCAGCGGGTAGGCCGCCGCGCCCACCAGGTGGGAGTTGATGCCCTTCATGTCGCGCAGGATGTCCAGGTACAGCGCGCCCACTTCGGCGGCGTCGACTTCGCCGGCCTTGATCCGTTGCAAATGCGCGTCCGAGGCCTGGGTCTCGATGCCGCGAAAGCGCGCCTTCTCGCCCGCCAGCGCGCGCGCTTGCCGCAGGTCGTCGTTGACGAACAGGGCGGCGGCCTGGCGCTGGTTGGCGATGAGCTGGCCCAGCGTGTCTTCCAGGCTGGCGCGCTGTTCGGCCGAGAAGACCCAGCCTTGCTTGCGCAGCTTGGCGACATGGCCGAGCAGGCCGTGGTGGGCGATGTCGCCGGCATGGCCGACGTTGCTGATGAAGGCCAGGATGTCGTCCATGCGCTGCAGGTCTTCGCGCGTCATGTTCTCCTGGTCTAGCGTGGCCAGGTAGGTGGTGATGGCGTTCTCCAGCTTGTCCAGCGCGCCGTCCAGCTGGCGCGCCTGCACCATGCGGTGGCGGTTGTCGCGCTTGAAGCCGGCGCGCGCATACAGCAGCAGGGTCTGCAGCATGTCGGCCATCCGCAGCGCCTCGCGCGCCGCGTTGCCCAGGGCCACGGCCGGCACGTCGTGGGCCCATTCGTCCAGGTACTGCGGTCGCGACGGATCGTTCGGGTCGGCGCGCTTGGGCAGCCAGCGCGTGAGCAGGGCGGCGTAAGGCGCGAGCACGGGCAGGAACACCAGCGCGATCACGGCGTTGAACAGCGTGTGGAAGTTGGCCACGGCGCGGGCCGGATCGGCTTCCAGCAGGTTCATCAGCGGCTGCACCAGCGGCAGCGCGACCAGCCCGGCCAGCACGCCCAGCGCGCGCGTCAGCAGATTGCCCAGCGGCAGCCGGCGGGCGGCCGGATCATCGCCGGTGACGCCCTCGATCATGGGATTGATGGCGGTGCCCAGGTTGGCGCCCAGCACCAGCGCGAAGGCCACGTGCGGCGCCACCATGTGATGGCTGGCCAGCGACATGACCAGCACCACCACGGCCACGCTGGAGTGCGCGGCCCAGGTGAAGATCGCCGACAGCAGCACGGCCACCACCGGCTGGGTGGACAAGGCTTCCAGCACCATGCCCAGCATGGGCGCGCTCTGGAACGGCTCGAACAGCTGCACCAGCTGGTGCAGCGACAGCAGCAGCAGGCCCAGGCCGATGAAGACGCGGCCCAGGTCGCGGGTGCGGCCGGGCGGGTAGCGACGGAACATCCAGACGCCGGCCAGGATCAGGATGGGCGCCAGCGAGGTCAGGTCGAAGGACAGCAGCTGGACGATCAGGGTGGTGCCGACGTTGGCGCCCAGCATGGCGGCCAGGGCCGGGACCAGGCCGACCACGCCGCCGGCGGCGAAGCCGGTGATCATCAGGCCGGTTGCGGTGCTGCTCTGCAGCGCCGCGGTGATGCCCAGGCCGGCGGCGAAGGCCCGCAGGCGGGTGCCCAGCGCACGCCCCAGGGCAGCGCCCAGGGCCGCGCCGAAGGCGCGCTGCACACCGGTCTGGACCATGTGCACGCCCCAGAGCAGCAGGGCGACGTAGCCGGCGAAGTCGAGCAAGGTGATGAGTGCGGACATCCTGGCGTGTTCTTTCTATGACAAGTAATAATTTTGTAATGATCGCATGCCCGGCGCCTGCCGGGGCAAACCGTCCCTGATAGAGCATACGCCCGCCAGGGCCATGCTGCCCGCCGGCGGGGCTTGCGCGTATCATTGCCGCATCTTCTAGATTGCATTGGGGTGTGGGGTGGCAGTTTCCGTATTCGATCTGTTCAAGATAGGCATAGGCCCGTCCAGCTCCCACACCGTGGGGCCGATGCGGGCGGCGCTGCTGTTCGCCCAGGGCCTGGAACGCGACGGCCTGATGGCGCGCGTGGCTTCGGTGCGGGCCGAGCTGTACGGTTCGCTGGGCGCCACCGGCAAGGGGCACGGCACCGACAAGGGCGTGCTGCTGGGCCTGATGGGCGAAGCGCCCGACACGGTGGACCCGGCCGCCATCGCCGGCCTGCTGGCCTCGGTGCGCAGCAGCCGCCAGCTGTCGTTGCTCGGACGCCACACCGTACCCTTCATCGAGAAGGAACACATGATGTTCTACCGGCGCGAAGCGCTGGCCGAGCATCCCAACGGCATGAAGTTCCACGCCTACGACGCCGAGGGCGAGTCGCTGCGCGAGTCGCGCTACCTGTCCGTGGGCGGCGGTTTCGTGGTCACGGCCGGCGCGTCCAACAGCCAGGTCATCGCCGCCCATGACCAGCTGCCGTTTCCGTTCCGCACCGGCCGCGAGCTGCTGACCATGTGCAAGGAAAGCGGGCTGACGGTGGCCCAGCTGATGATGAAGAACGAACTGACCTGGCGTGACGAGGCCGAGGTCAACGGCGGCCTGGATCGTATCTGGCAGGTCATGCAGGACTGCGTGGCGCGCGGCTGCGGCATCAATTACCCCGAGGCCGATGGCGAGCTGCCCGGCCCGCTGCGGGTGCGTCGCCGCGCCCCCGAGCTGTACCGCAACCTGACCCAGCGCGCCGAGCGCACGCTGTCGGATCCGCTGTCGGTGATGGACTGGGTCAACCTGTACGCCATGGCCGTCAACGAGGAAAACGCCGCCGGCGGCCGCGTGGTCACGGCGCCGACCAACGGCGCGGCCGGCATCATCCCGGCCGTGCTGCACTATTACGACCGCTTCATTCCCGGCTCGAACCGCGAGGGCGTGCGCGCCTTCCTGCTGACCGCCGCGGCGGTGGGCCTGCTGTACAAGTACAACGCCTCGCTGTCCGGCGCCGAAGTCGGCTGCCAGGGCGAGGTCGGCGTGGCCTGTTCCATGGCGGCGGGCGGTCTGGCCGCGGCGCTGGGCGGCACGGTCGAGCAGGTCGAGAACGCGGCCGAGATCGGCATGGAGCACAACCTGGGCCTGACCTGCGATCCCGTCGGCGGGCTGGTGCAGATTCCCTGTATCGAACGCAACGCCATGGCCTCGGTCAAGGCGGTCAACGCCGCCCGCATGGCGCTGCGTGGCGACGGTCAGCACTACGTGTCGCTGGACTCGGTCATCAAGACCATGCGCGAGACCGGAGCCGACATGAAGACCAAGTACAAGGAAACCGCGCGCGGGGGGCTGGCGGTCAACATCGTCGAGTGCTGAGGCATGGCGAGCGGCAAGGGAACGGGTTCCGTCACGGTCGATGATGTGGCAGCCCAGGCGGGCGTGTCCATCAAGACCGTGTCGCGCGTGCTCAACAACGAGCCGAACACCAGCGAGAAGACGCGCGCCAAGGTCATGGCCGCGATCGAGCTGCTGAAGTACCAGCCCAATCCATCCGCGCGCCGGCTGGCCAGCAAGCGCTCCGACCTCATCATGCTGGTGTACGACAATCCCAGCGATAACTACCTGATCAACATCCAGCAGGGGGCGCTGGACGCGTGCCGGCGCTATTTCTACAGCCTGCTGCTGCAGCCCTGCGACTACCGCGCCGAGGGCCTGGCCGAGCAGATCGCGCAGGCGGCGCGCCAGCGCGCCTGCGCCGGCGTGGTGCTGACGCCGCCGGTGTCCGACGTGCCGGCGCTGATCGACGCGCTGGACCGAGGCGACATGCCCTATGTGCGGCTGGCGCCCAGCTATCCGAGCGTGAAAGGGTTGGAAGTCAGCACCGACGACCGTTCCGCCGCGCGCGACATGACCCGTTATCTGATCGGCCTGGGGCATCGACGCATCGGCTTCGTCGCTGGCCATCCGGACCACGGCGCCGCCCACGAGCGCCTGCGCGGCTATTGCGATGCGCTGGCCGAGGGGGGATTGCAAGTCGACGACAGCCTGGTCGAGCAGGGCCTGCATTCCTTTGATTCCGGCGTGCATTGCGGCGATCGGCTGCTGGATCGCGCCGACCGGCCCAGCGCCATTTTCGCCGGCAACGACGACATGGCGGCGGGCGTGCTGTACGCGGCGCATGCGCGCGGCATCAAGGTGCCCGACGAATTGTCGGTGGCCGGCTACGACGACACGCCCTTGTCCCGCCAGACCTGGCCCAAGCTGACCACCTTGCGCCAGCCGATCCGCGACATGGCCTACGCGGCCGTGGAACAGCTGGTCTCGCGCGAACCGCAGGCGCGGGTGCGCACGCTGGGCTACGAGATCGTTGTGCGCGATTCGACGCGGGCGCTGGGCTGAGTCCGCCGGCGCGCCGCGCCCGACGCGGACCTCGACGCAGCGCGAGCTGTCAGGGCGCGGCGCGCAGCCGTTCCTGCACGTCGTCTTGCGGGTCGTAGCCGATGCTGGCGCGTCCGCCAGCGACATCCCAGGCGCTGCCCCGGTTGGCGGAGACTCCGTTGACGATGACGCTGCCGCCTTCCCAGTTGGACGAGTCGGCCGTCAGCGCGGCGATCAGCAGCCGTTCCAGGTCGCCGTTGGACAGCCACATGTCGCGGAACCAGGTCAGGGCGCGGCGGCTGGGTTCATCCAGCGCGCCGTCCGCGGGCGCGCGCTGGTGCGCCACGCCGGAATAGGTGATGTCGCGCGGGTCGTTGCCGTCGGGCAGGATCCAGCCGATGCGCGCCGCTACCGTCGACAGGCGGCCTTCGGTCACGGCCGAATAGGCGCGGCACAGGCGCTCTCCCATCACCTTGGAGGTGCCGTAGGCCAGCGAATGCACATCGCGCTGGCCATCGAACCAGCGCGTGCCGGGCGCCGGCTCGGTCTGCGCGGTGAGCTTGCCGGGGCCCATGCGCGCGGCCAGCGGCTGGTCCTTGTAGCCACCCATGGCATGGTTCGACGATGAGAACACCAGCCGGCGCGCGCCATGCGTGGCCGCCGCCGTCAGCACGTTCAGCGTCATGTTGTAGGAGCCCAGCGCCTCTTCCCAGCTGGCGTCGGGCGTGGAATGGCGGGCGGCCAGGTGCAGCACGGCGTCGACGCCCTCGAAATGGCGGGTCCATGCGCCATCGGGATCCTCGAGATCGGCGGCGACCAGCGTCAGGCGTTCGCGCAGCTCGGGCCCGAACAGGGTGTCGTCCGCGTGCAGGTCGATGCCGACCAGGTGTTCGCACCAGACCTGGCGCGCCAGGATGGCCAGGGCCTTGCGGCCGATCTGGCCGGTGGCGCCGGTGACGACGATGCGGGCGGGAGGAAGGGATGCAGTCACGTTGAGGGTTTCCGGTTCAGGGCAGCAGGGGGCACAGGCTGACGGGCGAGCGCAGCGCGAAGGACGCGCCGGCGCGTTCGGGCATGCCGGTGACGGGGTCGATGCGCAATGCGCGGATGAGATGGTCGTCCTGCGATGCGATCAGCAGGAAGGCGCCGTCGGGCGTGAAGGCGATGTCGCGCGGCGTGCGCCCGCCGGCGGGGAAGTGGCCCAGCGGCTCCAGCCAGGGCGCGTCGCGTCGCAGGCGGAAGGCGGCGATGCTGTCGTGGCCGCGGTTGGAGACCATCAGCAGCCTGCCGTTCGGGTGCAGCCGGAGCGCCGCGGCCCAACTGGCGCCGGTCCAGCCGGGCGGCAGCGTGCTGGCGTGCGCCAGTTCGCGGGGCGGGGTTCGCGCATCCTCGGCCTGCCCGTAGACGCTGAGCGTATTGGACAGCTCATTGACCGCGACGATCAGCGCGCCGGCCAGGACCAGATGGCGCGGCCCCGAGCCGGGCCGCGCACGCAGCGTCCAGTCGGGCTCCGGCGCCAGGCCGTCGGCCTGCACGCGATGGCGGACGATCGCGTCGGTGCCCAGGTCGCACAGGTACACATGCGCGCCGGCGGCATCGGGCATCGCGAAATGCGCGTGCGGGCCGTCCTGGCGGTCGGCGCGCGGCCCCGAGCCCTGGCGCCTGAGGGCCTGCGGCTCGCCGTCGGGCAGGCCCTTGTCGTCCAGCGCGTAGCACAGCAGTTCGCCCGAGCTGTAGTTCGAGACGTACAACTGGCGCGCCACCGGATTCACGCTGACGTGGCAGGGGTCGGCGCCCGGCACGGCGGCGCGGCCGATGGGGCGCAGGCGCGCGCCGCCGTCCTCGATGGCGCTGATGTCCAGTGCCGCGTCGCGGCTGCGTTCGCTGACGCTGTAGAGCCGGTCGCCCCATGCGCACAGGTAGGAAGGATTGACCGGGCCGGCCAGGATCTGGCGTTCGCGGAACGTGGCGGATTCGCCGTCGAATTCCAGCAGGTGTATGCCCAGGCCGCGTCCCTGCACATGGGGCAGGATTTCCGTATAGGTGCCTACCGCCAGCAGGCAGCTGCCCGGCGCGGAGGAATGTTGGGATTTATGCACGTTCGGACCTCGTCGCTACGTCTATCCAGACCGCCAGCACCAGCACGGCGCCCTTGACGATCATTTGCCAGGAAGTATCCACGTTCATCTGCTGCATGCCGTTGTCCAGGCTGGCCATGACCAGCGCGCCGATCAGCGCGCCGTACACGGTGCCCGAGCCGCCGCGCATGGACGTGCCGCCGATGAAGCAGGCGGCGATGGCGTCCAGCTCGCCGCCCACGCCGGCCGACGGCGAGCCCGCCGCCGCGCGCGCCGTGGTGACGATGCCGGCGAATGCGCACATCAGGCCCATCAGCATGAACACCATCAGTTTCACGCGTTTGACGTTCACGCCGGACAGCCGGCTGGCCTCGACGTTGCCGCCCACCGCGTAGACGTGGCGGCCGAACACCGTCTGGCTGGTGATCCATGAGAATACGCCAAGCAGCGCCAGCAGGATGAGCACCGGCAACGGCACGCCGTGGGCCTGGTTCAGCACCAGCACGAAGCCCGCGGCCGTGGCGGCGATCGCGCCGACCTTGAGTCCGTCGGCCCAGGCCGGCGCCAGCGCCAGTCCCAGCCGGCGACGCTGGCGCCGGCGCGACAGGGCCAGGCCGCAGGCCAGCGCGATGATCAGCGCCACCATCAACCAGGACAGCGCCGGCGGCACGAAGGCCTGGGCGATGGCGCCCAGATCGTCGGGCACGGGGGCGATGGTGACGCTGTCCGTGCTCAGCTGCAGCAGTCCGCGATAGGCCAGCATGCCGCCCAGGCCGACGATGAAGGACGGCACGCGCAGCCGCGTCGTGAGGCAGCCGTTGACCAGGCCCAGCGCGGCGCCGGCGGCCAGCACGGCGGCCACCGCCAGCCAGGTGTTCCAGCCCAGGTTCACCGTCAGGATGGCGGCCAGGCCGCCCAGCAGGCCCAGCAGCGATCCCACCGACAGGTCGATCTCGCCGGCGATGATGACCAGCACCATGCCGCAGGCCAGCATGCCGGTGACCGACATCTGCAGGAACAGGTTGGAGATGCTGTTGGGGCGCAGGAAGGTGCCGCCGGTCTGGTGCCAGAAGAACAGCCAGATCAGCGCCAGGGCCAGCACCATCGCCAGCAGCTTGTGGCGGGCGAAGAGCTGGCGCAGGGGCTGGCGCGCGGCCTTGGGGCGGGGTTCGGCATAGGAAGAGGCGAGGGTCTGCTTCATGGCGTTCAGGCGGCGTGCCGCAGCGGTTCGGTGTTCAGGGCGGCGGCCAGCACGCGTTCCTGCGTCAGGCCCTGGATGGGGAATTCGGCGGCGACGCGGCCGGCGTTCATGACCAGCACGCGGTCGCTCATGCCCAGAATCTCGGGCAGCTCGGAGGACACCATGACGATGGCCACGCCGCGGTCGGCCAGATCGAAGATCAGCTTGTAGATGTCGTACTTGGCGCCGATGTCCACGCCGCGCGTCGGCTCGTCCAGGATCAGCACCCGGGGGTTCTTCAGCGCCATCTTCGCCAGCACCACCTTCTGCTGGTTGCCGCCGGACAGGCTGGCCACGGGCAGGCCGGGGCTCGCGGTCTTGATGCGCAGGCGCGCGATCTCGCGCTCGACCGCGGCCAGTTCCGACTGCGCGTCGACGCGGGTCGCGCGCGCGTGGTCGGCCAGGGTCGCCAGCGTGATGTTCTCGGCCACGCTCATCTGCGGCACGATGCCATGGCGCTTACGGTCCTCCGGCACTAGGCAGATGCCCTGCGCGATGGCGTCGGCCGGCGAGCCGATGCGCACGGGGCGGCCCTGCACCCAGACCTGCGCCTCGCTGCGGCCGGCATAGGCGCCGTAGATCGCGGACACGAGTTCGGTGCGGCCCGCGCCCACCAGGCCGGCGATGCCCAGGATCTCGCCGGCGCGCACCTGCAGGCCGGCATCGTCCACCCGCTTGCGGCGCGGGTTGGTGACGTCCCAGCAGGTCACGCCGCGCGCTTCCAGCACCACCTCGCCGGGCTGGCGCTCGGTGCGGGGAAAGCGCGAGGTCAGTTCCCGGCCCACCATCAGGCCGATGATGCCGTTCTCGTCCAGCGCCGCCGCCGGCCGGGTGGCGACATGCTCGCCGTCGTGGATCACGGTGATGGTGTCGCAGACCCGCTTGACCTCGTCGAGCTTGTGCGAGATGTAGATGCAGGCCACGCCGGCGCGCTTCAGGTCCTCGATGATCGCCAGCAGCACCTCGATCTCCTTGGCGCTGAGGGAGGACGTGGGCTCGTCGAAGATCAGCAGGCGCGCCTGCTTGGCCAGGGCGCGGGCGATCTCGAACAGCTGCTGATGGCCGTTGCCATAGTGCATCACTGGCGCGCCCACGTTGACGTCGTCCAGCTTGAGCCGCGCCAGCAGCTCGGCCGCGCGGCGGTGCATGGCCGGGTAGTCCATGCGCCCGCCAGGCAGCTTCAGCTCATTGCCGAGGAAGATGTTCTCGGTCACGCTCAGCTCCTGCACCAGCATCAGCTCCTGGTGCAGGATGACGATGCCGGCGCGCTCGCTGTCGCGGGTGGAACGCGAGCGCAGCTCGCGGCCTTCCCAGAGGATCTGGCCTTCGTAGCTGCCGTGCGGATAGACGCCCGACAGCACTTTCATCAGCGTGGACTTGCCGGCGCCGTTCTCGCCGCACAGGCCCAGGCATTCGCCCGGCCGCACGGCCAGGCTGACGCCGGACAGCGCGCGCACGCCCGAGAATTCCTTGACGATGCCGCGCATTTCAAACAGGGGCTGCTGTTCCATCACCCATCTCCTGTCGCGGCTACTTGCCCGCGATCTGTTCCGCCGTATAGAACCCGTCCTTGACCAGGATGTCCAGGTTGTCGCGCGTCAGCAGCGTGGGCTTGAGCAGGATGCTGTCCACCTGGCCCTTGCCGTTGTCGAGCTTGGCGTTGAACGCGGGCTGCTTGCCCTGCACCAGTTCCACGGCCACCTGCGCGGCGGTACTGGCGATGCTCTTGAGCGGTTTGTAGATGGTCATGGTCTGCGTGCCCGCCGCCACGCGGCGCACGCCCGCCAGGTCGGCGTCCTGGCCCGACACCGCGACCTTGCCGGCCAGCTTCTGGCTGGTCAGCGCCTGGATCGCGCCGCCGGCCGTGCCGTCGTTCGAGGCGACGATGGCCTGGATGTTGTTGCTATTGGCGTTCAGCGCGTTCTCGATGATGGCCTGGGCCTTGGACGGATCCCATTCCGGCGTCCATTGCTCGCCCACGATCTTGATGTCGCCCTTGTCCGCCAGTGGCTTGAGCACGTTCATCTGTCCTTCGCGGAACAGGCGAGCGTTGTTGTCGGTGGAGGCGCCGCCCAGCAGGTAGTAATTGCCCTTGGGCACCACGTCGATCACGCCCTGCGCCTGCATTTCGCCGACCTTGACGTTGTCGAACGAGACATAGGCGTCCAGCGGCGCGCCCAGGATCAGGCGGTCGTAGGCGATGACCTTGATGCCGCTCTTGCGTGCCTTGGCGATCACGTTGCTCAGCACCTTGGAATTGAAGGGCACGATCACCAGCGCGTCCACGCCCTCGGCGATCAGGTTCTCCAGCTGTGCGATCTGGCGCGCCTCGTTGGCGTTGGCGGATTGCACGCTGACCTTGGCGCCCAGGGCGGTCGCGGCCTGCACGAAGTAATCGCGGTCGCGGGTCCAGCGCTCGACGCGCAGGTCGTCGATGGAAAAGCCGATCACGGGCGCTTCCTTGCTGGCGTGGGCGGCGGCGCCGGCGTACAGGGCGGCGGGCAGCGCCAGGGCGCAGGCCAGCAGGCGGCGGAAAGATAGGGTCATGTCTGTCTCCTCGTTGCGCTCAGAAGGTGATGCCGGTCTTCAGCCCGATGATGAAGGCGTCGTGGTTGCTGGACGTGCCACCCGGATGTCGGATGTACTGCAGGTTGGGCCGCAGGTAGATGGACGGAACCGGCGACCAGCTGTAGTAGGCCTCGGCCACGTACTCATAGCCGTCGCCCACCGTGGTTCGCGTGTCCAGCCGCTGGTCCTGCTGCCTCACGTAGCGCGCGTAGCGGCCATTGTTGTGGGTTGCGCCGATGGCCACGCCGACCACGTCGCGCGGCTGCCCGAAAGGCCCTTTGTACTGCAGGCCCAGCGCGAGCTGGTGATCCTGCGCCGCGGTGGCGCGGTCGGCCTGCGAGAAGTTCAGGAACACCGAGGCGCCGCGCGCGCCGGCGGCGCCGCTGACCTGCTGCTCGAAGTTCAGGTAGAAGCCATACTGGCCGTTGCGTTCGCGCGGCGCCAGCCCGGTGAGGCCGCGCGCGTCGCCGTTCACGTCCTGGTACAGATCCTTGCCCTGCGAGGTGTTGTACCAGGCGCCGAACTTGTAGGAGCCGGGCAGTCCGTTCCAGGACGGCAGCACGCCGAATTCCAGCGGGATCAGCGCGCCGGTGGTGCCGCCGGGATTGTCCAGCGACAGCCCGTGGCGGCGGGCGTAGCCGTCGTCCACGTACTTCGGGTTGACCTGATAGACGCCGGCCTGCAGATAGGTCTGTTCCGACGTGCTGACCTTCAGGCGCGTGGCCCACTGGCTGGTTGGCCAGTTGACCCAGTAGCTGCCCACCAGATTGCCGGGCTGCGAGCCGCAGAAGGTCAGGTTCTGGAAGTCGCAGGAGAAGCTTGCGAAATCCTCGCCTACCGTCATGCGGCCGAATTTCCATTGCACCCGGTTGTCCAGGAAGGACTGGTTGAGCCAGAACTGCGTCATGTGCCAGGTTTGGCCACGGCCGTAGACCTCCTGGATCAGCATGTTGTTGCCGATGCCGGCGTCGGCGCCCAGATTGCGGCCGTTGCGGTCGGTGATGGTCATCTGGAAGGTGCCGCCGCGCCAGCCCCAGAGCTTGTCCAGGTTCAGCGTGGCGCCGAAGACCCACTGGTCGGTGTAGCGGGTCAGCTTGTCCTTGCCGCCGCTGAAATTGTGCGCGGCCTCGCCGGTATAGCCGAGGTTGAGGTCGATGCCGCGCTCGGACAGGCTGGTGCGCAGGCCGCCCCAGTCGCCGAACAGGTGCGGGCTGGTGGTGATGTCATACGCCTGGGCCGCGCCGGCGGCGCTCAACAGGCCGGCCATGAGCAGCGGCCGGAGGAAGGGCAGGCGCATGGGGGAGCGATGCCGGAGGCGCGCGCCAGCGCCGTCCGCTGCCGGGGGGCAGGGAGGTGTTGCCATGACTTGTCTCCTGTCGCCGCGTGCCGCGGGTGGGCGGGTCGGCTTGTATGTCGTTGGCCGACGGCTTGTCGGCGAAGCTAGTTTCAGTGTAATTGACAGCGCTGTCAATTCACTTGGCACCTAGGGATTTCGCTAGGAACGGGGCAGGGGACCTTCGGCGCCGCAAGGGCTGGATGCGTGCGTATCGCAGGCGCGCCGTGGCTTGCGGGCAGGAAAAAGCCCGCTTGCGCGGGCTTTTTTTCTGTGGACCATCAGCGCCCTCGCGGGCGCCGGAATCAGGCCGGACGGGCTTGCTGCAGCGCCG
>MCND01000278.1_pt1 | contig 18846 bp, 12 predicted proteins | sample 778211 | NCBI WGS metagenome assembly MCND01 (sample SAMN04296812, study PRJNA304217) | bioreactor metagenome | isolation source: activated sludge enriched with benzalkonium chloride | place: Turkey: Istanbul urban wastewater treatment plant
GCCCTTCCCCTAAAGTTACAGATAGCTCCAGGCTGCAATGATGGGACTAGTCAAACAAGGCAGCGTTGATCTGGATCAAGCATCTGGTTACACGGTGGGGAACGCGGCGCCGGCGCAACGGGTCCAGGCGCGACATCAAGCGCGCCGCTCAGCCGCGGCTGGCGGGTCCGCTGTCGTCATCAAGCAGGATGGCGCGGCCGGCGTCATCGGTGTCGTCGTACTGGCCGTTGAAAACGGCCCACCACAGCGACACCCCGATGGCCAGCACGAACAGCAGGGACAGGGGCAGGAGCAGATAGAGAATGGTCATTGCGCCGCTTCCAGGGCGGCCGCGGGCGCGGGCGCGCCAGCCCAGTCGCGGCGGCACAGGCGCCACGAGTTGTAGGCGACCGCCAGCGAGGACAGCAGCATGGTGATCGCGGCCAGCCACGGCGTGACCCAGCCGACCAGCGCCAGCGGGGTCATCAGCAGATGCCAGACCACGGAGCCATGCAGGTTCTGGCGAGCCTTGCGCCGCGCCTCATCCAGCAGCTCGTCCAGCGCCGCGTCGGACATATGGGGGTGGGAGGCCAGCGCCGAATGGGCGGAGGCCATGGCGGTGGGCACCGCCATCGACATGGCGCAGGGACAGCTCATCACCAAAAGCGCGACCATCACCGGAATGCTGTGCGCCGGATCGATATAGGCCCAGGCGGCCGCGGCGGCCAGCGCCAGCGCGACCTGGACCATGACGAAGCGCGAGGCCAGCCGGTCGGCGCGCGCGCCCAGCTCCAGGCGCTGCGCCTCCACGCGCTCGTGGCGCAAGCCGCCCGCCGCGCCGCCAAAGGACTGGCGAGCGCATAGTTCCAGATAGCGCGCGGTGAGCAGGAAGGCCACGAACATCGTGACCGAATCGAAATAGACCTCGCCGCGCCCCGTGTAGGTGGCGTGGACGCTGGGAATGAAGGCGGCGACAATGCCCAGGGCCACCGGCACGTCCATGCCGGCGCGGCCATGGCGCAGATTGTCGCCCGCGTGGCGCCAGATCGGCCAGGCCGAATACACCACCACCGGCACGGTCAGCGCAAAGCTGGCCCAGTTCATCAGCACGATCGCCCAGTCCAGCGTTTCCAGCGCATCGGCGGGCATGCTTTCATGCCGCAGGTAGCCGGGCCAGGCGAACATCATCACCTGCATCATCGCCAGCCACGCCAGCGACAGGCGCACCAGCGCATGGCGGCGCTGCTGGCGGTCGGCGTCGGACAGTCCGGCCGGGACGGCGAAGATCGATTTTGCTCGCATGCGCCGATGTTACCCAGCGCGTTACAAAGCCGCCTTGATCTGGATCAAGGCGGCTTTGGCCGGTTTGCCCGGACAACGCGGACTTGGCGCCGCCCGGCTCAGGGACGCTGGCGGCGCAGCACGTCCACCACTGCCCGCATCAGGCTGGCCAGCTCGTCCTCGGCGATGGTCAGCGCCGGGGTCAGGTAGACCACGTTGCCGAACGGCCGCACCCAGACGCCGGCCTCGACCAGGCGCCGCTTCAGGCCCTCGCGGTCGGCGATGCCGTCCAGCTCGACCACGCCGATCGCGCCCAGCACACGCACGTCGCGCACCCAGGGCAGCTCGCGGCACGGCTCCAGGCCCATGGCCAGAGCCGCGGAGATCGCGTGCGCCTGAGCCAGCCGCGGTTCAGTCTCAAAAAGATCCAGCGAGGCATTGGCCGCGGCGCAGGCCAGCGCGTTGCCCATGAAGGTGGGGCCGTGCATCAGCGCGTGCGAGGGATCGTCGGACCAGAACGCCTCGAACACCCGGCTGCTGGCCACCGTGGCGGCCAGCGGCAAGGTGCCGCCGGTCAACGCCTTGGACAAGGTCACGATGTCCGGCCGGATGCCGGCCTGCTCGAAGGCGAACATGGCGCCGGTGCGGCCGAAGCCGGTGAAGATCTCGTCGAAGATCAGCAGCAGGCCGTGGCGGTCGGCCAGGCGGCGCAAGCGGCGCAGTACTTCCGGGGCATGCAGCAGCATGCCGCCGGCGCCCTGCACCAGCGGCTCGACCAGGATGCCGGCCAGGCGCGATCCATGGGCTTCCAGGTGGGCCTCCAGCGCCGCCAGTTCGGCCTCGCTGCGCGGCAGGTCGACGATGTCGTGCTCGGCCAGCATGCCGCGGTACAGGCTGTGCATGCCCTCGTCCGGATCGCAGACCGCCATGGTGCCGAAGGTGTCGCCGTGATAGCCGCCGCGGAACGCCAGGAAACGGCTGCGGCCGCGTTCGCCCTGGTTGAGCCAGAATTGCAGCGCCATCTTCATGGCGACTTCCACCGCCACCGAGCCGGAATCCGTATAGAAGACGCGATCCAGTCCCGGCCCCAGCAGGGCGGCCAGGCGGCGCGCCAGGGTCAGCGCGGGTTCATGGGTCAGCCCGCCGAACATGACGTGCGGCATGGCGTCCAGCTGCGCGCGCACCGCCTGGGCGATGTGCGGATGGTTGTACCCGTGGCAGGCCGTCCACCAGGACGCCACGCCGTCGATCAGGCTGCGGCCGTCGGCCAGTTCGAGCCGGCTGCCGTGGCTGCGCACCACCGGCAGCGGCGGCGTCACCGTCTTCATTTGGGCATAGGGGAGCCAGATATGGGGCTGGCCCTGGGCCACCCAGTCGGGCGTGTGCATGATTCACCTCTCGATACCGGCGGCGCGCCCGGCGGACATGGCCGCGACCGGGGCGGCGTCCGCCTCCACTACAATGGCTCGCATTCTACGGCCTGGCGCGGGCTCGCCCCCTGCCCGGCCGCTGCCGGAAATATTGATGTCCAAGCTGGATCCGCTTTTCTCCTCCGAACTGGCGCGTGCCGAAACGCGCCGCGTGCGCCGCCGCCTGCGCACGGCCTCCGCCGCCGCCCCGGGACGCCTCGTCCTCGAGGGCGAACCGGTCCTGAACTTCTCCAGCAACGATTACCTTGGCCTGTCGCGGCATCCGCTGCTGGTCGAGCGGTCGCGCGAATGGGCAGCCCGCCACGGCGCGGGCGCCCAGGCTTCGCGCCTGGTGACCGGCAACCTGGACCTGCACGAACAGGTGGAGGCCAAGCTGGCCCGGCTGAAAGGCACCGAGGCCGCGCTGCTACTGGCCTCGGGCTGGCAGGCCAACGCCGCCGTGCTGCCGGCCCTGCTGCGCGCCGCCGCCAGCCAGGGCGAGGTCGAGCTGTACGCCGACAAGCTCAACCACGCCAGCCTGCACCACGGCTGCCAGGCGGCGGGCGTGAAGCAGATCCGCTTCCGGCACAACGACCTGGACCATCTGGAGAGCCTGCTGGCCGCCAGGGCGGAAAACGCGGCCGGCCAGCCCGTGTCGCGATTCATCGTCACCGAAAGCGTGTTCAGCATGGACGGCGACCGGACCGACGTGGAACGGCTGGCAACCCTGGCCGACCGCTACCGCGCCTTCGTCTACCTGGACGAGGCGCACGCCACCGGCGTGCTGGGGCCTCGCGGCATGGGGTTGGCAGGGCTGGCGCCCGGCCGCATCGACCTGGCCATGGGCACCTTCAGCAAGGCGCTGGGCGGCTTCGGCGCCTACGTCGCCGGTTCGCGCGCGCTGTGCGACTACCTGATCAACGCCTGCTCGGGCTTCATCTACACGACGGCGCTGCCGCCCGCGGTGCTGGGCGCCATGGACGCGGCGCTGGACCTGGTGCCCGCGCTGGATGCCGAACGCGCCCGTCTGGCGGCTGCCGGCGACAACCTGCGCGCCGCGCTGCGCGGCATGGGGCTGGACACAGGCGCCTCCTCCACCCAGATCGTGCCGGCCATCGTAGGCGACGAAGCCCGCGCCCTGGCGCTGGCCTCGGGACTGGAACAGCGCGGCTTGCTGGCCGTGGCGATCCGCCCGCCCACCGTCCCCGCCGGCACCAGCCGCCTGCGCGTCACGCTGAGCGCCGCGCACCGCGACGTGGACGTGGCGCGCCTGATCGACGGTTTCGCCGCCGCGCTGGCGTGACGGCCACTGCCTCCATGCAAGCCGGCCTGTCCCGCCCCACCCTGCTGTTCGTGCACGGCTGGGCCTTCGACGCCTCGGTCTGGGCGCCGCTGCGCGCAGAACTCCACGATAGTCCGCAAGCCGTTTTCGATGCGGGCTACTTCGGGCCGGCGCAGGAGCCTGCCATGACCGGCCCGGTGATCGCCATCGGCCATTCGCTGGGCGTGCTGCGCCTGTTGCGCGAACTGCCGCAAGACTGCCTGGGCCTGGTGTCCATCAACGGCTTCGCGCGCTTCGCGGCCGCTCCCGGCTTCGAGGCCGGCGTGGCGCCGCGCGTGCTGGAACGCATGTCCCGGCGCCTGGCCTCGGACCCCGCGGCGGTGCTCAGCGACTTCCGCCAGCGTTGCGGCGACGGGTCCGATTTCGGCGAGCCCCGGCTCGCGCCGCTGGCGCGCGACCTGCAGGCGCTGCGCGACGAAGACCGGCGCGAAACCCTGGCGGCGCTGCCTGCCCCCCTGCTGGTCCTGGCCGGCGCGGACGATCCCATCGTGCCCGCGCCCATGACCCAGGCGGGCTTTGCCGGCAGCGCCGACGCGCTGATCCACCAGTGCGAGGGCGGCGGCCATTTGCTGCCGCTGTCGCACGCTGCCTGGTGCGCGGCGCAGATCCGCGCCTTCATGGCGCGCCTGGCGCACGCCCAATGACGCAAGCGCCGCGCAACGCTGGAATCGGCGCGCGCTTTGGCGCCGCCGCCCCCGCCTACGAAGACCACGCGCCCATCCAGCGCCTGGCGGCCGAGCGGCTGGCCGGCGATATCGCGCTGCTGCCGCTGCCGCCCCGCCCGCGCATCCTGGAGATCGGCTGCGGCACCGGCCTGCTCACCCAGGCGCTGGCGCGCCGCATCGGCGCCGCCGACTGGACCGTCACCGACATTGCTCCCGGCATGCTCGCGGCCGCGCAACGCGGCCCGTCCTTGCCCGGCCAGGTCCGCTACCAGTTGCTGGACGGCGAGCATCCGGCCGGACTCGAAGGCGGCTACGACCTGATCTGCTCCAGCCTGGCCGTGCAGTGGTTTTCCGACCTGAACGCCGGGCTGGGCCGGCTGGCCGCGCTGCTCGCGCCGGGCGGCCGCCTGGCCGTGGCGACACTGGCTGACGGCACGTTCCAGGAATGGCAGGCCGCCCATGCCGCGGCTGGGCTTGCCGCCGCCACGCCGCACTATCCGCGCGCCGCCTCCATCCATCCGGACTGGGGCAATCTGGCGGGTGGCGTACGCAGCGAACGGCTGATACAAAATCATCCTGACGGGCTGCATTTCCTGCGCGCCCTGAAAGGCATAGGCGCCACCACGCCCGCCCCCGGACGCGCGCCGCTGAACGCGGCGCAACTGCGGCGGGTGCTGGCGGCGTTTGACGAACAAGGAGCCGGGGTGACCTATCACCTGGCCTACGGTATGTGGAAAAAATCGAACCAGCACCCCGCCGGCGTCTTCGTGACCGGCACGGATACCGGCATCGGCAAGACCCTGGTGTCCGCGATCCTGGCGCGCGCCTGGAACGCCGACTACTGGAAACCGGTGCAGACGGGGGTGGCGGAAGAACCCGGCGACACCGAAACCGTGGCGCAGCTGGCCGGGCTGCCGCCCGAACGCCTGCACCTGCCCGCCTACGTACTGCAGGCGCCGCTGTCGCCCTGGGCGGCCGCCACGCTGGAAGACACCATCGTCGACGCCACCAGCATCGTGCCGCCAGCCACGCAGGCGCCGCTGATCGTGGAAGGCGCGGGCGGCCTGTATGTGCCGATCGACGACACCCACATGATGATCGACCTGATCGCGCGGCTGGACATGCCGGTGGTGCTGGCCGCGCGCAGCGGATTGGGCACCATCAACCACACCCTGCTCAGCCTGGAGGCGCTCAAGCGCCGCGGCATTCCGATACTGGGCGTGATCATGAGCGGGCCGCTTTCGGCCGGCAACAAGGAAGCGATCGAGCGCTTCGGCGACGTGCGCGTGCTGGCCGAGATTCCGCCGCTGGCCAAGGTCGACGCGCAAACCGTCCAGGCGCTGGCCAGCGCCATTCCGTCGCTGGCGGAATGCCTGCAGGCGCTGGGCGACGCGCCCGCGGTAGCCAACTAGGGTTCGACGCCATCCAGGCCCCCTGGATTTCCGGGGCCGGAGCCGTTACGCATTCGTACAAAATAAATTCCGCCGGCGGCCACCCGTCCCCCACGCGGATGGATGCCGTTGCCTGCCCTTCCGTTCGTTTGGATGGCGGCCAAAGCCTCATGCAAAGCGTGAACTTCCCGAGTGAAGCCGCGCATCATCTACATCTTTCAGCCACATCCGGATTCTCAAGCCGGCGCTGCCGCGGCCGCCGCCGCCGCATGCCTGCGCGTTGTTGACTACTAACGCAACACAACGATAATTTTCGCCACATTGGCAGTTCGATTCGCAGGTAGCTGGACGTGCAGGATTTCGTTCCTGGGTTTCCTTATTTGCAGGAGAACTGGCATGGTCACCAGAAGGCTGAACATTCCTGTTTTGGCCCCCAATCCCAACCGCAATTTCTTCGACGGCACCCGCCCCGGCCAGGCCGTGCTGCGCCCGGCCGATCTGCTGGCCTTGCGGCTGGAGCTGCACAATCTGGCGGTGACGCCAGGCCAGCCGCCCCGCTTGAAGAAGGCTGGCGACGGGGCCGCCACGCTCATCGTCCACTTCCCGCCGCAGTCGATCACCGAAGAAACCTTCTTCGAAAGTCCGCCGCTGGGCAACGCCGCTCAGCCGGCGCCCCGCCCGACGCCGGACAAGCCGGAACCCCCACCGGGCGAGGAGGAAGAGCCCACCGGCCCGCCGGTGCGCGCGCGCATCGCCGGCGAATCGCGGCTGGCCTTTGCCATTCCCGATGGCTTCGACGTGCCCTACACGCTGGAAGGCGTGCTGGCGGCAATGGAGTCCCTGCCCCAGGCCGTGGCGGCCAATGCGCGTCCGCCGGGGCCCAGCGCGCCGCGCCTGAACCTGCGCGATCTGTTCGACACGCGCATCGACAAGCTCTCGCCGGTGCAACGCGCGGCGCTGTCGAGCTTCGCGCTGCGCAGTGCGCGCATCGCCACGCAGCTGAACGCGCCTGGCGCGCTGCTGCTGCGCCAGGCCGGCGGCGCCCCAGGACTGCGCGCGTTGCGCCTGGGCGGCGGTGCGCCTGTCCGCGAAGTGCAGCGCACCAGCGCGTTGATCGAAATCCTCAGGCGCGGCCCCAAGCCGGCGCTGCCCGCCGCGCAGCAGACGGCGATAGAACTGCCCTGGCGGCTGATCCTCAGTCCGCATGCGGAGGAGCGCTGGCGCCACGCCAAGGCGCCGGCGACGTCCGCCGCCACGCAGCACACCGAACTCTGGCATACCCAGCTGCTGGCCGCGCAACCCGAGGACAGCGCCCGGGCGCCGCTCGCGGGCGATGCCCGGCCCACCGTGCGCGCGGTCTGGGCGCTGGGCGGCGAAGGCACGACCAAGCCCATGCAGGCGGCGTTTCCGGTGCCGACGGTCACCTATCTGCCGCAGCCGAACACCTCGCCCTTCCGCATGCCGATGGACGATTTCGACCGTTTCCAGATCGCGCACCTGTCGTCGAATTTTTCCGTGGCCAACTACGCGCCGCAGCCGGTGGACGCCAAGCTGCTGATGCTGTCCGCGCTGGGCGCCTGGCTGGACTCGCGCGGCAACTGGGACGCGCCGGGGCTGTCGCTGGAAGAATGGACCCATCGCGGCGCCATGGGCCGCGACCATTACGTCCGCGTGGTCTACAAAGGCCTGCTGTTTCCCTTCGGCCACCGCGCCTCGCTGGTGAAGGTCAGCGAACGCAAGTTCCATACGGACAGGCCCGGCAACCCGGCCTACCTGCGCCAGCGCCTGTTCATCATCGTGCGCGAGCGCGAACGCGTCTACGCCGACCCGCTGCTGCAGGCGCGCGACGACACGGGGAACATGATCTTCCTGCATCGCCAGATGCCGTTTTCCAGCGTGCGCATCCTGACCACGGTCACGCCCAGTCTGGATCTGCCCACCTCCACGGCCAGCAAGATCGGGGACCTGGGGCAATTGCTGTTCTGGCCCTGCGTGGGCGCAAGCCCCTTCCGCTTCGCCTGCTCGGCCACCGACATCGACGGCCGCATCGTGCAGTTCGACCTGCCGATGATCTTCATGGATGGCGGCCGCGCCTGCCCGCGCAAGCTCAGCGGCCAATGGCTGACGCCGGACTACGTGAACGCGGAGATCTTCGCCAAGCAAACGCAGGGGGCCTGGCGCAGTGCCGAATCCAGCCGCCGCACCGCGCAGTTCAAGCAGCAGCGCGTCACGTTCGCATCCCCGCTCAAGCCCGGCGATACCGCGGCGCAGGCGGAGACGATCGAGTTCGACGGCCTGGTCGATCCGGGCAACACCCAGCTGCGCGCCTACAGCGACTCGTTGAACGGCCCGCTGTTCTATCCCGGCATCAAGCGCGCGGCGATCCGCATCGCCGCGCTGGCCGAACTGACGGGCAGCGACAGCAACAGCGTGCTGAGCTGGAACGACCACTACCTGCGGTTCGGATTCGACTCCGGCAACGTCGGCCAGGTTTTCGGCAACATAGACGCCGAGCCTGGCTACCGCGGCGACGCCGTGCTGAACTTCTCCGCCCAAGGCGACCGCGCGGGCGGCTTCGTCCAGCCGAACCTGCGCCCCACGGCGCTATCGCGCATGGCCGGCCCGGTCAGCGGCAAGGTGGCCGACTTCGTCGCCGGCAAGATGAACGGTCCGGACATCTTCCCCAAGGTCCTCTCATCGGACCTGCCCTTTCCGCTGCTGTTCGGCTGCATCCCGCTGGGCGACGTGATCGAAGCGGTATCCAATGCCGCCGGCACGCCGGAACGTGTGCCGCGCTTCATATCGGAAGCCTGTTCCCAGCTTGAAAGCCTGGTCAACGAAATGGGCCGGCTCTACGGCCTGGTGACGGACCTGGCGCAGCAGCCGGGCCGCATCGCCGAAGCCGCCTTGCAGGTGCTGAAGGACACGCTGCAGGATCTGCTCGGCCAGGCGCAGGCCTATGCGCAGAACCTGGTGCAGGACGCGAAGGCCCGCGTCAACGACCTGATGGCCGCGCTGGACGCGGTACGCGCGCAGGTCGCGCTGCTGGCCGGACTGTCCTTCGACGCCGCGCCCGCGCTGCCGGGACTGCCCGCCGTGCTCACCGCCGCGCGCGATGCCGCGAAGGCATTGAACACCGCGGCGGACGCGCAGGTGAACGGCGCGCACCTGCCCGACGGCCTGCGGCAATCGCTGCGCCAGGCCGCCAATACCGCCCAGACGCTGCTGGACAGCGTGGCCGTCGTGCCGGCGCTGCTGCTGCAGGGCAAGGCGCTGTACGACGCGCTCGACGCCGTGGTGGGCCATCCCGACCAGCTGGACGAACTCTTCGCCGATGCCGCGACGCTCAAACCGCGCCTGCAGGCCATCACGAACGCCGTCGATCCGCTGTCGGGCACCATAGGCACCGCGCGCCTGCTGGAAGGCGCGCCGCGCCAGATCGCGCAGACCGCGCTGCAAGCGGTCAAGCTGGCGGTCGATGCGGTGCTGGCCAGCGCGGAGCTGCTGGAGCTTCTGACCGGCGATGAACTCACCCTCCGCTTCGACTGGAATCCGGTGATCAAGAGCTGGTCGATCAAGCCCGGCGACCCGCCGCTGTTCCGCGTCAACGATGCGCGCGGCTTCCGGGTGGCGGTGGAGGCGCGGGTGCGCAAGAACGGGCAGAGCGCGCCCAAGATGTCGGTGGTCTGCTCGCTGAAGGACTTCGACCTGGTGCTGATCGCGCCCGCCAGTTTCATGGAGCTGAACTTCGAGAAGATCGAGTTCCGCATCGACACGGCCGCGAAGATGGACGTGGACGTGCTGCTGACCGACATCAAGTTCGTGGGCCCGCTGTCCTTCGTCGAAACGCTGCGCGACCTGATCCCGCTGGACGGATTCTCCGACCCACCCTATCTGGACATCTCGGCCAAGGGCGTGGACGCCGGCTTCGACCTGGCGCTGCCGGCCGTCGCCATCGGCGTCTTCAACCTGTCCAACCTCAGCCTGGGCGCGGGCTTCACCGTGCCGTTCATCGGCCAGCCCCTGTCCGTGCGCTTCAATTTCTGCACGCGCGAGCAGCCGTTCAATCTGTCGGTGTGCATGTTCGGCGGCGGCGGATTCTTCGGCATCACGCTGGATCCCAGCGGCATCCAGCTCATGGAGGCCGCCTTCGAGTTCGGCGCCAGCGTATCGGTGAACCTGGGCGTGGCCTCCGGCGGCGTGCACGTCATGGCAGGCATCTACTTCCGCATGGAAAAGAACGCCTGCTCGCTGGCCGGCTACTTCCGCATGGGCGGCTGCGTCAGCGTGCTGGGCATCGTCAGCATTTCCATCGAGATCTACCTGGAACTGCGCTACGAGTTCGAAAGCGGCAAATGCGCGGGGCGCGCCACCATCACCGTCGAGATCGAAGTCTTCATGTTCTCGATGAGCGTATCGCTGTCATGCGAGCGCAAGTTCGCCGGGTCCAACGGCGACCCGGGCTTCCGCGACCTGATGGGGCCGCACCCCGACCTGCCGTTGGCGCAGGAGCTGGCGCTGATCGACGACAGCAGCGAGTACGCCTGGCGCGAATACGCCGAAGCCTTTGCCTGAGGAACGTCCATGGCCAAGCAAACGATAGTCTGGACCGCGATCCCCAACGGCCGCGTGCCCGCCGGCCCCGACGCCGGCAGGCTGCGCATCTCCATCGTGGCCTCGCCGCGCCTGACGCCGCAGGCCGTGAACGAGCAGCAGCTGCGCGCGTTCGCCGACTGGGTCAACTGGCCGCGCACGCTGGAACGGGTGCGCTTCGTGCTGAACACCGGCATGGCGCAGATCGAGCTGGAGCCGCAGGCGCAGGCCGACGCGGCGTTGTGGGAACGGCTGCTGCCTAAGACCACGCCGGTCGCCGGCTTCGTGTTCCGCGACATGAGCAAGGTCAACCTGTTCTCGTATTCGGTGGCCGGCGTGCTGGGCCTGGCCCGCAAGCACTACGGCAAGCTGGCGGTGCAGGCCACCGGCACGCCGCCCACGCTGCTGCCCTGGCGCGACGCGCATCCGTGCCTGAAGGACATGCTGGGCGACTGCGGCACGCGCACCACCTTTATCTCGCTGGGCGACCGGCGCGTCGAGATGCCGCTGCCCGGCTTCGACCGCTTCTTCGACGACGGCGGCGACGGCGCCGAGCGCGTGCTGCGCTCGCAGGTCTACGGTCCGCACAGCGTCTATGAAGGCAGCGCCGCCGCGCCGGGCGTAAACGCCGAGGGCAATCCCCAGCCCGGAGTGAGCTTTCCGCTGCGCGCCCTGCCCACCCGCTGGAACGATGGCGGGCTCGCCGGCCCCGACCAGAACCTGATGAAGCTGTGGAACTCGCAGGCCGAGTACACCCTGTTCCAGGCCAACCGCTTCTATCGCCGCGATCCGCCCACGGCGCAACAGCGCAGCATCCGGCGGCCCGACGGCGCGAACGTGCCCGCACCGCCCGCCCAGCCGGAGATGGATTTCCACGCCATCGTCGCGTCCTACGGCGACTACCCGGCGCTGCTGCGCCAGCTCGGCCTGGTCATCGACTGCCTGGTCCCGGCGGGCTCGGCCTTGGAGCAGCAGTTGGCGGCGGCGCCCGCCGCGCAGGGCTATTTCTTCCTGACCCTGCGCTGGGAGGACGGGCACGACGCCGGCGATGACGCCTGCCCCGCCACCGCCTGGACGGGCGACGCGGAACGCTTCACCACGCGTCCCCGCAACCCCGCCGATCACGAACGCGGCATGCTGAAACTGCGCCGCGCAGACGATAGCTGGAACCTGTACGAACCGCGCAGCCCCTTCGACGTCTATCAGGTCGACGCCGACGGCGCCGCGCTCAAGACCGTGGACTTCGTGCTCAGCGCCCAGAACCTGATCGCCAGGAGCCTGGCGCTGGGCGCCGACGGCGCCGTGACCTACACCACCGGCGACAAACAGGGCGTGGCCGCGCTGCGCTCGGGCGGCCTGGGCGTGGCGCGGCGCGGCCGGGCCTGGGAAGTCGCGCAGAACGCGGCCGCCGCGGCCTTGAAGAACGCCGCCCTGTCGGGCGCGCCGGGCAGCATCGTGCTCTATGCCGAGGATCTCCTGCGCGGCTATCGCGTGGACGCGCAGCCGCAGGTGCCTGGCGAGCTCCAGGAATGGCGCTCGCTGTGCCAGCGCGCCGGCGCCTACCGCTGCACGGACGGCGGCGCGCCGCTGCAATTGCCCGCTGACGAGGGCTATGTGAAAGGCGCCTCCACCAGCGGCGGCGAGAATCCGGACGACCAATACCTGCATGAGTCCCTGTTCCGCTGGACCGGCTGGAGCCTGGTGGCGCCGCGTCCGGGATGCACGCTGCGCGACCGCGTGGATCAGGACAGCAACGTGCAGGGCGAGACGCCGGAAGACGTGCAGGACACGGCCACGGAAAAAGGCAATGGCCTGGCGGTCAGCTTCACGGCTGCCAAGGGCAGCCTGCCGCGCCTGCGCTTCGGCATGCCTTACCGTTTCCGCGCGCGGCTGGTGGACCTGGCTGGCAACAGCCTGGCGCATGACGATCCCTCGCTGGAGCGCGACGACAACGCCACCCAGCCGGTCGTCTACTGGCGCTTTGAACCGGTGGATCCGCCCGCGCTGGTGCAGCGCGCCCGCCTGAGCGAAGGCGAGTCGCTGGAACGCATGGTGATCCGCAGCAATACGGGCATGGACCCGGCGGCCTACCTCGAAAGTCCCGACTTCAAGCAGGCTCTCTTGCAGGACGCTGCCAAGGACTTCGCCTACAACGCGATCAACCAGCGCCACGTGGTGCCGCCCAAGGCGTCCCAGCTGCAATGCGAAACGCACGGCCTGTTCGACGCCATGATGGGCAGCCCCGCCCACATCAAGCAGGCCTATGAAATCGCTGCCCGCGACGCGGGCACGCTCTACGACAGGGGGCCGGGCACGGACATAGAGCTGGTGACGCCGCAGGCGCTGCAGGAGGTCGCCACCACCACCGAGGTGCCGCCGAAACTGCCCTCGACCGAGCACCCTACCGGCGAACGCCTGGCCGCCGGGCAGTACGTCATCCACCGCGAGGCCCAGGTGCTCACGCCCTATCTGCCGGATCCCGCCGCGGGCGGCATCGCGCTGCGCGCCCAGCCCGGCCATGCCTTGCCCGGCGTCACGGGGCCCAAGGTGCTGGGACCCAGCGCGGTGATTGCCCTGACGCCTGCGCAGGAACTTGTGCTGCTGGTGGCGCACGCCTCCAAGTGGCCGGACACGCTGGGCCTGCGCATCGTGCTGCAAGAGCACCGCGCCACCCTGGCCGACCCGCCCTGCTCGGAAGAATTTCTCGACGACGGACTGCCCAGCTGGGACGAAGCCCAGCGGGTCCTGACCTTCTACCTGCCCAAGGGCCGCATCGCCCGGCTGCGCTATTCCAGCTTCGTGAATCCCGGCCTGGCCAACACCTTCGGCATACCCGCCTGGGCGAACAACGAGGGCGAGCGCGCCACGCTGCGCTTGTCGTCCGTGCTGGGCGGCTGTTGGATGGTCACGCCCTACCGCCCGCTGGTGCTGGTGCACGCGACGCAGCAGCCGATATGCGAGCCCCTGCTGCTGATGGCCGAGGAACCGCAGCGCGGGCCTGGCGATGCCCACGCGGATCTGTATGCCCGCGTGCGGCTGCACGGTCCCACCACCGGCAAGGTCGAGATCGAGGCCGACTGGCACGAGTGGGTGGACGACCTGCAGAAGCTGCGTCCGGAACGCCAGGCCGGCCATGGCGTGCTGGCCGAGGTTCCCTTGTCGGAAAACTACGCAAACCTCTTCACCCTGAGCAACGCGGTGAAGGAACAGTTGAACGCGAACGGCAAGCTGCGCGCGCGCGGCGACCGCCATGAATTCGGCGACACCCGCTTCCGGCTCATCCGCTACCGCCTGCGCGCCGCGACGCGGTTCCGCGAATACCTGCCGCCCTCGCTTTACGCGCAGGCGGACAAGGTCACGCGGCTGGGGCCCATCGCCGACGGCCCGCTGGTGGAGGTGGGCGCGGACGATGACCCGGGCGCGCCGGTGCTCAGGCGCGACGGCACCGCGCAGAACACCGTGGTGCGCGCCAGCGCGCCGCCGGACGCCCCCGTCCTCACGTATGTCGTGCCGACCTTCCGCTGGCAGGAAACCGCCGGCGCCGGCAAGCTGGACGTCACGCGGCTGGGCAACGGCCTGCGGGTCTGGCTGGAACGCCCCTGGTTCTCTTCCGGCGACGGCGAGCTGCTGGGCGTGGTGATCGCGGGCGACGGCCAGAACTTCACCGACATCGGCAACCCGCTGACGCCGCTGGTGACGCAATGGGGCATGGATCCGCTGTGGGAGACGCCCCCGCCCAAGCACAAGGCGCGCGTGTCGGACTTCTCCGCGCGCGTCACCGACGAGCAGGTCTATCTGCAGGAAATCCCGGCCCAGTTGGTCCACGTGGTCGGACACCGCGTGCGCTGGAGCGAGGAACGCGCGCGCTGGTACTGCGACATCGAACTCGATCCCGGCCGGACCTACATGCCCTTCGTGCGCCTGGCGCTGGCGCGCTATCAGCCCAACGCCATCAGTTCGGCCAAGCTGTCGCGGGTGGTGCAGGCCGAGTTCTCCCAGGTGCTGCCGCGCCGCCGCGCGGTGTTCGAGATCAAACGCGGCCGGCTGGCGTTCAGCCTGCGCGGCGTGGTGCCCAAGCATGGGCCCATGAAGTTTCCGCTGGACTCCGAGTACCTGAACATCTCCTTCATCCCCGGCATAGGACAGACCGCCGAAAGCGGCCGCAACCGCGTGGAGCTGGTGCTGCAGACGCGCGACCCGGCGCTGGACAGCGACCTGGCCTGGAGCGATGCCAAGGTGCTGGCATCGGGCCTGCTGGACCCGGCGGGACCGCCGCCCCAGCCGTCCGGCCCGAGCCCAGGCCCCATCCTCATGGACCGCATGCGCGAACTGCCCATCCTGGAAACCGCCACGCCCGCGACGCTCGCCGACCTCGCGCGCCTGGGCAACGTGGTGGTCGGCCCGGTGGTGCGTTTTCCGCCCGTGCTGGAAGGCCCCCTGTTGGGCGAGCTGCTGGACCCCGTCATCTGGTCCGCCAGCGCCGCGCTCCCCGACAGCGGCGGCAAGCCCGCGCGCATCGCGGTGCGCGAGTACGAGCGCTACTACACCGACAACTCGGTGCCCGAACGGCGCGCCGGCGCCATGCAGCAGCGCCGGGTGGTGGAGGAAAGGCTGGTGTACTCGGCGTTCTTCGGGCTCTGACGGTACGCCTGGCGCACCGTGTGACGGACCTCACTATCGGGGCTGGCCAGAGTGGGCAGCCATGCCTGGCCAAGCCGACAGCGAGCAGGCGATCAGCAAGGTCAGCGTGGGATACAGCATGCTGAGATTGCGCATTTCGCCCGGGGAGCAGAACAGGAGGAACAGGGGCAGATTGATCGCCGCGGCTGCCGCGCCATGGTTGCGCAAGGCAGGAGGCAGGCTGCGCCACGCATTGGCCCACAGGCCGGCGAAAACGAGGACGAATACGAGGCTGAAGCCGCGCGGCAACAAGATGCCGTATGTGTTCTCTGTGCGCAACAAGTTGCCCGGATCGGCGTAGAACACCAGGTTTTGCCATAGCTGGAAATCCACTGTCGAGCCAGAATTTCCAGCGTAGCGCAGGCGCATCGCCAGATAGACGCAGCCGCCAACCAGCACCAACCCCGAAACCACGCCGGCCGCGCGCATGAGGTCCAAATGCCTGCGCAAGAGCGGATAGAGTGCTGGCGTAAACCAGAGGAACGCCTCCTTGTTCCAGGTCGCCACTCCCGCCAACGCCAGCAGCAGCACTACCCGCCAGGAACGCAGCGACGCCGTGCCCAACGCCAGCGTCACGGCGCTCATGAGGAAGAGGAGCTCGGTGAAGTCGTAAAAGTAGCCGCCCTCGGTAAGCATGAACGGCAAGAGCAGAGCCGTGACCGCTGGCGCGGCGATCGCGACCGGATCCGTCGCGCCGCCGCGCAGGCAGAGTCCGCGCATGACGTAAAGGCTGGCCACCAAGGCGCAAAACGTCAGGTAATAGACGATGTAATAGCGCAAGGCCACGGCCGGCTTCAGAGCGTCTGAATCGGGAAACCTCATCGCCAAGCTGGAGCGGCTGTTCACCTTCCGCGGGTCGGACAGGCTCCTGGAAATCCGCTCCACGCTCGCTGGCGGGAGCAAGGCCTGGACCTGGTTGGCAATGGCGGGAAGCAGCTGTCGATAGACGTAGGGGCGAGCGGCAGTCCCTTCAACCATGTACGACAACCCTAGCGAGGGATGGCCGTCGTTCAGGCGCCACTTCGTGTAGAAGCCGTTGAACGAGGCCGCGGCCACCATCAGGAAAAAGACCAGCAGCAGAAAACCGCTGTAGAAACGGCTGGCAAAGAGTCGCGTCATCATCGGGTCGGGTTTTATTGGGACAGAAGGAAGATGCCGAAGGCAATGAGCACGGCGCCCGCCAGGCGATACGCGCCGAGTTCCTCGGCGCCCGAGAATGCGCCATAGGCAAAGATTGCAAGTATGGTGACGGCAACCATCAACGGATACGCCAGGGCGAGGTCCAACCGTCGCAGCGACAGTGCGTAAAAACCGAATCCCGCGCCGTAAGTGGCAATAGCCAGCACATATGCCGCGCCGCCATGTACCCCGAACAAGGGCATGCCTCTGGAAGTTCCCGCGACCTTCAAGGCAATGCTCGCGGCGGCGCTGCAAGCGCTGGCCAGGAAGATGTGTAGGTATGCCATGGTCATCTGACGAGGAGGAATGCCGCGAAAGCCCAGGCGGTTACCGCCAGACGGATCTGTGGATCGGACAACAGTTCCCGGCCTGTATCTTCGCCGGCGCCATGCCTATAGATCAGGTACAAGTATCGGAAAACACCGAAGGTGACGACGGGCAATGTAATGATCAGGTTTTCGGTGCCATGCATGGCGGCCGTCGCAGGGTCCAAGGTATAGAGCCCGTAGGTCAGTATCGTCATGCTCACGGTAATGGCGATGAGCACATCGAGCAGTTGGGGTGTGTAGTACCGCAGCACCAGACGCGTAGATTCCTGCAGGGCTATGCCTTCGGACCATGCTGGCCCGAACTCCGCGCGGCGCTTCGCGAACCCCAGGAACAAGGCGAGCATGAACGAGCAAAACAGCATCCAGCGCGATGGCGTGATCCCCACGGCATACGTTCCGCAGACCAGACGGATCATGAATCCAGCCACGATGCAGAACACGTCCACCAGGACCACATGCTTGAGCTTCAAGGTGTAAGCCGTATTGAGCGCGAGATACGCGACCACCGCCGTCGTTACAGCCCATAGGCCCAACCCGGCAGGCAGCAGCGCCGCCCCTGCGGCCAATATGGCCAGAAGCATGCGGGCGGTGCGCAGGCTTACTCGCCTGCTCGCTATTGGGCGTGTCTTCTTCCTGGGGTGGCGCGCGTCGGCTTCCCGGTCGTGGTAGTCGTTGAGCACATAGACGGCGCTGGATGCCATGCAAAAGGCCACGAATCCGACCCCCACCGCCGCCATCAGTTCAAGATTGCTCCAGCCATGTCCGAACAGCAGCCCTAGCAGCACAAATCCGTTCTTGAGCCACTGATGCGGCCGCAGCAGGTTCAGCATCGGCATCATCGGACAACCTTCTTGCCGTTGAGCCAGGCGCAATCCGCGGCCTGCAGCAACCAGGCATCGCCGCCACTGTCTCCATAAGCGTGCAACTCGTAGCTACCGACAGGCCCAAAGCTCGATTCCAGGCGCGCCACTTTTTCGGGTCCCCAACAATTCGCCGTGCTGAAACGTCCGGTCAAGCGACCGCCGCCTGTTTCCAGGCTGGTGCAGATAAGTGCAACCCCCAGGCGCCGGGCCACTTCCTCGAGATAGAGATCAGGGGAAGCGCTGACGATCGCCACCCGGTGCCCCTTCTGTTGATGTGCGCGTAGACGTGCGAGCGTGTCAGGCCGCAGTGCAATACCTGGAACCCAACGGGCTGCCAACCCCTTCAAGTCCACCAGCCTTCGGCCGCGCAACACAATGCGGCACAGGCGCTGCTTCGCGCTTTCCCTAAGGGCAATACCTTGCTCATTGCCCGCCTTGCAGCACAAGAGCAGCGCCAGGACCGGCGACACGATGACCAGGCCGAGCAGCAGCTTGGACAAGGACACGCGCGCCAGAAACGGAATCAGCGTGTCCCGGTAGGTCAGCGTTCCGTCAAAGTCGAAAACTGCGACCACGGGCAAAACCAGCGTGGATGGAATTTCGTGAGACATGTTGACACTGGATGGACCTGGCCGGTGAGCGACATTGCCGTATGGATCGGCCAAACCTTCAAAACTACGTGTCGTACTCCAATACCTCAACTGCAAAAAACACCAGGGCGAGGCCGAGGCGCGGGTCGCTCACCAAAAAAAAGGGTGCCCGAAGGCACCCAAATCCACCCTACAACAGCAACTACAACTGCATAACTCTCCTGCGATGCTTACGCGACCTTCTGTTCCTTGCCGTGCTCGAACTGGGCTTCTTCGGTCGAACCGGTCAGCGCGGTGGTCGAGGACTGGCCGCCTTCGATGGTCTGCGTCACGGCGTCGAAGTAGCCGGTGCCGACTTCGCGCTGGTGCTTCACGGCGGTGAAGCCGATTTCAGCGGCGGCGAACTCCTTCTGCTGCAGTTCGACGAAGGCGCTCATCTGGCGGCGGGCGTAGCCGTGGGCCAGCTCGAACATGCCATAGTTCAGCGCGTGGAAGCCGGCCAGCGTGATGAACTGGAACTTGTAGCCCATGGCGCCCAGTTCGCG
>MCND01000279.1_pt1 | contig 18808 bp, 14 predicted proteins | sample 778211 | NCBI WGS metagenome assembly MCND01 (sample SAMN04296812, study PRJNA304217) | bioreactor metagenome | isolation source: activated sludge enriched with benzalkonium chloride | place: Turkey: Istanbul urban wastewater treatment plant
TCGAAGATGTCCAGCGTGCGCTGCGCCCAGACCATGCCGCGCGAGGCCAGGCCGCGCACGCCCACGGTGTTGTCGTCGTCCAGCAGGGTCACGCGCTGGCCCCGGCGGACCAGGTCCAGCGCCATCGTCAGGCCGCTCAGGCCGCCGCCCACGACGATGACCGGGTGCGGCGCGGACCGGGCTCGGTCCAGCTCGTCGGGCCTGACGAATGGGTAGGTGGGAAGCTCCATCATGGCTTGACCTTGTGCTCCAGTGATCTATAGTTCTCGGCGTCAGGGCACCAATGTAGAAGTGCCGCCGACGGGCGTCATGTCCTCACGCAAGAGGACAATGCGCGGCCCGCCGATCCCCGTAGAATCGATCGCCAAGACTGGGGGAGCCAGAACCATGAGAGAGACAAGCCATCAAGCGTTCGCGCGCGCGGACGGCGGGCAGTGGGCAGTTCCCGTGATCACCGGCCTGGGCGGCCCGGCCTTTCATGCCACCTTGCTGGCGGGTCTGCGCGATCTGGTGGGCGCCGACCACGTCACCGACCTGAGCTACGACCGGGCCGGCGGACTGGGCCAGTGTTCGGCCGCCAGCCTGCTGAATCAGTCCATGATCGAATGGACGACCAACCTCTATGTCAACGGCAGCTTCTATCGCCGTGACCCCAATTACCAGATGCTCTGCGGCATGGCGGGACAGCGGCGCCGTTCGGAAGACCTGATCGTCGAGACGCTCTGTCCCGAGGGTATTCCCGATGCCGAATACCGGCGCCTGCTGTTCGAGCGGCCGGGCTTCGCCAGCAAGATCTCGGTCATCGGCGCGCGCGACGATGGCGTCTGCTACATCAACCTGTATTTCTCGCGACGGCACGGCGCCGGCGTGGAGGATCTGCTGCGCGGCTGCGCGCCGCTGCTGATCGCGCTGAGCCGGCGTCATCGCGAACTGCGCTGCCCGGCCGAACCGGCATGCGCCGGGGCCGAGAGCTGGGCTTCGGGGTTTTCACTGAGAGAGATCCAGGTGGCCGGCCTGTTGCGGCGCGGCCATACCGCCAAGCAGGTGGGGCGCGAGCTGGGCCTGTCGCCAGCCACCGTGGTGACCTACAAGAACCGCATCTTCAAGAAATGCCAGGTCGCCAGCCTGAAGGAATTCCTGCTGAAGACGCCGTCGCCAGCGGCACAGGAACGGATCGGCCTTTCCTGTTGAGCCGCGATGGGCGGCCCGGCGCGCCGGGCCGCTGGCGGCCTCAACGCGGCGACGGGGAAACCGCCCGGCGTTCGGCGCGATGGCACCAGCGCAGCACGCGCCAGGTCGACAGCATCATCAGGAGCAGCACGAACAGGAATGGAAAGCCCGTGGCCACCGAGGCGGCCTGCAGGGAATTGAGTCCGCCGCCCAGCAGCAGGATAAGCGCGACCACGCCCTGGGCCACGGCCCAGAAGATGCGCTGGATGATGGGCGCGTCAACCTTGCCGCCGGCGGTGATGCCGTCGATGACCAGCGAACCGGAATCCGACGAGGTGACGAAGAAGATCACCACCAGCACGATCGCGACCAGCGAGGTCAGGCCGGCCCAGGGCAGCTGGCGCAGCATCATGAAGAGCGACAGCTCGGGCTGGTTGGCCAGCACCATTTCCTGCACGCCCGTATAGCCCTGCGCCACCAGCTGGTGCAGCGCGGTGCCGCCGAAGGTGGTCATCCAGAAAATGGAGACCAGCGTCGGCGCGATCAGCACACAGACCAGGAACTGGCGCACGCTGCGGCCCTTGGAAATGCGGGCGATGAACATGCCGACGAAGGGCGACCAGGAGATCCACCAGGCCCAGTAGAACGAGGTCCAGCCCTGCAGGAATGCGTTGTCGTCGCGGCCGAAGGGCTGCGACAGTTGCGGCAGGTATCGCAGGTAGGCGGCGGTGTTGTCGAGCAGGCCTTGCAGGATGTCGGCGGTCGGGCCCACGGCGATGATCAGCAGCATCAGCAGCAGGGCCAGCGCCACGTTCAGCTCGGACAGGCGCTTGACGCCCGCCTCGATGCCGGCCACGACCGAGCCCAGCGCGATCGCCGAGATCACGATCACCAGGATGATCTTGTTCTGCGCGTTGATCTCGATGCCGTACAGGTGATGCAGGCCGGCCAGCGCCTGCTGCGCGCCCAGGCCCAGCGAAGTCGCCAGGCCGAACAGCACGGCGAACACGGCCAGTATGTCGATGGCGTTGCCCAGCGCGCCGCGCGCGTGCCGCAGTCCGAGGATGGGATAGAGCACCGACCGGATGGACAGCGGCAGGCGCAGGTTGTAGGTGATCAGCGCCAGCGACAGGCCGACGACCGCGTAGATCGCCCAGGGATGCAGGCCCCAGTGGAACACCGTGGCGGCCATGGCCAGCTCCCGCGCGGGCGCGACGGCCGGGGCAACCAGCTGGCCTTGCGCGTCCAGCGGCGGCGCCAGGCCCAGCGGCGGATTGTTGAAATGATGCATGGGCTCCATCACGCCGAAGAAGACCAGTCCGATTCCCATGCCGGTGGCAAACAGCATCGAGGTCCAGCCGACGAAGGAATATTCGGGCTTGGCATCCTGGCCGCCGATCACGACGCTGCCCATGGGCGAGAAGATCAGGAACAGGCTGAACAGCACGAAGAGATTGGCCGCGCCCATGAAGAGCCAGTCGAAGGTCGAGGTCAGCCAGCCTCTGATGCCGTTGAGCGCGGCCTCGGTGGGGCCGGCCTGCAGCAGGGCGAAGATCACGAAGGCGGCGATCACGGCCACCGAGATGGGAAAGACGGGGTGATGGATGTCGAGGATGCCGAAGCGGATGTTGTCCTGGCCCGCCTGCGCGCTGCCCTGCAGGCGGTCCAGGAACCGATGGTGGGGATGGGTCATGACTCCGGCGCGCGCTAGGGCGCGTGCCGCCTCCTGTGTGTTTTATGGTTGTGCCGCGCCTGGATGCGGGCTTGTGGCGCACTTGTCTGCCTTGCGTGCGACGGGCCCGCAGTCATTCTTCTCCCAAGCGCTGCGCGGCTCTTTTCCGGGCCGGACGCGAAACTGCCTATTCCCGACATGGCGCGCGCCGCGCGTCGGGCGGGTTGCGGTCGCAAACCGTCTGGTTCCTGTCGCCTGGAGACAAGCGCGCCCGCGCCGGCGGCGTCACCATCGCGTAGGCGCGGCCGCCCGGCCGGCACGACGCCGGCGCGGCCGGCCAGGAGACGAGCGATGGCAGAGAACAGAGGCGTGGTTTACATGGGGCAGGGACGCGTGGAGGTCCAGCCGCTCCGCTTCCCCGAGCTGGCGGATCCCCGGGGCCGCAGGATCGGGCATGGCGCCATCCTGAAAGTGGTCGCCACCAACATCTGCGGTTCCGATCAGCACATGGTGCGCGGCCGCACCACGGCGCCTGCGGGCATGGTGCTGGGGCACGAGATTACCGGCGAGGTCATCGAGATCGGCCCCGACGTGGAGACGCTGCGGGTCGGTGATCTGGTGTCCGTGCCGTTCAACGTGGCCTGCGGCCGTTGCCGCTGCTGCAAGGAACAGGACACGGGCGTGTGCCTGAACGTGAATCCGGACCGGCCCGGCGGCGCGTATGGCTATGTGGACATGGGCGGCTGGATCGGCGGACAGGCCCGCTACGTGATGGTGCCCTACGCCGATTTCAACCTGCTTCGCTTTCCCGACGCGGCGCAGGCCATGGAGAAGATCCGCGACCTGACCTGCCTGTCGGACATCCTGCCCACCGGCTACCACGGCGCGGTGTCGGCGGGCGTGGGGCCGGGCAGTACGGTCTACGTGGCCGGCGCGGGACCCGTGGGGCTGGCGGCCGCGGCCTCGGCGCGGCTGCTGGGCGCGGCCGTCGTCATCGTGGGCGACGTGAACGCGGCGCGGCTGGCGCATGCGCGCGCGTCCGGTTTCCAGACCGTGGACCTGACGCTGGACGCGCCCCTGCCCGAGCAGGTCGCGGCGATCCTGGGCGCGCCGGAGGTGGATTGCGCGGTCGACGCGGTGGGCTTCGAGGCGCGCGGCCACGGCGGGGAGGGCTCGCGGGCCGAGGCGCCGGCGGCGGTGCTCAACGCGCTCATGGAGGTGACGCGGGTGGCGGGCCGCATCGGCATTCCCGGACTCTATGTCACCGACGATCCCGGCGCCGCCGATCCGGCCGCGCGGCGCGGCAGCCTGTCGGTGCGCTTCGGACTGGGCTGGGCCAAGGCCCATAGCTTCCACACCGGTCAGACGCCGGTGACGAAGTACAACCGGGCCCTGATGCAGGCCATCCTCTGGGACCGCCTGCGGATCGCCGACGTGGTGGGCGTGACGCTGATTTCCCTGGACGATGCGCCCAGGGGGTATGCCGAGTTCGATGCCGGCGCGCCACGAAAATTCGTGATCGATCCGCACGGCGCGCTGCTGGCGGCGTGACCGCGCGGGCCCGACGCCGGCGCGCGCCGCGTCAGGCCCGCGCGCGCCGGCGTTCGCTGTTCGGCGGATGGCCGAACTGCGAACGGTATGCCTTGCTGAAATGACAGGGCGACTGGAAGCCGCAGGCCACCGTCACGCTCATCACCGACATGTCCGTCTGCAGCAGCAGCTCGCGCGCGCGGCGCAGCCGCAGCCACAGGTAATAGCGGGTGGGCGAGATGTTCAGGTATTCCTTGAACATGCGCTGCAATTGCCGCTGCGACAGCCCCACGCTCTCCGCGATCTGATCGAAGCTCAGCGGGTCTTCGATGTGCGCTTCCATGAGCTGCGCCGTGCTCAGCAGTTCGCGTCGGTTGACGCCGATGCGCGCGGCCATCGGGATGTGCTGCTTTTCGGTGGCGCTGCGGATGCGGTCCAGGATGAACTGTTCCGACACGCCGGCGGCCACCGCGTCGCCGTAGCGCCGCGCCATGAGATCCAGCATCAGGTAGAGCGGCGCGGTGCCGCCCGAACAGGTGATGCGGTCGCGGTCGGTCACGAACAGGTCTTCGGTGAATGTCACGGCCGAGAATTCCTCGCGCAGCGAGGACAGGTTTTCCCAATGCACGGCGCAGCGATAGCCATTCATCAAGCCGGCCTTGACCAGCGCGTAGCTGCCCGTACAGAGGCTGCCCAGCGTCATGCCCAGGCGCGCCAGCCGCGTCAGCGCGCGAACTAGCGCGCCGTTGACGTGGCGCCTGACCTCGATGCCGCCACAGACGAACAGGGTCTCCATGGCGGGCGTGTCGTCCAGGCTCGCGGTGGGCGTGATGGGCAGGCCGTTGCTGGCCGTGGCGGGCGCGCCGTCGGGCGTCAGCACCGACCAGCGATACAGCGGGCGCCGGCTGACATAGTTGGCCATCCGCAGCGCCTCGACGGCGTTGACGAAGGCGATCATCGAGAAGTCGGGCAGCAGCAGGAAGCCGAAATGGCTGTGCGCCGCGTCGGGCGGATCGGGCTGGACAGGCAGGGGCCGGCTGGAAACCGGGGTGTCCGGATGGGGTTGGGGATGCATGCGTATCGACCTCGTTCAAGGCCAAGCAAACATCCGGCTGGCGTCGCCTTCGCGGGCAGGCGCCGGGCCGGGCCTGTTGCCGGCGGGTAAGCGCCGGCAGTCCAGCATGACGACCGAAAGTGCTGCTGAGTATCGGCCGTTATCGCGTTTGCGTGGAGCGGTATCGCGGGTTCAGGGAAGAAATCAGGGTTGTCCTATCGAAACCGTTGATGGAAACAGCGCCTGCCTGATCTGGCTCGCGGCGCCCGCGTTTACTTCTCGATGATCAGGTCGCTCAGGGGGCGGCTGCAGCACAGCAGCACCATGCCCTGGTCGATTTCCCGTTGCCGGATGCCGCCTTGATGGCGCATGTCGACCTCTCCGGACAGCAGTCTGACCTTGCAGGTGCCGCACATGCCTTGCGTGCACGAGGACGGCAGCCGCAGGCCGGCGGCGCGCGCGGCGTCCAGCACGGTCTGGTCCGCCGCGCAGCCCAGGCTGCGCTGGCTGCGCTCGAATCGCACGGTGTAGCTGGACCCGGTGGATGTGGCGCGCGGCTCCGGGGCCGGCGCGGTCGCTTGTTCATCGAAGGAGAAGCTCTCCTCGTGATAGCGGCTCATGTTCAGGCCGGCCTGGGCCAGCATCTCGCGCGCCGCGCGCATATAGGGCGCCGGTCCGCAGGTGAACACGGTGCGCTCGAGGAAATCCGGCGCCATGAGCGCCAGCGCGGGCAGGCTCAGCCGGCCGGTCAGTCCGTGCCAGGACGGCCGGCGGCCGAGCTGCTCGCAGACGAAGTGGGCGCGGAAGCGCGACAGGTTCGAGGCCAGCAGGTCCAGTTCGCGCTCGAAGATGATGTCGTCGGGCGTGCGGGCGCTGTGGACGAAGACGATGTCGCGGTCGTCGCACAGATCGCGGTGGGTGCGCGCCATGGACATCAGCGGGGTGATGCCCGAGCCGGCGGACAGGAACAGGTAGCGCTCGGCCGGATGCAGCGCGTTGCTGAAGACGCCCGCTGGGCCGAGCGTTCGCACCGCCATGCCCGCGCTCAGGTGGTCGTGCAACCAGTTCGACACGGGGCCGCCAGGCACGCGCTTGACGGTGATGGACAAGGTGTGCGGCTGGGTCGGCGGCGACGAGATCGTGTAGCAGCGGTTCAGCCGCGTGCCGCCGATGTCCAGCTCCAGCGTCAGGAACTGACCGGGCGTGAAGGCGAAGGCGTGGCCGGCCGGCGAGCGGAAGAAGAAGCTCTTGACGTCGTGGGTTTCGGCGCGGACGTGCGTGCACAACAGCGCTTCCTCGGTTTCGCTGTTCCAGGGCGGCGGCAGGCGTCGCCAGTACTCATGCTGGTGCAGGCGCGACATGGCGCCGTCGATGGACGGCGCGGCGGCCAGGGCGGTCTGGGGGGCGCTCATGGCCGCGCGTCATTCCAGGCAGTAGGCCGTCAGCCGGCCGACATACCAGTTGCAGAATTTCTCCACCAGGCCCTCGGCATAGGGGGAGTAGGGGCCGGGCTGGTAGGCCGGGTTGCGCACGCCCTGCTGCGACATCTCGACCAGCGCGCGGTCCTGGCTGTTGGTCGCGCGCCAGACCGCTGTCAGATTCTCGATGTCGTAGTCCTCGTGTTCGCGCGCATCCTTGTGCACCAGCCAGGTGGTGCGCACCAGGGTCTTTTCGGGCGCGATCGGCAGCACCGAGAAGGTGACGATGTGGTCGCTCATGAAGTGGAACCAGGCGTTGGGCTGCGTCCAGAACGACAGCCCGCCCAGGTCGGCGCGCTGGAAATTGCCCAGCAGCTTGCGCGAGGCCACCCGGCCGTCCAGGGTTTCCGATTCGCCGGCGCGGTCCAGCGGCAGGCGTCGCACGCGGTAGCCGGTGATGCGCTCGTCCAGACAGTCGAGTTCTGATGAGGGCAGTCCGTCTGCCTGCCATTCGGATTCCAGGCGTTGCGACAGCGCGTCGAAGTCGGCCAGCTGCTGCGCGTTGGCGGCCGAGGGCTGATAGCCGAAGCCGTATTCGAACAGCGAGATGGTCAGCTCAGGGTGGTTCGCCGCGCAGTGATAGCACTCGCGGTTGTTCTCCATGGTGAGCTTCCAGTTGCCTTCCTCGATGATGTCGATCTGCGCGGCGATCTTGCAGTCGTTCAGATGGTGCGGCAACAGATAGGGTTCGACTTCGTCGCGCAGCCGGGCGAAGTCGGTCGGCGGCGTGTCCGCCAGGCAGATGAAGAGCAGGCCGGCCAGGCTTTGCACATGCACGGGCTTGAGTCCGTGCGCGCGCTTGTCGAAGCCGGCGCCCATGTGTTCGGCGTAGGCGAGCTTGCCATCCAGCGTATAGGTCCACTGGTGATAGGGGCAGACCAGATTGCCGACGGAGCCCTGCTGTTCCTGGCACAGGCGCGAGCCGCGATGACGGCAGACGTTGTGGAAGGCACGGATCTGCTGGTCGTCGTCGCGCACGATCACGACCGAATGGCGGCCGACGTCCACGGTGATGTAGTCGCCCGGTTCGGGAATGTCAGGCTCCGCCGCGACATGGATCCAGTGGCGGGCGAAGATCGCCTCCATGTCCAGGTCGAAGACCTGCTGGCTGAGGTAGAACGGCGCGTCCAGGCTGTGGCCCGGAACGCGGTTGGCGATCAGGGCGCGCAGTGCGTCGTCCACGCGCGGGCGGGATGGGGAAAGCGGGGCGATGATGTTCATGGTCCACCTCAGTAATCAACCAGGTTGTGAGTGCGCAGATAGGCAAGCACCGCGCGCGCTTTGTCTTCCGGGGAGCCGTGTTGAATGACTTCGCCGCCCCGGCTGGCCATGGCGGTCGCGGCCAGCAGCCGGTCGCGGCCGGAGCGTCGTTCGGGCGCGGCCAGCTTGCGCGGCCGCGCGTCGGCCGGTTCGATGCGCCAGGCGTCGGCCAGCGGCGCGGCCTGGGCGGGCGCCGCAACGGGCAGTACGCGCCCGGCGCGCTCCCGCGCATAGGCATAGCGTGGTTCGAAGGGCGCGGCGGGGTGCACGGTCAGCAGCGCGGGCAGGTCCGCTTCCATGTCGCGGCGCCGGCCCTTGGGCAGAAACTGCCGCGCCCGGACCGCGCCGCCGGCCAGCTGGGCGGAGAGCACGTTGGGCAATAGCGGACGGCCCAGACGCTGCGCCAGCAGATAGGGCAGCAGGCCGCTGCTCATGCCGGACTCGCCGCGGCTGCCGCAAAGCACGAGGGCGTAGTCGCTCAGCAGGGCGGCAAGCGGATCCAGCACGTCCCGGTCGCGCGGCACGTCGATGGTCTGGACACAGGGCGCGCCCAGCGCCAGATAGCCGCGCAATGCCGGTTCGTCGGGATCGCCGGCGTGCAGCACGGCGACGGACGCGCCGCCCAGGCGCCGGGCCAGCGCCAGCGCGGCGCCGTCGTTGCGGCTCCAGCGGACGGCGCCGCTGACGGGATGGCGTCCCAGCGAGACCAGGACGGCGATGCGCGGTTCAGCCATGGGGCGTCTCCAGGGGAATGCGCGCGGCTTCGCGGGCCCGCGCGACTTCATCCAGCAGCGCCCGCGTCACGCTGTGCGTGTCGTCGATGATGCTCAGGTCGGCGCGCTTGATCAGCGGAGCGCTGGCGTCCAGGTTCACGGCGATCACGTGCCGGCAATCCTTGATGCCCTGCAGGTGCTGGACCGCGCCGGAGATGCCGAACGCCAGGTACAGGCTGGCGCTGACGGTCTTGCCGGTGGCGCCGATCTGCTGCGAACGGGGAAAGCGGCCATCGTCCACCGGCACGCGGCTGGCGCCGACGGCCGCGCCCAGCGCGGTCGCCAGCGCATGGAAACTCTCCAGGTCGTGCACGCCGTTGCCGGCCGAGACGATCAGGTCGGCTTCTTCCAATGCCAGCTCGGCGGCGTCCAGCTTGAAGCGCGCTTGTTCGCGATAGCGCGCGGGCGCCTGCGGCCAGGGGAGCTGGCGGCGCAAGCCACGGCCCGCGCAGGGCAGGGCCTCGTCGACGGCGTCGGCGGCCAGCAGCAGGATGCGGGGCAGGGGGCAGCGGGCGAGCTGCGCCGGGCCGGCCATGCGGAAGGCTTCGCTGGCGTTCAGCGAGACCACGCCCGTCGCCGCCGTGTAGCCGGTGTGCGCGCCCAGACGCCTGCCCAGGTCGGCGTCGTCGGGATCCTCGTCGGACATGAAGATGTGCAGCGGCGGATCGCCGGCGATTTCCGCCAGCAGGGCGGCCAGGGCAAGATCGGGCGCATGGGCGGCGGGCGCTTGCGCCTGGATCAGCATATCCGCTCCCAGCGCGGCCGGTTCGTCGTGGCAGTCGCCGAACACCAGCAGGTGCACGGCCGTGTCCGCCTGTGCCAGCAGCGCCGCCGCCGCGACGGCCTGGCGCGCGCCCGCCGACAGCGCGCCGCGTTCGCTGTGGGCCACCGCGAGCATGCGGCGCACGGCGGGCGCCTGGCTGCGCAAGGGCTTGGCGGCGCTGGCGGCGCCGGCTTGCGCGGGCGTCGACGCATCCTCGCCGGCCGAGGCGGACTGGCCCAGCACGATGCGCTTCAGGCCCTCGGCTGTGCGCGTGTACGGCCGGCGCGGATTGATCCTGCGGATGGCGTTCATGATGTCTCCAGCGCGTCGGCGACCAGTTCCGCGATGTCGCGCACGTCGGGGCGCGGGCCGACCACGCCCTCCAGCATCGCCGTGCAGTTGGGACAGGCGACGACGATGGTGGCCGCGCCGGTTTCACGCGCGTCGGCGATGCGGATGTCGGGGATGCGGCGCTTGCCGGGGATGTCGGTCAACGGCGCGCCGCCGCCTCCGCCGCAGCAACGGCCTTCCAGGCCATGGCGCGTCATTTCCCGCAGCGGCGCGCCCAGCCGCGCCAGCAGCTCGCGCGGCGCCTCGGTTTCACCGTTGTAGCGGGCCAGGTAGCAGGGGTCGTGGTAGGTCAGGGGCGCGGACGATTCCAGCGGCTTGAGGCGGATGCTGCCTGTTCTGGCCAGGGCGGCCAGCGTGGCGGCATGATGCTCCACGGCATAGCGTCCGCCCAGCGCGGGGTACTCGTTGCGCAGACAGTGCATCACGTGCGGGTCGGCGGTCACGATGCGCTGGAAGTCCAGGCTGTCGAGCGTCTGGATCAACGCGCGCGCCAGCTGCTGGAAGGTGGCCTCGTCGCCCAGGCGGCGCGCCACGTCGCCGGTATCTGTTTCAAGCGCGCCCAGCACCGCGAAGCGCACGCCGCCCGCCTGCAGGGCCTTGACCAGCGCGCGCAGGCTGCGCTGGTAGCGCATGTCGAACGCGCCTTCGCCGGCGATGAGCAGCGCATCCACCGGACGGCCGGGCTGGATCTGTTCCACGCCCAGGTCCACGGCCCAGTGATAGCGCGCGCCCAGGTCGAAGCCGCCCGCCGTGCCGGTTTCGCGCAGGTTCGCCAGCGCCTGGGCGGCCTTGCTAGGCGCGGCGCCATGTTCCAGCGTCTGCTGGCGGCGCATGTCGACGATGGCGTCGACATGTTCGATCAGCATCGGGCAGGCCTGCACGCAGGCGCGGCAGGTGGTGCAGGCCCACAGTGTTTCCGGCTCGATCAGTTCGGGCACGATGGGGCTGGCCGGCGCGCCGTGGTGGAATCCGACGGGCAGGCCGGGCGAGGGACTGCCCGCATAGCCGGCGTCGGTGCCCCCGGCCATGCCCACGACCAGATCCTGGATCAGCTTCTTGGGATTGAGCGGCTGGCCGGCGGCGAAGGCGGGACAGGCGGCTTCGCACTTGCCGCACTGCACGCAGGCGTCGAAGCTCAGCAGCTGCTGCCAGGTGAACGTCGCCGGCGTGCCGACGCCCAGCGTCTGGCCGTCCAGCGGCAGCGGGCGCAAGGCCGCGAGCTGGCCGCGCGGCGTCTTGCCGAAACGTTCGGGGCGGGGGTGGAAGGCCAGGTGCAGCAGGCCGGCAAGCGCGTGCTTCATCGGGCCGCCGCGCGCCAGTCCCACGGTCAGCTCCCAGGCGCCCACCGCCAACAGCGCGGCGGTGCCCAGGCCGGTCAGCCCGGCCAGCCACGCGGCGGGCAGCGCGCCCAGCAGCAGCAGGCCCAGCGCCAGCGCCCCCAGCATCCACGGCAGCCGGTTCCACAGGCCGCGCGACAGCCGGGCGGGCGGATGGCGGCGGCGCAGCCAGACGAAGGCCAGGCCGGTCAGCATGACCAGCGCGGCGAGCGCGATGGCCATGTCCAGGGACTGCCGATAGAGCGCCAGGCCGTAGTTGAGCGCCACCAGCAACATGGCGGCCACCGCCGCGCCCGCCGTGGCGATGTGGGCGCGCGCGATGTAGGGATCGCGCGCCACGACGTGGTGCAGGTCGACGAAGTAGCGCTTGGGCACGGCGAGCATGTCCAGCCAGCGGATGGGGGCGCTGCGCCCGGCGCGCCAGAGCGAGGCGCGGCGCAGCGTTCCGGCGCCGATGCCCAGCACGGCAAGCCAGAACAGTCCGGTGATGAGGGAAGGAAAGGCGGCCATGGTCAGAAGTCCTTGCACAGGCGCAGCGAGTCGTAGATGGCGCCGTGGATGTTGTGCATCGATACGCAATCGCCGACGCGGAACAGCAGGAAGCGTCCGCCGCCGGTCGGCTCGGCCAGGGCCGGCTGCGGCTCGGCGGCGTACAGGGCATGGATGTCGGTCTGGCCCAGGTTGACGGATTGGGACTTGAGCGCGCCGTACAGGGCATCGTTGGGAATGATGCCGTTCTCGATGACGACCTGATCGACTTCGCGTTCCTCGCGCTCGTCGGTGTATTCGTTGCGCAGCAGCGCGATGCGCTTGTCGCCTTCGGCGCTGACGCGCTCCAGCCAGGTATTGGGCGTCAGCACGACCTGTTGCGCGTAGAGCCTGCGGTAGAAGATGGGGAAGGTGGTGCCGCCCACGCTCTCGGAAACCTTGGTGTCCGGCGTCACCACTTCGACCAGTCCGCCACGGCTGGCGATGTAGTCGGCCACCCCCGCGCCCGCGTGGGTGCTGACGCCGTCATAGACCAGCACGCGCCTGGCCGGCTCGACGCGGCCGGCCAGCACGTCCCAGGCGCTGACGGCCAGGCCGTCGGCCACGCCCCAGGCCGGCAGGTGGTGCACATGGCTGCGCCCGCCGGTGGCCAGCACCACGATGTCGGGATCCAGTGCGCGCACATCGTCCGCATCGACGGCCTGTCCCAGCCGGCAGTCGATGCCCAGGCGCTTGATTTCAAGGTCGAACCAGCGGACGATGCCCGCCATCTGCTCGCGCTGCGGCGCTTTGGCGGCCAGCAGGATCTGCCCGCCCAGCGCGGCGTTGCTTTCCAGCAGCACCACGTCATGGCCGCGCTCGGCGCTGACGCGCGCCGCTTCCATGCCCGCCGGCCCGGCGCCCACCACCACGATCCGGCGGCGCCTGCCCCGGGTCGGGACAATGCGGTGCGGCATGGTGGTCTCGCGCGTGGTGGCGGCGTTCTGCACACAGAGCACGTCCAGGCCATCGTACTGGCGGTCGATGCAGTAGTTGGCGCCCACGCACTGCTTGATCTCGTCCTCGCGGCCATCGCGGATCTTCACGACCATGTGCGGATCGGCGATCTGCGCCCGCGTCATGCCCACGAGGTCGGCCGCGCCGCTGGCCAGCACGCGCTCGGCCTGGTTGGCGTCGCGAATGCTCTGCGCGTGCATGACGGGGATCTTCACCACCGATTTGATGCCCGCCGACAGGTGCACGAAGGGCTCCGGCGGCAGCGCCATCGGCGGCATACAGTTGGCCAGCGTGTTGTGCGTGTCGGCGCCCGAGCCGATCACGCTGAGGTAGTCGATCAGGCCGGTCTCGGCCATGGCCTGGGCGATTTCCTTGAGCATGTCGTGGTTCAGGCCGTCCTCGTGGAATTCGTCGCCGCACATGCGCAGGCCCACGCAGAAATCCTTGCCGACGGCCTCGCGCACCGCCTGCAGCACCTGCATGCCGAAGCGCAGGCGGTTCTCCAGACAGCCGCCGTACTCGTCGGTGCGGAAGTTGGTGCGTGGGCTCCAGAACTGGTCGATCAGGTGCTGGTGGGCGGCGGATATCTCGATGCCGTCCATGCCGGCCGCCTGCACGCGGCGCGCCGCCGCCGCGAAGTCGGCGATGATGCGGCGGATTTCCTCGGGCTCGATGGTCTTGGCGTTGCCCTGGTGCACGGGCTCGCGCACGCCGGACGGGCTGACCAGGTGCGGCCAGTGTTCGCCATGCCAGGACGAGCGCCGGCCCATGTGGGTCGCCTGGATCATGATGCGCGCGCCGTGGCGGTGCATGGCCTCGGCCAGGCGGCCCAGCGGTTCGATGACGCGGTCGGTGGAAAGGTTGACCGAGCGCCACCAGCCTTGTGGGCTGTCGGGCGAAACGATGCTGGAGCCGCCGCAGATGGCCAGCCCCAGGCCGCCCTTGGCCTTTTCCTCGTAGTAGCGCAGGTAGCGCTCGCCGGGCAGGCCGTGTTCGTCGGCGATGACTTCGGCGTGCGCCGTGCTGACGATGCGGTTGCGCAGCACGACTTGGTTCAGGGTGATGGGCGTAAACAGGCGTGAATAGCGCATGGCCGGCCTCAGGCGTCGATGGGACGAACGATGAATTCACAGTGCGCATGCCCTTGCGAACCGCAGTGGTGTTCGGCGCATTGGGCGCGCGCCGGCCGGCCCTGCTGGTCGCTCAGCCAATCCATGGCGCCCGCGAACCAGCCCGAGTACATGTAGCAGAGCAGGCCGGCCGTCCCGGGCTGGGCCAGCACGAAGGCGGAGTGACGCAGCGTGATGCGCGCGCGGGTGCGGGCGGGATCGATCTCGTCCAGCGCGAAGATTCCCCAGCCGCGTTGCGACAGGCGCCGCAGATAGTGCTCGTAGACCGGCGCGCCGCTGATCTTGTGGCGGCGCGATTCCTGTTCGCACCAGTAATAGGCGGACTTGTGGCCGGCGGGATACAGCAGGGCGGCGTAGGCCTTCCGGCCCAGCACGCCCTCGGCCGCCAGGTGGTTGTTCATGAAGAAATGGCGCGGCACGTACAGCATGGGCAGGCCGTCGGTGCGCCAGACGCCTGTTTGCTCGTCGACGTTGATGGGCAGGGTCGGTTGCATGGCGGGCTCCTTATCTATTCCACACTTCGCCGAAGACGCGCAGCCAGTTCTCGCCGATGGCCTTGCGGATGCGGATGTCGCTCCAGCCGGCGCGCCGCATGGCGTCGGTCAGGTTCGGCAGCTCGCCGATGCTGCGGATGCCGGCGGGATTCTGGATGGGGCCGAAGTCGGTCAGGCGGCGATGGCGGCCCTTGTCATGGGTGAGCCAGTCGAAGAAGGGCTGCCCGTAGCCTTGCGTGAAGTCCGTGCCGATGCCCACGTTGTCCTCGCCGACGATGGCGCTGACGTAGTCGATGGCCTCCACGTAATCGTCCACCGTGGCGTCGATGCCGCGCTTGAGGAAAGGCGGGAACATGGTCACGCCGACGAAGCCGCCGCGCTCGGCGATGAAGCGCAGTTGCTCGTCGCTCTTGTTGCGCGGGTGCGCCTTCAGGCCCGAGGGCAGGCTGTGCGAATAACAGACCGGGCGTGTCGAGGCGAGGATGGCTTCTTCGGAGGTCTTGGCGCCGACGTGAGACAGATCCACCATGATGCCGACGCGGTTCATTTCGGCGATGACTTCGCGTCCGTAGCCGGACAGACCGCCGTCGCGCTCGTAGCAGCCGGTGCCGATCAGGTTCTGCGTGTTGTAGCAAAGCTGGACGACGCGCACGCCCATGTCGGCGAAGGCTTCGATGTTGCCCAGGCGGTCCTCGAAGGCGTGGCCGTTCTGGAAGCCCAGGATGATGCCGATCCGGCCCTCGGCCTTGGCGCGGCGGATGTCGGCCGCGTCGCGCACCAGCGTCAGTAGGTCCTCGTTCTGGCGGATCAGCTGCTTCATCGCGGCGATGTTGTCCACCGTCTGGGCAAAGCCTTCCCAGACCGATACCGTGCAGTTGGCCGCGGTCAGGCCGGCACGGCGCATGTCCTCGAACACGGACCGGTCCCATTTGGAAATGATGAGGCCGTCGATGACGACGCTCTCCCGATGCAGGGCGTTCATGATGAAGTCTCCGTTGTGGGATCGCGGCGTACATGGCGCCGCGTCCTGTGACCGGACACCAGGGAGGTGCCAGGCGGGTTTTTTGGAGCATTCTTCTCTGAAGGCGGGATCCGCTGTTTCCCCGGCCGGACGCTATCTTGTCCAAATACGACATGGACGGCTGTCGTCGAGCGACAAGCGTCGGCCGGGAGGCAGGCAGGAAGGAACGGCGCGGGATCGGCAGGGATCCGCGGGGTCGGCTCAAGGCGGGGGATGCGTCGTCGCGCGGGCTGGCCGGGCATGGGATGCCGGCGCGGCGCATGGCCGGGCGGGCCACGATCGACTGCGCAATCGGTAGGACGACAAGACGGGGGAGGGCAGGCCGCGCGCGGCGGCCTGGGTGCTGCGGTCGCGGACAGGCGCGACCCGTCCGCGGCTGGCGGCGCGCGGCGCCGCCAGGGACTGGCTTACTTCTTCTTCATCATGTCGAAGAATTCGGCATTGGTCTTGGTGACGCGCATCTTGTCCAGGATGAATTCCATGGACTGCACTTCGTCCATGTCGTGGATGAACTTGCGCAGCACCCAGACCTTCTGCAGCAGGTCCGGCGCGATCAGCAGCTCTTCGCGGCGGGTGCCGGACTTGTTCAGGTTGATGGCCGGGTAGACGCGCTTTTCAGCCAGGCGACGCTCGAGGTGGACTTCGGAGTTGCCGGTGCCCTTGAATTCCTCGTAGATCACTTCGTCCATGCGGCTGCCGGTTTCGATCAGCGCGGTGCCCAGGATGGTCAGCGAACCGCCTTCCTCGAGATTGCGGGCGGCGCCGAAGAAGCGCTTCGGGCGCTGCAGGGCGTTGGCGTCCACGCCACCGGTCAGCACCTTGCCGGAGGCCGGCACGACGGTGTTGTAGGCGCGGGCCAGACGGGTGATCGAGTCCAGCAGGATCACCACGTCCTTTTTCATTTCGACCAGGCGCTTGGCCTTTTCGATGACCATTTCAGCCACTTGCACGTGGCGGGTGGCCGGCTCGTCGAAGGTCGAGGCCACGACTTCGCCGCGCACCGTGCGCTGCATTTCGGTCACTTCCTCGGGACGCTCGTCCACCAGCAGCACGATCATGACCGCGTCGGGATAGTTGGTGGTGATGGCGTGCGCGATGTGCTGCATCATCACCGTCTTGCCGGACTTGGGGCTGGCGACGATCAGGCCGCGCTGGCCCATGCCGATGGGGGCGAAGACGTCCAGGATGCGGCCGGTGAGGTTTTCCTCGCTCTTGATGTCGCGTTCCAGGCGCATGGTCCGGTTCGGATGCAGCGGCGTCAGGTTCTCGAACATGATGCGATGCTTGATCGCCTCGGGCGCCACGCCGTTGACCTTGTCCACCTTGACCAGGGCGAAATAGCGCTCGCCATCCTTGGGCGTGCGGACTTCGCCTTCGATCGAATCGCCCGTGTGCAGGTTGAAGCGGCGGATCTGCGACGGCGAGATGTAAATGTCGTCCGTGCTGGCCAGGTAAGAGGTCTCGGGCGAGCGCAGGAAACCGAAGCCGTCGGGCAGGACTTCGAGCACGCCGTCGCCAAAGATCTGCTCGCCCTGCTTGGCGCGCCGTTTCATGATGGCGAACATCAGTTCCTGCTTGCGCAGGCGGTTGGCGTTCTCGATTTCCAGGCCAGCGGCCATTTCCAGCAACTGCGAGACGTGCAGCGCCTTCAGTTCGTTGAGGTGCATCGCGGTGAGTGGTGGGGGAATGTAAAGGAGGGGTTTGTCGGCGCGCCACGGACGGGCTCGCGCGTATTTCTTTGAAGGACGCCGCCGCCTGGGCGGCGCCTTCGGTTACAGCGCGCAGTTTACAACGCGCCGTCCAGGAATGCGGTAAGTTGCGACTTCGACAGCGCGCCGACCTTGGTGGCGGCGGCCTGGCCGTCCTTGAAGAGCATCAGGGTGGGAATGCCACGGATGCCGTACTTGGCGGCGGTGCCCTGGTTGTCGTCCACGTTCAGCTTGGCGACCGTCAGGCGGCCAGCGTATTCGGCGGCGACTTCTTCCAGGATCGGGGCGATCATCTTGCAGGGGCCGCACCAGGCAGCCCAGTAGTCCACCAGCACCGGCTGGCCGGACTTCAACACATCGGCCTCGAAGCTGGCGTCACTGACGTTCTTGATTTGGTCGCTCATGATGGTGATTCTCTGTTCCGCGGCAGAGGGCGCGAAAAAGGGGACGTGCCATGCCGTTGTTCTAGTTTGTAATGGATTAAAGCATACCACTGTCGATAACAACAGGGTTTGCGGCTTTTGTGTAGGATGTTGCGGCGCGGCGGCCGAGGTCCTGCAGAAAAACAGCCGGACAGGGCCGCCGCCATGACTGTCATCCTACCGAATATGGGGCTGCTCAGGTCCTGCGCATCCCACCGGGAGCCGCGCGGAATCTGGGCTTGTCCGTAAAATGTCGGTTTTTTTCCACAGATGTTGGGGATAACTTGGCCACTCCACGTTACAACGAGGCGTCCATCCGCGTCCTGAAGGGGCTGGAGCCCGTGCGCCAGCGCCCGGGCATGTACACCCGCACCGAGAACCCGCTGCACGTCGTGCAGGAGGTGATCGACAACGCCGCCGACGAGGCGCTGGCCGGCTACGGCAAACAGATACAAGTCACGCTGCACACCGATGGCAGCGTATCCGTCGAGGACGACGGCCGCGGCATACCCGTGGGATTGCACCCGGAAGAAAACGCGCCGGTGGTTGAGCTGGTGTTCACCCGCCTGCACGCCGGCGGCAAGTTCGACAAGCAGGGCGGAGGCGCCTATGCGTTCTCCGGCGGTCTGCACGGCGTGGGCGTGTCCGTCACCAACGCGCTGGCCACCCGGCTGGAAGTCGTGGTCTGGCGCGACGGCGGCGTGAACCGGCTGGTGTTCAAGGACGGCGAGGTCGCCGAGCCGCTGGCGCCGTATGCCGAAGGCGGACGCAAGAAGTCCGGCACCCGCGTGCGCGTCTGGCCCGACACCAAATACTTCGACAGCCCCACGATTCCGCTGGGCGAGCTGACGCACCTGCTGCGCAGCAAGGCCGTGCTGCTGCCGGGCGTGAAGGTCATGCTGGTCAACGAGAAGACCGGCGACACCAAGACCTGGCAGTACCAGGACGGCCTGCGCGGCTACCTGGCCGAAGCGCTGGCCGGCGCCGAGCTGATGGTGCCCTTTTTCGAGGGCGCGCAGTACGCCGGCGCCGACCACGAGAACTTCGCGGAAGGCGAGGGCGCGCAGTGGGTGGTGGCCTGGACCGAGGACGGCAACGCCGTGCGCGAGTCCTATGTGAACCTGATTCCCACGCCGGCTGGCGGCACGCACGAATCGGG
>MCND01000286.1_pt1 | contig 18389 bp, 16 predicted proteins | sample 778211 | NCBI WGS metagenome assembly MCND01 (sample SAMN04296812, study PRJNA304217) | bioreactor metagenome | isolation source: activated sludge enriched with benzalkonium chloride | place: Turkey: Istanbul urban wastewater treatment plant
GTCACCGTGGTGCCCATCCTGCGCGCCGGCATCGGCATGCTGGACGGCGTGCTCAGCCTGATTCCGGGCGCCAAGGTCAGCGTGGTGGGCGTGGCCCGCAATGAAGAAACGCTGGAAGCGCATACCTACCTGGAACGCCTGGTGGGCGAACTGGACCAGCGCCTGGCGCTGATCGTCGATCCGATGCTGGCCACCGGCGGCTCCATGGTCGCCGCGATCGATCTGCTCAAGCGCGCCGGCTGCAAGGAAATCCGCGCCCTGGTGCTGGTCGCCGCGCCCGTGGGCATCGATGCCGTGCTGGCCAAGCACCCCGACGTGCACATCTACACCGCGTCCATCGACGACGGCCTGAATGAACATGGCTACATCATGCCTGGCCTGGGCGACGCCGGCGACCGCATCTTCGGCACCACGCAGAAGACGGAATAGCGGCCGAGGTACGGCCGCAAGCAAAAACGCCAGCCTGCAGGCTGGCGTTTTTGCATTGGGTCCGCGGCGCCTCAGGCCGCCAGACGCTCCAGGCGTCCGTCCAGATGCTGGCCGAACCACTGCAATTGCGCAGCCAATCCCGCCACTTCGCCCACGATCAAGAGCGCGGGCGAGCGGATCGCGTGTTCGGCGGCCAGGGCCGGCAGCTGTTCCAGCGTGCCCGAGAGCACGCGTTGTTCGGGCCGGCTGCCGTTCTCGATCAGCGCGAAGGGCGTGTCCGGCGAGCGGCCGTGGGACAGCAGGCGGCCGGTCAGCAGATCCAGCTGGCCTACCCCCATATAGAAGGCCAAGGTCTGTTTCTCACGGGCCAGCGCGGGCCAGTCCAGATTGTCTTCGTCCTCGCGGCAATGCGCGGTGACCAGGCGGACGGACTGGGCGTGCTCCCGGTGGGTCAGCGGGATGCCGGCATAGGCGGCACAGGCCAGCGCGGCGGTGATGCCGGGCACCACTTCATAGCGCACGCCGTGCGCGCGCAGGTATTCCAGTTCCTCTCCGCCCCGGCCGAAGATGAAGGCGTCGCCGCCCTTCAGACGCACCACGCGGCGGCCGGCGCGCGCGTGTTCGACCATTAGCCTGTGGATGCGGGCCTGGGTGGCGTTATGGTCCTCGCCGGGCAGCTTGCCGACCGATATGCGTTCGGCGTCGCGGCGCGCCAGCGACATGACCTCGCCGCTGACCAGGCGGTCGTGCAGGATGACGTCGGCCTCGTTCAGCGCGCGCAATGCCTTCAGCGTCAGCAGGCCGGGGTCGCCCGGTCCTGCGCCCACCAGCACCACGCTGCCGGCGTCGGGCGCCCGTGGCGCGGCCAAGGCCGACGCCAGCGCGGCCTCGGCCTGGGCCGGCTGCTGCTGGCGCAGGAAGCCGGCCACCGGGCCGTCCAGCAGCCAGTCGTAGAAGCGGCGGCGCGCGCCCAGGTCGGGATGGCTGGCGCGGATGCGCTTGCGGTAGCTGGCGGCCAGTCCGGCCAACTGGCCCAGGGTATGGTCGAACAGCGATTCGATGCGTTCCCGGATGCGCCGCGCCAGCACCGGCGCCACGCCAGACGAGGAAATCGCGACGATCACGGGCGAGCGGTCGACGATGGACGGCACCTGGAAGGACGACAGTTCGGGGTCGTCCACCACGTTGCTGAAGATGCGCCGGGCTTCGGCGGCCTCGGACACGGCGGCGTTGGTGTCGCGGTCATCGGTGGCGGCGACCACCAGCCAGACCTGGTCGAGCCAGGCGGGATCGAAGCGTCCTGCCAGATGGCGGATGCGGCCTTCGGCCGCCAGCGCGGCCAGGGCGGGCGTCAGTTCCGGCGCGCCCAGCAGCACGTCGGCCGAGGCTTCCAGCAGCGACAGCGTCTTGCGTTCGGCGACGGCGCCGCCGCCTACCACCAGGACCGGTCTGTCTTTCAGATCGGCAAAAATCGGGAAAAGCTTCATGAATGCCAGCCTCGGGCGTACCCGGCATAGTGTCGTTGGATCATAGGAAGGGGGCTTCATCCCCACAACTTTTGATTTCTTTGTTCCATATAACCAAAGCTTATTAAGTGGATTTGCCCAGCCAGGCGCTCATCTCCACGACTTCGCGGGCGACCTCGCCCAGCCGCTTCTGGCTTTGCATGGCGCGCTGGCGCAACAGGCCGTGGGCCTCGTCCTCGGAAATCGAGCGCGCCTTCATCAGGATGCCCTTGGCCTTTTCCACCCATTGGCGGTCGGCCAGGCGCGATTGCGCCTCGCGCAGTTCCTCGCGCCGCGACTTCTCCATGGCGAAGCGCTCGATCGCCACCGTCAGCAGCGGCTCGATGCGTCCGGCGGGCACGTCGCCCACCACGTAGGCGGCGACCCCGGCGCGCAAGGCGCTGCGTATGGTTTCGCGATTGCCGTTGTCGGTGAACATCACCACCGGGCGGTCGCTGTGCTCGCTGGCGACGCAGACGTTCTCCAGCGTGTCGCGGCCGGGCGCGTCGCTGTCTATCAACACGACGTCGGGTGCGGCTTGCGCGATGGCGGCGGCCAGGTCCATGTCCGGCGCCATTTCGGCCACGACATGTACGCCCGCCGCGGCCAGCGTTTGCCGCAGCGACGCCGCGCGTCCTTCGCCATCGTTGAGCAGCATGACCTTGAGCATGAGATTCCCCCTGATGCTTTCAGTCATGCAAGTTCCATGCCATCGCATTTCGTGGCGCGGGCAGCCGGTGGCGCACAGCCGCGGAGCGCGGACCGCACGCGGATGGTGCACTGCCGCAACCGGCTGCGCACCAAGTTGGTTCGCGCCCTGTTTTCCGTTGTTCCGCAGCGCGCGCCGGTTGGTGAGGCAGCGCCAGCGCGGGCGCGGCCTGGCGGCCCCTCAAGCCATGTTTTTTCCTTTCTGGCACACCGTTTGCTTCAGTGGAATCGGGCGGCCAACGAAGGTTGCCCGACGCAACGCGCCGCAACCTGCGGCTAGGGACAACGACGTTCCGCAGCGCCACCGGATGGGAATCCATGGCGCGCGGGACGTTTTTTTTTGCCAGGAGCCATGCATGACGCCATCGACCCATAGCCCCTCCACCGACGCCGCCGCAGCCGGGGATCTCGGCGCCAACGCCGCACGCCGCAAATGGCTTTGCGGCACGGCGCGCGCGGTGGCCGGCGCCAGCCTGCTGTCGCTGGTCGATCCGCTGGTGCGTGCCGGCGCCTGGGCCGCCGGCACCGACGCGCCCGAGAAGACCGAGGTCAAGATCGGCTTCATTCCGCTGACCGACTGCGCCTCGGTCGTGATGGCCTCGGTGCTGGGCCTGGACAAGAAGCACGGCGTGACGATCACGCCTTCCAAGGAAGCGTCCTGGGCCGCCGTGCGCGACAAGCTCATGAACGGCGAGCTGGACATGGCGCACGTGCTTTACGGCCTGGTCTACGGCGTGCACCTGGGCATAGGCGGACCGAAGAAGGACATGGCCGTGCTGATGAGCCTGAACCAGAACGGCCAGGCCATCACGCTGTCGAACAAGCTGCTGGCCGCGGGCGTGCGCGACGGCGAATCGCTGGCCAAGCTGATGGCGTCCGACAAGCGCGAATACACCTTTGCCCAGACCTTTCCCACCGGCACGCACGCGATGTGGCTGTACTACTGGCTGGCGACCTACGGCATCCATCCCATGAAGGACGCCAAGGTCATCACCGTGCCGCCGCCGCAGATGGTCGCCAACATGCGCGTGGGCAATATGGACGGCTACTGCGTGGGCGAACCCTGGGGCGCTCGCGCCATCCTGGACAAGATCGGCTACACCGCCGTCACTTCGCAGGGCATCTGGACCGACCATCCCGAGAAGGTGCTGGGCACGAGCGCGGACTTCGTGGCGCGCCACCCGAACACCGCGCGCGCGGTTACGGCCGCCATACTCGAAGCCAGCAAGTGGATAGACGCCTCGCCCGCCAACCGCCAGAAAACCGCCGAGACCATCGCGGCCAAGTCCTACGTCAATACGGACGCCAGCGGCATCGTCGACCGCATGCTGGGCCGCTACGACGATGGGTTGGGGAAAAGCTGGACGGACGAGCACGCCATGCGCTTTCACGCCGATGGCGCAGCCAATTTTCCGTACCTCAGCGACGGCATGTGGTTCCTGACGCAGCACAAGCGCTGGGGGCTGCTGAAGGAACATCCCGACTATCTGGCGATGGCGAAACAGATCAACCGGATCGACCTCTACAAGCAGGCCGCGCAGGCCGCCGGCGTGGCGCTGCCGGCCAGCGAGATGCGTACTTCGAAACTCATCGACGGCGTGGTCTGGGACGGCAGCAACCCTGCCGCCTACGCCGACGGATTCAAGGTCAAGGCCTGAGCGCCGATACGAAAAGGGGCATGCGATGTCTAGCGTAACGAGTATGAGCCGCGGCGATGAACTCATCGCCCTGTGGCGCGAACGCCTGGAGTCCGCGCTGCGGGCCGTGGTGGGGCCCGTGGCCGGCTTCGCGCTGTTCGTGCTGGTGTGGCAGGTGGTGGCGATGCGGATACCGGAAATTCCCACGCCGGGCGTCACCTGGCGCGCCGCCGTCGAACTGTTTTCCGATCCGTTCTACGACAACGGTCCCAATGACAAGGGCATAGGCTGGAACCTGCTGGCATCGCTGCAGCGCGTGGCGGTCGGCTTCGGCCTGGCCGCGCTGGTCGGCATACCCGCGGGCTTCGCCATCGGCCGCTATGCGGCGGTGCGCGCGATGTTCTCGCCCATTGTCAGCCTGCTGCGGCCGGTGTCGCCGCTGGCCTGGCTGCCGCTGGGGTTGCTGCTGTTCAAGGCGGCCAATCCGGCCGCCATCTGGGCCATCTTCATCTGTTCTATCTGGCCGATGATCATCAACACCGCCGTCGGCGTGGCGCGCGTGCCACAGGACTACCTGAACGTGGCGCGGGTGCTGAACCTGTCCGAATGGAAGGTGACCACCAAGGTGCTGCTGCCCGCCGTGCTGCCCTACATGCTGACCGGCGTGCGCCTGTCCATCGGCACCGCGTGGCTGGTGATCGTGGCGGCGGAGATGCTGACCGGCGGCACGGGCATCGGCTTCTGGCTCTGGGACGAATGGAACAACCTGAAAGTGGAGCACATCGTCATCGCCATTTTCGTGATCGGCATCGTCGGGCTGCTGCTGGAAACCCTATTGGTTGCCCTGGCCCGCCGCTACACCTACACCGAGGAATAGCGCCATGAAGAAACATGTACGCATCGAACGCGTGGGCCAGACGTTCAACACCCGCAAGGGCGCATTCGTGGCGCTGCGCGACGTCGACCTGACCGTGGCGCAGGGCGAGTTCATCACGCTGATCGGCCATTCCGGCTGCGGCAAATCGACCCTGCTCAATCTCATCGCGGGCCTGACCCGCCCCACCAGCGGGGTGCTGCTGTGCGCCGAGCGCGAGATCACTGGCCCCGGCCCCGACCGCGCGGTGGTGTTCCAGAACCATTCGCTGCTGCCCTGGTTGAGCTGCTTCCAGAACGTGTACCTGGCGGTGGAGCGGGTGTTCGGCGCCGCCGAGAAGCGGCCGCAGCTGGCCGAGCGCACGCGCGCCGCGCTGGACCTGGTGGGACTCTTGCCAGCGCAACACAAGCTGCCGCGCGAGATCTCCGGCGGCATGAAGCAGCGCGTCGGCATTGCGCGGGCGCTGGCGATCGAGCCGGGCGTGCTGCTGATGGACGAGCCCTTCGGCGCGCTCGATGCGCTGACCCGTGCGCACCTGCAGGACGAGCTGCTGAAGATCGTCGCCAAGACGCGCACCACCACCGTCATGGTCACGCACGACGTCGACGAGGCGGTGTTGCTGTCCGACCGCATCGTGATGCTGACCAACGGCCCGGCCGCGACCATAGGCGAGATCCTGGCCGTGCCTCTGCCCCGTCCGCGCGACCGGGTACGCCTGGCCAACGACGCCACCTATCTGGCGTGCCGCGCGGCGGTGGTGGACTTCCTGCATCGCCGCCATGGCAATCCCGAACGCTCGCAAGCGGCAATCCAGGCAAACGCCGCGCTGGATGCGGAGCCGCAGCCGTTGGCCGAGGCCGGCGCATCGCGCGCAGCCGCCTAGAGGCAGCCATGGATGCGAAGCAGAAGCTGGTGGTGGTCGGCAATGGCATGGCGGGCATACGCACGCTGGAAGAACTGCTGAAGCTGGCGCCCGATCTGTACGAGATCACGGTGTTCGGCGCCGAGCCGTACCCCAACTACAACCGCATCCTGCTGTCACCGGTGCTGACGGGCGAGCAGAGCGTGCAGGACATCGTGCTCAATGACGAGGATTGGTACGTCCGCCACGGCATCCGCCTGCTGCTGAACCGCAAGGTCGTGGGCGTGAACCGCGCCCGGCGCACCGTGCTGGCGGACGATGGTTCCGAGACGCCTTATGACCGGCTGCTGCTGGCCACCGGCTCCAATCCGTTCATCCTGCCGGTGCCGGGCCGCGAGCTGGATGGGGTGGTCGCGTTCCGCGATATCGGCGACGTGAACCGCATGATAGAAGCGTCTGCGCGCTACCGGCACGCGGTGGTGATAGGCGGCGGCCTGCTGGGCCTGGAGGCCGCCAACGGCCTGGCCGCGCGCGGCATGGACGTGGCCGTGGTGCATCTGGGGGAAGCGCTGCTGGACCGGCAGCTGGACGGCGGCGCCGCGGCCATGCTGCGCCGCGGCCTGGAGGCGCGCGGCCTGAAGTTCCTGCTGGGGCGCCAGACCCGCGAGATCCTGGGCGGGGCCGACGGGCGGGTGCGCGCGCTGCGCTTCGCGGACGGGGAAGAGATTGCGGCGGACCTGGTGGTGATGGCGGTGGGCGTCAGGCCCAACACCGAACTGGCCGAACGCTGCGGCCTGCATGTGAACCGTGGCGTGGTGGTCAGCGACACCTTGCAGACCTATGACCCGCGCATCTACGCGGTGGGCGAATGCGTCAGCCATCGCGGCACCGCCTATGGGCTGGTCGCGCCCTTGTACGAACAGGCCAAGGTGGCGGCCAACCACCTGGCGCTGCATGGCATCGGCCGCTACGAAGGCAGCGTGACCTCGACCCGTCTCAAGGTCACCGGCATCGACCTGTTTTCCGCCGGCGATTTCGCCGGAGGCCTGCAGACCGAGTCGATCACCCTGGCCGACATGCCGGGCGGCGTCTACAAGAAGCTGGTGATCCGCGACGACAAGCTGGTGGGCGCGTGCCTGTATGGCGACACGGCGGACAGCGCCTGGTATGTGCGGCTGATCCGCGAAGGCCGGCGCATCGGCGCTTTGCGCGAGCGGCTCATGCACGGCGAAGCGGCCGGGGGAGATTAAGGAATGAACGCGCCCCGGGCTAGGCGGATCGATATCGCGGATGCGGCGCCGCAAGGCGTGCGCGAAGTGGCCTCGGTGTGCTGCTATTGCGGCACCGGCTGCGGCGTGCGGGTGGCAACGCGCGATGGCGCCGTGCTGCGCGTGCGCGGCGACGAGCAGCATCCGGCCAACCATGGCAGGCTCTGCAGCAAGGGCCTGGCGCTGGCGGACACGGTGCGGCGCGACGGCGCGCGGGTCCTGTCGGCACAATGGCGCGAGACGCGCGGCCAGCCCTTGCGCGCCATCGCGCTGGACCAGGCGCTGGACATCGCGGCGGCCAGGCTGGCCGACACCATTGCGCGGCATGGCCCGGACGCCGTGGGCTTCTACCTGTCGGGACAGTTGCTGACCGAGGACTACGCGGTCTTCAACAAGCTGGCCCGCGCGCTGGCCGGCACCAACAACATCGACACCAATTCGCGCCTGTGCATGTCCAGCGCGGTCTCGGGCTACAAGCGCACGCTGGGCGCGGATGCGCCGCCGGCCTGCTACGAGGACCTGGACCTGGCCGACACGGTGCTGATCGCCGGCTCCAACATGGCCTATGCGCATCCCGTGCTGTTCCGGCGGCTGGAGGCCGCGCGGGCGCGGCGTCCGGGCATGAAGGTGATCGTCGCGGATCCGCGGCGCACCGACACCGCGGCGTTCGCCGATCTGCACCTGCCACTGGCGCCGGGCACGGATGTGGCCCTGTTCCACGCCATGCTCCATGTCATGGAGCAGGAGGGGCTGCTGGACCACGGCTACATCCAGCGGCATACGGAAGGCTTCGAACCCCTGATGGCGCGCGCGCGGCAGTACACGCCGCAAGCGGCGCAGGAGATCTGCGGCGTGCCGGCGCAGGACATCGTCCAGGCGGCGCGCTGGTTCGGCGCGGCGGGCGCGGCGCTGTCGCTTTACACCATGGGCTTGAACCAGTCGGCCAGCGGCACCGACAAGAACGCCGCGCTGATACACCTGCATCTGGCGACCGGACAGATCGGCAAGCCGGGCGCCGGGCCGTTCTCCCTGACGGGCCAGCCCAATGCCATGGGCGGACGGGAGGCGGGCGGCATGGCCACGCTGCTGCCGGGCCACCGTGATCCCGCGTCGGCCGCCGACCGCGAGGCGACCGCCGCACTGTGGGGCGTGGATGCCTTGCCGCAGGCGCCCGGCGTCACCGCGCTGGAGATGTTCGACGCGGCGCGCGAAGGCCGCATCAAGGTGCTGTGGATCGCGGCCACCAACCCGGCGCAGTCCCTGCCGGACCAGGCCCGCGTGCGCGCGGCGCTGGAACGCGCCGAGTTCGTCATCGTGCAGGAGGCTTACGCGGGCACCGAGACCCTGGCCTACGCCGACCTGGTGCTGCCGGCCGCGACCTGGCCCGAGAAATCCGGCACCGTGACCAATTCGGAAAGGCGCATCAGCCGGGTGCGCGCGGCGGTCGAACCGCCCGGCGACGCGCAGCCGGACTGGCGTCTGGCGCAGGCGGTCGCGTTGCGCCTGGCCGCCCGCGTGGCGCCGGAGAAGGCGGCGCTGTTCGCCTATCGGGATGAAAGCGAGGTCTTTGCCGAGCATGCCCGCACGACGGCGGGCCGGGACCTGGACTACAGCGGCCTGGATTACGCGACGCTGCACATGCGCGGACCGCAGCAATGGCCGTACCGGCAAGGGCAGGGCACGGCGCGCCTGTATGCCGATGGCGTGTTTCCCACTGCCAGCGGACGCGCCCGCTTCTGCGACGTGGACTACCGTCCGGTCGCGGAGGCCGTCACGCCGGAGTACCCGCTGCGGCTCACCACCGGCCGCCTGCGCGACCATTGGCACACCATGGCGCGCACTTCGCTGGCACGCGTCCTGACGCAGCATGTCGAGGAACCCTGGGTATCCATGCATCCCGAGGACATGCGCCGGCTGAAGCTGGAATCCGGCGCGCTGGCGAGGCTGGCATCGCGCCGGGGTAGTGTGGTGCTACCCGTGCAGGCGGACGATTCGCTGGCAGAGGGGCAGGCGTTCCTGCCCATGCACTGGGGCAGTGCCTACATGGCGGGGCTGGGGGTGAATGCGCTGACCAATCCGGCCGTCGATCCCATTTCGCGCCAGCCGGAACTCAAGCACAGCGCCGTGTCCGCAGAACCGGCCGGCCTGCCATGGCAGGCCGCGGGCTGGCTGCAGGGCGACGGCGCCGCGCTGCGCGCGCGCCTGGCGCCGTGGTTGCGGCGTTTCGACTACGCGGTGGTCCTGCCGGTGGGCGCGGGCGGGGTGCGGATGCGTCTGGCGGCTCCCGCCGCGCCGCCGGTGGAGATGCTGGAAGCGATGGCGGATGCGCTGGGCCTGCTCGGGCCCGACGTGGCTTTCGACGACCCCGCGCGCGGCCAGATGCGCAGGGTGCGGCTGGAGCAGGGCGTGTTGCGCGGCTTCCTGCTGGCGGGCGATCTGCGGGCGCAGGATGCGCTGTTGTCCTGGGCCGGCGGCGGCGAGGCGCCGGCCAGCGTGGCGGCGCTGCTGACGGGGCGGATCGCGGGCGCGGTCCGCTCACGCGCCGTCTGTGTTTGCAATGGCGTGAGCGAAGCCGCGATCCTGGCGGGCATCGCCCGGGGTTGCGACCTGGCGGCCTTGAAATCGACGCTGGGCTGCGGCACGGGTTGCGGTTCCTGCGTGCCGGAGATCCAGGCCCTGATCGGCCGGGTCGCGCGCGCCGCCGTTCCCGCGTAGCCGCTGCAGGCGCGGCTGCAGCCGACACGTTCCGACACGCGCCGGGCCTCGCAACCGGTGTAGTATCAAGCCAGCCTTGCGCCAGGCGCGGGCGGTTTCTATCCGGATTCATGGAGTGGCTTGTGACGATGCGAAAAATGGCATCCCTGATTTTTACGGCGGGCGCGCTGGGCGCGGCCGCTGCGGCGCAGGCCGGCGTGTGCGATGCGCAATTCATGCATGATGGCGGCGCGGTACAACTGACCGGTACCGGCAATCTGGCGCTGGGCGCCGACCTGACTTTCGCCGAAGTTACAAAAAGCAATGGCGACAACTGCCGCGCGCGCGTGCAGGGCGTGGCCACGTTCAGCTACGCGGGCCTGCCTCCGGGCAAGTCCAAGCTTGACTACCTGATGACGGTCAAGGGCGGCCAGGCCACCTTCCTGCGCTATGCCAGCGCGGGCGAAGCGCCCAAGCCTTCCGAAGGCCAGTTCGACCTGCGTATGCTGGGCCTGTTCGCGTATGACGGCAAACTCAGCGCCGGCCAGAAGTTGCCCGGCTCGTCGTTCCGCCTGAAGATCGGCAAGGAGGCACCCGTCGGCGGCCAACCCAGCACCACGGTGCGCATCGGCGAGAAAACCGTGGGGCAGAAGACCTCGGTGACCACCGCACTGGGGGCGCAGTCCTGCCATCCGATCACGTACACCCGCAATTCCGATCCCACCATGGCCACATTCCAGGGCCTGACCATTCCCATCCCCGGCATGAACACCACGGTGACGGACTGGTACTGTCCGGCGATCAATCTGGTGATGAAGCAGGACATCGATCAGGGCGGCGTCAAATCCGCCGTTGAGATTACGCAAATCAAGTAGCACCCCGTAGCAAGCGCGCCGTGTGTCCCGCATGGCGGCTGGTATGATGGTTCCGTCATTGACACACAACAGGAGCTCAAATAATGGCCACGAGAAAATCCGAAGAAGTCGCAAAAGAAAAACTCATCGACAGTGTCAAGTCCAGCCTGAATGACGCCGAAAGCTTGCTGCGCGAAGCCGCCAGCAGCACGGGCGACAAGGCCAACGAATTGCGCGACCGCGCGCTGACGTCCCTGAAGCGCACGCGCGAAGCGCTGTACGAAGCGCAGGACGCCGTGCTGGAACGCGGCCGCAAGGCAGCCCGCGCGACCGACGACTACGTGCACGACAATCCCTGGCAAGCCATCGGCATCGCAGGCGTGACCGGCCTGCTGCTCGGCTTGCTGATCAGCCGCCGCTGATAGGGCAGGACCTCCGGGCGGGCGGCGCGGGCGCAAGGCCGTGCTTCCCGCCCGGCGTCCTTTTCAGCCATGGGTCTACGAAAATCTGTTTTCGGCGTCGCCTCCAGCGTGGTCGGGCTGTTGCGCACGCGCCTGGAACTGCTGGCGCTGGAAGCGGCGGACGAAAAAGCGCGCCTGCTCAAGCTCTTGGGCATGGCGTTTGCTGCGTTGCTGTTCCTGACGTTGGCGGTGCTGGTCTTCACCGTCACGGTCGCGGTGGCGTTCTGGCCTACTGAAGACCGCTATCTGGCCCTGGGCCTTTTGGCGGGCTTCTATGGATTGGTCGGCGTGGTCTTGCTGGTGGCGGTGCGCCACGGGCTGGTCTACGGCGCGCCGCCGTTCGCGGCCACGCTCGAGGAACTCGGGCGCGACGCCGAACTGCTGGAGCGGGTGCGCGACGCGCAGGACGACGACGAGGCGCAGGCGCGCCGGCGCGAGGAGGGCTGAAGCATGACAAAAAGGTCTCCCACCGTCGACCGCGCCGTGCGCATCGAACTGCTGCGCGCCCGCGCCGCCATCGAACGCGAATCGTTGGCGCAGAGCATCGCCTCCACCGGACGCAAGCTGGAACCGGCCGCGCTGTTCAAGAGCTTGCTGCCCGGCCTCGCGTCGGGCGGCGCATCGCGCTGGGCCTTGCAGGCGATCAGCCTTGCGAAGCGCTATCCCATTGTCAGCTCGTCGCTGTCCGCCATGATCATGCGCGGCGGCAAACGCTCGAAGCTTTTGAAGATCGCCGGCGTCGGACTGATCGGATGGCAGCTGTTCAAGGCGTGGCAGGGTTCACGCCATGACGGCGATGCGGAAGCCGGCCGGCGTTGACGCTTCGGTCCGCCCTATAAGAAACCCGCCAGCAGCATGGCGGGTTTTTTTATGCGTAGCTGTTTCCGGTCCTGGCCCAAGCCAGGGCGTCTTGCGCGATTTGGAAACGGGGGAGGCTGGCCCTGGGCGTGAAATTTGCCAGTCCAGAAAACAAAAAGCCCCGGCTCCAGGCCGGGGTGGGTATCAGGTCTTACATGATGGGTCGTAGGCTTGCGCCCATTGGAAGCCATCACCAACCTTACGAAGATTGTATGTATTTCCATCGGCTATCGTCAACGGCGACGGCCTGACTCTTCTTCCAGGTTCGGCGATATGCCCCATACATTGCAGTACCGCCCGCTGCTGATCGATACATTCATCACCAATGAACGCATCAGCAGCTATCAGACCGTATTCCAGCCCGCGAATGACGTGGAACTGATGGGGGCGTATCTATGGAATGCGCATGTTTGCGGTGCCCTGTACCCGTTGATGGGCGCGGTGGAAGTCACCTTGCGCAACGCCATCGATCAGGCGCTTGTCGCCGACCTGGGACGATTCTGGTGGGCGGGCGGCAAACTGCGCTATCGCTCCTACGCAGCGGGCGCGGATGCGCCGCATGCGGTGCAGGCCGTGCGCGAGAACTTCGCCAAGGCGACCCGCAACCATGTTGCCGAGCAGCGCCGTCGCCACGCCGCGCGCGGCAACGTCACGCCGCAGCATCATGGCGTCATCGCGAAGACGGAATTCTCGACCTGGGAGTTTCTGCTGGATGCGGAGTTCATGGGGCGGGGGCTGATCTGGCCCAAGCACTTGTCTGTCGTGTTTCGCGGAAAGTGGCCGCTGCGCCAGGCTGGCGCGATGCTTGCCCATGTGCACGATCTGGTCGCCACGCTGCGCGACTTCCGCAATCGCCTGTTTCACCATGAACCGGCCTGGAAGCGCTACGGCGTGCTGACCGAGACCGATGCCTTGCAGCACTTGGAGGAAAAGGCGGCAAAGGCGGAAAGCCTGCTGGAACTGATCCACCCGGAAAACCTGCGGCTATTGCAGGCCAATGGCCTGTTGCGGAACGCGCGACGGGCTTGCTCGGTGGCTGAAATCAGACGATTTCAGCATCTGGCGCAGACGCATCGGATCAATTCGTTGGCCGTGCTGACGGGCTTGGTTGCGCGCAGTGCGCAGGAGAATAGCGCCGTGGTCGCCCGGCTGGATCCAGGGCAGGATCACCGCTTTCTGATCCTGCCCCGCTGAATTCCAGGCCGGAGGGGCGCTGCGCCCGCCCGCGGTTTACAGCCCCAACTGCCCCCACATCTCATCCACCCGCTTCTTGACCTCGGCGTCCATGGTGATGGGCGTGCCCCATTCGCGGTTGGTTTCGCCGGGCCACTTGTTGGTGGCATCCATGCCCATCTTGCCGCCCAGGCCGGATACCGGCGAGGCGAAGTCCAGGTAGTCGATGGGCGTGTTTTCGACCAGCAGGGTGTCGCGCACCGGGTCCATGCGGGTGGTCATCGCCCACACCACTTCCTTCCAGTCGCGCGGGTTGATGTCCTCGTCCACCACCACGATGAACTTGGTGTACATGAATTGGCGCAGGATGCTCCACAGGCCGAACATGACGCGCTTGGCGTGTCCGGCGTACTGCTTGCGGATCGACACCACCGCCAGGCGGTAGCTGCAGCCTTCCGGCGGCAGGTAGAAGTCCACGATCTCGGGCAACTGGCGGCGCAACAGCGGCACGAAGACCTCGTTGAGCGCCACGCCCAGCACGGCGGGCTCGTCGGGCGGTTTGCCGGTATAGGTGGAGTGGTAGATGGGATTGCGCCGCATCGTGATCCGCTCCACCGTGAAGACGGGGAACCAGTCCTGCTCGTTGTAGTAGCCGGTGTGGTCGCCGTAGGGGCCTTCCAGCGCCATCTCGTAATCGGTGTTCGGCGGCGGATTGACGCCCTCGGGCACGACGGGCGCGATGGCGCGCGGGTCGGAGGACGGCAGCAGATGGCCTTCCAGCACGATCTCGGCCCAGGCCGGCACGGACAGGTCGCTGCCCAGCGCTTTCGCGACCTCGGTGCGGGAACCGCGCAAGAGGCCGGCGAACTGGTATTCGGACAGGCTGTCGGGCACCGGCGTGACCGCGCCCAGCGTGGTGGCCGGGTCGGCGCCCAGGGCGACGGCGATGGGGAAGGGGGTGCCGGGGTGCGCCAGGGCGTGGTCGCGGAAATCCAGCGCGCCGCCGCGATGCGACAGCCAGCGCATGATCAGCTTGTTGGGGCCCAGCAGCTGTTGGCGGTAGATGCCCAGGTTCTGGCGGCGGGCATTGGGGCCGCGCGTGATCACCAGGCCCCAGGTCAGGAGCGGCGCCACGTCGCCGGGCCAGCAGGTCTGGATCGGCAGGCGGCTCAGGTCCACGTCCTTGCCTTCCCAGACGATCTCCTGGCAGGCGGGACTCTTGACGTTCTTGGGGCTCATGTCCCACAACGCGGACTTCAGCATCGAGACCTTGGCCAGCGCGTCGCGCAGGCCCTTGGGCGCTTCGGGTTCGCGCAGCGAGGCGAGCAGCTCGCCGATGTCGCGCAGCGCGCTGACGTCGTCGGCGCCCATGCCGCGGGCCACGCGGGCCGGAGTGCCGAACAGGTTGGCCAGCACCGGCATCTGCGCCGGCTGACCATTGTGCCGCGCGTTTTCGAACAGCAGGGCGGGGCCTTCCGCGCGCAGGACACGGTCGGATATTTCAGTCATTTCCAGCCGGGTGGACACCGGCGCAGCGATGCGTCTGAGGTCGCCCATGCGTTCAAGTTGGGCGATGAAGTCTCTAAGGTCGCGGTATTTCACTACAGATCCCAGCTATTTGGTTACATATTGGGTAGACAGAGAGGTTAACATTGACTCCCTCTTTTTTAACGCAGGAGGTTTTATGCCCGATGCGTCAGTGGCCAGCCTGTTCAGGAGCCTGGCCCAAGGAGTGCACCAATATCTTGCCGAGTCCCTGCGCATCTGCTCCGTTTATCTGGGCATTGCGGTCATTGTGACGGTAAGCATGGGATTCGCCCTGCCTGGTTTGCGCGACCAGGCATTGCAAGTGCACAAAGCCTTGTTGACCGCCCTAGCGCCTACATCCATGCAAGCCGGCACCGAATTCGACGCCGGCTCCGAACTGGGTTCCGACAGTGCGTCGGCAATTGCCATGGCCGTTCCCTCTGCTCCCGCCAGCAATGCCACAGGCATGCTGGGGCCCGCCCGTGTCGCCCCCCCGGCGCCCAAGCCTGTCGCGATGAGCGCCACCGGCCCGCAGGCGGAAGCCTTGCGCAACTATATTTCGCGCAAGTACAAGGTCGCCTATGACGCCACCGGCCCGCTGTTGAACGTCGTGTACAAGGTCAGCCGCGAAAAGAAGCTGGATCCGCTGCTCGTGCTGGCCGTGATCGCGATCGAGTCCCGCTACAACCCCTTGGCCGAAAGCCATGTGGGCGCCCAGGGGCTGATGCAGGTGATGACCAGCGTGCACCAGGACAAATTCGACGCGGTCGGCAAGACCGCGCTGGACCCGGCTGCAAATATCGGGGTCGGAGCCACGATTCTGCGCGATTGCATCAACCGCCGCGGTTCGGTCGATGGCGGCCTGGCATGCTACGTCGGCGCCACGGGACCGGACGACAACGGCTATGGCGCCAAGGTGCAGGCGGAACGCCGCCGCCTGGCGCTGGCTTCCGGGATCGCGCTGGCGCGCGACTGATCGCCGTACCGGCCTGAATGCAAAGCGCGTCCCTTGGGACGCGCTTTGTTTTTGGGTTTGGTTTTTTGGGATCAGCCCAGCAGCAGCCGGCCGATCCGGGCGACGGCCTCTTCCAGGCGGTCCAGGCCGGTGGCGTAGGAAAAGCGCATGGTGTGGCTGCCATGGGCCGGCCCGAAGTCCAGGCCAGGCACGGCGGCCACGCCGGCTTCCAGCAGCAGGCGCTGCGAGAACGCGGCGCTGTCCATGCCCAGGTTGGCGATGTCGGCATAGATATAGAAGGCGCCGTCCGGCTTGACCGGCACCTGGATGCCCATGCGCTCGAATTCCGGCAGCAGGTAGTCGCGGCGCTGTTTAAAGGCCTCGCGGCGGTGCTCGAAGGTCTTCATCGCGCCCGGCTCGAAGCAGGCCAGCGCGGCGTGCTGCGCCAGGGTGGGCGCGCAGATCGCCAGGCTGGCGGCGATTTTCTCCACCGGGGCCACCATGTCCTCGGGCACGATCATCCAGCCCAGGCGCCAGCCGGTCATGTGGAAGTACTTCGAGAAGCTGTTGATGACAATGACGTCGTCGTTCAGCGTCAGGGCCGAGCGCGGCTGGCCTTCATAGGACAGGCCCAGGTAGATTTCATCGACGATGGCGAAGCCGTCGCGGGCGCGGACCTGCGCCAGCAGCTCGGCCAGTTCGCCGTGGTCGATGGAGGTGCCGGTGGGGTTGCTGGGCGAGGCGACCAGCACGCCCTGGGTGGCGGGCGTCCAGTGGCTGGCCACGTCCTGCGCCGACAGCTGGAAGCGCTTGGCCGCCGTGCTCGGGATCAGGCGCGGCACGCCTCCCGCCGCCAGCACGAAATTGCTGTTGGCGGGGTAGGACGGATCTGGCATCAGCACTTCGCCGCCCTGGTTGACCAGCGCCGCGCAGGCCAGCGTCAGGGCGCCGGACGCGCCCGCGGTGACGATGACGCGGGACGGATTGATCCGGGCGCCGAACTGCTCGTGGTAGAACTGGGCGATGGCCTCGCGCAGCGGCGTCAGGCCGGCCGAGGGGCTGTAGCCGCTGAGGCCGGCGCGCGCCGCGCGTTCCAGCGCTTCCACGACCTGGGGGGGCGCGGTAAAGTCCGGTTCGCCGATGCCCAGGCTGATAATGTCCTTGCCAGCCGCCTGCAGCGCTTGCGCCTGCTTGAATAGTTCCATTACCTGGAAGGTCAGGAAGTCATTGGTGCGATGGGCAAGGCGGGGCATCGGATTCTCGAAGGCGTTTTGTAGCGAAAAAGGAATTGTAGTCATGCAGCCATCCCGGCGCGCTTTCCTCATGGGCCGTCGTCCGGTCCGCAGCCCGTGGTCGGCCTTCATCGAGCGGCTGAGCCTGCTCTGCCAGGGATCGGTCCGAGATCTGGGCGAGACAGGAGAGGGCGGTCCCAGGGGCCTGCTGGCGCCTGTACGCGACGCGGACGTGGCGCACGCGCGCACGCTGTGCGCCGAATATCGCGTGACGCTGGCGCTGGAGGGGGCGGAAGGGCCTTTCGAGACGGCTCATGGACCGCTCCTCAGGGTGGATCCGTCCGCCCTGACCGGCTTGGTGCGCCTGTCCGGCGATACCGGGCGCTGGCGCGCGCAGCCGGGCACGCCGGCGGCGGCGCTGGCCCAGGCCGGGCTGCGGCAGTTTGCCGGCCTGCCCGCGGACTTGACGCTGGCCGCTTGGCTGGCGGCCAAGGCCAACTGGCCCGCCGGGCGCTGCGCCGAATCCGGGGTGCTGGCGCTGGACGTGATGCTGGCGGACGGCATAGAGGAAACGCTGGGGCCGTTCGGCGAATCGGATGTGCAGCCCCTGCGTTCGGCCACCGTGCAGCGTCTGGTTCCGGCGTTGTTCCAGCTGGCTTCGGGCGGCGATGCCTTCGCCACCCGGGATGGGGAGCGCTGGCTGGGCCGCTACCGGCTGGACGCGCTCAAGCCCGACGCGCCCGCCACCGTCAATCTGGCGCATCTGCTGCTGGGGCATGGCGGCACGCTGGCCTGGGTGCAATCGGTGACGCTGGCCGACGCCGCGCCCGCGCCACCGCCTGCCGCAAGCCAGGGCGAGCCGCCGGGACTCGCCACCACCCGCCTGGATTCCAGGGTGAAGGCGCTGTTCGATCCCGACGGACGCTTTCCCTTATTCCACATTGCGGAATAGCGACAATTTGTAAGCCGACGCTAACATGGGATGCGCATGCCTATCCAAGGGGCAGGCGGGCATTGCCGAGGTATCGCGGCGCCTGTCATCGGAATAGAATTCCCCCCTTTCGTGTCACACACTCTAGCCAGTAGCCGCCCCTATGGATGCCAATCTCCGCAAAGCCGCCCTCGAATACCATGAGCTTGGACGCCCCGGCAAAATCTCGGTCACGCCGACCAAGCAGCTCACCAACCAGCGCGACCTGGCCCTGGCGTACTCGCCCGGCGTGGCGGCGGCCTGTGAAGAGATCGTGGCTGATCCGGCCAATGTGTACCGCTACACGGCGCGCGGCAATCTGGTGGGCGTGATCACCAACGGCACCGCGGTGCTGGGCCTGGGCAACATCGGCGCGCTGGCC